>Ga0210040_10001452_pt1 | contig 35708 bp, 32 predicted proteins | sample CryGeyCG12114_NA_FD_185462 | JGI IMG/M metagenome (GOLD analysis project Ga0210040, IMG submission 185462) | Groundwater microbial communities from aquifer - Crystal Geyser CG19_WC_8/21/14_NA (SPAdes) (version 2) | ecosystem: Environmental > Aquatic > Deep subsurface > Groundwater | place: USA...
ACAGGCGTTCGAGCGTGTATTGGCGGATGGTCTTGCCCTCCAGCGCGGCCAGGGCCTTGAGGCTCTTGTGCTGCTCGGGCGAGATGTCGATCGTCAGGCGGCTCATGCGGGCTCCTTCAGCCGAGCCAAGGCTACCCACAAATGTGCGTTTGTGCAAATGTGGGTCCATTTCGGAGCCAACCCGTGGCGCTTCGCCCCCTCACCAGCTTCCCCGCTCAACCCCGGCACAGCACGGGGGTGGGCAGGGTCAGCCGGCGGCTGCCAGCGCCTCGTCGGGCTTCGCGGCGCGGCCCCAACCGGCCTGCACCAGCGCCTCCACCTGGCCGAGCGCCTCGTCGAGATTGGCCTTGCAGCGCTTGTGGGTGCGCGGGGTGCCGATGGGTTTTTCCAGCTCGTAGACGGTCATCATCCGCAAGGCCGCGTGGCTGATCTCGGCGCTGTCGAGGATCGGGACGGGCAGCAGCGCCGGGCCGAAGCTCTGCTCCATGATCGCGCGCACCATGTCCTGGCTCGGATCGCCCGCGTCGAAGCGCGAGCAGAGCAGGCGTACGAAGCCGTAATCCACTTCGATCCCCGCTTCGGTCAGCTGGCCGAGCACCTGGTCCATCATCGACAGGAACTGCACGGTGGAGCAGAAATCGGGCGTCGTCGCCGCCAGCGGCACCAGCAGCGCATTGGCCGCCTGCATCACCGCGAGGCTGATCGTGCCCAAGGCCGGCGGCGGGTCGAGGATCACCACGTCGTAATCGCGGGCGAGGTCCATCAGCCCCTGCTTGAGCTTGCGGAAGCGGGCGGCGAGCACCGATTGCCCGTCCGCCCCGGCGGCGGCCATCTCGTATTCGACGTCGAACAGTTCGAGGTTGGAGGGGATCAGATCCACGTTCGGCCAGGGCGTGCGGCGTACCGCATAAGCGAGGTCCGCCTGCGTCGGGTCAATCGAGAGATAGGGATAGAGCGTCTCCTCCCGCGCAATGTTGAAATGCGGGTTGAAGCCGAACAACGTGGTGGTGGTCGCCTGGCTGTCGCAATCGACCACCAGCACCCGGTATCCCTGCACCGCAAAGTAATGGGCGAGATGCGTGGTGACGGTGGACTTGCCGACCCCGCCCTTGAAGTTCTGCACCGCGATCATCGCCGGCACGTCGAGCGGGGCGCGGGCAGGGGAGGCGTGCAGCACCTCGCGCATGTGGAGCAGCTCCTCGACGCTATAGCCGAGCCGCCGCCCGCTCTCGCCGGCGGGGGGAGGGGGCAGGCGCCCGTCCTCCTCGGCCATGCGGATGCGGTTGGTGGAGCAGCCGAGCAGCTGCGCCGCCTCGGCGATGCCGAAGCGCACGTTGAGCCCCTTGCGGCTCTCGGGGAGAAAGGCGCGCTTGCGAAGCCGCTCGATCATCCGCTCGCCCGATTGCGCGAGCTCGCCGATCTGGGTCGCGATGGAATGCGGATCGGTCATGGGGCGCGCTCGCTGAAGCTCTTTGCGGGGCTTGGTAGCTCAAAAAGGTTCAGGGGGACACAGGCTTGCGCGGTTCGTGCCGCACCTTGCCGAAGGTGCGGAGAACGGCGCCGCGGCGGCGATGGTGGGAGGGCACACCGGGCGAGGCGGGCTGCCTGCTGCCTGTCAGCCGCCCGGCGTTGAGTATGTCGCTCGGGCGTTCCGACCTGTCCGGAGCGGAGGGTGGCCTCTTGCCTGTAAGCGCCTGCCAAATGTCGGCCCGGTGCGACATCAACTGAGATCCGCATGGGGATCTCGCATCACAATTCTGCCGAAGGAAGGGGTAAGGCCGCTTCAGGGCCTCCAATGCGCGAGGTGTCGGTCGATCAGGCTGACGGCGTCGCGATATCGGTTCTCGTCGAGCCCGCCGAAACTGTCGGTGAATTCGACATCGCTCAGGCCCTCCGGAGCCTGGGTGAGGATTTCGGGAAGCAGGTCCTCGTCGGACGCGGTTTTCAGGGTCTGGCCGACCGAGCCTGCCGATCCCGGGTCCAGCGCTCCGCGCGCCACGTGCAGGCCCGAACGGTCCGCGGCGAGGTCCACGAAGGAGAAGCCGGACCCCGACGGGAGGCTGTCGTGCAGTTCCTTCCATTCGCCGAGCGAGGACGCTCTCTGTTCGCCCAGCACGGCCGCCAGCGCTGCGGAAAAGGCCCAGTGCTTGGCGAGATCGTCCCGTTCCTGCAGGAGGACGGTGGCGGCAGGGGCAGGGCAGCTTCGGCTCCGGTCGGCTGCTTCCAGAGCCAGCGGATAGGCCTGCTCTCCCACCACATAGAAGGCGAGCGCCACGAAGGCCGCGCGGTTATAGGCGGCCGGGTTCGTGCCCCCGGCGCCGCGGAAGGTCTGGCGCACCAGCGTGGCCAGCTGGGGCGTTTCCCCCGCGGGCTGCGCCTGCGCCAACCGGCAGTAGATGCGGGCGGCGAGAGCATGGTCCACGTTCGCTCCCGCGACGCTGACCACGCGCTTCACGATGCCGGTGTTTTGGGGGAGAGCGAGCTCCACGCCCACCCTGTTTCCGGCAACCTCGAAATGCCGCACGACCTTGTCCGGCGTGGGCAGCTGCACGCCCTTCTTCACCAGCAGCCAGCGGGCGATATCGATGGCCCACCGTGATGCCACGGCAGGAAGGGGGACCCGCCCCACCTTGAGATGGATGGTGGGAAAGCCCTGATGCGTGCCGGACATGGTGGCGGCCGCATTGATCCACAGCCCGCCGCCCGCCGGCAGGCTGGCGCGCGCCGAAAAGATATCCCCGCCGAGCTCGGTCTCGACCCTGCGCAGGCCGGCGGCCTCCCCTGCCAGCAGCCCGAGCGCCCCGATCTGCCGGGCATCCAGCTCCAGTTTCACGGGGGTGCCGGATAGCTGCGATTCCCTGAGTGTGCGTGCAAGATCACGCGCGGCGGCGATGTCCTCGGCGGCCGGCCGGCTCGGAACATCGACCGAGGGCGCGGTGCTGAGGAAGGCGAGGCTCAGCCCCACGAGGATCAGCAGCGCGATGATGGCCACATTGCGCGCTCTGGGCCGCCGGGAGGATGGTCGCTGCTCGGTCATGGGAGCCTCATCAGACGGGCAGGACTGAATGGCTGCTTATCGGCCCCGCCGGAATTGGCCAGCGCGCGCCGGCACTCGCTTCCTCCACCATGCGCCCGGGGGCAGGGCGGGCGATCAGGGGGCCGCCTCCTCGGTAATCGCCGGCCTTGGGCTTCCGTCCCAGGTGAAGCGCAGGGTCGCGCCCTTGCGCACGTGGCCGACCAGCACCGGGCGGAACAGGGCGTAGCAGGTGCCGCGGCGGTCGCGGACGCTGGGGTAGGTGAGGCCGAGGCTGCCCGCTTCGAGCAGTTCGGCGGCGAGGTGCTGGCTTGCGACGTAGCTGTCGGGCGCCAGCACCTCCGCCCATGCCGCCCGGTCGGTCACGTCGTGCAGTTCGGCGCTGATGTCGGCGAGGTAGTCGTCATAGGTGACGCTGTCCTCGAACCGGCCGATCTCGGCCAGGGCGACGGTCTTGTGGAAGATGATCTCGGCCTGTGCGGTCCGCAGCGCGCGGGCGGCGTACCAAGCGCCGCGGTCCGGCCCGTTGAAGCGCGAGCCGAGCGGGTGGGCGTGGCAGAAGGCGGCGTTGACGATCGAGGCATAGGGCACGCCGAACACCAGTTCGCGCGCATCCACCCCCGGCAGCAGGTCGATCTGCCCGAGGAGGCGATCGTTGGTCGCGCCGTCGAGGTCGAACAGGGCCGCCAGGTCCTCGTCGCTGGCGGCGATGCGCACCAGCACGCTTTCGCCCCTCGCCGAGTATTTGGACGGGATCAGCCGGTGCGTATCCTGCGCCCGGACGAGGGTGGTGGGTGGGTGGTTCACGCCCCTCCGCGCCGCGCGTCGAGCAGGCGGCGCACGTTCTGCATCGCCGGGATGCCGCCCGCCAGCATGTAGGCGAGGGGGGTGCGCCCGCGGAAGAGCGGGTTGGTGTTGGGCAGCCGCACCCATTCGTCGGCCAGCGCCTCGCCGTGGAGGATGTTCAGCGCCTTGAAGATGCCCACGAGGTAGGAGATGCGGGTGATCCGGTCCGTATCGAGCGTGCGGTCCGGGTTCTTGCGCCATTGGTAATAGGGGCCGTTGGAGACGCCGCCGAGCAGCAGGCGGGCATCCTCGTCGCGCAGGTTCCAGCGCTCCACGATCTGGAAGAAGGCGCGCAACGCCGCCGGGCTCAGCCGCTCGCGCTCGGCCCTGGAGCTGAGGTCGACCGGCCCGCCGGGAGCGGCCGGGGTGGCGGGATAGGCGAAGGCAAGGGACATCAAGTTCTCCTGATCAGGAGAGTAAATAGGGCTTTCCTACAGCATTGGCCAGTTGTTTCGGAAAGGGCGAATCGCGGCGGCGGTCGCACCCGGCCCGATTGGGCAGGAACCCGGCCGGTGCCGGAGTGCGCCATCGACGACAGCACAGGCCGAACGCCGGGGCCGGACGTTAGGAAAGCCTCAACCAAACCCGCATACTATCCGTTGGCGATGGATGAGCCGGTGACCTGCAACGATCTTCACACGCCCCGGCGCCAGCACTCCCGGCTTCGCCTGGGCTTGCGGGCCGCGTTGGAGACCCTTGAGGGCAGGCAAAGCGTCCGCTTGCTCGATCTTTCCCGGTCGGGAGCAAAGCTGGCGCTGGATGGCCCGGAGATGTTCAGGCAGGGCATTCTCGCCTGGCTTGGCTTCGAGGCTTTCGGCGAGGTCGTGTGGCGCGAGGGCCGTTTGGCAGGCTTGCAATTCGACGAGACGCTTCCGCTGGAACTGGTCATAGAGACGAGACATCGCGCTCCCGACGTCGTTAGGGAAGAGAGCCTCGAAGCCTACAACGCCGCCCGCGACTGGGTCGCCGGAACGCTGAACATCGGGCTCGATCGCTAGAGCGACTTCGAAGCGAGGTGACAGGCACGGCGGTCCGCCGTCGAAGCGTGGACTGGGCGGGTGGATGCGGCAGAAGCTTCGGGTTCGCGCCATGCCCCGGGTGGCGCATCTCCTGCCCGGACTTTATGCCAAGGCCCCCGGCGTTCTCCGGGCCAAGGGGGCGGCGCGCATGGCGATCAAGGTGATGCTGGTCTTCGGGACCCGTCCGGAGGCGATCAAGATGGCGCCGGTGGCGCTGCTTCTCGCGCGGGACGAGCGGTTCGACTGCCGGATCTGCGTGACCGGCCAGCACCGCGAGATGCTCGACCAGGTGCTGCGCCTCTTCCGCCTGCGGGCCGATGACGATCTCGGCATCATGCGCCCCGGACAGGACCTGAGCGAGGTGACCAGCGCCATCCTGCTGGGGATGCGCGAGGTGCTGCGCGCCGTCTCGCCCGATATCGTGCTGGTCCACGGGGACACCGCCACCACGCTCGCCGCAAGCCTGGCGGCCTATTACCAGCGGATCCCGGTCGGCCATGTCGAGGCGGGGCTGCGCACGCACGACCTCTATTCGCCCTGGCCGGAGGAGGCGAACCGCAAGCTGACCGGCGCGCTGGCGGCGCTGCATTTCGCGCCCACCGCCTCGGCCGCCGTCAACCTTCGCCGCGAGGGGGTGGCCGGGGAGCGGATCATGGTCACCGGCAATACGGTGATCGACGCGCTGCTGCAGGTGGTGGAACAATTGCGCGAGGATGCCGAGTTGAGCGCCGCGGTCGGCCGGGAGCTGCCGACCTTGCGCGCCGGTTCGCGCATGATCCTCGTCACCGGCCATCGGCGCGAGAGTTTCGGCGGCGGGTTCGAGCGCATCTGCCGGGCGCTGGCGACACTGGCGGAGCGTTTTCCCGAGGTGGAGATCGTCTATCCGGTCCACCTCAACCCCCAGGTGCAGGAGCCGGTCAACCGGCTGCTGGCGGATGTGCCGAACATCCACCTGATCGCGCCGCTCGATTACCTGCCCTTCGTGCAGCTGATGGACCGGGCGCATCTGGTACTGACGGATTCGGGCGGGGTGCAGGAGGAGGCGCCCTCGCTGGGCAAGCCCGTGCTGGTGATGCGCGACACGACCGAGCGCCCGGAGGCGGTGGAGGCCGGAACGGTGAAGCTGGTGGGCACCGACGAGGGGGCGATCGTGCGCGAGGTCAGCCGGCTCCTCACCGACGAGGCGGAATATGCGCGGATGAGTGTTGCCCACAACCCCTATGGCGATGGCACCGCGGCGGGGCGGATCGCGGAGGGCCTTGTGGCCTGGGTGCAGGGGCTTGGGTGAGGGGGTGGCGGCTGTCGGCGTGATCGGGATGATCGCTGAGGCGCTGGGCGCCTGTATCGATCAAGGCTGGAAACCGCTGGCTTGTGGCGATGCTCCTGCCGAATGGAAACCAGTCCGACGCGCTGAACCGAGCCTCGCAAGGACGCGGCCGGGAGGATGCCGGGCTTGGCCATCAATGTGAGACGCACGATTGCCATCCTGGAACATACCCAGCTGGCGATCTCCATGATCGCCGAGGGCGATTATCCGGACGATGCTCCGCACCTGCTCCGGATGGCGTTCGACAACCTCGATGAATATCATCGCTGACGCATCCGGAGCGGTGGAAATGCGCTTTGGAATGCGGGACTTTCGGGCTCGAGAAGCGAAGTGCTCGGGAGCGATGATGATCAGGCTTCGATAAGGCTCTTGTCGAAGGTTGAAACAGCATCCTCCTGGCGCATCTCCGGCCTGCTTTGAACGGCTTGGGATAAGGTCGGATCAGCGTCTGTTTTGGCGCTGATCCGCTGCGCATTTCCGAGCACGAAGCAGGCGCGGAAAAAGGGGTGGCAGGGCTGTTCTGTGGTGCCGTGAAGGTGCAATGTGAGGGGTTCGGGGAGGGGCGCAAATTCCGCTTTGCTCAGTTGCGCCAGACCTCAATCCTCCAGCGGGGGACCTGATCCACTGGTGTGAGAGCCGGTCGGTTGTGGCACTTGCCTCGACCTACAGATCCGCCGATGTAGTGAGCGCTCGGATCGTCGCCATGGGCAGGAACAGCCGCAAGCCGTTGGACGGCAGCGGTTCGAAGCCATGGCTGGTGTAGAGAGCCAGGCGCCTTGCCACCTTCTCGGGATCGCCGCAGTCGAGCACGTCGAGCATGACAACAGCGATGCCCAGAGCATCGGCCGCGCCGGCCAAGCGCACCAGGCAATCAACCAGCAGATCGCCGCCGTAGCCCCGCGCCGGGAAACGGCTGTCGACACCGATCATCGAGATATAGGCAGCCGGAATGCTGCCATGGGTGGGCCGGTTGCGAACGAACCGGCCGGGCAGATCGGTGTAGTCGATCGCGTGAGCGTTGACGGCATAGAAGCCGATCGGCTCGCCTTCCGGGCCGACCATCACGAACGTGCGGATGTTGTCGGCTTTGGCGAGTTTGTTCGCGGTCCGGCGAAAGAAGTTGTCGACCTGCGCTATGCCGCAAGAAAAAGCCGCCCGATCGTGCTTGGTGGGATCGAGCGGCTCTATGACTTTGGGCTTTGCGTCCCCGGGCGCCGTCACCTGCTGGTGATCGTCTCGCGATGGCGCGCGAACGCCGCCCGCAGCCGATCGGTCGGTGCCGGCGGCGTATCGAGGGCCGCGAAGAAAGCCTGATGGTCGACGGGCTGCAATGTGGTGCGTTCATGCGCCGCGATCGTCTCCATCGCCGAACGATAGGCCGCATTCATCGTGAAAACGGAATCGTCCACGCCCGAGAGAGCGGCGGCCTGCTGGATGGCTTGCTTGATGCGCGGCTTGGTGCGGAAGTGCATCCGCTCGCTGCTACGCTCCTCGATGGCACCGACCTGATCCTGAAAGCCCAGCATGACGACCTCGTTCAACCTGCACCCATGTACGCCTTAGTGGCGTACATTTCAACAAGGTGAGGGGCTTTCGACCTGACCTTTGCACCCCTCCTCCACGCGCTCACAGCCGCACCCGCTCAACCTCCGCCAGCGTGATCTCGTCGTGCCGGCGGTCGTAGAGCTGGGTGGTGCGGGTGGAGCTGTGATTGGCCATGGCGGCGGCGTTTTCCAGCGTGCCGCCGTTCTTGAGGTAAGTGGTGATTCCGGTCGCGCGGAAGGTGTGGTTGCCGATCGCGGTCTCGATCCCCGCGGCCTTCGCCCGGCGCCGCACCATGGCCCAGGCGTTGGGCTGGGGGAGGGGGGTTTCGCTCAGCCTCTTGGTAGTACGGGAGATCGTGCGGAACAGGGGCGAGCGGGGGGCGGTGAGGGCGCAGCCGTCGATATAGGCGTAGAGGTACTCCTCCAACTGGTGGTGGCAGGGCATTTCGTGGCGCTTGCCGCCCTTCTCGTGGAGGCGCACCCACAGGCGGCGGTTCTGGACGAACACGTCCTCCACGCGGCAAGAGAGCGCCGCGCCGATCCGCGCGAAGCTGTAGACCATTAGCCCGATCAGCGCCCGGTCGCGCAGGCCGGCCTCGGTGGCGGTGTCGATGCTGTCGAGCAGTGCCTTGGCCTCGCTCGCCTCCAGCACCGGCGTGCGCCCGCGCCGCACCACATGCGCCGGCCCGCGCACCGAGGCGGCCGGGTTGTGGGCGATGATTTGACCAACCACCAACCAGTCGAACAGGTGGCGGATCGCCGCGAGCCGCTGCTTGATTGTGGGCGCGGAAAGCTCGCGCCCCAGCTCCTCGACCCAAGCGGCGACATGGATCGGGGCGATGGCGGCGAGGCTGCCGACCCCGCGCTCCGCTGCCCAGGCGAGGAAGTCGCCCGCCGCGCGGGCATAGGCGCGGCGCGTGTGCGGGTTGCGGATCGCGGCGGCGAAGAATTCGAGGAAGCGGGTGCGGGTGTGCGCGTCGGCCGCGGTGATGAGCGCGGGGAGGGCTGGGCCTGTGGGGAGGATGGGGGCGAGGGGGGTCATGCCGGGCGATTGTGGTCGCTCAGCAGCACTTGATAAAGGACATTATCGTACATCACGGCCGGTTGGGCACAGGGCGCGAGCTAAATCGCGTCCGGCGGTTTACCAAACTGGACGAGGAGTGCCGGGCGGCGTAACGGCGCATCATGGCCGCTGAACCGAAGCTGGGGACTTCAGAGCCCGTGAGGATCGCCGCGCATTCCTCGCGGCAGGACAGGGTGGTCACCCCCGTCGTCATCCGCGACCGGAAGGTGACGCGCATCCATTGCTATGCGCTCCTGGCGCTGAGCGACATCTGCGCAATCGTGCTCCCCTTCGTGCTGGCGAATTTCGTTGTCAGCCTGCAGGCACCGGCTCCGATCGAGCATGGCTTCGTCATGCTGAGCGCCTTGTTGCCGCTTTTCGCCGTTCAGGCGCTCACCAACGCGACCTACGGGGCCCAGACGCTGGAGAATCCCACGCTTGGGGCTGGGCGCGCGGTTCGGGCGCTCAGCGTCGCCGGGGCGGTGGTCTTGTTGATCGCCTATTTGCTGAAGGCCAGCGGAGAGTTTTCGCGCGGCGTGTTCCTGATGGGCTTTGCCGCCTCCTTCGTCCTGCTGATCGTCGCGCGCAAAGTGCTGCACCCTTATGTGATGCACATCCTGGCGGGGGCGGCGCACACCACGATCGTGGTCCGTGACACGCAGACCTATATTCCCCAGGGACCAGAGATCGTCCTTTCGGCGGCGGATTTGGGGTTCGATCCATCGACCAGGGATCCGCGGGCCTATCACAACTTCGCCGCCGCCGTGGCCTGCGCCGACCGGGTGATCGTGGCGTGCGACAAGAGCCGGGCGGCCGCTTGGGCCTCGGTCCTGCGTACCATGGCGATCGATGGCGAAATCCTCACCGGTGTGCGAGACGAGATCGGCGCTGTCGGGATGCGCGATTTCGGCGAGCGCAAGACCCTGTTGATCAATCACGGCCCGCTCACCTTTTCGGCACGGATTACCAAGCGCCTGTTCGATATCGTGTTTTCTGCCCTGGCGATCCTTGTATCCAGCCCGGTGCTGATCTTGGCGGCGCTGATCATCAAGCTCGAGAGCAAGGGGCCTGTTTTCTTCCGCCAGGAACGGATCGGCTGTGACAACCGAATCTTCAGGATCTTCAAGTTCAGAAGCATGTATGTGCATTCGACCGACGAGCACGGCTCGAAGCTGACCGAGGTGGGTGATCCGCGCGTCACCCGCTTTGGGGCCTTCATCCGAGGAACCTCGATCGACGAGCTGCCGCAATTGTTCAACGTCCTGCGCGGAGAGATGAGCATCGTCGGGCCGCGCCCGCATGCACTGGCGGCCAAGGCGGCCAATGTGCTTTATTGGGATGTCGACGAACGATATCGCCAGCGGCACGTGATCAAGCCCGGCATGACGGGGCTGGCCCAGGTGCGCGGATTTCGCGGCAACACGCACCAGATCACGGATCTGGCTAATCGCCTGCAATCCGATCTCGAATATGTGGCGAACTGGTCGCTACGCGGCGATCTGCTGATCATCCTCAAGACGATGAAGGTCGTGCTGCACAGCAACGCCTACTGAAGCGCTAAACGGTTCGGGCCAGTGCCTCGTCGAAGATGCCGATCATTTCGCGGGCCATCCGCTCGTAGGAGTATCGCGCCGCCTGCTGTGGTCCTCGCCGGGCCAGATCCTCCCGCACCGAGGCATTACCCAGCACCTCATCGATCGCCCGCGCCATGTCGCCTACATCCTCTGGGTCGAAATAATGCGCTGCTTCGCCGTAGATTTCCGGGAGGCAGGTGGCGTTGCTGCTCACCACCGGCGTGCCATGGCCCATCGCCTCGATGCCGGGCAGGCCGAACCCTTCGGCCAGCGAGGGAAACACATAGGCCGCGGCCTGCGAATACAGCCAGTCGCGCTGGGCATCTGGCAGGAAGCCGGTGAAATGGATGTTGCGCATCCCTTCCGCTTCGCACCACTGCTTGGTCTGCTCCACGAAACGGTCGATCTTGCCCACGAAGATCAGGCCCAGATCGGGATGCTGTGCCAGCAGTTTCTGGTGCGCCTCGCACAGCCGCCGCACGTTCTTGTGCCACCCATGCAGGCCGACATAGAGCAGGAAGCGATCAAAATCGTGCCGATACGGTTCGGGCCGGTGCATGATCACCTCCGCCCCATTATAGACGGTGCGCACCCTGGCCGGGTCGGTGCCGTATCGGCCGAGCAGTTCCCGCCGCGTGAACTCGGAGGGGCAGACGATGCGCGTGCTCTTGCGCGCCGCAGCCCGATAAGCGAACTTGCCGAGCGGCATCTTGAAATAGAAGCGCAACCGGATCTTGGTGCCCGCAGCCGGCCATTTCTGCATCGTGAAATCGTGAAACGTGGTCACAACGCGTCCACGATAAAGCAATGGCTGTTCGGGCATGAAGAACCAGACGAGGTCCGGCTTGATCCGGTTCAGCAATGTCAGAAGGCGCGTTTGCACCGCAAGCGAGAAGTGCGGCGCTTTTACATAAACGGCTGAGAAGTTGGGCGAGTCCGGCGCCCAGGAACCGCGATCACCTTCGTCCAGGATCAGCGTGTACCGGTTCGTGCGGTCCAGGCGCTGGAGGTGCGGCAGCAGCATCCGCAGCACCGTGCCGGTGGACGAATTGAGGGCGCGAGCATCAATGGCGATATGCACGGGGCTGGGTCTTCTGCGGATGAGGAGCGGGTGGCCGGTCGCCCGGACCTATCGGATGAAATCGAGCTGGGCAGGATCCTTCACGAAGAACAACCCGTCCTCCTCGATATCCGCTTCATACATCTGCTTCAGCACCGAGGGGATGTCCTCGCGCCGGGTCACTTGGCCGGTTGAAGGGGCGTACATCGCGGCGAAATGCGGGGCGATCAGGCTGGCGAACTCCTCCGCGCTGACCGATGCGACATATTGCAGGTGATGCGGCAGAAATTCGACCACCAAGGTGCGCGCCGAAGCGAGAAGCTGCTGCGCCCCCTTCAGCGCATAATATTCCGATCCTTCGATATCCATGATGATCGTGTCGAATGTCTGTCCGGCGAACTTCTCGTCGAGGACGATCGCGGGCACCTCAATCACCTGGGGGTTGTCATAGGTGTAGCCGTACTGGTTGATCTTCGGTTCCCGTTTCGCGCCGCCCGAGTTGATCCGGCTGTTGAGAAAGCGGAGCGAGCCGCCAGTGTCGTTGGCGGCGAAGTTGAGCGCCTCGACATTGTCGCTGTGATTGAGCAGCAGGTTGATGCTCAGCAGGCGGAAGGTTTCGGGGTTCGCCTCGATCACCTTCATTTCGGCGCAGCGGCGCGCGATCGGAATGGCGAGCGAGCCGATATGGCCGCCGACGATGAGGACCGTGTCCTCCTCGCGGGTCAGCTTGAGGATGCGGTCGACCTCCGCCTGTTCCCAGCTGCCGTCCCGCAGCAGTCGCCTGCTCACCTCCATGTCATCGATGGAGACCGCCATCGGCCCGATGTCGGTTTCGCCCACCAGCGCGAAGGCGCGCTTGGGCAACACCGAGCGGCGCGCTTTGGCGTAGAGGCGGAAGCGATGGAAATGGACTAGGTTTTTCCAGCCCTGAAGCGTCCCGGTCATCTGAACTTTCTCAAAATTTGCGGCCCGGTAGGGTCAATAGGCCCGATGCGCCAGACGGAAGGCGGTGACCTTGCGATAATTGGGTTCGGGGATCGTCATGCCGAAATCGCGCTCGAACTTCTCCTTGTCGAGTTCGACCTTCCACAAGCGCTGGGCATCCCGGATGGAATTGGCCACGAGTTGCGGCAACAGCCGGCGCCAGGATGCAGGCACGTATCTGCCGAGCAGGCTTTCGCGCAGGATCTTCAGCTTGTAGATGGCGCCGTCGAGTGTCTCGGGCCGCATGGACTCGTTTTCACCGATGCCGATGTCGGCCAGGATACGGTGCGTCCAGAACAATCGGTGCCTGACGCAATACCTGACGTAGAAATAGCCGTCGGACATGGGAAAATCCTCAGGGTAATACCCGCCCAGTTTAATCGCCGCATCGCGCCTGAACAGGAAACCCAGGCCATTGCCGAGTTCGAGCCCGAAGAACATGTTGCGCGGCGTGACGGGCGCGAGACCATGCCTGTCGAAGCGCAGCTTCTTCGCCCGCCGCCACAGGCGGGCCTTGACACCGGTGGCTTCGGGGTGCCGGTATTCGTCCGAGCGGTAGTGATAGCCCTTGGAACAGACGATGCCGTCGATCTCCGGCCGGCGCGAAATCATGTCCATCGTCTGGGGCAAATATTCAGGACGCAGTAGATCGTCGTCGTTAAGCAATGTCACCCAGTCGCCCCGCGCCAGTTCGATGCAGCGATTCCAGTTGCCGAACATGCCGATATTTTCGGCGTTGCAGTAATAGCGCAACCCCACGCGCGGGCTTTGCGGCAGCCGCGCGGCGATGGCGGCGCTCGCCTGCGGATCGGGATCGTTGTCGACGACCAGGATTTCGAACGGCACGTCCGTTGCCTGCGCCAGGGCGCTGGCGATCGCTTCCATCAGCTCGTCGGGGCGCCTGTATGTCGGGATGGCGATCGTCACCAGCGGCCTGACGCCTCCGGCCGGTTCGCGCTCGGCCTGCAAGGTCGAGGGGATCGCCGCATAATCGGCGAATGCGTCGCGGTGAGTGAACAGGCTCATGAGCGAAGCTCCTTCCAAAGCATGAGCGGCCATTTCCAGTTGTTGTACAGGATCTGCACCAGCCCTTGAGCGAGGATGATGCCCATCACGCCGCCTTCGTGATGGGCCACACCGATTGCCAGTGCGACGACCGCCACCCCCGATGCAAGGCCCGGCCAGACGAACGGCACGCGGTTTCCCGTGGTGATGACGATGGCGCAATTGCTGTGATTGGCCTCCAGCAGCAGTATCACCGCCAGCGCCGCCATGGGCGCCGGATCCAGCAACTGGACCGTGCTGCCCACGAGATCGAGCAGCGGCCGCCCCAGCAGCAACAGCAAGCCGGCCCCGGCCACGAAGGTGGCCAAGAGAAACGCCTGCCGGGGGAGGAACATCCGGCGCAGGCCCGCAATGTCGCCCTGGACACGGCGGGCGACCATCCGTGGCAGCGAGGCCTGGGTCGGCAGCTGTGCCACGGCGGCGACTGCCCCGAACAATTGCAGCGTGATGGCATAGCTGGCCGCGGCGGACAGGCTCACCAGCGAGGACACGATCAGGACGTTGGACCTGTTGATGGCAAAGGCGCCCAGCGCCACCAGCCCCAGGCGCCAGGTGTTGGGCCAGAGAGCGAGCAGCACCGTTCGCGCCTCCTCGCGCGTGGCGGTGATGCCCGCAAGCGAATGGAACACCGGGCGCAGCATCGCCGAAGCCGCGCCGCGTGCGATCAGCACCCCCGCCAGGTTTGCGGCGGCCAGCGCCACCAATCCCCCTCCGGCAAGCAGCACCGCAATGCCGATCAGCGCGAACCCGCCCCGGTTCACGATGGTGAACAGATAGGATTGTGCCACACGGCCCGATCCCAGCAGCAACGGCACGACCCACAGGAAATACAGGTTGGCGGCCGTACCCAAGGCGAACAGCAGCCAGGCGATGCGGATCCGTTCGAAATCCTCGCCCTGCGCAAGGCCGGAGACATAAAGCGTGCCCAAGGTGGCGAGCAGGAGCAGGACGGCGGCGGCTAATGCGAGATACAGCCGCCGGGCTGTCAGCACGATGCGCTGCACAAGCGGCAGGTTGGCGCCTGACACTTCCCCGGCTTGCGCCAGCCCTTCGCGCTGCAGTTCACTCGCCCCGGCATAGGCGCTGGCGATGGCTCGCCCGATCGTGGGCTGGAACCCGAAATCGGCCAGCAAGACCAGCCCCTGGATGGTGACGAAAATATACCACAGGGCAACCTGTGCCTCGCTCAGCCGGGTGACGATGAACGGCAGCAAGGCCAGCGCAGAGCCATATTGCAGCACCTGCGCCAGAAGCCCGGCCGAAACGGCGCCGTGCCGCCGCAGCGCGGCGGGTGGCCCGATCATGCCTCGATCAGATCGGGCAGGCTCGAGCGCAGCGAACGGCGGGGCGCCCAGCCCGGCAGGCGATCCTGCGGCCGCGGCACAACCGGCTCCATCACCTCGCGCGTCCGATAGGGGCGGCCGCCGAAATTCACCGGGAGCAGCTTTCCGGCCGCCTCGCCAACCATCGCCACCAGTTCGCGCACGCTGCACCTTTCGCCGGGAACGAGATATTGCTCGTTCGCCCCGGCAGGCGATGCCATCACCCGCCCGGCGGCGACCAGGAAGGCGTCGACCACGTCGTCAATATGGCTGAGATCGACGATCTGATCGCCCGGCGACATATCGAGCACCTCGCCCGAACGGGCCGCATCGCCCAGGATGCGGATCAGCTTGCGGCGCTTGTCGCCCGCGCCGTAAGTGTCGAACAGTTTTAGGGTGATCGCCGAAACGCCTTTCGCGTCGGTGTAGAAGGCGAGCACATCCTGGAAGGCCTGCTTGGTCGCGGCATAAAGATTGACCGGGCGGTATCCTTCGCCTTCATAATGCTGCCAGACGGTCCCGGTGTTGACGAGGGGCCGGATTTCGGCGGCAACCATCGCTTCCAGCAACTGGGTGGAAAACAGCAGGTTCGAGCGGATCAGCGGCTCCACCTGTTCGGGCCGGTGATCGGCCAGGAACAGGCTGGCGAGATGGAACACCATGTCGGGCCGGATCGCCTGCATGATCACGACCAGCGCCTCGGTCGTCCCGTCATGGCGGTGCAGCGAAAATCGCGGATGATCGGGCAGGTCCGCAATATCGCTGTCCTCCCGCACGATCGAATGGACCCGCCATCCGTCAGCCAGCAAGCGCAGGCAGAGCTTGCCGCCGATGAAGCCCGTGCTGCCGGTCACAAGCGCCGAGGGGGCCATCAGAGCGCTCCGTCGAAGACAAAGGGCGTTTCGAATTGCGCGAGCGGCGGGTGTTTCCGATCGCGCTCCGACAGGACCGGCGCCTCGACGGGCCATTCGAAGCCGAAGCTGTCCCACGCGATGCCACCGTCTTGGGCGGGGGCATGTTCATGCGTCACCTTGTAGTACATCAGGCTGTCGTCCTGCAGCGACAGGAAGCCGTGCGCGATGCCGGCGGGCATATAGACCACTTCGCCCGCGGCCGGGTGCAATTCGAGCGCGACATGCTCGCCGAATGTCGGAGAGCCGCGCCGCAGATCGACCAGCACGTCGAGCACCGTGCCGCTGAGGCAGGTGACGAGCTTGGCATGATCGGCCGGCGGAGTCTGGAAATGCATGCCGCGCAGCACGCCCCGGGCCGAGCCGGAGACGAAATCTTCGCGCCAGTCCGCCCGCAGCCCCAGTTCCTTCAGGGAAGGGGCATGCGCGGTCTTGAGGAACCATCCCCGCGCATCCGAAAACAGGCCCGGCCGCAACACGAAACATCCGGGCAGGGCCAATGCGTCACAATGCATCGCGGCATTCCCGCCTTTAGAAATTCAGCCCGAAGAACTCTTCGAGCTTGCTCCCGACATAGTCGAAATGCTCCTCGCCCAGGGCGGGAAACAGGCCGAGCCAGAACGTGTCGTTCATCACCCGATCAGTGCGGGTGAGGTCGCCCACCACGCGGTGCTCGACATGCTGGAAGTAGGGCTGGCGCGTCAAATTGCCGGCAAACAGCAGGCGCGTGCCGATCCTGTTCTGGTCGAGATAGCGGGTCACGTCGACGCGGCTCGCGTCCACGCCTTCGCGCAGCATCACCGGGAAGCCGAACCAGGACGGATCCGAATTGGGCGTCGCCTCAGGGAGGATGAGCACTTCCTCCAGGGTCTTGAACCGCTCGGTCAGCAGTTTGAAATTGCGCCGGCGCGCCTCGATGAAGCCTTCCGCCCGGTCGAGCTGGGCGAGGCCGCAGGCGGCCTGCATGTCGGTGATCTTCAGATTGTAGCCGAGATGCGAATAGACGTATTTGTGGTCGTAGCCGAAGGGCAGCGAGCCGTGCTGCTGGCTGAAGCGCACCCCGCAGGTGTTGTCGCAGCCGGGCGCGCAATAGCAGTCGCGGCCCCAGTCGCGGATGCTCTCGATGATCGGCCTCAATTCAGCCGAGCGGGTGAACACCGCCCCGCCCTCGCCCATCGTCAGGTGGTGCGCGGGGTAGAAGCTGAGCGTCGCGACATCGCCCCACAGGCCGACATTCCTGCCGTCATAAGTGGCGCCCAGCGCGTCGCAGCAATCTTCCACCAGCCACAGATCGTGCTCGTCGCAGATGCGCCGCACTTCGGCGAGGTTGAACGGATTGCCCAGCGTGTGGGCGAGCATGATCGCGCCGGTCTTCTCGGTGATCGCCGCCTCGATCAGGCTGGCGTCGATATTGTAGGTCGGCACGTCGACATCGACGAACACCGGCACCAGCCCGTGCTGGATCGACGGATTGACCGTGGTGGGAAAGCCCGCCGCCACGGTGATCACCTCGTCGCCGGGCTTCAGCCGCCCGTCGCCCAGCTTGTGGCTGGTGAGGCACGAGAGCGCCAGCAAATTGGCCGAGGAGCCCGACGTGGTGGTGAGCACGAACGGCGCGCCCGTCAATTTGGCGAGGCCAGCCTCGAACTCGGTGTTGAAGCGCCCGGTGGTCAGCCAGCCATCGAGCGAGGCTTCCACCATCAGCTCGATCTCGGGCGCGCCGATCACCTTGCCCGCGGGCGGGATCATCGTCTCGCCCGGCACGAAGGGCCTGGGGGCGAACTGGGCCTCGGCATACTGGCCCACCAGCTTGCGGATCTCGCGCCGCAGATCGTCGGCGGTGGCGGTGGCGGCGTCGGCGGTGGTTGAGGCGTTCATGTCGGTCCTATGCGGCAAGAGCCTGGGTCGCGCCCTGAAAGCGCTCCAGCTCGTCGAAACAATAAGCGTGCATGTCGGCGCCCGACAGCCAGGCGCGGTGCCAAGCGACGATATTGTCGAGCGCTTCGGCCAGCGTCCAGCGCGGGCGCCAGCCCAGCCCGGCGCGGGCCTTGGAAATGTCGAGCTTGAGGTAATGCGCCTCGTGCGGCTGCACGCTTTCGTCACGCGTCCAACCGGCACTCCCGGCCCCGCTCTGGCCCCACAGGGCGCACATGCGTTCCACGATCCATTGCACGGGCTGCGCATCCTCGTCGCGCGGGCCGAAGTTCCATGCATCGGCGGCCATGTCGGGCCGGTCCCACAGCGCCTGGCACAGCACCAGATAGCCCGACAAAGGTTCGAGCACGTGCTGCCACGGGCGGATCGCCAGCGGGTTGCGGATCAGCACCTCCCGGCCCTCGCCGATGGCACGCAGGATGTCGGGGATCAGCCGGTCGATCGCCCAGTCGCCGCCGCCGATCACATTGCCCGCCCGGCCCGAGGCGATGGCGGTCCTCCCGCCACCGAAGAACGAGCGGCGATAGGCCGAGGTCACCAGCTCCGCGCAGCCCTTGGAATTGGAATAAGGGTCGTACCCCCCCATCGGCTCGTCCTCGCGATAGCCCCAGGCCCATTCACGGTTCTCGTAGCACTTGTCGGTGGTGACGATGCAGGCCGCCCGCACGCCCGGCGCCTGGCGCACGGCCTCCAGCAGGTGCACCGTGCCCATCACGTTGGTGGCATAGGTGCCCACCGGATCGTCGTAGGAGGCGCGCACCAGCGGCTGCGCGGCCATGTGGATGACGATCTCGGGATCGGCCTCCACCAGCGCCCGCGCCAGTGTTTCGCGCTCGCGGATATCGCCGATGATGGAGGTCATGCCCTCCGCCACCCGCGCTACCTCGAACAAAGCCGGGTCGGTGGGCGGCACCAGCGCGAAGCCGGTAACCTGCGCCCCCATCTGCTGCAGCCACAGCGACAGCCAGCTGCCCTTGAACCCGGTATGCCCGGTCAGGAACACGCGCTTGCCGGCCCAGAAGGCCGGGTCGACCGCGCCGTTCGCCCGGCTGTTTCCTCCAGCGCTCACCATATCCGCCACGGCGCCTTGCGGCTGTCCCACAGGGCTTCCAGATGCAGCTTGTCGCGCAACGTGTCCATCGGCTGCCAGAAGCCATGATGCTCGAAGGCCATCAGCTCGCCATCGCTGGCTAGGTTCTTTAGCGGTTCCTGCTCCCACACGCTGGCATCGTCCGTGACGTAATCGAGCGCGCGCGGCGACAGGACGAAGAAGCCGCCATTGATCATGCCGCCATCGCCCTTGGGCTTTTCCAGGAAGTCGGTCACGGCATCGTCGACGATGTTGAGCGCGCCGAAGCGGCCCGGCGGGTAAGTGGCGGTCAACGTGGCGATCTTCCCATGCGCGCGATGGAACGCGACCAGCTGGCCGATATCCACATCGCCCACCCCATCGCCATAGGTGAAGTGGAACAGCTCCTCGTCCTGCACATGCTCGGCCACGCGCTTCAGGCGCCCGCCGGTCATGGAATCGTCGCCCGTGTCCACCAGCGTCACCTTCCACGGCTCGGCGCGCTTCTGGTGCACGAACATCTCGTTCTCGCGCATGTCGAAGGTGACATCGGACATGTGCAGGAAGTAATTGGCGAAATATTCCTTGATGACATAGCCCTTGTAGCCGCAGCAGATCACGAAGTCGTTCACGCCGTGCGCGGAATAGATCTTCATGATGTGCCACAGGATCGGCCGCCCGCCGATCTCGATCATCGGCTTGGGCCTGAGGCTCGTTTCCTCGGCGAAACGCGTGCCGAGGCCACCGGCCAGGATGACTGCCTTCATTGGGGAACTCTACCTCAGTTGGAACTGACGAATGCGTCGGAAAGGAAGCGCCGGGCCGGAAGCCCTCGCGCGGCAAAGGCCTCGCGCGCGGAGGCGATCATCGCATCGGAGCCGCAGGCATAGACCATTGTGTCGGCAGGGTCGAACCCGTCCGCGAGCGCCGCCTGCTGCACATACCCCCTCTTGCCGCCCCATGCATCATCGGACCCCGATAAAAGGTGATGGAAGCCGATATCGAGCCCTAAAGCGACGGGATCCCAGCAAAAGTTCTCCGCCTCGCGATTGCCCCAGAACACGCGCAGCCGGTGCCGCGCGGCCCGCTCGCGATCGCCGGCCAGCTCCTCCAGCAGCGCCTTGACCGGGGCGATGCCGGTGCCGGTGGCCAGGAACAGGATATTGCCGGGCGCCTCGTTTGTATTCCGGGGCCCTTGCGGGAATTCGTCGCGCAGGAAGAAGGTGCCCAGCGGCCCCTCGATGCGGACAAGGTCGTTGGCCTGCGCGCGCTCGAACCAATATTCGCTGAGCACCCCGCCCGGATAGCGCTTGATCAGCAGTTCCAGCAGCCCGTCCTCGCGCGGGGCATTGGCCAGCGAATAGCTGCGCCGCACCCCGGCAGCGATCAGGTCGACATATTGCCCCGCCAGAAAGCGCATCGGGCTGGCGGGCGGGGTCCTCAGCACCACGCGCATAATGGCGGGCGCAAGCCGCTCGATCGAGACGATGCGCGCCGGCATGGTCTTGATCTCCAGCCCCGCGAGGCGGTCGAGCGGCTCCACATCCAGCGCCAGGTCGCTCGTCGCCGCGCGGCAGCAGGTGAGGACCAGGCCGCGCGCCGCCTCTTCGGGCGACAGGCTCTCCTCGGCCCGCAGCACCTGCGTCTCGCCCGACAGGACCGGCGCCTTGCAGATCCCGCAGCGCCCGGTGCGGCAGCTATATTCGAGCACGATCCCCTCGCCCCGCGCGGCATCGAGGATCGACACGGCAGGGTCCGCGGCGAAGGAGCGGCCGGTGCTGAGCGTGATGTCGGGCATAAGCGCCGGGCCTGATAACCATTCGCCCGGACTAGTCCAGTGCGGTTCCCGGCGATGCCGCCGCCGGAGCGTGCACCGACCTACACCCACCTTGCCCGGCAGCGATTGATCTGCAAGGAGGCCAACCGGTTTCGGGCAGGCGCCTGCGCCACCAGCCCGTTCGCGCCCCGTTTCGCCAGAAAGACGTCAAATGGCCACAGCGATAAACCGCAGCGCCCCCCTGCCTGCCGCCCGGCCGGGCGGGTTGAGCCTCACCGGTGCGCTGCTGGTCTTCCTGACCTTCTTCGCCATCGCCTTCCCCAAGGGCGGGATCAAGATTTATGAGATTCCGATCACCTTCGGGTACATCTTCACCGCCGCGCTGTTGCTGATCGCGATGCTGCGGGCCAGGGGGCTGTTCCTGCCGCTCGATCGCCTGTTCGCTTTCGCCCCGTGCCTGCTACTGGGCCTGTGGAGCGTGCCGGTGGTGGCGGTCAACGGCACCGAATCCTTCGGCTTCACCCTCTCTTATTTCACCTCTGTGCTGTACCTGCCCTTCTTCGGCCTGGTGGTCTTTTCCTCCGTGGTTCTCGACGATTACCATGCAGGGGTCGAGAAGGCGCTTCTCTGGGCCGTCCGGTTCATCGTGGTCTATGGAATATTCTTGTTTTTCTTCAGGCAACTGACCGGAAGCTGGATTGAAATCCCCTATCTCACCGTAAACGTCGCCGATGCCGGTCAGCTGGATGACAAGTTCATCAACCGCGGCGGCATCTTCAAGCTGATCTCCACCTACAATAACGGCAACATCTTCGGCGTGTCGCTCGCGATCATGGCGCCGCTCTACCTGAGGCTGGAAACCCGCCGAATTCTGAAATGGGCGATGTATGCCGCCCTGTTCCTGACCCTTTCGCGCACCGTATGGATCGCGGCCTTCCTGATCATGGGCCTGGAATCCCTTTCAAAGGGAGTGCGGCCGCTGACGGTGCTCTACCTTGCCATCGGCATTCTGATCGCCGGGGCGGTGGTGATGGGATTGCTGAGCTTCCTGGGCCAGGACATTTCGTTCGTGTTCGACAGCAATCTCGGCGGCCGGGCCGACCAGTTCCGGGTTCTCGACAGCATTCGCGTCGTTCCCGAAGGCCCCGTCTCCACCCTTCCGGAAATCGTCTATCTGGGCGCATTGCAGTTCTTCGGCATTCCCGGCCTGTTGCTGTTCGTCGCCCATCTCCTGACGCCCTCGCTGCTGCTCATGGCAGAAGGCACGCGCATGCTGTCCCTGTCCAAGGCGAGCGCCTGCCTCCAGGGCCTGCTGATCTACGCCGTCATCGCCTGGGCCGATGCGGCCTTCAGCTTCATCCCGGTGATGATGATCTTCTGGATGATTGCCGGTCTGGGCCTCTGGTACGCGCATCATCAGGCCCGCTTGCTGAAAGGCGCCCGTGAAACTGCTCGTTGATGCCCGCACGGGATGGGGCCACGGCATCGGCAGGGTCATCGCCAATACGGTGCCGCGCATCGCCCGCCTGCGGCCCGACTGGCGGATTGAGGCGCTGGTGCCGCCCGGCCAGGTGGACATTGCGGCACGCTCCTTCGAAGATGCGCCCAACCTGGCGATCATTCCCTGCCCGGTCGCCCCCTTCTCGCTGTCCGAGCAGACCAAGTTGCAGCCTTATGGGCGCGGCACCGATCTCACCTGGTTCACCAATTACTGGGTGCCGCTTGCCTGGCGCACGCCGTTCGTCGCGACGGTGCACGACATGCTGCACCTGATGCCGCAACACATTCCCGCCTCGTGGCCCAAGCGGGCCCTGGCGCGGCGCACCTTCGCCAAGCTGCGCCGTGATGCGCGCGCATTGATGTTCGTCAGCCGCTTCACCCAGGCCGAGTTCACCCGCCTGATCGGCCCCCCACGGCATCACGGCGAAACGGTCACGCTGGGCGGCGACCACCTCGATTACGGTGAAATCCGCCCGGTTTCCACGCGCACGCGCCGGCTGCTGGCCGTCGCCGCCTCCAAGAAGCACAAGAACTTCGCGGCCCTGTTCGACGCCTGGCAGCAGGCCAGTGTGCCCGGACACTGGGTGCTGACCGTCATCTCGCCGCAGGAAGCGATGCTCAACTCGGTTGATCTGGCCGCGCTGGCTGCCGGAGACGAGCGGATCGAGATCAGGCGCGGCGTTTCCAACGAGGAACTGTCCGCTCTGTACGCCGATAGCGCGATCGTGCTGATGCCCTCGCTTTATGAAGGCTTCGGCCTGCCGCTCATTGAAGGCATGCTGGCGGGCGCGCTGTGCATCAGTTCCAGCGCGGGTTCGCTGGTCGAGGTGGCGCAGGGTGGCTTCGTGCAGTTCGTGAACGGCGCTGACCGTGCCGGATGGATCGCGGCAATCGAGCGATCCTGCGCGCTGGTCGATGGCGGCGAGCCCGATCTTGGCCCCCTGTTGCGCCACAACATCGCCTGTGCGGGGCGCTTCCGCTGGGACGAGACGGCAAAACGGGCCGCCACGGTGCTCGAAACGGCCGCCTCCTGATCCTTTCCCACCAGCCCCAGCCCCAAGGACAGGCATGAAAATAGCGATCGTCCACGACTTCATGGTGATGAAGGCCGGCGGGGAATCCTGCGTCGAACAGATGCTCGCACTGTTCCCCCAGGCCGACCTGTTCTGCGTGGTCGACTTCCTGCCGCAGGAGGATCGCGGCTTCCTGCAGGGCCGCCGGATAGAAACCAGCTTCATCCAGCGCCTGCCCGGGGCCTGCAAGCGCTACCGCTCCTATCTCCCGCTGATGCCGATCGCGGTGGAGCAGCTCGACGTCACCGGATACGATCTGGTCATCTCCTCCTCCTCGGCAGTGGCCAAGGGAGTGGTGACCGGACCCGACCAGGTGCATATCGCCTATACGCACAGCCCGATCCGCTTCGCCTGGGATCTGCAGTTCCAGTATCTACGCGAAGCCGGCCTGATGCGGGGCGTAAAGAGCGCGCTGGCGCGCGCCATCCTGCACTACATGCGGCTGTGGGACACGCGCACCGCGCATGGCGTCGACCATTTTATCGCCAATTCCGCCTTCGTCGCCCGCCGCATCCGCAAGACCTACGGCCGCGAGGCGACGGTCATCCACCCGCCGGTCGATCTCGCGCGCTTCGCCTTCAGCGAGGCGCGCGAGGACCAATACGTCACCATGTCGCGCATGGTCCCCTACAAGCGCATCCCGATGATCGTGGAAGCGTTCCGACACATGCCAGGGCGGCGTCTGGTGGTGATCGGCGACGGCCCCGACATGCCCGCCGTGCGCCGCCTGGCTGGCCCCAACGTCACCATCATGGGCAAGCAGTCCGATGCCGTGGTGGTGGAGCAACTGCAGAAGGCCAAGGCCTTCATCTTCGCCGCCGAAGAGGATTTCGGCATCGCCCCGGTAGAAGCGCAGGCCTGCGGCACGCCGGTGATCGCCTATGGCAAGGGTGGCGCGCTGGAAACAATCCGCGGCCGCGATGACGATGCTCGCAAAGGAGGGCAGACCGGAGTGTTTTTCGACCGGCAGACGCCGGAGGCGATCGTCGGGGCGGTGAAACATCTCGAACATCGTCTCCACGCGATCACGCCGGCGGCCTGCCGCGCCAATGCCGAGCGCTTCACCATTGAGCGGTTTCGCGAACAGATCGCGCGCTTCGTCGATGCGGCGATGGCCCGGCATGCCGGGCAGGTCGAACAGGGCGCCCTACCCCTGCCCCTGCAACCGGAACGATCCGCGATCGGGTGAAGTCCGCCCGGAAGAAGCGATCCGGTCGGAAATTCAGCCGGGCCCCCCCAGTGCCCGATCCAGCCCGATGGCTCGCCCGTTGCTCGTCTGGGCGGCATCCCAGCGGATTGCGGGGGCGCTCGCCTGCCCTTCGCGACCGACGCTCAGCAATCGGGCCGAGCGAGCGAGATCCTCGAAGCGATTGCCGGCAATCTCGAAGGCGGGGATGATCCCGGCATTGCCGCTGGCATTGACGAGCGCGATACCCACGGCGAACGGGCCCGAGACCTCATTGCCGGTCACCCTGCTCGTGGCGCTCGCATTGTAATCGTTTTCCACGATCGCGATGGCGACAGGGTCTCCCGCGGCCTCTGCGGCGGCCGGCGGGACGGTGTAGCGGATGCGGTTGCCCGCCACGATCGCCTCGCCTCGCGCGCCGGGCAGGCCTTGGGATCCTCCCACCCGGATTGCCGGAACAGACGGTAGCGGCTCCGAAAAGGTCAGCTGGTTATCCGCGATCCGCGTGCGGTGCATGTTCACGAAGAAGGTGTCGATGCACACATTCGTCAGGCTCGCACCGGTAATCGCCAGTTCGCGCACCGGCCCGCTGCCGCAATCCATCGTGCCCGGGCCGGTCGGATCGAGGCATTCGAAAAAGCCGCCTTCCACCGCGATGTCGCGGTTGTCGGCATTGCTTTGGGTTACGTTGTAGGTGCGGAACAGCGGCCAGGCCTTGTTCTCGACGGTGCCGCGGCAATCGACGAAGCGGATGCGGTCGTTGAGGAAGAAGGTCGCGAAACAGCCATTGCGGCTGTTGCCCGCGGTACAGCGCTCGAAAACCGTATCGACGCAGCCCTCGGCGTCGAAGCCGACATCGAGGCAATCTTGCACCTGGCAGTCGCGCACCATCACATCGCGGCCCATCGAGCCCCAGACGCCACCGGCCTGCGCGTTTTTCACCAAAGCGCGCTCGATCAACAGCCCGCTGCATTTGCGCTCGTTCGCCCGCGCACCGTTCTGCCAGGGGTGCAATCCGGAGTCGCCCCCCCACCATTGGATGCCATGGCTGACATTCTCATAGCAGACATCCCTGACCCGGGCGCCCGCGACATAGGCGAGCAGGCACGCACCATAGCCTTCATCGGGCGGGCTCTGGAAACGTGCGCCGCCACCGGAGATGAGAACATCGCGGGCGATATTGCGGTCCGCCTCCCCCGTGCGGACCGCTTCGTATTCCGCAACGGAACTGTCCACATGGACATGCTGGCAATTGCGGGCGTGGATGCCCCTTACGGAAAAGCCGCGCCGGCCACTCATCGCCGCGGCATAGACGAAGGGCCGCGGGGCTTCGCATTCGACAAAGGCCTCCCCATCCCCCGCGGCGGCCAGGGCGACATCGTCTCCCATCGCCTGGAACACCGCGATCGGCCTGCCCCCGTCCTGCGAAGGCCCGGCCCAGACGATGCGCGTGCCAGGTTCGAGCAACACGGTCCTGCTCCCCTCGATCGGCAGGGTGCGGGTGATGCGATAAGGCTGTTCGCGGCTCGGGATGAAAGGCTCGGGGCCCGACAGGATACGCGCAAGCAGCGCATCGTCGTCGCCGGAGCCGGTATTGCGAGCGGCGCGGCTCGCCTCGTCCTGCGCGCCGACTGGTGACATCGAGGCGAGGATGGCCGCCGAACCCCAGCCCATCCGGGCGATGACAGTGCGCCGCGACAGAGGCGCGTAGGCATCCTGGAAATCATCCATTCCGGCGATCCCGGCATCCGCACGGAACGCGGCGACGGCCCGGACGGGGCAAGTGGCAACACAACGCTCGCATCTTGTTCGCTTGAACAGCCCTTTCTATACGGCGCGCGGTTACAACAAGACCACAGTCTGGCAAACCGCGCTGGATCGGGAGTGAACCGGGGAGCACGTTGTTGAAAATATTCATGCCGGTGCGGGGCAAGGCAAAAGGGCATGAACGAACAGAACCGCGCTCCCCGCTCTTCCTGCCCGTAGCGATCGTCCTGTCGATCTGGGTGCTGTTCGGCGGAGCCGCCCCGGCAAGCATTCTCCTCATCACCATGCTGGCGCTGTCGGGCACGGCGATGCTGGTGTTCCTCCTGTGGCGGGGCGGCGGCGATTCCTGGCGCGCCTTGTCATGGCCCGCACGCGCGATGGTGGCGTTCTTCTGCCTCATGCCACTCGTCCAGCTCGTGCCCTTGCCGCCGGCCATGTGGCAGGCCCTGCCCGGGCGCGAGTTGGCGGTCGATACGCTCACCGTGGCCGGCGTGGCCGATCGATGGCGGCCCATCACCTTGGCGGTGGCGCCCACGTTCCGCACTCTGCTGGTCTTCGTCTGGCTCGCCGCGCTGCTGCTGGCCACGCTGCAGCTGCCCTCGCGCGATCTGCGCCGCATATTCGGCCTTCTGCTGGTGCTGGGCCTGCTTAACGTGGCGATCGGCGTCGTGCAGGTCGTCTCCAACAACGCCCTGCTGGTGTTCCACCAGGGCTTCGCCGGGCGCTTTCTCACCGGGCTGTTCGCCAACAAGAACCATACCGGCCTGTTCATCGCCATGACCTTCCTGTTCGGTTATGGTGCGCTTTACGCCAGGCACGGGTGGGACAGGCGCAATCTGGCGATGGTCATTTCCGTCGGCCTGGTGCTGGTGATCGCGCTGCTGGCGACCTTCTCGCGCGCGGGGCTGATGTTCGGCCTGGCGGCGATCGCCTTTCTCGTGGTGCTTTCGTCGGGCAGCCGGCTGAGCAGCGGCAAGCGCTACCTGCTGATCGCCATTCCCCTTGCTGGCGTGGGCCTGCTCGCCCTCGTTGCCTACACCGATCTTGCCTCCCGTTCGGTGAGCCGGTTCGGCGACGTCGAGGCCGATCTTCGCTGGTCGATTTGGGAATGGAGTTGGCCGCTGGTCACGCGCTATTTCCCGGTGGGAAGCGGCATTGGCAGCTTTCCCGCAGTGTACCCGTCGCACGAACAGCTCGAATGGGTTTTTCCCAGCTATGTCAACCACGTCCACAACGACTATCTCGAACAGCTAATCGAGGTCGGCATCGCCGCCCCGGTTGCCTGGGCATTGGTGCTGGCGGCCTTGTGGCGGCCTGTTCGTAGCGCCTGGGCCCAGCGGACCAGCCAGTCAGGCCGCCTGGCGCTCATCGGAGCGGCAGCCCTGTTCCTCATTGCCGTTCATTCGGCTTTCGATTATCCGCTGCGCCGCCCGGCGATCGCGGCTACGGCCATGGTGGCGCTGGCGGCAGTGTTGCGGATTGAAGGGCGCAAAAGCCGGTTGCGCGCCCCGGCGGGCGATCCGCAACATGAGAGTTAACCATCCGGCCGGTCGCGATGGGGCCTGCATCGAGGCTCGCAAGGTCAACGATCAGGGCGATCGCGTCATTCCTGGAGAGCATATTTTGCGTTTTCTCGTGGTCCTGCTCGGAGCCACCGTTCTCGTCGGATGCGCTTCACGGGAAAGTCCCGTGCCGCTCAATTCCTATCGGACCGTGCCCGCTGAAACGGATGCCGGCCAGACCGCGCCCGCCCCCCTCGCGCCGGGCTCGTTTTCCGCTGCTGAATACCGCATCAGCCCATTGGATCAGTTGCGCATCGACGTGTTCGATGAACCCGAATTATCGGTGACCGAACTGCCGGTCGATCCCAACGGGCGCATTGTCCTGCCGCTGGTGGGCGAAATCGTGGCTCAGGGCCTCACGCCGGCCGAGTTGGCGGCCGAGATAGCCGCCTCGCTGCGCAGCTATCTCCGCGAGCCGGCGGTGGCGGTGAACGTCACCACGTTCACCTCGCGGAATGTCACGGTCGATGGTGCGGTACGCTTGCCCGGCGTCTATCCGGCGGTCGGCGATCTGAGCCTGATGGATACGATCGCGCTGGGCCAGGGCCTCAACGATTATTCCGAGGAAGACGAGGTCATGGTGTTCCGGCGCCAGAACGGCCAGCGCTATGTGGCGCGCTTCGATCTGGGGCCAATCCGCAACGGACAGGCCGTCGATCCCGCCATCCTGCCCGGCGACATTGTCGTGGTGGGCGAATCGGCATCGCGCCGCTTCTTCACCGACTCGCTGGCTGTTCTGCCGGCCGCCGTCGGCATCTTCATTGCCCTTATCCAGTAACAGGCTGCGTATCATTCGATGTATCAAGGCGTTGTGACCGAACCGAATGGCCATGCCGGACGTGGGGCCGGACCTGGGGCCGGACCTGGGGCCGGAATCGGGGCCGAACCCGGGGTTGGACCTGGATCCGGGGCCGGATCCGCGGCCGAAAACGGCCATGGGCTGATGCGCTCGATCAACCTGCGCGATCTGTGGGCGCCGGTCTATCGATCGCGCTTCGCGATCATCGCCATCTTCGTGGCCGTGTTCAGCCTAGCCGTGGCCGCCACGCTGCTGATGCAGCCGCTTTACCGCGCCACCGCCACGGTGGAAATCCGCTCGGAAACCCAAAGGGTCCTGGGCACCGAGGATGCCAATGCCACCGGCGGCGCCTCAATCACCGATTCCGCACTGTTCCTCGACACCCAGCTCGACATCATCCGCAGCCGTTCGACGGCCACCGCCGTTGCCCAATCGCTCGGTCTTTACGGCAACGACAACTTCCTCGCGATGATGGGGGTCGATGTGGGAGAAGCGGCGCTTTCTCCCGAAGCGCGGCGCCAGCTGGTGAACGACGTGCTGATCGACAACCTTACGGTTACCCTGTCCGAGCAGACGCGGATCGCCCATATCGGCTTTTCGAGCCCCGACCCCGGGCTCGCGCAGCGCGTGGCCAACTCCTATGCGCAAAACTACATTCGTCTCAACCTCGCCCGGCGGTTCGACGCGTCGAGCTATTCGCTCGATTTCCTGCGCGAACAGATCCGCGAAGCGCAGGAACGCCTGGGCCAGAGCGAACGCGAAGCCATCGGCTATGCGCGCCGGGCAGGCCTGCTCGACACCAGCAACGCCGCGGGATCCGAGGGTTCAGGCCCCCGCTCGCTGACCTCGGCCAGCCTGATCGGGCTGAACGATGCGCTATCCGATGCCACCACCAGGCGGATCGATGCCGAACAGCGCTGGAATGCCGCGCAAAGAGGATCGCTGATGACGATTCCGGCGGTGGCTTCCAACCCGGCGATTCAGGCGCTCCAGCAACAGCGTGCCCTGTTGCAAAGCGAATACCAGGAACAGCTCGAAACCCGGACCGAGGCCTATCCCGCGGTTCGCGCGCTGGAAGCCCGGCTCGAAACACTCGATCAACAGATCGCATCGATCGCCAGCAATGTCCGCGGGACGATCCGCGAGGAATACAACGCTGCGCAGGCTCAGGAAGAGCAGCTGCGCAGCAACATAAACCGGCTGAGGACCGAAACGCTCGACGAGCAGGGGCGCAGCATCCAGCTCTCGATCCTCCAGCGCGAGGCGAACACCAACCGCGATCAGCTCGGCGCCTTGCTGCGGCGCTATAACGAGCTCAATGCCGAATCCGGCATCCAGCTCAACAACCTGTCGATCATCGACCCTGCCGAAATCCCGGGCGGCCCCTATTGGCCCAGCATCCCGCTCAACGTGGCGCTGGCGCTGATCTTTTCGACGTTGCTTTCGGCCATCTACGTCCTGGTGCGCGAAAACCTGTTCGACATGGTGCGCACGCCCGAAGATGTCGGAACGCGCCTGCACATGCCGCTGCTGGGCGCCGTGCCGGTTGCCAACGAAGTGCTCGAGGAGATGGGCGACCCGAAATCGGATGTGTCGGAAGCGATGAACTCGATCCGCACAAGCCTGTCGCTGTCGGCGGGCGGCATTCCGCGCACAATGACGGTGACCAGCACCCAGGCCGGCGAAGGCAAGAGCACGGCTTGCTACGGCCTGGCACAGGGCCTAGCCAAGCTGGGACGTTCGGTCGTCATCATCGATGCCGATCTCAGGCGTCCCAACATCCACCGCCTGTTCGGCCTCAAGAACAATGGCGGCGTCAGCAACATCCTGTCGGGCGCCGGCACGATCGACGATCATCTCGTGCGCGCCCTTGCACCCAACATCGACGTGATCGTCGCCGGCCCGATCCCGCCCGATGCTACCGAATTGCTGGCGGCGGGCCGACTCCAGCCTCTGATCCGCGATCTTTCCTCGCGCTACGATCACGTGCTGGTCGACAGTGCGCCGGTGCTGGGCCTGGCCGATGCGCCGCTCGTCGCCACCAGCGTCGAGGGAATCGTGTTTATCGTGGAATCGGCGCGCAACAGCGTGCGCAGCATTCAAAATGCGGCGCGGCGCGTGCAGCAGAGCGGCACACCGGTGCTCGGCGTCGTCCTGTCGCGCTTCGATCCGGGCAAATCGGGCTACAGCTACGAATATCGCTACAGCTACAGCTATTCCTATGAGTCGGCCAAGCCGGCGCACTGATGCGGACCGGTGCTGCACGCCTGACAGGAGCCGCGCTGGTAGGGCTCGTTTCGATCGCCGCGGCAGGCTGGTCCCTCGCCTCGCAGATCGAGGAAGAGGGCCTCACAGCCGGCAGGCGCGCGTGGCAAATCGCCCCCTTGCCTGAAAACCTGTTGCCCGCGAGTTCGCCCCTGCCCCCCGAACTTCCGGCGCTGAGCACGAGCGAGCGCCGGGCGATCGGCCGGGGCTTGTGGCGGGAGCCGCTCGAACCAAGGTTGTTCAACCTCCTGTTCGCCGATTCTGTCCGGATCGGCCGGCCCGATCGGGAAACTGACCGCCTGGCCGCCCTGCTTGCGCAGCTGGGCTGGCGCTACACACCCGCGCAGCAGAACCTAATGATCCGAGCGCTGCTCGACGAGCGGTTCGGCGATGTCCTCGACCGTGTCGATGCGCTGCTGCGGCGCCAGCGGCAGCCGGCGCTGGCCTACACCGTGCTGGCAGCCCTGGAAGGCATTCCCCAGATCCATGGCGAGGTGCTGGACAAGCTTCTGGCCGAACCGGCCTGGCGCAGCGACTATCTGTCGGTCATTGGCCCCGAGAGCGCACCAGCCCTGCTTGAGGCGCGGGTGCGGACGATTGATGCGCTGCTCAAGACGCGTTCGGGAATGAACCGCGAGGAAATCGCGCCCTCGCTGATTGCGCTTAATGCCAGCGGTCGTGGCCGGATCGCACATGGGTTGTGGGTGCGCCAGGCCGGCGAACCGGCCGACGCCAATCTCGTCCATGATCCCGTGTTCGAGCAGGTCGCGGCTCAGGCCGGCACTGCCGGTCCGGGAATTCCATTCGAATGGCGACTGGGCCAGGATTTGGGCTATGCCGCGCAGACCTCCTCCTTGGGCGTCTCGATCAGCTGGGATCGGCGTGGCGTTCCTGCTTTTCTGTCACAGACCGTTCCTGTCAGGCCTGGGCGGGACTATGTCCTGACAGTCCAAGGCAGAGCCAGCGACGACAGCCTGCAACGGCTATTGTCGCCGCTCCTGCTCTGCGCGACACGAGCCATTCGCTTCGAGCCGGCAGGCGAGGCGCGGCAAGGCCAGCCCCGCTGGCGTACTGGGCCCCTGCCCGCGAGCTGCGACATGGGTGTGCTGACGCTCAATGGAGCTCTCGATACAGGCAGTGGGACCGTCACCATCGATCTGGAGCGAGTGTCGCTGCAGTTCGTAAGCTGAGTGCCGTTTCCTGCCGCGCGGGCAAGGAGGTGTCGGGGAGGTCTCGGGGAAGCGTCAGGCAGGATACTTCATCATTCCTCTCCTCATTCCAGAGGAATCCATTGGGGTTAGATAGGTTATAAGAAGTTAGAAGGGTTAAGGCGCGCGGATGGAGCTGAAACCCGCAATCTTGCGCGATTCGCGCCGAATGTGCGTTCTCGAAAGATCGTCGGCGCGTTCCCGGAATGCCGAGAGTGCGTTCCCGATGGATCGAGTTGGCGTTCCCCAAATGTCGGGACCCGTTCCTGAAATGTCGAGCGTCCTGAGCGGCTCCACGTAAACGCTGTTGCTTGAAGCCGTTTGCCGAGGTGGGCCGTGAATCAGGTTCACTATCCGCGACGGCCTTACAGAAACGCGGAATTTGAGCGAGGCGATGCGACACATCGGGAACGGCCCCGAGCCCCCTGTCTCGTCTTCGCCTAACGGCGCAATTCGTGACGGTGCTTTTCGTGGTGGCGCCTGACCCAACCAATGAAGGCTTTCTGCCAATTGGCCGGGGCCCGTTCGGGATCAGCCATGACCCAGCGCTCGAATTCGATATGAAGTGCGTGCAAGTCCCAGCCCGGGCAGGTCTCGCGCAAATGGGCTATTGTCTCGTCGGTCATGAACCCGCGAGTGGCCTTGTCCGACAGGCCAGCCACCGCTGAGCGGATAAACCCTGCGGCATCGAACAGTTCTACTACACCCCCGCTCGTCTGCGGCTCAGATTTTCCTGCAAGGCTCGTCTCGGTGGGCTTTTCCAAGCCGCTCTCGCGCTTGGCCTTCGTTCGGCCATCCGGGCCTTGTTTCCCTGGGGAAACAGGCTGCCGGCAAGTGTCGTTCGACGCGGCTTGGCCGAGAAGATCAGCCGCGACGGCCGTTTTGCGCCGCCCCTGGCCCTCGTCCTTCGCTTCCCCAGCCAGCGCCTGCCCGGCCCCATCCTTGCCATCCACGCGCAACATGCGCAGCAGGGGCTCGCCGTCGCGCGCCTGTTCCACCGCCAACCTGTAACCCGGCAGCGCGTTCTTCTCGGCCAGCTTGAGCAGCTCGAACTTGAAGCGGCGATATTGCCCTTCGGCGCCCGACTTCTCGAACAGGGTCGGCATCGAGATGGCAAAGCCCCCCTCCCCCGCCCCGCCCGCATGTTTGCGCGCCACGCGGTATAGCCAGCGCTCGCGCCCGCCGGTGATGGTGAAATAGGCGCGGTCGATGCTGAGCACCCCACCCTTCATCATCACGCCCTCCCAGAACCAGCTCGACAGTTCGAGCGTCATGCCGCGGCTGCGCTCGGTCTTCTCGTCGACCAGCTGGGTCCAGCCATCGAGCCAGCTGAAGGTCGCCTCTCGCCTGTTCTCTGCCCGGATATTGGTCTTGATCGTGGTAGCGACGAGCCGGTCGAGCGCCTGGCCGAGCAGCTCGTAGGCACGGCCGGTGGTCGGCCGGCCGATCGCGCGCAGCAGGTCGTAGGGCATGATGGTCAGCTTGCGCGGCACGTCGTTGATGCCGCGCCGGGCCATGTCGGCCAGCTGGCTGGCGCAGTAGATCAGGATGTCGGCGTCCCAGATCGTCGCCATGCCGTAATTGGGGTTGGCGCTGACATGCACCCACAGCTTCCCGTCGGGGCTGGTATAGTCGATCGGCTTCACCCGCTTGGACTTGGCGAGGCTGAAGAACGGCCGCTCCATCATCTCGCGCTGGTCGCGCAGCGGCATGTCGGAGAGATAAGGCAGGAACAGGTTGAACTGGTCCGGCACCGGCTCGCGGCGGGCGCGGGTCATGAGGGCGAGCACCGGGGCTGCCGGTGTTTCCCCGGGGAAACAGGGCCGGGCGGGATCGCGGCAAAAGCTGCGGAGGCGCTGTGTTTCCCCGGGGAAACATGCTGGTGCGTTGTCGGATAATCGGGCTTCAGCTCGCGCAGGATCGAACGTGGCCGCCGTCCCTCCTGCTGTGTTTCCCCGGGGAAACGGCACTGCGTGTTCCTGAAGAATCGGTTCTCGGCCAACTTCGTGTTCCCCTTGGGGAACGCAGCGCAGCGGCGGACCGCAGGCCGCGACCCGGCGCGCAGGGGAGCAAGGCCAGACACCTGCCGGGCAGTGTTTGGCTGCGCCATACTCGCCTTCGGCTCGTTTCGCTGCGCGGTACTCCGCTGCGCTTCGGTTGGCTTCGCCGAACTCCACTTCGTTTCGTTTCCTCGGGGAAACGGGCAGCTCTCGACAGGCAGGAGCGAGCGCGCCCCCGTCACCGCTGGAGCCCCCGCCCCTCGCCGTCGAGCACCAGCAGCGCGTCGCGCACCCGGTCGATCAGCTCCTTCTCGGACAAGCCGTGGCCGGCATGGAGGCGCAGCGTCACGCCCTGGCGGTTGGCGCTCCGCACGCTGACGGCCGGGCGGCCATGCGCGCCGTCGAGCACCAGCTTTTCCTCGCTGTCCTCCGCGCGACCCGCGGCGAGCAGGCGGGCGATCACTTCGGCCGAGGGGAGGGGAGGCTTGCTGGCCTCGCGCCGCGCCGCCTGCTCTTTGGCGATCGCCGCCGCCTCCTGCCCGATGGCCTCGGCGCGGGCCTCGTCGTCGAGCGCCTGGGCCAACGGGTAGGCGGGCTTGAGCTGCACCTCGGCCGGGCTGGCGAAGGCGGCGATCACCGCGTCGGGCAAGCTCGCCACCTTGAGCATCTTGGAGAGCCAGCCCTTCGACAGCTTCAGCCGCTCGGCCATGCGGGTCAAATGGTTGCCGTAATGGTCGCGCAGGGCGGCGGCGTAGTTGCGCGCGCGCTCGAGGTCGGAGACGTCCTTGCGCGCGCGGTTCTCGAGATCGGCAAGGCGGAAGGCGGCCTCGTCGTCGATCTGCGCCACCTGCGCCACGAAGCGCATGTCGGGATAGGAATGGCCGCGCAGCCAGCAGATCGACCAGTGCCGCCGCGTGCCGGCGATCACCTCGTAATCATGGTCCGGGTCGCCTTCCACCCGGCGCACCACCGCGGGCACCTTCTGGCCCCCTTCGGCGATGATGGAATCGATCAGCTCGCGGCAGCTCTCCTCGGTCAGGTGGGCGTAGGAGCGGGCATTGCCCGGCCAGATCCGCACCCGCGCCGGGTCGAGCAGCAATTGCGTCACCTGCCGCACCTCGCCGCTGGCGGCCCGGGCGAGGGCGCTTTCGCGGCCCAGCAGCGTGGTACCGCGAGCGCGCTGGCGCTGCTGCTCGGCCTGCGGAGAGGGCACCATGCGCGGCACCGGCGCCGGGGTGAAGGGGCGCGGGCCGACGGGCGGCTGCGCTGGGTTGGGGGAGGGCAGGGCGCCTGGCTCGCTGCCGGCCTCGGCGGGCGCGCTGTCCCCGGTCTCATTCCGGTCGGCGGCACCCTCGCTCTCGTTCTCACCGTCGCCGGCGAGCAGATCCGCGAGGTAATCCTTTTGCTTGTTGGCCATCTAGTCGAACCTCCATCGTTCCTGAAGGATCGGCGCTGGAATTGGCGCGCTGTTGTAGGGAAGGGGTGTCATCGCGCCGTCCGCCCTGCGTCGGCCGGACGAAACGGGCGGCGATCTCCACCGTGCAAGGCGTCCTCGGCCATCTGGTCGAGCAGTTCGTCCAGGGTGAGGGCACGGCGGCCGGGTGCGGCATCCACCGAACTGTTTGGCTGCGCCGTACTTCGCTGCGCTACGGTCGGCGGCGCCGGGCCTCGCTCCGTGTTTCCCCGGGGAAACAGGCGTTCGAGCGTGTATTGGCGGATGGTCTTGCCCTCCAGCGCGGCCAGGGCCTTGAGGCTCTTGTGCTGCTCGGGCGAGATGTCGATCGTCAGGCGGCTCATGCGGGCTCCTTCAGCCGAGCC
>Ga0210040_10001453_pt1 | contig 35688 bp, 33 predicted proteins | sample CryGeyCG12114_NA_FD_185462 | JGI IMG/M metagenome (GOLD analysis project Ga0210040, IMG submission 185462) | Groundwater microbial communities from aquifer - Crystal Geyser CG19_WC_8/21/14_NA (SPAdes) (version 2) | ecosystem: Environmental > Aquatic > Deep subsurface > Groundwater | place: USA...
ACCAGGGCGCCGTCCTCCAGAATGCGCGCCGACAGCTGCGGCGCCGCCTCCGCACCCGTCGCAACACCCAGCGCCAGAACGGCCGCCGTCGCCAGAAGTAACTTGCGCATCAATTTGGTCCTCGGTCGGTTCGGTAAGCCAGATGCCTTGGCGGCACCCCTTCGAACTCCTTATGGCAACTCGCGTGCCAGGGTTTTTTTCTCAATAATTGCATGGTCTTCCGCGAGTGGCGCTTCGTTGCACCCTTGTGCTGTAAAGACGGCCGACAAACCCGGGTGGCCGGCGGCGCTCTTTCCTAACGTCGGTTATTGCCGCCAGTCGGCCTGCCGCCGAGAAGCGGCAAAGAGGGTGTGTGAATTGGGGGAAGCATGTCCGGACAGCTTCGGGGCCGTCCTGCCGGTGGTGCCGCGTCAGTGGCCTCCACAACTCTGCCGAACCCCCGCGCGGAGCGGGCGCTCGACCTGCTGAGCTTCGCCCTTTCCGATGTCCGCTATGGGCTGGGCGCCTACCTCGCCGTCTATCTGCTCACGGAGCACGCCTGGGACGAGGCCAGCATCGGCCTTGCCCTGTCCTTCGGCGGAATGGTCGGGCTTGTCTCGCAGACGCCGCTGGGCATCCTGGTGGATGCGATCCGGGCCAAGCGGGCCCTCCTGGGTGGGGCCGTGATGGTGGTCACCGCCACCTCGCTCGTGATCCCGCTGGCCCCGCACTTCTGGGCGGTGGCGGCCGCCGGCATCATCGGGGCGCTGGCCGGGACCACGATGGGCCCGACGCTTGCGGCCATGTCACTCGGTATCGTCGGTCCCGCGCGCTTCGCCCACCGTGCCGGACGGAACGAGGCGCTGTTCCACCTGGGGAACGGGGTCATCAACCTCGTCATCCTGTTCACCGCGCCCTTCTTCGGCACGGCCATGGTGTTCGTGATGATGGTGCTGACCGCGGCGGGCAGCCTGGTTGCGGTTGCCCGCGTCCCGGCGGGCTCCATCGACCACAGGTTGGCCCGCGGCCTCCTGCCGGACGGGCGCGGCCATGGCGAGCGGCCCTCCCCCTGGGGTACCCTGCTGGCCAGCCGGCCGCTGATGGTGTTCGCCGCGACCGGGGCGCTGTTCCACATGGCAAACGGACCCATGCTCGCGCTGGTGGCCCAGAAGCTGGCGCTGGGCCACCCCGGGCAGGGGATCATGTTCACCGCCGCCTGCGCCGTCGCGGCCCAGACCGTCATGGTGCCGGCCGCGGCCCTGGCCGGGGCGCGGGCGGATAGCTGGGGGCGCAAGCCCCTGTTCCTCGCCGCCTTCGTGGCCCTGGCGCTGCGCGGCTCGCTTTATACCCTGTCCGACCATCCCACCTGGCTGATCGGCGTCCAGCTCCTGGACGGGGTGGGGGCGGGGCTGATCGGCGCCCTCTTTCCCGTCATCGTGGCCGACCTCACGCGGGGCAGCGGGCATTTCAACGCGGCGCAGGGAGCAGTGGGCACGGTGCATGCCATCGGCGGCATCACCAGCGGCATCATCACCGGCTTCGTGGTGGTGAACGCCGGCTATCAGGCAGCCTTCCTGACGCTTTCCGGCATCGCCGCCCTGGGGGGGCTGGGCTTTCTCCTGGGCATGCCGGAAACCCGGCCCGCCGGCGGCGGCACGGTCCCCGCCGAGGTGCCGGTGCCGGCGGATTGATGCCGCATCCTCCGGATCTCCCGGCCTTGGGGTTCCGGCCAGGGCACCGCCCTCTCCGGGCCCCTCGCGCCGGGGGACCGGAGGCGGCCGGACCTGCATCCGGCTTCACCGGCGCTGCGATCGGGAGCCGGTTCCCCGCCCTGCCGCCGCCTCGGTTCCGTGACGCGCGGATGCACCGCCCGCCGAGCAATGCCAGCCTGGAGCGGAAGGCGATGGCGAGAAGCCCCGGGAGAGGAAGAGTTCCTCTCCCTCCCGGGGCAAGGCCATGCCAGGCCTTGCCGGCACCGGCCAGCCGGGTTCAGGCCGCCTTGTTCCAGCTTTCCGGCTCCACCAGGAAGCGGTCGGGGCGCTGCCACCAGCCGGGCTGGCGGGCCGCGGGCCCCCCGAAGCGGCCCTGGGTCGCCAGCGCCCGCACGACCCCGGCCAGGGGCGTGGGACGAGGCGGGTTGAAGCGGGCATCGAAGACCCCGGGCTCATAGGCGCCCTCCCTCCGCCGGAGCAGGGAGCACCAGTCCACCGCGCCGAACAGCGACCAGGGCGTCACCGCCAGGATGTCGGCGCCCTCCTCACGCAGACGAACCGCGGCGTTCCAGACGCCCAGAAGCCAGCGCACGCTTTCCTCGGGGTCGGCGCAGCCGAGATGGGCCTCGGTCACGGCGATCGGCAGGCGGTATTGCTCCCAGGCCTCGCGCAGGCGTGGCTCGAAGCCGAGCATCTCCCCCGGCATGGGCACGCGCACCGCCTCCACGTCCGCATAGGTCATCGCGCCGTTTCCGCCGATCACGTCGGGGCTGTAGAGCTCCACCCTGTGGTCGAGGAAGCGGTCGCTGGTGACGTAGTGATTGATGCCCAGCACGTCCGGGATGCAGGGCTCCGCCACCAGCTCGTCCAGCTGCTCCACGGGTATCCCGGCGGCCAGCAAGTTCGGATGCCAGGGATGGCCGCGGTCCACCCGGCCGCAAAGCAGGTCCAGGCTGAGCCAGCGGCGGGTGTTCTCGTAATCCGCCTGAGCCTGAAGCGGAGGCGTGGCGAAGACCTTGCCCAGGTCCTCGGTCTGCACCAGCCGCGCCCCGGGCTGGACCCGGCGGATCGCCCGCATGGCCAGCGCCGTGCCCCGGCACTCGTTCATCAGGGCCGTCAGGAAGCTGCGCTCATCGTTCCCGTGCGGGTGCCAATGGGCATAGAGCGCCGCGAAGCGCGCCGTGGTCAGCGGCTCGTTCACCGGCGTCCAGTCCAGCACCCAGGGGTAGCGCGCAGCGGCGAGGGCCGCATAGGCCGCCAGCTTTTCCGGGAAGGCCGGGTCGAGAAGGCTGGTATAGGCTGGGCCGGACCCGTGATGAACGAGGCCGACGATGGGCGCGATGCCCAGCTCCTGCAAACGGGCCAGCCGCGCATCCGACCAGGACCAATCGCATTCGGAAAGGTCCCGGGGCGCCACGCGCTCCCACAGCACGGGGTAGCGCAGGCGGCGGACGCCCAGGGAGGCGACCAGGTCGAGGTCGGTCTCGCGGTGGTGGTGGCCGGTTTCGCGAAGCTGGTCCCGCCAGTCATCGCCCACGCGCAGGACGGTGCATTCGATGCCGCCCCAGATTTCTGGCAGCGTCATCGGGGCAAGCACTCACGGCCGGTAAGGCGCGGGCAGTCGGGGATCGTCACGCGGCGTGAGGGGCATGGGCTTGGCTGTTGAAGCATGGGGCGCCTTCGTTGCTGCTGCTTTGTCTTCACGCAGCAGCGCGGGTTCGACGCTAAAGAGCGTTAGCCGATGCGGTTATTTGGTTCACGATTTCACGAGATGGAACGCTTGGCCCGTGCCCCCTGTAAGTAGGTTGGCACGCGCCCCGTCCCCACCCCCGGGCTCGACATGGCGCTTCCTGACCCGTGCGCGCCTCGACTTTCCCCGCGTGAGGCGGAATTTCGTCGCGATCCGAACCAGGGGCGCTTCCGGCCCGGAGGTGCCGCATGGCGCCCATGACCACCCGGCCGCGGGGCCTGGATTCCATGGCTACGCCCCACCGGTGGGGCGCCAGCTCCCTGCTCGGCCCCATCCATTTCATCGCGACGGTCTTCAACAGGCGGGCGCCGGGCATGACGCAGCACAGGCTTCCACCACTGGATTGGGAAGGAAAGCGGGCGCCAGTGTTCCGGGCGGCTGGGGCCAGATCACTACGGCGCCTTCTTCCCCATGCACGCCCTGGGCACCCCGAGCATGCCGCCGTCCACCACCGGCATCTCCTCCCGGCGGCCGGATCCCGCATCGCCGGCGCCTCGGCCCGGCTGTTCCTCCGCCTGATGGCGCGGACCCTCACGCATGGCGCGCGGGCGGCGTAACCCCGGGGCGATGGGGCCGCGACGCTGCAATGGCAGGTGTCCTCTCCCCAGCGCCCTTCCAGGCCGCCGAGGATGGGCCCGTGCTTCGCCCGGCGACGGTGGGATGGGGGCGGCGCCCCCGCTCCATCAGGCCGGCACGCCGAGCGTGGGGGCCGCCGCGGAGGACTGGCCGCGCGCGCAGCGGTGAAAGACAATCACGCCCAGCACGCCCGGCAGCACCGCGAGGGAGGGAACGGCGCTGGCCCATGCCACCAGCCCCGCCGCCACGCAGCCGATGGCGGCGCCCGCGTCCCACCCGGCCTCGGCCGCGAAGTGAAAGCGGTAGGCGGCGCCGGACCCCTTGGCGCGGTCGTAGATCACGCTCATCAGCAAGGGCACGTAAAGGCCCGCGACCGCGGCCCCGCTGGCATGGGCCAGCGCCGCCGCCGCCGGCGACCAGCTCGCGCAGGCGCGCAGCGCGAAGCCCAGCACCAGCGCCGCGCAGACCAGCAGCAGGTAGCGTTCCCGCTGGCCCCGGTCGATCGCGCGGCCGCAGGTGATCCCGGCCACCGCGCCCACCAGCCCGGCCGCCGCGTTGGCCAGGCCGAAGGCCTCGAAATGCGAGCCCAGCGCGGTGAAGAGCACCATCGGCCAGGCCAGCGACAGGCTGGAGGATATCCAGCCATCGGCGGCGAAGGCGGCGATGCCCGTGCGGTCGATGCCGCGCAGCGAGTCCCGGATCCCCGGCACGGGCCCCGCCGGGATGGCGCCGATCCGCAGCAGCGGCAGCATCGACAGCAGGACGAGGCAGCCGGCGATGCCGAAATCCACCGCGGCGCCCAGGTGCTCCAGCAGCAGCCCGCCCGCCACCGGCCCCACGATCCCGATGAGGGAACCGATGGCCGTGCGGAGGCCCAGCTCCCGCCCGCGCGAGGCACCGCCGCCGATCACCGCCGCCGCCGAGTGATAGAGCGGCCAGTAGAGAGACTCCGCCACCGAGACGAGCAGCAGCCAGCCGGCCAGCCAGAGCGGCTCGTCCGCCCGGATCAGCGGCAGGAACTGCAGGGCGCAGAGCGCGGCGCCCGCCATCATCGCGCGCCGGTAGCCCAGGCGGCGCACCACGCCCAGCGAGAACAGGCGCAGCCCGAAGCGGGCCGTGAGCAGCGCGGCATAGGCCAGCAGCGCCACGGGCAGGCTGAAGCCCAGCTTCATCAGGTAGGCGCCCACGAAGCCGCCCGCGAGCGCGACCGAAAGCTGGAAGCAGGCATAATGAAGGGTAAGCAGCCGAAAAGGGCTGGGGCCAGGCACGATCGTTGATCCTTATGGAGGCGCCGTGGCCAGTTCCGGCGAGAAAGAATCCGGCGGTCCCTGCGGCACCCGCGTGATACTCACGAAACCGTGAGGTTTCAAGACGAGCCGATCATCATTCCGCATTTCGCCGCCACCGGGGCCGCCCGGCCACACCACCGGCCTTGCGCTGGATCAAGGCCGGGGCCTCCGCGCCCGTGCGAGACGCGGCAATGCTCGCCGACTGCCTGCACGGACTGACCGCCCTCGCACCCCGGGACATGGCGGCGCTGATGGGCGCCATGCTGCTGGCCGGGCTGGCCGGCAGCGTCACCCATTGCGCGGGCATGTGCGGACCCTTCGTCATCGCCCAGGTCGCGGGAGATCCCGGCGCCGGGCGCCTGGCGCGGCTCGGAGGCGCGGCGCTGCTGCCCTATCACGCGGGCCGGGCGCTCGGTTACTCCGGCCTCGGCGCCGTGGCGGGCGGCGCCGCGGGGCTGCTCTCGGCCGTCGCCTCGCGCGGGTTGCTGGCGATCCCCTTGGCCCTGGCCGCGCTGGTGATGCTGGGCCAGGCGGCCGCCCGCCTGCCGGTGCCGGCCGGGCTGCGCCTTTCCCTGCCGCACGCGCCCTTGCCGGGCATGGCCGCCATCGGGCGGCTTCTCGGCGCGCCGGCAGGGGCGCGGCGCAGCTTCGGCCTGGGGCTGATGCTGTCGGCCATTCCCTGTGGCCTGCTCTACGGCGCGCTGGCGGCGGCCATGGCGGCGGGCAGCGCCCTGGCCGGCGCCATGGCCATGCTCGCCTTCGTGCTGGGGACGATCCCGGCCCTGGTGGGGGTCGCCCTGCTCGGCCGCTTCTTCGGCCGCCGCTTCGGCCCGGCCATGCGCCTCGTCTCCGCCCTGGCCCTTGTGGCCAACGGCTGTGTCCTGGCCGTCCTCGCGGCCCGGGCGCTGATGGCCGGTTGATCTGGATCAAGGTTCCGCGAGCCGGAGCGTGAGACGACCCGCTCCATCACAAGGAGCCCCCCATGCCAGAGGGTCTGTCCACTCAAACCCTGCCGTTCGCCGGCATCGCTGCCCGGCCCCGCCCGCAGCCGGACTACGTGGAGGCGCCGCTGCGCGCCTTCGCCATCGCCACCATTTTCTGGGGCATCGCGGGCTTCGCGGTGGGCGTGTTGATCGCGGCCCAGCTCGCCTATCCCGCCCTGAACTTCGGGCTGGAGTTCACGAGCTTCGGACGCGTGCGTCCGCTGCACACCTCGGCCGTGATCTTCGCCTTCGGCGGCAACGCGCTGTTCCTCACCAGCCTCTACGTCGTGCAGCGCACCTGCCGCGCGCGGCTCTTTGGCGGCGAGGAGACGGCCTGGTTCCTCTTCTGGGGCTACCAGTTCTTCATCGTCATCGCCGCCGTCGGCTACCTGCTGGGAATCACCCAGGGCAAGGAATACGCCGAGCCCGAGTGGTACGCCGACCTCTGGCTGACGGTGCTCTGGGTCTCCTACCTCGTGGTGTTCGGCGGCACGCTGCTGCGGCGCGAGGAGCCGCACATCTACGTCGCCAACTGGTTCTTCCTGGCCTTCATCATCACCGTCGCGGTGCTGCACCTCGGCAACAACATCTCCATCCCCGTCAGCCTCTTCGGCGCCAAGTCCTATGGCGCGGCCGCGGGCGTGCAGGACGCGATGATCCAGTGGTGGTACGGCCACAACGCCGTCGGTTTCTTCCTGACCGCCGGCTTCCTGGGCATGATGTACTACTTCATCCCCAAGCAGGTCGACCGTCCCGTCTATTCCTACCGCCTGTCCATCGTGCACTTCTGGGCGCTGACCTTTCTCTACATCTGGGCCGGCCCGCACCACCTGCACCACACCGCGCTGCCCGACTGGGCGCAGACGCTGGGCATGGTGTTCAGCATCATGCTGTGGATGCCCTCCTGGGGCGGCATGATCAACGGGCTGATGACCCTCTCGGGCGCCTGGGACAAGCTGCGCACCGACCCCGGCCTGCGCTTCTCCGTCGCCTCCCTCGGCTTCTACGGCATCGCCACCTTCGAGGGGCCGGTGATGAGCATCCGCGCCGTGAACTCCCTGTCGCACTACACGGACTGGACCATCGGCCACGTGCATTCCGGCGCGCTGGGCTGGAACGGCTTCATCACCTTCGGCGTGCTCTACTGGCTGGTGCCGCGCCTCTGGGGCCGCACCCAGCTCTGGTCCCCGCGGCTGGCGAGCTGGCACTTCTGGATCGCGACGCTCGGCATCCTTCTCTACATCACCTCGATGTGGGTCTCGGGCATCATGCAGGGCCTGATGTGGCGCGCCTACGACCACCTGGGTTTCCTGCAATACGCCTTCGTCGAGACCGTCGCGGCGCTCCATCCCTACTACGTCATCCGTGCCCTGGGCGGCGTCCTCTACCTCACCGGCGCCCTGCTCATGGCCTACAACCTGTGGCGCTCGGTGCGCATGCCGGTGGCGGAGGCCAAGGCCGACCGCACCGTCGACGCCCTGCCCGCCGCGGCCTGAGGGAACACACCCACTCATGTTCGGCATCAAGTTCAACCACGGCCACATCGAGCGGAACCTGGTCCTGCTCGGCGTGCTGACGCTGATCACCATCTCCATCGGCGGCCTCGTGCAGGTCATCCCGCTCTTCACCGTGGAGAGCACCATCGAGCGCGTGGGCGGCATCCGCCCCTACACGCCGCTGGAGCAGGCAGGGCGCGACATCTACGTGCGCGAGGGCTGCTACACCTGCCACAGCCAGATGGTCCGCCCCTTCCGCGACGAGCGGGAGCGCTACGGACACTACTCGCTCGCGGCCGAGAGCATGTTCGACCACCCGTTCCAGTGGGGCAGCAAGCGCACCGGGCCCGACCTCGCCCGCGTCGGCGGCCGCTACTCGGACGACTGGCACGTGCTGCACCTGCGCAACCCCCGCCACGTCGTGCCGGAAAGCATCATGCCGACCTACGGCTTCCTGGACCGCCCGCTGAACTACGGCGACATCGGCCAGCGCGTGGCGACGCTCCGCGCGGCCGGCGTGCCCTACACCGACGCCATGGTGGCCAATGCCCGCGCCGACCTCGAGGCCCAGGCCCGCCCGGCCGAGGACGGCAGCGCCTTCGCCGCCCGCTACGGCCGCGCCCGCCAGATGGACCCGGACGGCAACGCGAAGGCCATCACGGAGATGGACGCGCTCGTGGCCTACCTGCAGATGCTCGGCACCCTCGTGGACTTCTCCGAGGTGACGCCCGACCGGCTGCGGCAGCAGTGAGGAGGGACCGGTCATGACCATCGAGCAGATCCACAGCCTTCTGCTGACCACCTGGATCGTCTGGTTCTTCCTGCTCTTCACCGGGATCGTCGTCTGGGCCCTGCGCCCGGCCCGGCGGGAGACGTTCGAGCGCGCGCGGCTGATCCCGCTGCGCGAGGCCGAGTAGGAGCGCGGCGCCATGCCTGACACGATGCACGACACACTTCACGGCGCCCCCCACCGGGACGAGCACACGGGCACCGCCACCACCGGCCACGAGTGGGACGGCATCCGCGAGCTGAACACGCCGCTCCCGCGCTGGTGGCTCTACACATTCTACGCCTGCATCGCCTTTTCGGCGCTCTGGGTGGTGCTCTATCCCGCGCTGCCGATCACCGGCGCCACGGGCCTGCTGGGCTACACCGTGCGCGGCGAGGCCGATGCGGACCGCGCCGCCCAGGCCACGGCCGCCGAGCCGATGCTGGCCCGCCTGCGCGCGACGGAGCCCGAGCAGATCCTGGCCGACCCGGACCTGCGCGGCTACGCCATCGCCGGCGGGCGCATCGCCTTCGCCAATGCCTGCGCCGGCTGCCACGGCGCGGGCGGGCAGGGGGCGCAGGGCTTCCCCAACCTGGCCGACGACGAGTGGCTCTGGGGCGGCCAGCTCGCCCAGGTGGAGCAGACCATCCGCCACGGCATCCGTGCCCCGGATGACGACGCGACCCGCACCTCCATGATGCCGCGCTTCGTGGCGGACGGGCAGCTGACCACCGCCCAGGCGAACGACGTGTCCGAGCACGTGCTCGCCCTCACCAACCGCGCGACCGACAAGGCCGCCGCCACGCGCGGCGCCGCGGTCTTCGCCGAGAACTGCGTGAGCTGCCATGGCGAGCGCGGGGAAGGGAACCGCGAGATGGGCGCGCCCAGGCTGGACGACCAAGTCTGGCTCTATGGCGGCGACAAGACGACGATCCTGCGCACGGTCTCCTTCGGCCGCGCCGGCGCCATGCCCGCCTGGGAGCGCCGCCTGGATCCCGCCACGATCCGCATGCTGACCGTCTACGTCCACAGCCTGGGCGGAACGGAGCCCTCGGTGCCGTGACCAAGGTCCAGAAGCCCGAGGCCTTCGCGCCCGACGACCGCAACCAGCCCCTCTATGCCGACCGCGTGCGGGTCTACCCGCAGGCGGTCACGGGAACGGTGCGCCGCGCGAAGTGGGCCGTCCTGGCCCTGTGCCTCGGGCTCTACTACCTGGTGCCCTGGATCCGCTGGGACCGTGGCCCGGACCAGCCGCACCAGGCCGTTCTGGTGGACATGGACAAGGGCCGCCTCTTCTTCTTCTGGATCGAGGTCTGGCCGCAGGAGGTCTACTACCTCACGGGCCTGCTGCTGCTCGGCGCGCTCGGCATCTTCGCGGCCACCTCGCTGTTCGGCCGTGTCTGGTGCGGCTTCACCTGCCCGCAGACCGTCTGGACCGACCTCTACATGCTGGTGGAGCGCTGGATCGAGGGCGACCGCAACGCCCGCATGCGTCGCGACCAGAAGCCGCGCTGGGGCGCCGCCGACTGGGGCATCAAGATCGGCAAGCACGCGGCCTGGGTGGCCATCGCGGCCGCCACGGGTGGCGCCTGGGTGATGTACTTCACCGATGCGCCGACGCTGGTGATGGACCTGCTCTCCTTCGACGCCTCGCCCACCATCCTCGGCTTCATCGGGCTGTTCACCCTGTCCACCTACCTGCTGGCCGGATGGGCGCGGGAACAGGTCTGCACCTACATGTGCCCCTGGCCCCGCTTCCAGTCCGCCATGCTGGACGACGACAGCCTGGCCGTGTCCTACCGCGCCTGGCGCGGCGAGCCGCGCGGCAAGGCCCGCGACACCTCGGCCGGCGACTGCATCGACTGCCGCGCCTGCGTGAACGTCTGCCCCACGGGCGTGGACATCCGCGACGGCTTGCAGCTCGCCTGCATCAACTGCGGCCTCTGCATCGACGCCTGCGACAACATCATGGCCAAGCTCGGCCGCCCGACCGCGCTGATCGCCTTCGAGACGGTGGGCAACCTCGCCGCCGCCGGCACCGCGACCTGCGCCATCCCGCCCGGCCCCGCGCGCTGCGCCCCCGGCATGGCCGCCCGCCGCCCTGCGCGCCTGCTGCGCCCGCGCACCTGGTTCTACGCCGCCGCCATGACGACGATCGGCGCGGTGATGCTCTGGGCCTTCGTCGGCCGCACGGATGTCGCGATCGAGGCGCTGCGCGACCGCTCCCCGCTCTTCGTCCGCCTCGCCGACGGCAGCATCCGCAACAGCTACACGCTGAAGGTCTCCGACCGCCGCCACGCCACGGACCGGCTGGCCGTCTCGGTGGAGGGCCTGCCGCCCGGCGCCGCCTGGCAGGTGCTGGACCGGCGCGACGCCGACGCCAACGGCCGCCCGCTCGTGGAAACCCGTGCCGACGGCGTGGCCGAGTTCCGCCTTTTCGTCACCACCGCCCCCGAGGGCCGGCCGGAGGAGGAGAGCACCCCCGTGCGCATCCGCCTCGTCGCGCCCGACGGCGAGGCCGAGCGCGCCGCGGTCGGCACCATCTTCCTGAGGCCCCGCACATGATCGCTCCAGGCATCACCGGCATGGCGAGCAACCCCGCCCCGCGCGGACGCTGGATCCCCTGGGTCTTCGTCGCGGGCTTTGGCGTGGTGATCGCCGTCAACGCCGTGCTGATCACCGCGGCGGTGGGCACCTTCACCGGCACCACCACCGCCGGCTCCTACGACCGCGGCCTGGGTTACTCCGCGGTGCTGGCCGAGGCCGCCCGGCAGAAGGCGCTGGGCTGGCAGGCCGGCGTGACGCGGGCGGACGGCGCGGTGCGCCTCTCGGTCCGCCTGCCCGATGGCACCCCGCTGCCCGCGGATGCCACCGTCACCGGCACGCTCCAGCGCCCGCTGGACCGCACCGCCGTTTCGCTCGCCTTCCAGCCCTTCGCCCCCGGCGCATGGCGCGCCCCGGCGGAGGTTCCCGCCCCCGGCGCCTGGGAAGCCGTGCTGTCTGTCACCCGCGGCGCCGACCGTCTCGAGTTGCGCGAAAGGTTCGTGATCCCGTGAGCGCCCTTCCGGCCCGCCTCGACGCCGCCGAGCCAGGCCTCAGCGCCGCCGCCTGCGCGCATTGCGGCGCGCCGGTCGCGCCCGGCGCGGGGCGCTTCTGCTGCGCGGGCTGCGAGGGCGCCGCCGCCCTGATCGCCGGCCTGGGCCTGGATGCCTTCTACCGCCGGCGCGAGGCCGCCGCGGGCGGAATCCGCCCGGCCGCCCTGCCGCCGGTGGATTTCGCCGCGCGCGCCGTGCCCGCCCGCAGCGGCACGGAGCACAGCCTGGACCTGATGGTGGCGGGCCTGACCTGCGGCGCCTGCGTCTGGCTGGTGGAGCAGGCGCTCGCCGCCGACCCGGACGTGCTCCGTGCCCGCGCCAGCCTGTCCACGCGCCGCCTGACGATCACCTGGCGCGGCCCCGCAAACCGCGCGGAAAGCCTGGCCGGCCTCGTGGCCCGCCTCGGCTTCCACGTCGCGCCCTGGTCCGCCGCCTGCCTCCGCGCCACCGAGGACGCGGAAGGCAAGGCGCTGCTGCGCGCGCTCGGCATCGCCGCCTTCGGCGCGTCCAACGTGATGATGCTGTCCGTCGCCGTCTGGGTGGGCAGCGACATGGGGGAGGCCACGCGCGCCCTGATGCACTGGCTGGCGGCGCTGATCGCGCTGCCGGTGGTGCTGGTGGCCGGCATGCCCTTCTACCGCTCCGCCCTGGCCGCCCTCCGCGCCGGGCGCGTGAACATGGACATGGCCGTCTCGCTCGGCGTGCTCGCCACCACCGCGATGAGCCTGTCCGAGGCGCTGCGCAACGGCCCCTACACCTGGTTCGACGGCGCCACCGCCCTGCTGGCCCTGCTGCTGGCCGGCCGCGTGCTGGACCGTGCCGCCCGCCGCCGCGCCCGGCAGGCCTGCGCCGAGCTGCTGGCGCTGCAATCCGCGGAGGTGACGCGGCTGGAGATCGACGGCACCGCCCACCGCGTCGGCGCCGAAACCGTTTGCCCGGGCGACCGCCTGCTGGTCGCGCCCGGGGAGCGCCTCTCGCTCGACGGCGTGCTGGAAGGGGGCGAGGCCCTGCTCGACACCGCCGCCACCACCGGCGAAAGCCTGCCCCGTTCCTTCGCAACCGGCGCGGCCCTTCCCGCCGGCGCGGTGAACCTCGGCGACGCGCTGGTGCAGCGCGTGACCGCCGCCGCGGCCGAGGGCTCGCTCGCCGCCGTCGCGCGGCTGCTGGAGCGCGCCGAGCAGGCGCGGGGCCGCTTCGTCTCCATCGCCGACCGCGCGGCGCGGCTCTACGTGCCGGTGGTGCACGTGGTGGCCGCCGCCACCTTCCTGGGCTGGTGGCTCGGGGTGGGCGTGTCCTGGCAGGCGGCGCTGGTGCCGGCCGTGGCCGCGCTGATCGTGACCTGTCCCTGCGGCCTCGCCATCGCGGTGCCCGCCGTGCAGGTGGTGGCCGTGGGCGCGTTGTTCCGCCGCGGCGTGCTGACGGGTTCGCCCACCGCGCTGGAACGGCTGGCCGCCTGCGACGTGGCCGTGCTGGACAAGACGGGCACGCTGACCACCGGCCGCCCGGCCCTGCTGCCCGAACCGCTGCGCGACCCCGCCGTGCTGGAAGCCGCCGCCGCCCTGGCCGCGAGCAGCCGGCACCCGCTGTCCCGCGCCCTCGTCGCCGCCTGCCCCGTGCCGGTGCACGCGGCCGCGGGCGTGGAGGAGATCCCCGGCGCCGGCCTTCTTTGCGGCGAGCAACGCCTGGGCAGCGCCAGCTTCTGCGGCGCCGACGGCATGGCGGAGGACGGTCCCGTCCTCTGGTACCGTGCCTCCCCCGGCGCCGAGCCGGTCGCCTTCCGCTTCGACGACCCGCTGCGCCCCGACGCGGCCGAGGCCGTGGCCGCGCTGCGCGCAATGGGGATGGAGGTGGAGCTTCTCTCGGGCGACGCCCCCTCCGCCGTCGGGCGTGCGGCGCGGGCGCTGGGCATCGAGCGCTGGCGGGCCGCTGCCACCCCCGCCGACAAGGCCGCGCGCATCGAGCAGCTTCGCGCCGGAGGCCGCCGTCCGCTCATGCTGGGGGACGGCATCAACGACGCGGCGGCGCTCGCCCTCGCCCATGCCTCCGCCACCCCTGCCGGCGGCACCGACCTGGCGCAGGCGGCCTCGGACCTCGTTCTGCGGGCCGAGGGGCTGTCCGCCCTGCCCGCCGCCCTCCGCACCGCGCGCCGCGCGCAGCGGGCGGCGCGGCAGAACATCGCCTTCAGCCTGGTCTACAACATCGTCGCGGTGCCCATGGCCGTGCTCGGCCTCGTGACGCCGCTGATCGCCGCGCTGGTGATGGCCTCGTCCTCGCTCGCGGTGATCCTGAACGCGCTCCGCGTGGGGCGGGAGGCCACCCGATGAACGCCCTTGCCCTTCTCGTGCCGCTGGCCCTCGGGCTCGGCGTGCTGGCGCTGCTCTTCTTCGGCTGGACGCTGGGGAACGGGCAGTACGACGACCCCGAGGGCGCGGCCAGCCGCATCCTCTTTGACGACTCCAGGGAGAACACCTGATGCCCACCACCGGCTTCTCGACCGGCCATGCGCTTTTCATGATCCTGTCCGGCCTGCTCGCCCTCTGCGGGGTCATCGCGGCATCCCACGCTGCCGATGCAGGCTTCGCGCTCTTCGGCTACGCGCTGATCGCCTTCGGCCTCGGATTCGGCTTCTGGATGCTCAAGCGTGGCCTCGATGCCTGGGAGCGGGCGCGGCACCCGGGCTGAGCGCGCCGCGCCGGTTGCGGGCCATGGGGTTCCGGCCCGCGCGCCGGCTTCGCCCGCCGCTCACGCCTCCTTAACGCGGCCGCGCAAAAATCGGGGCATGTCCGCGCAGATCGATGTGCCGCCGTCCCGGCCCGCCGTGGAGGACTCCCGGCCCGCCACCTTCCTGGAGCGCGGCGTCACGGTTCCCTTCACCACGCCCATGCTTCTCGGAAGCCGCGTCCGCCCGGGACGACGGCACGACTTCGAGGTGGCCGTGCCCAGCCCGGCCGGCATCCGCGGCTTCTACGTCCTCCCCCTGAAGAGCCTGCGGGACATCTGCGTCCCCACCCTGCACGACCGCCTCGTCATCGAGGTGCTGGAGGACATGGCCGTGCTCACGCCCGACGCCATCCTGAGGATCGCGCGCGCCGCCGCCCAGGAAGGGCTCGCCGGGCGGGCGGCGGCAGCGGCCGCGGCCGCTGCGGAGAAGGCGATCTCGGGCCGGAAGCTGTTCACCAACTACACCCTGCTGCTCCAGCTGATCTCCCAGACCGAAAGCCCGGCGGAGCGCAGCTTGCCGCCGGAGCGGGACACGCCCGTCCATGTGCAGCATCGCGGCCAGCGCGCGGTGGGCCGCACCTCCCAGGCCCTCGGGATGACCCCCGACGAGGTGGTCCAGGCCATGGAAGGCCTGGCCGAGGCCTATCTCGACCTCGGCTTCCGCGGGAACCCCACCAAGGCCCGCTATCAGCAGCAGCTCGACCGGCTCGATACCGTCTCGGCCGAGATCGCGGCTTGGGCGGATGCCGCCATCGATGCCCAGCTCGCCTCCTCGGCCAGCCTGGTGGCGCGCTCCGCCCACACGACCCTGTGCTGCGGCCGCGTGCTGCTGGAGGACCTTCTGGCCTCCACGGAGGACCTCCCCAACCTGGTGGTCCGCTGGCGGCAAGACCCCGACGCGGTCCGCTCCGAACTCGGCAAGCTGGCCTGGCTTCTGGACGGCTGGTCGATGATCCTGGGTGTCTGGGATTCCGCCCCGAGGATCGGCCTGGCCGCCGCCATCCAGGAGATGGTGGTCATGGTGCCCTCCATGCCGTTCGAGGTGAACAAATGGGTCGGCGGGCCGGAGCAGGAATACTTCGCCGAGGCCCACCGGCGCCGCAGCCGCTCGGTCTTCAGGCTGGAGGAATGGCGCACCGGGCGCACCATCGACCTCATCCTCCGCAACGAGATGATCGTGAGGGACTTCGTGTGACCACGACGCGGCTGACCGCCCTCCGCCTGCTCGGCGGCGCGCTGGCGGAGGCATCGCCGGACCAGCTGTCCCGCGTGGTGTCGGTGATCGACGCCCTGCCGGACCGGGCCGAGGCCGACCAGGTTCTGGAGCGCGTGCGGACGCGGCTGCGCGGCCGCGGGCTTCCACGCCCCCTCCGCTTCGCGCGCCTTCTTTTCGCGCCGCTCGACGGGTTGATCGTGTCCGCCCAGGCCTGGAGGCCCGGCAACGTCGCCGTTCCGCGCCAGGCGATCCCCGTGCTGGCGCGGGCGGTCCGGCTCGCCCTGGGCGAGGCAGGCGCCGAGATCGAGGCCGAATGCGCGGGCCGCCGGCGGGAGGACGCGGCCGTCGTCCTCGCGCTCGGGCGCCGGCTCTGGCCGGCGGCGGCGGGATGCCTGCCGGAGGCGCCGCCGCAGTCCTGGCCCGAGACCGGCCTGTGCCGGGCGGATTACGCGCCGATCCGGGCGCGCTGCGGCGCCGCCTGGCGCCACGGCCCCGGCCTCTGGCTCGCCCTGCAGGCCGGCCCCGAGGGACCGCCGCACGCGCTGGCCCGCGAAGCCCTGTCCGGCCCCGTGGCCGAGGACGCCCTCGCCGCCGAGGTCGCGCTGCGGCTCCTGCTCGCCGTCGCCGCGCGGCCAGCCGGGGTGGCGGCCGCCGCTCTGGAGCTTGCGACGGACGCGGGCCATTCGGTGATACAGGTCGTCCAGCGCGCCCTGGACGACACGCTGGCCGCCGCCGTCATCCAGGCGGAGGCGCCGGTCCCGGCCGATGCCGGCGAGCAGGCCACGCTGGCCGCGGCCCAGGCCGCCTGCACGCTGGTGGAGGACCTGGAATCCTCGCCCCTCCTGCGGAGCCCGCCGCGCCAGGAAAAGTTGCTCGCTCTTCGCCGCGCCGCCGACGCCTCCTGCCGCGCCAGCTTCTCCCGCCTGCTTTCCGCCCGGCTGCTCGAGCCGATTGCCTCCCCCGGGGCGGGGGAGGCGGCGGCGATGGAGGAAACGGAGAAGGCGGCGCGCGCCCTGCGGCGGATCGAGGCAAGCGGCCGGCGCCTCGGCGGCGCCGAACTCTACGACGCGGCGCTGCGCTCCGCCGCGGAGGCCGTCATGGCCGCCGCAGGGCAGCACTCCACCCTGGCCAGGGTGGACGCGCTGCGCCTCGCCGAAATCCTGGTGGGCTCCGACGCGGCGGAGCGCCTGGGCAACGCCGGCCTCCCGCGCCTGCACTGAGCCCGCCGCCCGGGAGAAAAGTTCAGTCCAGCCGGCGCAGGTCGCTCAGGCGAACCGGCTGGTCCCCAGCGTGGAACACCGGCCCCTCGCCCCCACCATCCTGGGCGACGCCGGTGATGCGGTGCTCTCCGCTGTCATACACCGTCACCGCTCCATCCTTCTCGATCGCCAGCCGCCTCGCATCGGGAAAGAAGGCGTAGCGCAGCCCGTCCTGGCCCCCCGTGGAGGACGGCTGGCCGAGGTCGCCCGGCCACCAGGGCGGGGTTTCCGCCATGGGTTCCATGGGCTTCATCGGTTCCATCGGTTTCATCGGCTGCATGCGTCGCTCCCACCCGGAAATAGGTCCGGCCCGCGCGGGAACGGCGGGGAAGGGCCAGGGCTTCGTCCGGCCGCGGCGGAAAGCGACCGCCGCCCGGAGGCGGGGGCGCCTCAGGGGCTGCGGGAGCTGCCCTCGGGCGTGGCGGGGGCGGGCTGGTCCGCGCTGCTGCCGGCCGTGGGCAGCACCCGCTGCTGGCCGGATTGCCGCTCGCGGGTCAGCTGGGCGCCGAGTTCCGAAAGCTCGCGCCGCTGCTGCTCCAGCCGGGCCTGGGCCGAGGCCACCTGCGCGCCCAGCTCCTGCCGGCGCTGCTCCAGCCCGCTCACCTCGTTGCGCAGGCTTTGCGCCTGCTCGCGCAGCCGCGCCTGCTCCTGTTGCGCCGTTTCCGTGGCGGCGGCGATCTGCTGGGCCCGGGTTTCCAGGCCGCGGGTGCGGCCGCCGGCCTCCTCGGTGGCACGGTTGGCGCTGGCCAGCCGCCCTTCCGCCTCGCTCAGCGCCGTGCGCCGGGTGGCCAGCTCCGCCTCCGCCGCCTGCGCCTGGGAACGCGCGGCCTGCAGGCGGCGCTCCTCGGCCGAGGTGCCGTCCCGCAGCTCGGCCAGCCGCCGCTCGGCGGCCTCCACGGAGCCGCGCAGCTCCGCGCTGCGGGCTTCCAGGCCGCGCAGCGCGCTTGCCGCGCCCTCGCGCGCCGTGGTCAGGCGTGCCAGCTCCGCCTCGGCCTGGGTCACCGCGCTCTGGCGCTCGGTCAGGGTGCCCTCCACGCTGGCCAGGGTGGTGCGCAGCTCGGCCAGCCGCCGCTCCGCCGTGCCGGTGGAACCCGTCAGCTCGGTGGAGCGCGTCTCCAGCCCGCGCACCCGCCCGGCCGCCTCTTCCGCCGACTGGTTGGTCCGGGCAAGCCGCGTGTCGGCTTCGGCCAGGGAGGCGCGGCGGGCGGCGAGGTCGCGCTCGGCCGCCGTGGCATCGTTGCGCAGGCCCGCGAGGCGCCGCTCGGCCTCCGCCCCCGCCTGCTGCCGCTCGGCCAGCGAGCGCTCGGCCTGCTCGATGGTGGCACGGAGCGCGGCGAGGCGCTGGTTCTCCGCCGCGCCCTGCTGGCGCTGGTCGGCCAGGCGCCGCTCCTCGGTCGCCACGGCCTCGCGCAGGCCGGCCAGGCGTCGTTCCTCCGCGGCGGCGCGCTCCCCCAGCGCCGCGAGCCGGCCATCCTGCGCCGCCGTCTGGTCACGCAGCCCGACGAGGCGCCGCTCCGCGGCGGCCGCCTGCTCCTGCAGCCCGGCCAGGCTGCGCTCGGTTTCGGAAATCGTCCCGCGCCGTTCCTCGGTGGTCTGCTGAAGCTGCCCCGCCTCGCCCTGAAGGCCGGCGATGCGGCGTTCCTCGGCCGCGATGCGCTCGCGCAGGTTGCGGGCCTGCTGGTCCGCCGCGCCGCGCGCCCGCTGAGAGTTGGCCAGGGCGGCGCGCGCCTGGGCCAGCCGCTGCTCGATGGCCGCGAGGTCGCCCGCCGCCCGCCGCTCGGCCGCCAGGGTGGACTCGAGTTCGCCGACACGCTGCTGCAGGACGCTGCCGCGCGCCTGGGAAGCCTGGAGCGACTGCTCCATCGAGGAAACGCGCTCGGTGCGCTCCACGCTCAGCCCGCAGCCCGCCAGGGGAACCAGCAGCGCCGTGCTCGACAGCATCGCGCGCAGGCTGAACCATGCCGGCCGGGACCAGCTCGAACCATTGCCCATCGAACCGGCTCCCCAACCTCTGCCGCGCAAGAGCGCGCGTCCTCGCATCCCGTCCACCCGGCGGCGCCAGGGTCAAGCCGGCCGCATCGGAGCGGATGAAAGACGGATTGCGCCCGGGAGACAAGCGCCCGGAAGTTGCAAGCCGCAGCACGCCTCCGAAAGTGTTGTGCGTCCCGAACCGCGCCAGGCGGCGGCTTGCGGCGGGGCGTGCCATCGGGAATGCTCGTTGCCCGCGTGAACCGGCGCCGCCCGGTGCCGCCGCAACAACAAGCGCCACGGCGATTCCCCGGCCACCAGCCCAGGGCAAGCCCAAGGCAGAGGAGAAGCGCGCCATGACATCCATCCGCCCGCCCATGCGCCGGTCCGAGTTCATCGCGCTCGCCGCGGGCGCGGCCACGCTGGGGCTCGCGCCCCGCGCCCGCGCCGCCGACTATCCCACGCGCCCGATCGAGCTGATCGTGCCGGCCTCGGCCGGAGGCGGCACGGACGTGCTGGCGCGTGCCTTCGCCGAGGCCGCCAAGCGCCACTCGCCGCAGCCCTTCATCACCGTGAACCGCCCCGGCGCCAGCGGCGCCATCGGCTTCGCCGAGGTGCTGAACGCGCGCCCCGACGGCTACAAGGTCTGCGTGGTGTTCGTGGAGCTGGCGATCCTGCCCTTCCTGAACCAGATCAAGTTCTCGGCGGATGATTTCCGCATGATCGCGCGGCTGAACGCCGACCCGGCCGCGATCATGGTCCGCGCCGAATCCCCCTGGCAGAGCTTCGAGGACTTCATCGCCGAGGCGAAGCGCCGCCCGGGCGCGGTGACGCTGGGCGATTCCGGCGTCGGCTCCATCTGGCACCTTTCCGGCGCCGCCATGGCCGAGAAGGCCGGCGCCCAGTTCCTCCATGTGCCCTATCCCGGCGCGGCGCCGGGGCTGACGGCGCTTCTGGGCGGCCATGTGGACGCCATGTGCTCCAGCCCGGGGGAGGCGAACGCCTATATCCAGGGCGGCAAGATGCGCGCCCTGGTGGTGATGTCCGACCAGCGCGTGCCGGGCTTCGAGGCCGTGCCCACGCTGAAGGAGCGCGGCGTGGACCTGGCGATCGGCACCTGGCGCGGCCTGGGCGTGCCGCGTGCCACCCCCGCGCCGGTGGTGGAGGCCCTGGCCGAGATCGCCCGCAAGGCCGCGGCCGAGCCGGGCTTCAGGGAGGCGCTGTCCCGCGTGAACCTCGGCTACAGCTATGCCGATGCCGCCGAGTTCGACAGCAACATCGCCTCCGACCGCGAGGCCTTCCGGCAACTGACCGGCCGCCTGCATCTCGGCTGAGCCGGCGCCTCGGCTCCGCAGCAGGGCGGGGCAGGGGGCGCGCTCAGTCCCCGGCCGCGGGCGCGCCCTCCGCCGGCGCGGCGCGCGCCCCGGGGTTCACGAGGTTGACCGGCGCGCCGGCGGCGAAGGCGAGAAGCTGATCCACCGCCGTGTCGTACAGGGCGTCGTAGACGCCGCGCTCGGCATAGCCGAGATGCGGCGTGCAGAGCACGTTGGGCAACCCGATCAGCGGGTGCGCCGCGCCCAGCACGGGCTCGTCCTCGAACACGTCCACGGCGGCGAAGCCGGGCCGGCCCTGCTGCAGGGCATCGAGCAGCGCGCCGGGCGCGATGATCTGCGCGCGGGAGGTGTTCACCAGCAGCGCGGAGGGCTTCATCAGCGCGAGGTCGGCGGGCCCGACGATGCCGCGCGTGGCGTCGTTCAGCGCGATGTGCAGGCTCAGCACGTCCGCCATGGCGAAGAAGGCCTCGCGGCTTCCGGCCACCTCGTATCCGGCCGTGCGCGCGCGTTCGGCGCTGCCCTCGCGGCCCCAGCACACCACCCGCATCCCGAAGGCCGCGCCCACCCGCGCCACCATGGCGCCGATCCGCCCGTAGGCGTAGATGCCCAGCACCTTCCCCTTCAGCCCCGTGCCGACCGAGCCCTGCCACTGGCCGTCGCGCAGCCTCCGCTCTTCCTCGGGGATGTGGCGCAGCGAGGCCAGGATCAGCGCCCAGGCAAGCTCCCCCGTGGCCTCGGGCCCGCCCGCGCCGCCGGCGGAAACCAGCACGCCCCGGCTGGTGCAGGCCTCGATGGCGAGGTGGCCGGTGTTGCGCCCGGTCTGGCTGACGAAGCGCAGTTCCGGCAGGGCCTCCACCACCGCGGCCGGAAGCGGGCTGCGCTGCTGGGTCAGCACCAGGGCGTCGAAGTTCCGCAGGCGCTCGGCCAGCGCGGCGGGGTCCTTCACCGTGTCGGCGAACACCGTGACCTCGTGCCCGGCCAGCCGCGCGAAGGAGGGCGCCGTGCGGAAGGCGCCCGCATAGTCGTCGAGAACCGCGATGCGCATCGGCGCTAGTCCTGCCGTGTCTGAAGATTGTGATAGCCGTGCCGGCGGCGCGCCTCGGCCAGGTCGATGCCCGCGCGGATATCCGCCAGGATCGCCTCCTCCTTCTCCTCGATCCCGCGCGCGACGGCCAGCACCTCCTCCGCCCGCGCGAGCGGCACGGAAACCACGCAACTGTCGTCGGCGCAGAGCAGGTCGCCGGGATCGACGCGCACGGTGCCGAGCACGATGGGCACCATCGTCGCCTCCAGCGCCACGCGGTCCTTGCCCGTGCGGGCATGCGCGGCGCGCGACCAGATGGGGTAGCCGAAGGCGCGGCTCTCGCCGACGTCGCGGTTCACGCCGTCGATGATCGTGGCGGCCAGGCCCTGGGCCTTCGCCGCCTCGGTCAGGATGTTGCCCCAGACCGTGCAGTCCAGGCGCCCGCGGTTGTCGATGGCGATGATGTCGCCGGGTCCGGCCAGGTGCAGGAAGTCGCCCACCGTGCCGCCGCCCGTGCCCACCGGAAGGTAGCGCAGCGTGATGGCCTGCCCGGCCACCCGGGCGCCGGGCTGCATGGGCCGCAGCCCGTCCACCGCGCCGGGCAGGCCGAGCCGGTCCAGCGCGTCGGAAACCGAGGAGGTGGGCAGGGCGGCGAAGCCCGCCAGCACAGGGGCGGGCAGGCGGGGGAAGCCGGGCGTGGTCATGGGGGTGTTCCTCAGTCCGCCTTGATGTCGTTCTCGCGCACCACGCGGCCCCAGGTCTCGATCTGGCCGTCCACGAAGCGGCCGAGCTCCTGCGGCCCGGCCAGCACCAGGCGGGCCTGCTGCCCCTCGGTGATCTGCTGCGACACCCGTTCGTCCCGGAAGGCGCCCACCAGCGCCTCGTGGAAGCGGGCGACAACCGGCGCGGGCACGCGCGCCGGGGCGAAGACGCCCCACCACGCCTCGGCCTGCAATCCCGGAAAACCGGATTCCTCGGCGGTCGGAACCTGCGCGAGGCCCGGCAGGCGCTGGGGGCCGAACTGCACGAGGGGCCGCAGCGTGCCGCCCGCGACCTGCGGCGCCAGCAGCGCCGCGCTGCCCACCACCATGTCCACATGCCCCGCCACCGCGTCGTTCACGGCCGGGCCGCCACCGCGATAGGGCAGGTGCTGGAACGGCGCGCCCGCGCGGCTGCCGAGCAGCGTCATCACCAGGTGCCCGATGGTCCCGTTCCCCGGGGTGGCGAAGGTCACGCTGCCCGGCCTCGCCTTGGCCGCCGCAACAACGGCGGCGAGGTCGCGGAAGGGCTTGTCCGGCCGGCAGGCCGCGACATAGGGCGCGCCGCCGATCAGCGTCACCGGCTCCAGGTCCTGGCGGAGGTCGAAGGGCAGGCGCGGGACCAGGGCGGGCAGCACCGCGTGGCTGTCAAAGGTCAGCAGCCAGGTCAGCCCGTCCGGCCGGGCCTTGGCCACCACGTCGGTGCCCAGGCTGCCCGCCGCCCCGCCGCGGTTCTCCACCACGATGCTGACGCCAAGCGCGCGTTGCAGCCCCGGCGCCGCCAGGCGCGCCACCGCATCGGTGGAGCCGCCGGGGGCGAAGGGCACGACGATGCGGATGGGCCCCGAAGGCCAGGCCGCTTCCGGGCCGGCACCCTGCGCCCGCGCCTCGAAGGTGGCCGCGCCGGCGAGGGCGCCCAGCACCACCCGCCTGGACCATGCGTTCATGGCACCCGTTTCCCCATCTTTCGCGGAAGTAGATCGAAGCGCGGGGGGGCTGGCAAGGCGGCCGGGTCCTCAGCGGCAGCCATAGAGGTTCAGGCAGGAAAGATAGCGGCTGAAGCACTGCTGCGTGCATCCGGCGCGGTCGGTGGGCGTGAAGGCGGGCGCGCCCGGATTGGTGCTCCACATCGGCGGGCAGGCCAGGCGGCAGGAGGCCTGCTGCGCTTCGCAGCCGTTGCGCAGCGGCTGCGGGCAGGAGGCTGGGGCGGGCGTCCCCTCGCCGCGCGGCGCCCGCGCGTCCGGGTTCTGGGCTCCCGGCGCCTGGATCCGGGGCGCCTGCGCCCGCGGCCCCTGCGTTCCGGCGGGTGGGCGGGCCGGCGGTGCCGCCTGTCCCTGCGGGCGCATCCATTCCTTGGTGAAGGCCGATCCATCGGCCGGGGGAAGCGCCGCGCCCCGCGCCCCCGCCGGCACCACGGCCGCCAGCATCGCCAGCACGATCGCCAGCATTGGGAACAGACGCCCCATCGGGTGCCCTCCGCCTCGCCTCGTCCGCACGGGGCGGACGCTTCCTGTCGCCGATGTTACAAAGCCCGCGCCGGCGCTCCAACCACCTTCCTTGCGGCGCACGCGGCAGGGGCGCAGAGGGAAAGGCAAGGAAACCGGCGCGGCAGGCCGGCGCGGCAGGAAAGAGGAAGCAGCCCCCATGAGCAAACCCGGCGCGGGAAATCCCGGCATCTGGGCCGTGGTGGTCGCGGCCGCCGTGACCGCCTCCATGGCCATGGGCATCCGCCAGACCTTCGGCCTGTTCCTGCTGCCGCTGGGCACCGAGGAGGGCATCTCCGCCGTCACGCTTGGCTTTTCCGTCGCGCTGCACAACCTGACATGGGGCATCGCCCAGCCCGTGACGGGCGCGCTGGGGGACCGCTTCGGCGCGGGGCGCGTGGCGGCGGTGGGCGGGCTGCTCTATGCCGCGGGCCTCGGGCTCGTCGCGCTTCATCCCTCGGCGGTCACGGCCCTGCTGGGCATCGGGATCATGACGGGCCTCGGCGTGGGCTGCGCGGGCACGGGCAGCGTCATCGCGGCCGTCGGCCGCGCGGCGCCGCCGGAGCGCCGCGCGAGCCTGCTGGGCATCGCCGCTGCCGGAGGCTCGGTCGGCCAGGCGCTGCTGGTGCCCTATGCGCAGCTCGGCATCGGCTGGTTCGGCGCCGCGGCCGCGCTCGGGGCCATGGCGATCGCGGCGCTGATGATCCTGCCGGCGGCGCGGGTGATGGAATGGTCGCCGCGCAGCCCGCTCGCGCCACGCCGCCCGCTCTCGGACCTGCCCGCCCTCGCCCGCACCGCGCTGGGAGAGCGCGACTTCGCGCTGCTGACGCTGGGCTTCTTCGCCTGCGGCTTCCAGCTCGCCTTCCTGACCACGCACCTGCCGGCGCACCTCGCGCTCTGCGGCATGCCCGCATGGCTCGGCGCCACCTCGCTGATGCTGGTGGGGCTGTTCAACATCCCCGGCTCCTGGCTCTGCGGCAAGCTGGGCGGCGTGATCCGGCCGGAGGTGGCGCTGGGCGCCGTGTACCTGGTGCGCAGCGTGGCGATCACGCTGTTCGCCGTGCTGCCCGTGACGGAATGGGGCACGCTGCTGTTTGCCGCGGTGCTGGGCTCCATCTGGCTGGGCTCGGTGCCGCTGACGGCGGCGGCCATCGCGCGGCGCTTCGGGGTGGCCGATCTCGGCGCGCTCTACGGCGTGTGCTTCTTCAGCCACCAGATCGGCGGCTTCCTCGGCGTGGGCGCGGCCGCGGTGCTGGTGGAGACGACGGGCAGCTACGCCGCCTTCTGGCCGGTGATGGTGCTGGTGGGGCTGGGCGCCGTCGCGGCCAACTGGGCCACGCGCGGTCCGATCCGCGCGGTGGCGGCGCCGGCCTGAGGGCGCCTGTTCACCCAGCCCTATTCCACGAGGCCCAGGCTCCGGATCAACTCGCCCACCACGCGGTCGTCGGCCTCCATCCGCGCCGCAAAGGCCGCGCGGTTGAGAAAGGTGGCGCGCACCGCCTGCCTGTCCGCCACCTCGCGGTAGGTGGCGCTGGCGACCACCTCGCGGCAGGCCTCCTCCACGCGGGCGACGATGGGCTCGGGCGTGCCGGCGCGCAGGAACAGCCCGCCATAGGTGACGGAGGCGACGGGGCCGAGGCCGAGCTCGGCCAGCGTCGGCACCTCCGGCATGGCGGGCAGGCGCTCCGCCGAGGCGGCGCCGAGGGAGCGCAGCCCCTGGGTCTGGATCAGGAAGGTGGTGGCGATGCCCATGTCCAGCGCGCCCGAGACAAGGTTGGTCGCGAAGTCGGCCTCGCCGCGATAGGGGATGTCCACCACCTCCACCCCGGCGTTCCGCCAGAGCTGCGCCGCCAGCAGGTGCGGGCCCGAGGCCGGACCGGTATGGCCGTAGCGCAACCGCCCGGGATGGGCGCGCGCGTGCTCGATCACCGAGCGCAGGTCCCGGAACGGCGAGGACTGCGGCACGGCGACGTGGAAGATGTTGTCGAAGGTCTGACAGACCGGGATGACGGAATCCTTGCCGTAGCCCAGGTTGCGCACGCGGTGCGTCTGGATGACCACCGGCGTGACCGGGGAGAAGGCCATGGTGGCGCCGTCCGCTGCCGCGTTCACCACCGCCTGCATGCCGATGGTCAGCGACGCCCCCGTGCGGTTGTTCACCACCGCCCGCTGCCCGAGGATCTGGCCGAACTCGGTCGCGAAGACGCGCGCCATGAGGTCGGTGCCGGAGCCCGGCGGCAGCGGCATCACGATCTGCACGGGTCGGGACGGGAAGGGATCCTCCGCCGCCGCGCCCCGCGCGAGAGTGGCGAGGCAGAGCCCGCCGAGGGCTGCCGCCCGCCCGAGCCTGCGCAACCCGCTCATCACCATCCTCGTCTCCTCCGCTTCTTCTCGCCGCGTCATGGCGCGCGGCGTTGTGTTCGGCAGCCACAGGATCGGCACCGGGGCCGAGAAGGGGCCTGGTCCCGCCAGCTCGCGCATGGCGGCACCAGGCCCGGAAGGGCCTCTTCTCAGGCCGCGCGCTTGAGGTCGCTGCGGTCGATCACGGAGAGGTTCAGCGCCTTCAGCAGGTTGTAGATCGTGTCGATCTCCTCCGGCTTCGGCTTGGGCATGGGCGAGCGCATGAAGGGGCTGGGGATCAGCCCGCGCAGCCAGGCGGCGGTTTTGTAGCGGATGTGCAGCCGGCCCATGTCGGCGATGTATTCGTGCAGGTTCACCAGCCCGCTGTCCCAGATGCGGCAGGCACCCTCCAGGTCGCGCCGGTCCCAGGCCTCCAGGTGGTCGAGCATCGGCTCCTTCGCGAAGGTCCAGAAGCCGCTCAGCGTGCCGTCGAACATGCCGGTGGCGCGGTACTCGTGGAAGCGGGACGCGAGCGCCCCCATGATGGCCACGGGGCGGTTCAGGCTGCGCAGCCCCTTCGCCACGATGCGGAAGCCGTCATAGGTGTAGGTCATCTTCCAGCCGACGATGTTCGGCACCTCCCGGCACATGTGCAGCGCGGCGCCCACGGGCAGGCCGGGATAGAAGGGGAAGTCGCTGCCGCTGACGGGATGCGTGATGATCGGCAGGTCCACCGCGCGGTCCTGCGCGATCACCGTGTCCAGCCAGATCTCCGGATAGGCGTCGGCGTCCCAGCAGGAGGTGACGTCCTGCGCGCCGCCCGGGGGAGTGACGAAGATGCCGTCGACGCCGAGCGCCTTCGCGTCGCGCGCCGTTTCCACCATCTCCTCCGTGCGCAGCGCCCAGGTGCCGGCGATGATGGGCAGCTTGCCGTGCGCCTCCTCCATCGCGATTTCCAGCACGCGGCGCTTCTCCTCGCGCGTGAGATAGAAGATCTCGCCGGCCTCGGGATTGACGCAGAGCCCGCCCTCGGCGGCGAAGCGCGGATCGTCGGCGTAATAGCGGACATAGCGGCGGAAGGCCTGCTCATCGACCTTCATCTGCTCGTCGAAGGGCAGCAGCAGGGCGACGTAGCGCCGGTGGCCGATGGTGCTCATGGATGTTCCTCCCCTGGGGCCGCCGCAGGGGCGGGCCGGTGGGAGCGGTATGCTCCGTCGCTTCGGCGAAAATCCATCTATAGTTATTCATCATATCATGAACCTGGTGCATGATGGCGGGGATGATCGACCTGTCGCGCGTGGACCTGAACCTTCTGGTGGTGTTCGACGCGCTGATGAGCGAGCGCCAGGTCACGCGCGCCGCCGCGCGGGTGCGGCTGACCCAGCCCGCCGTCAGCCACGCGCTCCGCCGCCTGCGCCTGCTGTTCGACGACGCGCTGTTCACCCGCGGTCCCGGCGGCATGCAGCCCACCGCGCGCGCCGAGGACCTGCACGTGCCCGTCCGCGCCGCGCTGGCCCATGTGCGGGCGGCGCTGGGCAGCCAGACCAGCTTCGACCCCGCCAGCGTGCGACGCACCTTCCGCCTCGCGATGACCGAGGTGATGACGCTGGAGCTGCTGCCCCGCCTCATCGCGCTGGTGCGGGAACGGGCGCCGGGGATCGACCTCGTGATCCTCGGCAGCGGCGCGGGGGAGGCGGGGGACATGGTGGCGGAAGGTGAGGCCGACCTCGGCCTGGGCGTGCTGCCGCACCTGGCGGAAGGGCTGCTGTCGCAGCAGCTCTACACCGACGCGCTGTTCTGCGTCGTGGACCGCCACCACCCGCGCCTGCGGAACGGGGCGCTGTCGCAGGAGGACTACCTCGCCGCCTCGCACGTCACCGTCGCCGGGCCGCGCCACGTGGGGATCGAGCTGGACGAGATCATGGCCAGGCTCGGCCTCGCGCGGCGGGTGGTGGCCGTGCTGCCGCACTACGTCGCGATCCCCGCCGTCATCCTCGGCACCGATCTCGTCGGCCACATCCGCGAAAGACTGGTCTCCATCCACGCGAACCGGGGCGACCTGCTGCTGTTTCCGCCGCCGATCCCCCTGCCGGTTCCGCCGCTGCGCTTCCTTCAGGTCTGGCACATCCGCGACGATCGCGACGCCGGTCACCGCTGGATGCGGGAACTGGTCGCGGAGGCGGCGTGCAGCCCCCCGGACGGGCCTGTGCCGCGCGACGGCCAGGCGGCCGCGCTGGGCGACGGCCAAGCGGCCGCGCTGGGCTGAAGGGTGCGGCGTTCAGGCCGGGGCGCGCCCCACCTGGCCCTGGGCCAGGCCGCGCAGGGCTCCGGCAGCCTTCCCGGACCCGTTCTGCGCGCCGCCCCACCCCGACGCGGGGGCCGCGACGGCCTGGGACGCGGCGCCCCCGGCCCGGGCGATCATCGCCGCCCGGGAATTGACGCCCAGCTTGGCGAAGATCCGCCGCAGGTGGGTGGCGACCGTCCAGGCGCTGATGTCCAGCATCGCGCCGATGCATTTGTTGGGCAGGCCGTTCGCCACCAGCCGGATGATCTCCGCTTCCCGCGGGCTGAGCCGCACGCCATCCGCCAGCCGTCGCCGCGTCAGCGCGTAGCGGAAGCCGTCGAGGTCGAAGCTCACCAGCGTTTCCCGCCCGTCCTCGTCCGCGGCGGCCAGGCTCTGCCCAAGGGCAAGCTCGTCCAGCGCCTCCGCGACGGCGTCGAGAAGGGGGTGCAGCGGCCGCGGCGGCGCCTCGGCCTCCAGGGCCGGGAGGGCGATGGTGCCCCGGGGTTGCGCCATGGCTTTCCCTCCTTCGCCGCGGCCCGGCGGGAACATTCCCGCGCGGCCGCCACCGGCCCGGGCACGGGTGTTATCCGGCCCGGACCTTTCCGGCCCCATCCGGGGGGCTGCAACGAACAATGATAGGAGTCACGGTTCCTCAACTGTGCGTTGCGTCACAGCCCGGTTCCTAGTCGCTCATCCATGCGAAGCCTTCCCGGGCGAAGCACCCCCGGGTGAACCCCGTGCATGTTCCCCGACACGTGCGGCTCGCGCGGGACGTGCGCCATGCGCTTTCCTCCCCGCATCGAACCCAGCGGAGGCTGCGATGAGCACGGGGACCATGTACGAGCTTCAGGGCGAGTTCAGCCCGCTGCATGAACGGCCCGATCCGGAATTCGGCCGCTTCCTCAAGCGGGCCTTCAAGACCGTGGCGCCCTTCGCCGCCCGCATGGTGGTGGGCGCCATCCCGGGCGTGGGCGCCATCGCCGGCCCGATCGCGGGCAACCTCGTGCGCTCGCTCACGCGGGAGCAGCAGGAGCAGCTCGAGGCCGCGCTGCACGAGCTGGGCTCGGGCGCGAGCGGCGAGGCCTATGGCGAGTTCGGCGCCCAGGAGTTCGGGGAGTTCGGCGCGCAGGAAGGCGAGTTCAGCCCGGAAACCCTGTACGGCGAGATGTCGGGGGAGATGACCCATGAATTCGCCGGCGCCCAGGAATGGAGCGGCGAGGGCGAATACAGCCACGAGATGGCCGGCATGGGCGAGTTCGGGGAATTCGGCGAGGGCGAGATGCAGCCCGAGGGCGAGATGGGCTTCGGGGGCGCGCAGGGCGAGATGGCGCTGATGGAGCAGATCGCGCACGAGGCCGCCGCCGCGCACAACGGCGCGGCCGCCGAGGCCCTGGCCGGCAGCCTGGTGCCGCTGGCCACGCGCCTTGCCCGCGCGAGCGCCCCGGCGCTGCGCCGCGCGACGCCCGCCCTCGCCGTGGCGGCGGGGCGGCTGGCGGGCGCCATGCGGCGCCACCCGGCCACCCGCCCGCTGGTGCGCGTGCTGCCGCACGTGCTGACGCGCACGGCGCAGGCCATGGCCCGCGGCGCCGGCATGGGCCAGCCGGTGACGCCGCAGCGCGCCGTGCGGATCATGGCCGGGCAGACCTACCGCGTGTTCAACAAGCCGGACATCGCGATCAGCATCCTGGTCCGTGCCGGACGGCGCCCGCGGGTGGCGATGCGCCGCGCCTACTGAGCGCCGCGCAACAGGCGCCGCCAACCCCAACGCCGCCAGCCGGGCAGGAGCCATGCCGATCCCCGCCGCCACCATCAGCCGAGAGGCCGCCGCCCCCGGGGCTGCGGCCGCGCCGAGGCCGGACGCCACGGAATGGCGGGAAGGGGAGGCGGACCAGCTCACCCGCTGGATCGGCCTGCAATCGCCCACCGCGCTGCGCCACGCGGCGGCGCTGCGCCCCTTCCGGCGCGACGAGTTCGGCAGCGCAGCCGAGGCGCCGAGCGACGGCCACCTGGAAGCCGCCAACGCGCTGACCGGCGACCTCCGCCGCAACGTGCTGGCCATGTCGCGGGAGATCGCGCGCGCCTCCCGCGCCGCCGCCCGCGCGCCGGACCGCGCCTCGCTCGCGCGGCTGCTGGCCTCGCGCGAGGCGATGCTGAACTGGGTGCGCCGCGCCGAGGACATCTGGAGCTTCTACCTGGAGCTGTTCGGGCAGCGGCAGTCGCGCTTCGGGCCGATGCTGCTGGCCTGCGACCGCATCGCGCTCGACTGCTACCAGTATGTCTACACCGGCATCGGCCGGGCCAGGCCCGTGCCGTCCCCCGCGCCCTTCTGCTACATGGAAACGCAGTCCGGCCCCGCCACCTGGCGGCGCGGCATCGCCATGGCCAAGCTCGGGCGCCGGCCCAACCCCTTTCCGCTGATCCAGCTTCCGCACCACCGCCTGGTGAATCCCTGGACGCTCGGCGCCGTGCTGCACGAGAGCGGGCACAACCTGCAATCCGACCTCGGCCTGTGGCAGGCCGTGCCGCTGGCCATCGCCAGGCGACTGCTGGAGGCCGGGCTCTCCCCCGCCATCGCCAAGACCTGGGCGCGCTGGCACCAGGAAACCTGGGCGGACCTGGTCGCGGTTCTGCTGGGCGGGCCGGAGATCGTGGCCTCGCTGATGGACGTCACCGCGCGCTCCGTCCGCAGCACGCAGCGCTTCGACCCCAAGGGCGTGCACCCCACGCCCTGGCTGCGCATCCCCATCAACATCGAGCTGCTGCGCCGCATGGGCTTCGAGGAGCGGGCGCGCGGCTTCCGGCAGGCCTGGGACCGGCTCTATCCGCCACCCGCGCCCGGCACGATCCCCCGCGCGCTGCTGGACACCTTCCCAAGGGCCTGCGAGGTGGCGGTGGACGCCATCGCCTTCCAGCCGTTCGCGCAGCTCGGCGGCCGCAGCCTCGCCGGCTCCGTGCGCTTCGAGGCGCGCGACCAGGGCCTGGTGGAGGAAGCGGCGCGCCGGCTGGCGGAAAGCCGCGACCCCGGCATCGTGCCCGCCATCTTCCTGGTCGGCGCCGCGCGCCACGCGGCCGACCGCCGCTGGGCGCCCCCCGGCACCATCGCGCGCAACTTCTACCGCGCCCTGGTCCGGAGATAGGCCGATGACCATGGCAACCGCCTTCGAGGCCGTGCTGCTGGCGCTGGAGGAGCTGCGCGCCTGCGCCGGGGACCGCCTGCACTGGGCCGTGCTGCACGCCCGCCCCGCCGGCGGGGAGCATGTTCTCGCCGGGCGCTACGAGGACTGGGCGACGGAGATGCTCGCGCTGGCCGAGGAGGCGGAGGCCGCCGGGCTGCGCGGCGAGGTGGCGGCTGGCCTCGGCGCGGCGTTGGACCTCGGAGGCAGCGCGGCGGCGCTGGTCGCGCTCGGGCGCAACGCGCGCGCCCTGTCGCGCCGCCTGCACGGCAGCCTCGCCTCGCCCGAGGCCCATGCGGCGCTGCAGGCGCTGGCGGGCAGCGAGGAAGGACGCGCCTGGGGCCCCTGGGCCCGCAGCGTGGCCGAGGCGCTGGTCCGCTGCCGCGAGCCCATGGCACGGCTCGAGGACCGCGTGGCCGAGGCCTGGGAGGAATGGGCGGAGCTCGCCCTCGCGGCCGCGGCCGAGCCCCGGGCGGCGCGGCGGCCGAGATCGCCAGCGCCAAAATCATCAGCAGGAGGGCAGCCCCATGCCGAATAACACCAGCGGCCCGCAGGCGCAGGCCCCCCTCGGGCCGGACCAGCGCGTGCTGGCCGCGCTCGAAACCATGGCCTTCACCGCCGCATCCCCCGCCGGCACGGGCGGGCTGGTGGCGGCGGGCGGCTCGCTGGACCTGATGCGGCTCGCGCAGCAGAGCATGGCGCGGGTGCTGGGCCTCTCGTCGGGCGGCGACCCCCGGCGCACGCTGGCGCGGCTGGCCGAGGTGTTCCCGGAGACCACGGAGAAGGGGGAGAGCGCCATCGGCTACCGCCCGCTCGGCGCGCAGCCGGTGGAGGGGCCGGCGGGCGCGCTGGTGGCCGGCGCCCAGGCCGTGTTCTTCCGGCAGGCGCAGGACATCCGCCAGAACATCAATGCCCTGCTGGACCAGCTGGAGCCGGTGGTGACCGACCCCGACGAGGAGGCGATCGAGAGCCTGGCCGCCGCCTATCGCCGCACGCTGGACATGGTGGTGGAGGAGTTCGGCCGCGAGGGCGGTGGCGCGCCCGACCGCATCGAGCTCGGTGCCGAGCACCTCAACACGGTGCGCGCCGCGCTGGAGAGGGCGCTGGGGCTCTCCAACGCCCCCGACCCGGACCGGCTGGACCTGGTCCTGCTGGAGAAGGAGGGCGTGGGCGAGACGATGCGGATGCTGCAATCCCAGACCGACCAACTCACCAGGGACCTCCTCGCCCGGTACAGGAAGAACGTGCTGGGCGGCATCGGCACGCTCTTCGCGCGCCTCACCTGGACCGTGCGCGCCATTCCCGCCTCCGTCGCGGAGGTGCGGACGGAATTCGACGCGCTCCGGATCGACGAGGCGGACCGGCTGCTGATGATGCTGAACAACAGCGGCACCATGAACGCCGAGCTGCTGCTGCGCTGGTGCGAATCCGCGGCCGCCGGCTGGACCCAGGCCATGGCCGAGGGCCGCAGCATCAGCATCGGCCTGGTGCGGGCGGAGGCCGGGAAGCTGGCCGAGATGCTCGAGCTGCTGCGGCGCCGGGTTTCAGGCCTGCCCGGCGGCGGGCGGATCGTGGCGGCGCTGCAGGAGCTGGACGAGCACGTGCTGGCCGTCGCGCAGCTGGCAACGGAGATCGAGCGCAAGGCCGCGGGCACCGGCCAGGCGAAGGCGCCGCAGACCAACCGCACCGCCTCGCCCGCCCCAGCGAACGCACCGCCCCGGACGGCCGCGCCGCCCCGGACGGCCACGCCATCCCGCGGTGCCGCCACCGCCCGTGCGCAGCCGGGGGCGGCCGGCGGCCCGGACCCGCAGGCCAGCTCCTCACCCGCGCCGTCCCCCGGCGGTTCGACGCCCTGAGCCGGGCGATCCTCGCAACGCAAGCCCCGGAGACCAGGGCCATGCCCCTACAGAACGGCAAGCAGCAGTTCCTGACGGAAAAGAAGTACCAGCTCTCCCAAAGGCAGATCGCGGCCTTCCGCCAGCGGCTGATCGACGAGAACGCCTCCGTGCTGGTGGCCAACCCGCAGCTGGCGGACGTGCTGAACGGCATGGTCAACAACATGCTCGGCGCGCTGGAGGCCGAAGCCGACGCCGCGGCCCCGCCCGACAACGGCCTGGCCGGGCTGATCGGCATCGGGCCCGATGCCGGCACCGATCTCGGCCAGGCGCGCGTCACCCCTTCCGTGAAGCCCTATGACGAGCAGATGACGGCCGAGCGCGGCAGCGCCATGGCGGACTTCTACTACGTCCACCAGGCCGGCGAGATGGCCGGAACCTTCCGGGCCGTGATGACCCTGCAGGAGCTGTTCAAGGGCGGCGTGGTGCGCCTTTCCGACGGGCCGGGCGCCTATCGCCTGTACCAGTTCGACCGCAAGCAGGTGCTGCGCTACACCCAGCAGGAACGGCTGCAGGCCTATCTGCGCGCCTTCGGCTACCGCGCGCCCGTGCACGGCATGCCGCCGGGCGCCACCGTGCCACCCGCCCGCTGGGCCAGCCCGAACACCGAGTTCCACGGGCTGTTCAACGCCTTCGTCGCGGAGGTCGCGCGCTTCTTCCGCGACAAGCGCATCTCCGAGGTGGTGCGCGACCGCGCCAACGACCCGAGCTTCGGCAGCATCGCCACGGTGCGGCGCGCCGGGCTCGACCTGCGCTACAACCTCAAGAACTTCTCCTACGGCCATCTCAGCGTGCTGCGCGTGGAAACCCTGCAACTGCTGGAGGAGGCCTTCGAGATCCTCCAGGCCGAGGACGTGCGCGCCCTGTTCGGCGCGGAAACCGCGTGGGACGTGGTGGAGGACGTGCTGCGCCGCTACCACAAGGAACAGATCAACGTCTCGCCGCGCTCGCGCATGGCGGTGGCGGGGCGGGACATCCTGCGCTGGCTGTCCCAGCCCTTCATCCTGACCGCCACCCGCGCCCAGTTCGAGGCCCTGGCCCAGGACATCGCCGACGCCGCGGAGGAATGGCTGGCCAGCGCCCAGACGGTGGGCGTCGCGGTCGCGGTGCCGGATGCGGTGCGCGGCGCGGGCGGCCCGCGCGGCACCCGCGCCCTGACGGCGGGGTAGCGTGCCGTGCCGCTGGACGGTGCGGAACGGGACGTGGCCGGGGCGATCGACGCGCACTGCCATGCCGGCACGGCCGATGGCCTGACCGACCCATGGAACACCGACGCGCCGCTGGGCCCATACCTGCGGCGCGCGGGGGCGGCGGGCATCGCGCGCACGGTGGTGTTCCCCGCCTTCGACGGCGACTACCGCGCGGCCAATGCGCGCCTGGCCGGCATCGTCCGCCGGCACGCGCCGCGGCTGATCGGCTTCGCCTTCGTGCATTGCCGGCGCGACAAGGGGCGGATCGGCGCCATGGTGGCGGAGGCGGTGCGCCGGCACGGCTTCCGCGGCATCAAGGTGCACGGCTACGAGGCCATGCTGACGCGCGAGGCCTGCGAGGCCGCGCGTGCCTTCCGCATCCCCGTGCTGTTCGACGTGGTCGGGCGCGCGGAGGTGATGGACATGATCGCCCCGCAATACCCGGACGTGGACTTCATCGTGCCGCATCTCGGCAGCTTCGTGGACGACTGGCGCGCGCAGCAGCGCGTGGTGGACCAGATCGCGCGCCATCCCAACGTCTATGCCGACACCTCCGGCGTGCGGCGCTTCGACTACATCGTGCAGGCGATCGAGCGGGCAGGGCCCGGCAAGGTGATCTTCGGCTCGGACGGGCCCTGGCTGCACCCCGGGCTGGAACTGCACAAGGTGAAGCTGCTGGGCCTGCCGCCCGGGGCGGAGGCGCAGGTGCTGGGCGGCAACATCCGGCGCCTGCTGGCCCGGCGCGGCGAGGCACAGGGCCAGGGCGGGCCGGCGCCCCGCGCCATGCCCGCGGGGGAGGCACCGGAATGAGCGGCGGCACGAAGATCCGGAAAAAGGACCTGGGCACCGGCCGGCACGGACCCAGGCGCGACCTCCGCGCGGTGTTCGACCGCATCTTCAGCACCGGACGGCCGCAGGGCGTCTGGTCCTCGGACGACGCGGCGCGGCGGGCGGCCGCGCGGGCTCCCGTGCCGCCCCTGGCCGACCGCGTGCCGCTGGCGCGCGGGGACGGCACGGTGTTCATCCCGCTCGCCGGGTCCGGCCTGCCGGGGCAGCGCCAGGTGCGCCAGGCCTCCCCCGCCGGACCGGGCGGTGCGAAGGCGCGCCAGCCGATCGGCGCGGGAAAGGCGGTGGGCGGGGTGCTGGTGCGGCCGGCCACCCATGCCTTCTGGGCCCGCAAGCAAGGCGGCGCGGTGCACACCTATCCGATGGCCCCCGCGCCGCAGGCGGGGCCGGACGGGCGGCTGCCGACAGGCACGGCCAACCGGGCGCTGGGCCGCGCCCTCCGGGCGCTCCGGCGCTCGCCCCTGCTGCTGCCGCCCGGCCCACCCGCCGACGAGGACGACGACGCGGACGACGAGGCGCCCCGGCCGGCGCGGACGGGGCGCCCCGG
>Ga0210040_10001454_pt1 | contig 35671 bp, 33 predicted proteins | sample CryGeyCG12114_NA_FD_185462 | JGI IMG/M metagenome (GOLD analysis project Ga0210040, IMG submission 185462) | Groundwater microbial communities from aquifer - Crystal Geyser CG19_WC_8/21/14_NA (SPAdes) (version 2) | ecosystem: Environmental > Aquatic > Deep subsurface > Groundwater | place: USA...
TGACATGACGTGGGTTGCAACTGCCTCTCGCTCGAGTACATATTTGCGGCAGTTCCAGACCCCACTGCGTTCTGTTTCTCGACCTCTTTCCCTCAAGACCGATCGAAGTACATACCATTCTACTTACCGGATATATCGCCCAAGCACAGTCAGAGCGGTAGCAACCATGTCCCGACCAGGAAAAGACAAGCTGTATATCAGTGAGACACCCGATGAGGTCAAGAATGCCAAAGGTCTACACCTGATCACGATGTCGACGCCCAATGGACAAGCTGTACAGATCATGCTTGAAGAGCTTGCGGATGCATATGGTACCGAGTGGACAACAACACTGATTAACATCATGACGAATGAACAGAAGAAAGAGTGGTTTTTGAGGCTTGATCCCAACGGCCGTATTCCAGTCTTGATCGACAACTCCCAAGATCCTCCATTCCCTGTCCACGAGACATCTGCTGAGATGTTCTACCTGCTTAAATATGCGGACAAGGAGGACAGATTTGGATTCAAAGACGAGCTCGAGCGAAATGAGGCCATACAATGGACTTTCTTCTGGCACGGCAGTGGTGCACCATACCAGGGACAGGTCAACCATTTCTCCAGAGCTGCTCCAGAGAAGATTGAATGTATGTCTCGCGACGTTGCTACCATGTTAATCGGCTGTGTATGCTAACATGGCTTCCAGACGCCATCAACCGGTTTAAGAAGGAGACGCTGCGCGTCTACGGTGTTCTTGAGATCCACCTTAGCGGCAAGTACTCCGGCGAGCCAAAAGAGTACCTCGCTGGCTTCGGGAAGGGCAAGTATAGCATCGCTGACATGAAAACATGGTAAGTGAAGAACAAAGGAGGCTAAAGATTCAGTGCTAACTGTATGGCAGGCCATGGGTCAAAGGATGGGAGAGGACCGGCTTTGAGCAGAAGGACATGGACGAGTTTCCACATCTGTTGAAGTGGATCGATAGAATTGCTGAACGGCCAGCGGTCAAGAGAGGGATTGGCGAGAAGTACAACCAGTCGTAGGTTGACAGACGCGTCTCCTGGACAGACCTCGCTGATGATGCGTGGGTAGGAAAGGGAAACTGTAAAAACCCATCGAGTCAAGATATGCATACAATCATTGCCACAAGGAACACCCCAGGCGAGCACCTTTGCGCGTTGCCCATCGTGATATTAAGGAGCCTGCCCACCCGTCTCGTTTCTTCATCCCCTTCGAAGCTCAACATCGACCTCAAGCATCCGTCTGAGCTGATGTGATTATTAGTGCCTTTCGGTGCTCTCGAAACGGTGATGTCATGATCAAAACATTGCCGGTATAACTTCGGTAGAGCAATGCCGCTTTTCTACAAGTGCCTGAGCGTTGAGGACATCAGAATCAGCCGAGCGAGCGTATGATATGAGGTGCTTCTTCGTTGTATCTCCTCGTGTACATCGTCTACCAATAATTGCAGCGCACCTTGGCGAGCCGGGAGGAACCGTACTGTCCGTCACTTCGCAAGCATGGATTTCAAGTCATTGATGTCAGCGCAGATAAGCAAGAACAAGCCAGCCAGCACCAGCACGAATGGCACGAGCAAATACCAGAGACGCGGCGATGCGGAAAGGGATAGGGAAGCCAAGTACGCGCAAGAACAGGCTAGGCTAGAAACGGAGCGGCTAGAGCGACTGGACAAGAAGCGCAAACTCGAAGATGAAGAGGCTGAGCGTGTTGAGGCGAGAGAGGAGAAGAGGCGCAAGTTAGCTGAGGAGAGCAGGGTGAGGAGGGAGGAACGGGAGGCTGAAGAGGAGAGATTGCGGAGGAAGAGGTTGGGTTTGCCGGAGCGGCCGCCCTCTACAGCTGCGGATGGAGGGGACGATGAAGCGGACCGGCCAGATATCCCAGATGATGAGCTGAGGACGAAGCTGGCCGGTCTGAAACAGCCAGAGGCTATAGAGAACGAGACACATACGGAGAGGCTGTATCGATACTACAAGCTCACTTCGAAGGCTCTGAAGAGGAGACAGTGGTATCCAGGCCCCATCCCAACCACAATCGAGCCACTCCCTGCGGACGAGATCCTCCTTCCAGAGAAGCCACCGGCACCGTCAGACAGAGATGCATACATCAAGCTGCACCGCCAGATCTCATCATACCTCAATTTCGTGCTTACAGAATGGTCCGCTGCTCTCGCTGGCCGAGACAAAGACGACGCCCAGTCAAGCGCTGGTATAGCCGCAACAAACAACTACAAAATCGCCCTTGAAGATCTCAAGCCTCTAATGCGCCGACTGGAAGCAGCGGTGTACAACCCCACCCCCAAACCCGATGCCCCGACGACATCGACGCCTCTGCAGCACGAAGCACTCCTAAGCCCGATCGTCCAGATCCTGCATCTAACGCAGAAACGCCACTACAGGGATGCGGTGGATGCATATCTCAGGCTGAGTATTGGCAAGGCAGCGTGGCCGATCGGTGTCACTATGGTGGGTATCCATGAGAGGAGCGCGAGGGAGAAACTACATGAAGATGGCAAGAATAGGGACATTGCGCATATCATGAGTGATGAGGGGACGAGGAAGTGGTTGCAGAGTCTGAAGAGGTTGGTGAGTTTTAGTCAGACCAGGTGGGAGGTGTTTGATGTCGGGCAGTTGATGGGGTAGGGAGGAGCGGAGCGACAGAGTCAGTCTAGGATCTTTGCAAGAACAACCTGCGGTGAGGTATTTTCGCAGCGGCTTGACGCGTAGCACAAAAGGCCCCGGCCGAGTTGGGCTTTTTGTCAGCGGCAGCTGTGAGTGCAACCAATTAACGCCTCGCTTGGCGTATGCTAAAGCGCCCGACAGCTGCAGGCGCTCTTGCCTACTTGGCTTGGGGCAGGTGGCCACCCGCATTCTGCCAGCACAGCCTACAGTATTTCTTCTGTTCCTGATTGTTTTTTAATCAGAAGAATGACAGGTTCAAAGAGAGCTGGCTTGGACATCGACTTACGAAAACAATTGCGGTCTGTTGTCGACTTCCGATGGCGTTCCAGTACACAGCTCTAAGCGACGACTTCTTCGAGATTCGCTTGCTGAAAATTGTACCGGCAGAGAACCAAAACGATCCTATCTGTGTTACCGTTGAGCATGTACCTCTTGAGTCAGAACCTAAATATTTGGCCCTATCTTATACCTGGGGTCGCCCGTCTCCTCACTTTCCCGTTGAATGGGACGATCCAAAGGCGACAGCCTGCATAACAGTCAACGGGATGCCCTTTCAGGTGCGACATAATCTGCACGGAGCTCTGCACATGCTGCGTTCTAAAGGTCCACGGAACGCAGCCTGGTGGATTGACGCTATCTGCATCAACCAGGATGACATACAAGAACGCAACAGGCAGGTGTCCGGTATGAGAGGCATTTATGAAAAGTGCAAGGGTACCGCTGTCTGGCTCGGTCCTGCAGACACAACTACGCACGCAGCCTTTCACAAGATCAAGCTGCTTGCTCAGTCTTGGGAACAGCGAAACGATAGGCTGAAAGTCGGACATGTTGCTGATACCGATATCGAAGAGTACACGGAGCTTCTGCGAACTGAAGTCGGAACTTCTCTGCAGCCCTGGGAGGCGTTGCGGCACTTTTTCCAGCGCTTTTGGTGGGAAAGATCTTGGGTAGTCCAAGAAGTGTTCCTTCCTCCTACCATTGTTTTCCAATGTGGTGAATATGTGGTACGCTGGCAGGATATACTAAATGTAGGCAGTGTTATTATGCAACATGCTAGTTCGTTCAGAAAAGTGAAGGACTTTGAACAAGCTACTACCGTTGGTTCGATGGTCGCAAGGTTGGATAAATCTTTTAGAGCCGCCGGCGAGCTCATGTTCTTGTCTATCGGCCGAAAGCAAAACGACCTGGCTATGTTGTTACATTGGTTCAGAAGAACTAGGGCGACCGACCCCCGTGATAAGATTTATGCAGCCCTAGGCATCTGCAGAAATGATGAAACGATTAGGCCCGATTACTCACTCTGCACAAATGATGTTTATATGCAGGCCGCAAAGCATTCTATTGAGACCACGCGAAGCTTTCGTATACTGGCCCATTGCAGGTTTCCGCCAACTCTCGATGGTCTGCCGTCCTGGGTTCCAGATTGGTCTGATCGGGAGGCTGTCATACGAACAGGCATACCTAAAAAGGGCCATAGTACTTTAACGAGTGAGTTCGAGGTCAATATCTATTCTGCCAGTGGACAATCAAGAGCAGAATTCCGATTCGAAGACTACGATCGGCAGTTGATTGTGAACGGAACAATTCTGCACGAGCTAGCCTTCGTTTCTACAGGGCGCGACTACGAGGGACCGCGCAACCTGTCGCGCCTCTGTGGAGATGATGCTGAGATTCATGAGCGTTACGAGAGTGATACCGAGAAAGATGATGCCTTTCATGACATGGTTCGGGGTTGCAAATGGCTACGTGAATGGGCGGCTTTCCAGTCGAGCCTCAAGCATGAATTTCCCGTGGTTGGCCATGGAGACTGGACGTACCAGGCAGAGGGACCTAGTGATCAATTTGATAAGCCCACCTACGTCCTCACTCGGGAATCTCTCAGCGTGGCGTACCTCAGGACCTTATTTATGGACATCTTGAAGACTCCCGGTGCCGATCACGAGCATCGAATTTCTGCCGAGATGCTTGAAGGGTCGTGGGAGGTCGAAAGCCGTACACTCAGAGCTGACTGGTACATGCGCAGAGGGAGAGCTTTCGCAGTCTCCGAGTCGGGACTTTTTCTGCTCGTTCCAGGTGAAGCCCAGGTTGGAGACAGCATCGCTTTCGTCCAAGGCAGCGAAGTGCCCTTCATCCTTCGACCGTGGGGGGCAGGGTATCTCTTCATCGGGGAGTGCTATGTCCATGGTCTCATGGATGGATTAGCATGGGAGCTAATTGAAAAGCACAGATGGATTACTGAGTTGCGGATCTTATAACATTCGGCTCTTCGAGAGCTCGTAACTGTGTCCTATAAACTGGTCATGGTAGCATTTCAACGATCTGCAGAATCCTTATTGTTCGCTATATCGTAGCAATGGTTGTTGAACATCGCACGTAGAGACCTGTTAGGACACGAATGCTCTGGTGACCTGGTAGGGCTAGGAAGCTCAAATCAGAGGGTTGATCAAGCTGACCTAGCTTTGACCGCCGCAGAGAACTTTTGCCTAGGCTCTCCTGCCACACTGCTTCGTATTTTCCTTTGGCTAAGACTGCCAAGACACAGTTCTAGCAAACAATAAAAGCATTACGAAGCTTACGTAGAAGGGGGTTAAGCTGAATGCTACTTGGCAGCGATGGCTGCGACTAGAGTAGGCTAGACAGGAACCAGCTGGACCGAGTGCACGGGCCCCCCATTGGCTCTTTACGGACGATCTCAGCGAGGCAAAGCGAGATTGATGTTATCGCCTTTAAATTCTCAGCTATATCTGCTGTACTTATGGTTCTGGTTACCCGACACAACTTGCGAAGGACATATTATTGTCTATTTACGCGGACTCGGGTCGCTTACTGGGCTCTCTAGAGCCTGGGTAAATGACGTTACTGGCCATTTACGTACCAAGGTCTAACCAAAAACAGCATTTAGTGATTGTTCTCGCCAATGTTTTGGGACGAACCAATCACGCCCATCACTGGCTTCCACCCTACTCGAACTGAACCTGTTGCCAGCCCCTCGTGCAGAAGGCTGTGGTGCTCCTGGATCGCATTTGTTCTTGACCACAACGCTATCGCAAGATCACTTGGACTATCAGACATAACAGGTTACAATTTCTCTGCGTCTTGCACTCTCTTTGCTGTTATCATTCTAAAGTGGCCCCACGATTCCCCCTCTGCCAAGGTACAGAATGTCAGCCGTGACGCCCGCATCCTCATTCTGGAGGCATTGGACCATGAGCGTTCAAATGGGAATGACCTCCGCTGATCCTAGTTCATGGCATGGAAGAGCTTCAAGCTGCGTACTTATACAGTCCTAACGCACCTAGGATGTCCTGGTAAAGTATCTCTCTTGCTATATACTGTCCTCGAAGCAAATACTGCAAGGAAAAGTTTCACAGCTGCGCTTTCGTGCTGACGTCGAGGATGTCCAACACCATTGTGATTAATGGAAAGAGTATAGCGAAGTCGGCTCTGGCACCCGATGCTTCGCATTCCAATTACATTTTGATTCAAACCACCGGCGAGCCTCTTAGCAAAGTACAAAAGACACAATTGAAAGACCTAGGAGTCAACATCCAAGAATTCGTCGGAGACGACGACAGTCAGTTGTATCTTTGCGGGTACAAGCGTGAATCCCTGGAAGTCCTTCGTCAGTTACCGTTCGTTGACTACGCCAATGTCTACCAAAACGACTTCGTCGTTCCAGCTGAAATTCAGCCAGCAGCTGAGCAAATATCTGCAGCCGATGAGACCAATATTCTCATAGTCGATGTTCTCTTGCATCACGATGTCAACAAGCCATCCAATGACCTCGTGAATGAGATCGCGAGTGCAGCCCAGATGGAAGCAAGTGCAATCTCGGTCCAACCCGGGCTCGTGAGACTCAAGGTTGCTCCAAAGAATCTGGCCAGTATTGCTGCGGTCGACCAGGTGCGAGTCATCCACCCGGTCAAGGAACGCAAGCTGTTCAATAACGTCGCTCGCGTTATCCTTAATGTCAACAATGTGAATATGCAAAATACCACCTACAGGGGAACAGGCGAGATAGTTGCGGTGGCGGACACTGGCCTGGACCAAGGCAGCGATACGAACGTACACGACGCCTTTACCGGCCGTGTATACAAAGTTTTCGCCTGGGGCCGCCCAGGCAAAACTGACGACCCGGATGGACATGGGACCCACGTGTGCGGTTCGGTCCTGGGCAGCGACAACGCAGAAGGGGAAGGTCTGGTTGAAGGGACGGCCCCCGCTGCGGAATTGCTTATGCAGTCACTTCTATCAGGCGGGGAAGGCCAACTGGGCGGCGTCCCGGACGACCTGAGTGAGTTGTTCGTCCAAGCATATGAGGCTCGAGCTCGAGTTCACACCAACTCTTGGGGTACTCCGCTCCCACAATCAGGGGTTCAAAACCCTTACGATACCGGTGCCGAGCAAATAGACAGATTTGTTTGGGACAATCAGGACATGACGATTTTGTTCGCAGCCGGAAACGACGGGCAAGATCGGGACAGGAGGATGGTTATTGACGGCAAAATCAATAAGAGGTCACTTGGCGCCGAGGCCGCGGCCAAAAATTGCATCACTGTTGGTGCCTCAGAAAACGACCGACCGAACCTTGAGTCGGACGTTGCAGGACTTCCCTACACATACGGGAGCTTCTGGCCCAATGCTTTTCCCCAAAACCCTCTCAAAGATGACAAGATGGCCAACAACCCGGAAGGACTTGCGGCCTTCAGCAGCCGTGGGCCGACTGCTGAGAACAGGCTCAAACCGGATGTAGTGGGGCCCGGTACAGCCATCCTCTCTACACGGTCCAGGAACATGCTGAGCACCTCTGCAGTCGGTGTCTTTGGGGCCGTGACCGACCCCAGATACTGGTATTTAGGGGGCACGAGCATGGCAACCCCCCTTATCGCCGGCTGCTGCGCTGTGCTACGTGAGACTCTTCGTACCACAGGCTACCAGGACATGACAAACGACGTCAAGAATCCGACAGGCTCCTTAGTCAAGGCGCTCCTTATCAACGGCGCCGTCCCAATCAAAGGTCAATACATGCCCAAGGAAGTCGGCGAGGAACCCAATCCACACTCCGGCTTCGGGCGTGTCGACCTGGCCCGCTCGGTGGTTGCGCCGGACGACAAACACTGCGGCTATGGTACCGGCGTCATGGACGACGACCAAGCACCCTTGCGCATCTCCATCCCCGTTCCCGAAGAAACACCCACGCCTAACCAAAAGCCACTTGGCGAAACAGCTGGCCTCTCACTCAAAGTCACGCTGGTGTACGCCGACTTCCCAGGCCAGCGGCTCTCGAACGACCTGAACCTGGTAGTCGTGTCCGGCGACAAAGAGCGCCACGGCAATCAGGGCAACCAGGATTTCAGCGTCGGGTCTGCCCAGCCGTTCGACCGCTTGAATAACGTCGAGCAGGTCCAATGGCCGAGCGTGCCGGGCAAAGAGATCAACATCGTGGTCGAGGCGTTCCGTATGACCCAGGACAAGGTGCCGTTCGCGTATGCGTGGAAGTTCTTCTAGCTTAAGCCTCGTTGTAGCTAGACCGGGCGTGTCCGATATGATCGAAGGGAATCTCACTAAACTGCGCATCTGTTAGGACCCTTGAGGAACTGCACTGGGTGTTCTTGATTGTAGCATCTGCTCTAGGTCTGGGGCAATTCGAGTATTTTTTAGTTCGATATAGATGCATCAGGTCTTGTGTTCGACTCTCGTCCCAGTAGATTATGTACCTTTATTTTCTTGCTTAGGTCGTCACTGCGGCTGCTTTCACGGTGCCAGGCCGAGTTGTTTCTCCTTCAGAGTGACAAGCTTCCTGATCGCGCGGATATGTGTCAGGTGTACGTGGTCAAACTGGACCAAGTTCTCCTGCAGATCACTCGAACACCTTCGTTGAGCTCTTTTTTTGTTTGCTAAAGGGATCCTGCATGCCGTTGTCGCCCTAGTCAGTTTGGATTTGGTCGTCACTAGACTTTTGCGTCTGCTTTCACAATTAGCAAGCCTACCTAGGTGTCATGCATTCATAGTGATGCACTTCGGGCCGTGCAACCCGTCATCATGTGGTAGCCGGCCGTAGTAGGGATATATTCAATCATGACCAACTTTACCTCAAGAACTGTCATCAGGCTACTCGGTAGGAGGCCCTCTTACTCTAATCGCAGAAATGGCTTCTTAGGATCCTGAAGTAACTGGACTGGGTGCTCTTGACTGTAGCATCCGCTCTGGGTCTGGACCTTATCTATCTTTTTTCGAGTTTTCGTACCAAACAGCTGTGTTCGAATCCCGTCCTCAAGATCTTTTTAGCTCTATCAGTTACTATATTGTGTGGCAATTTGCACTCCTACCTGTATACTCATGTACCGTGTTTTGCAGCCTCACCTAGGATGTGAGGATTCTAGAACAACGAGCTTGCACCGGTCATGGTAATTGTGCAACCCCCATCTAGTGGAAGGGTCCTGATTTCAGAACTTGAAGCAGTGAAACAAGATTCTTTTGGTTTCGCCAGTAGTACAAATGAATCATGTTTATTCTCCGCTGGACAATGTCAATGTTGACAACATGATTGCGGTCCTTATCAGGCATGCTTGTAGGGTCGGAAGCGGCCTGAAGCATATAAGTTGCAAGAACTTCCTGCTGAAGTAGCCGTTTTGAAGATTACTTGCTTGGCATGTTCACGTGATTCATCTTCACTTATTTCGACGTCTGCTTATCCAAACATGTTCCAGACTGCACGAAGTAATATGCATCCAGGCTTGCAGAACTTATCATTACAATGCCTTCGACTCTGCTATCGTGAAGCACGCATTCTTCCATCATTCCTCAAAATCACCGATAAACTGTTGGCGATGAGGACCATGCAGTTGGCGCTTGATGCGGAGTTTAAGCTGGTTCCAAAGATTTGAGTGAAGCCCATATTCGTATGAGTACTAAGATGCGTCGTGGCCCCACGATGGTCGGGCGTGATATCTGAATATGAGGCTAGACAATGCTGCTTCAACCAGCTAGACAGCGTGCAAGTGTGCTTCGATGGTAAGCCTGATGGCGGGTCTATTACATGCCTCGTCCCGGTCGCTTTGACATCTGTGCGTTAATGCCATTGCTGGAACATCAGGTAAATAGCGCGCAAGCATTGTGAGGTACCATAACGGCTCCAAGCGCTTCGCGAGCAAGTGAGACACCGCTAACGCTCACTGCTACATGGTGGGTCATACAAAACCTATCAGTGAAACGAGTTGGCAAGATCACTTTCATTCGAAGCAATGCGAAGCGGCCCCCAATGTCAGAATAATTTGCAGCTACTACCTTGTTCACAAGCAAATTTTCCGTTCCTCCAAGGCCGGGCTTAGTTGCGGATTCGAGTCTTCTTCTTCTAGGTTCCTTCTGCTGTTCTCGATAGCAGTATGCCATTGCGTTGAGTTCAGCGCTGCTTGCGTTTCACAGTGTAATGGTCATTACGAATAACGATCATGCGCAATCATTATGCCGTTGCTTCAGCCCCCATCGAGCCGCAAAGGCAGCCCTGTCATTCTTGACTTACCCATCAAGCAAAGTATTGATATCAAAGTCGACATCAAGCCTGATCTGAAGACGGGTCTCGAGACAGTGTCTCCAGCATCCAGCATTGCAAAGAAAGAAGATGCAATTATGACTTGGAATGACAGACTTGTACTCTGGACCGACGGCTCAGTATTCTTCACCAAGGATTCGAGAATAGGCAGAGTAGCTGGCTTCGCAGTAACTTCACGTCGAAGGCACGACCATAATGCATGGGACGATCATTCTTGGTCGATAGAAAGCGATACTGACGTCAATTGCTGTGAGTTCTATGCCCTCACAGAAGCATTGGTCAGAGCGGTTATTCAATGTCAGTCAAACCCTCTGATCAAGAATGTTGTGGTGTACTCCGATTCACGGACTTGTTTGGAGCTCATTCGCGACTTTCACGAGCAATCATATTGCCATCAAGCAGGTTTTGGATGTCTTGAAGACCTTGCATCTATCATGGAAAACAATGGTATCTTGAAGAACTTGGGCGTCCTAGTTGAGCTAAGATGGGTTCCTGGACACAAAGGCGCGATTGGTAACCAACGCGCTGACCAACTCGCTGGACAAGCGGCTCGTTCCGCTGATGAAGCACGAGCAGAGAGAGCGTATGCCGCACCAGCCCCATCTACGAAACCCACGGCATCTGCAACGCACTGGACAGCAACAAGCTCTGAGATCGCTGCTTCCTCTACAAGGTTCCTCGCCTCCCCACCGTCGGCAGTATTCGAAAAGTCTACGACACCTCCAAGCCCCATTACGACTCCGATGATAACACCGGCGACATGGAAGAAGCCGCGGCAGCGTACAAACAACAGCGAACACCAAAAAGCCGCGAAGAGTGCAAATAACAGAGTCAAAGGCAGCAGAGTTCGAAGAAGCAGGGCGACGAGGTTTACAGGAGTGGCAACACAAACGGCTGAGTTCGTATCGCATCTCACCACTGGTGCAAGCTTGACCACTGAAGGAAAAGAGACCGTCGTGGCGGATGGGGCTCAAGAGCTGGTAAATCAAGAGATACTGGACACGAACACGAGCAAACAAGGGACGCAACTTGACGGCTTTGGAGTTCCGCAACGCACAGGCGAGGCCCAGCCAGCGGCTACAGGAGAGTCTGGTGAAAGTCAAGCTGCAGAGGTGGTCGAGGAGACCACGAAAGATATTGTCAATCCAGATCCACTTCTCGCTCACGATGATACCGAGCTGGAAGCACTGTCCACTACTCAGGGGATCTCACTCCCTGATGTCGTGACAACTTGAGCGGACAATGGGCACATTGGCTAGCTGACGTTGATCTTGCAAAGGACTTACAAGCATCATTCAAACGCGATTCTGCAGGCCGTCGCTGGCCTCGAGACCACTCTGTTCTTAACACGTTCTTCAAATGCGCTCCTTCGGCATCTGCAAAAGAGCCCGCGTGTCCGTGAGCTAAGCCTTCTGCGAAACGTGCATCATGTCTGATTACAGAGCAGAATTCACAAGATTACGCGCGAGGCGCGGGCATGAGGTGATTTCTTACGCACAGAAACGAAGTACAATATGTGCCACATGGCGTTTGGAGTATTAGATGATACTGCTCTCCAACCTGCTTCCGCGCCATCTCAATCTCGGCTCATTTGCGTGCTACTGTCACCGGCAGAACTGAGCACCCATAGACGAACCAATCGAAGATTCTTGAACCGCAGCTTCTCATACATGCCATTTTGTCTAACAACCGCCTTCTTCATTGATATCGTGTTCCTTCATTCTCGTGCTTTAACTAGTTCATGCTCGTCAAGTCGTATACATAAGCTACATCAAGGTCAGTGCACTGATAGTCCCACCTCAACCTCACCCGAGCCGGACCCGGAAACACTGGCTCCCGCAGCACATCGTCGCCATATTCCCTCGATGTCTGTGCCGCGTACAGAACACCACTTTCAATCACAGTAAACAGCGGCCAGAACCCCTCGTGCCACGTGCTCACAGCGTCTTTCGCCTTCTTCGAACAGTACAGCCTGTTCCTCCAGGTCCATCCCGCGAGCTCCGCGGCTTCGGCGAGAAGCTCCTTTGCTCGGTTGGCAGCGCTGCTGTTCCTTGTAGCATTCTTTTTGCCATCATTCGTGCTTTTCCGCTCATGGCCTACGAGACAGTTGATCGCATTCTTCCCGCTTCCACAGTCACTCGTCACCAAAGCCGCCCTCGCCAGCGCCAGCGCAAGCAGAGCCCTGGCCTGGACGATGGCACACCACATATCCGGTGCTCCCAGCTTCTGTTCTGGCCTTTCAGTCTGAGGTCTCTTTGGGACCGCTGGCTGCCCAGAGACACGGCGATTGTGTTTCAGCTTCAACCAGATGGTGTCGAACGTCTTGATCGCGAGAAGGAGACCGGAACTAAGTCCTTGTGCGTTGAGATCGTGAGCTTCAGGAGTGTTTTCGTGACAGAAAAGATGCTCAGCGTAGAGGGTGAACATCAGTGTGAGGTATGCGGCGTGGAGGGATCTCAACCGCCGTTTCTGCCCGTCCGTTGGCCTGATGTCGTGTGTGGCGTGGTGAAGGACCTGCCACCACGATCTTGGCGCTGGAATCCGAGCTTTCGTTGCTATCGGGAAATCTGGATCGAGGAAGCGAGCTATATCGACGATGTGTTTGTCAAAGGTGGTGACTGTGGTCGTGAGGGCGCTCTTGACACACATGTCGTCTTCGAGCATCTCAAGGGCGCTGACAAGGGGAGTTTCTAGAGTCGTTGATAACTTCTTGATCTCGCCTACTTCAGTCGTCAGAGCATCTGGTATGGTCCGTATCTCTGTGTACCTCGAGGTCTCGATGCCATCGTCTTCGTACTCGTGAGGAGCGTAATTTAGTGCTCCACTGGTAACAAGGCTCTTGAGAACTTCCTCCAGTTTCTCCCTCTCCTCGAATGTGAACTCGAAAACGACGTGGATGTCGTTGTGTCCCTTGTTTGACTCCATTGTTGTATATATCAGAGTGTGTTCTCTTTGTCGAAGTACAAATCGACCTGGAGAAGATCGAAGGGTAGAACTAGAGCTTTGAAAGGTAGACGGGAGCACGATCGTTTGTCTAGAAGAGACGATGAATTGAAGAGACCAACCTTCTCGGGCGAGGCTGACTGTTCGAAGTGCTGGTGCTCAAGCCGCATTGTCGGATACAGTGACTTTCTTGCACTTGCATTGTGCAAGTTTGCCATGAGCGGTACCCGACACAGTGACATGTAGACTCATAATCCTACTCTTTAAGGGCCCCTGCAAGGTATGATGTATATAGCACGAACCACTTATGGCTCACCTGGCGCTGACTGTAACAATATCTAGCCTCCCAGCCAATATCAGTTACCTGCTCAAGCACAGTTGTGCTGCACATAGCAACGTCTTGCGTCCTGTATTATGACCATGATCTGAGCTCAACACTTTGCCACAGTCGTTCTGAACTGAGTGCTAATGTATGGTCCTGGACACGTGTGTGGCTCCTTAAGATGTTGCTAGTCAAACGACGATGGATGTGTGGTGAGATAGCTCTGGGACTTGTGAATTTCGAGGTTTAACAATCTTTGAGATAGCTGGTTTGCGCAGGACGACAACCAAGCACCCTGACGCAATCGCTTGTGGGATACAAGCAAGAGACAAATGGTTAAATGGTACTGGCAGCAGCTCTTCATTGCCAGGATCGCAATGGATAAGATGTCATCCGCCTCGCAGCAATATTGCTGTAAAAACTTCGTCAACGCATCAACGCTTCTGATGTCTATGTTCGCCGCCAGGGCGGACGTCCTTGCGCTGTACCAGGTTCCACACCACAACAGCTGCATATTCGAGATGCATTTTATTGGGACAAATATCTAAACCTCATAGTGTTTGCGGGCTCGGGCGTTCCGTGCAGGCTGAATAAGCAACTGTCTTCATAGAAAGGTGGCAAGGAGAAGATCGAGCTGGGATTGAGGTGTGAGTCGACTCGTGTAAGCGTGTTTGACCCAGTGACTATAACATTTGTTCCACCACTGCTCTGCCTCGTTTACTGAAGTTCTGGCACACGACTACCAACTATGCCTCAAATCATCCTCGGGTAGGAGGGCTCGATATAGCCTTGCTTCGACATAGGTGCTGCAGATCCTACGCGGCTCTTTAATGGAACTTACGCTTGATGCCGAGTGCTTGCAACCGACATGCTTGAGCTGTGCACGATGCTTACCTGCTCGCTTAATCCTATCAAGAGACTTGTGTGTTGCCAGCTTCCGTCACAGAAGCTGAGCCACTCGGACTAGTCCGGGTCCACGTCGAATTCCTCGCAATGAGCAGTAGGTGTCTCTTGCACAGCCGCAAGACTCTCATCACAAACCGCGTCGGCCACTTCATTAGCCGCAGACCTTCTGCTGCTTTCTAGTCTTTGTACGCTTCCAGTCCGATGAATGCCAAGGCATAAGTGCTTACTGCAAAGGCAGCCGTCATGTATAAGAATGGTGTCATCGTGCCCGCGAGTTTGCTGGAATCTTTGATATTGTTCATGCCAAAGAATCCCTAAGGAAGAACGTCAGATATTCTGCACAGTGGCTTCAGAGGGGACTGTCAGGCCGCGTAGCAGAGCGACTTACCGTAACAAAGGTCAAAGGTAAATAGATAATTGTCACCAAAGTGAAGACGAAGATGTTTTGATTCATGTTGCGGGCTTGTAGTGCCTCGCGTACAGATGTCGCATTGAAAAGCTGGTGCAGAAAGTCAGCAGTCTATGAGCCATTAGCGTAGCCTTGCTATAGATCTACTCACGCCGTTCCTGAGAGACTCTATCTCATTCTGCTTCTTCTCTACCATATTCAAGATGGTGGTCATAATCTTGAGGCACGAAGAATGAGCCTGATGCCATGAAGCAAGAAGTGCTTCTCGTTCTGTTGGTGACGCAGTTCGTGCATGGTAAGGCGAGCGCATCAGTAATGGCCAATCATCTTTCCACTCTTCCCAACGGAGTCGTTGGTCCTCGATCGCATCGCGCACGATCCGCACAACTTGCAGCATCTGGAAGTAGAACCTTGACCTGGCTAGCTCGGGTGAGTCGAACATCAATTGCGACAAATATAGAACATTGGCTAGTTCAGATGACTGAAGGGCTCCTTAGTAACTGGGATTTGGGCAGGCATAGTAGCAAACTGACATCCAAGCCGATCTGTGTGTCAATCCTGTCCAAAAGGGACACCCATTCTCGTTTCGAAATCTCGAATTGCTGCTCCAAGACTCGGAAGAAGATGTAGTAGGGTGCAAGCGTATTTGAGGCGGCTGCCTTCATGTGACAATCTTCAGGCGGCTCGAACCAGCGCGAGTCTCGTTGTTCACCTCTATCTGCTAAGCACACAATCTTGAAGCAAGGATGCGTCAGATGGTGGTGCACTTGCAGAAAGACACTGCGTCGGAATTCGCAAACGTACAGGTCGACGGCGTCAAGACGGACCTCCTGTTCAACTGAATGCTCTAGTGCAGGCAAAGGAATGTGCTCTCGAGAAGTCACAACAGCCAAACCCGCCATGTTTCTGTCTCCTGGTATGTTGAAATTGATGCCTAGGGACCGAAAAGTGTAACAACTTTCGACGACGTAGTATTCCGGGTCTGATGGATCGACCATGCGTAGCACGCGGCTCTCCAACCATTGGGCGCAAAAGTCTGCATCCACAGGCCAGGGCAAAGTGAAGGCTGCCACATATCTGCGGAGAATACCAAACCAATCTTCAAGCGGGGCGTCCTGCCCGGGTGGCATCTTCAACAAGTGGGCCCAAATCAGGATGATTGTCTTGTAGGAGAGTATCTGATACCACGGCGCACAGTGCCTAAGCCATGCATTTGTCAGCATCATGTGTTGGTTTGGCTCATGGGATCCATTCGCCGAACCTACAGGAAAGTGCCTCTAAGCGGCAGTGGTGCAGTGTACCTGTATCCGAATCGTTTCGTACGCGGAAGTAACTATTAGCTTGAGACTCCACAATAACGATAACACTCGTATCGTCTTATTCAGCCCGGACTTACCAGTGCTAGAATGCCATACTTGGCATCGACAAAGTGTGACAGTGTGATCTTTTCATGAATCGGCTGAGAGACCGGCAGCAAAGCATGCAGGTTGCTCAGGACATCTTTAGGGAAGTCAATCCCGTCGAGGGCTGTTTTGACACGAGCAGCGAGCACAGGCGGCATCTCACGACGTATGTAAGGGCGCCACGCCTCTCCGTCAAGTATTGCATAGTAAAATAGGTAATCCCATGGCCCATCATATCTCAAGCCAGCAAGGAATGCTGACTTGATTTGTGCAAGATATTCAGCGTCCAGCTCTAGGCATTGCTGCCATGTGTCCCTGAAAAGGGGGCCATTAACCTGGCTGAAGAGATTACTCGATCGAACACGAGTCAGGAGGACACTCCTACCTTTGTGTGGGAACTAATCTTGAAGCAGTAGCTCCCTTGTCTTTGACTGGAGACAAGCCTGAAGCTGGAGCATCAACAGCTGGGAGTCGTTGCAGACTTAGAAATTGTAGAAGCTCCTGCTGAATCTGTGATTGTAGCTCGAGGCGTCTCACCAGGGTGCTGAAGGACATCGCGTCGGCAGTCTTAGCAGTGCTTAGGAGTGGTTCCTGTCGGTTGTCGTCTGTTTGGGTCGTAGCATCCTCCATGATGGGTAGCTTGGTGACGATCGTTCAGCGATAACAGAGTGTTGAGCTTGCACGGCCAGTAGACTCTGATGTGGCGACCGATACTGATGTTAGCAAAAGTGGTGAGAAGATCCACGAGCGCAGGAACTACAGAAGCAGTGCCGCCAGCTTATGAACAGTATCTAGTGACAGTGCGACAATCATGCAGTCCTTGCGCCTGTGCTGCACGCGCTGCTGTGGCATATTGCACTGTTACGTCGAGCAGAGTGTGTAGCAAGGTGCGTGTAAGGCATAATTGGGTCGAAGGCGATATGCCTGTTGCCAATTTGTGCTACCGAAATGTGCACAAGAGAACTGACTGTCGTTCCAGCTTGAAGAATGGAAACTCATTGTTGCTCATCACTGGCCTTGAAGATTTGAATTATGGATAGCTGCATCGGAGACTCGCATCGATGCTTCAGGGACCTTGCACAGGACCCCAGAATTACGACGATCAAGGCGTAGGGGTAAGGTAATTCGTTGATCCGCCACACGACTCGACTTGTGCATTGTGGCTTTGACTCAGAATCGTTCAAGCAGACTCTCTCAGTTGGCGATGTAGAACCTCTTGCGAGGCTGTGATGTTGCGATACAAGAGCTCTGAATACCAAGATGCTCTCGCCAGAAGGAAACGAAGCTCTCAACCAAGAAGGCAAGTGAAGCGAAATGAGCGTGCCGACAAGGAAAGTGCGGGGAAGGTTGGGGAAAAGCAGGTCCGGGGTATGATTCGGCCTTCAGCTGCCTCTCACATGCCGCTGGTCTTAGTCCTGTGTGGTTGACCGATTGGTAGCTCCCGGCTGACCGCTGTGAGCCGCGTGCCCTGTTTGCATAGGTTTCAGGTACGGCAAACCCCTTCGCTGCAACGCTGTTCAGAAGTCGGATCAGATGCGCCTAAGTATTTAACCTCGGAAACCTGCCTCGTCGTTGCTTCCTTTCTTGTGTTACCTGACGACTTCCATCGCACCTGACGAACTCTGCTTCCACCACAGTACTGGCCGAAGAAGCACTCTATACTACTACACCAACACCTCCTAGCTTCGTTCTACGATCTACTCAGTAGAAGCGACGCCTGTTCCCGAAACCCCAGTTCTCGACTCACTCACCGCAACACTTACCACGTAAGGAGTGTCAGCGCAACACCAAACCAACACAAATCCTCCCTCCAATAGCCAAAATGCAACCAAAACATGTCGTCGCAGCCTTCGGAGTCGTCGGCGTAGGCGCTCTCGCACTCACGCAAATGGGCAACCAGTCTCAAGATCGACAGTACAAGAAGACCCTGGCATACATGCACGACGGCAGAGACAAGATCGCTAAGAAGATGGACGATGCGCAGTCAAGCATCAGCAATGCTGTATCTAGCAAGAAATGAGCTACAACAAATAGCATGATCAAGGCAGAGCATGGTCTGACTGAGAGGAGAATGGACGACAGCATATTAGCCTGGCAGTTGGTGCAGTCACTTCATGGGAGAAATTGTATTTAGCTCGCGTGGGTAGAAATGAAGTCACATCTATCTGAGACCGGGCTGCGTCAGGCAGCAAGATGGAAGCAATTCTAACAATCTCGACTACCTTCGCAGTTCCCAGGAGCCTATAGGTCCTGCATCGCGAGGGACCCGACTAATCAAGTGCTCAAGAACAGTGCTGCCGAACCATATCACACCTCAGCTTAGTAGCAGAACTTGGCATTGTGACTCTTCATCAATTCGAAGCACAGAAATACGAACCATGATAGGTGTCCCGCAAGTCTCCACCATATCTTCTGACTCACCGACAGAGTGACTCAATGACTATATAGATACTCAGATTCTACCTCAAAAGTACTATATACAACTGTCCTGACTCCCCAAGACGCTTGCCTACCAACATCGCTATTAGATTACATCACTCTATTGCTCAGATCTTGATCTTAACACCCGCGTTATCCATACCCACAGCAACCGCGCTCAACGCAGCCGCATACCCCACTAGCACAGCCATGGCAGCCCCGTTCCCCATATCGAGCGTATTCATAGTCAAGTTGACTAATCCGGTTCCCAAATTTGCCAGCAGAAACAATGCCAAACCATTTCGATTGAATGCCCGCATGATTGGACTCGCAATGTCAGCGGCCGTAAGTGACTCGTGAGTGTACTGCTTGCTGAATGTGAAACGTGGCCCGACAGCTTCAATGAGTGCAAAGAGGAAGAGCTGCGCATTATTGTACGCTATTATCCAGAGGACGTAGGGGATGTTGGCGAGACGGCGGGAGACTATAAGGTTTGTGGCCCGGACGTTCGTGGCTAGCATGTAGAGGAGTGCATAGATTGCGGTTCGGAGGAGGAGAGTGGGCAGGACGACCTTTTTGCGCTCGCCTATGACTTGTTGTTGCTCGATTTCTGCAGCTTGAACTGCTTTCTTTGGTGTGGATGTTTTCGTGCTGGTCACGTTCTGGTATTGACAGACTAGGAGGCCGGTGCTGCGGCCGCTGAGGAAGATGCTCAGGTAGCCGATGAAGGAGAATATTCCTTCGCGGTTCTTGGTCAGGAGGTCGGAATCTGGTGTGCGTGGAGCGATTAGAATAAAGGCGAGGAGATTAGTGTTGTTCAGCATGAGCTCGTAGATTAGGCTGATCAGTAGGGCCACCACATCATACCGTATTGACCTGGCTCGTGGCCCAATCTTTGCAGCGTCTCTGCTTCTGAGAACGATCAAGCAGCAGTCCACCGCTTCCACGAATGGTGGCAAAAATCCGAGCGTGAAGAAGAAGTTCCAATGGACTCCGTATTCAGTAACGTGCTCGGCATAGTCCAGATTCTTGACGGAAATGAGCCGAGCAATGCCAAGCATAAACAGCGGCACCGAGTGTCTGCACGCGGCAAACATCCTGCCAGCGATGTTCACTCCTTGCTGTTGCCTTGCAGATGACGGAGACTGTCCGTCGCGGATCACGGCTCGAGCACCCACCAGACCGCCACTGAAGACAAAGCTCCCCACTCCGAGGTCCATCAGTGATGTGCCCCATGTTTCGACCTTGGCGAAGCGGCGAGGGAAGACGCGAAAATCTACGGCAAGGATGGCAAGAGCAGTAGCTATGAGCATAGCACCGCGATAGTTCGTGAGAAAAGGGCGAACGATGAGTGCGCCTGGCTGGAGTACGGCACCTTGCCTCGATTGTGAGCTTGACTTCTCAGCGTTTCTAGCTGCTTTCGCATCTCCATTCTGTGCTGTTCCATCTGGAGTGGTCTTGCCTTTGCTTCTTCTGCTCCGTGTTTGTTGCTGCAAAGGAAGCAGTAGTAGGATCGCAGGCACTACTAATGCCAAGTTGAGAAATAGTGGTGCAAAAGCATAGACCGTGAACGCGAATAGGATAGCACAGACATTCAGCAAGAAGTCGATGGCGTAGACCACGAAACCATCAGAGCCCGTCAGGAGGTCTCTTTTCGAGAGCGTCGTCCACAGTAGAATAGCTGACTAAGCAACGCATATTTAGTACCTTGCCGGCTAGCAATACTTCAACTGACTTACCGCTGCCACGAGCGTCACAAGATTGATGTCGGTCAAGGAACTACCTGACAGATTCGACACAAAAGCTTCCTTCCGTAGCTTGTAGCTCAATGCTTCAGCTCTTGCAGCTGGATCGGGATCGTCCATCTTGGCTCGAAGTCTTGATGCTAGCGCTCATCAGAAACGTCGTCCACTGATTGCTGGCGACGATGCCCGCACGACGTCGCTGCACTAACTGGTCGAAGCGCTGTGTCCTACTTGCGTGATGTAAGCAGGAGCTGATAAAGTGACCACAGTCACGGTTGCAAGATTGGGGAGCCTTGGACGCCCCTAACCGTTCAATTTGCGCCCCCGAAGTTGTGCCAGGCAGCCTTACGTAAGGTCCGAATTTTACATCTACCACTGTAGCACGGCAGTACCATCTCATCTTCCTACCTGCCACATCGAAACTATGTCAAGTACACTGTTGCGTGTCCTCAGGAAGCCTCAAGCTTTCCACGCGGGATGAACGGATCTTCGTTTCGAAACAATGGTTTTGCAACTTCATCCGCCTTGTTTGAAGGCTCCGCTTCTTACTCAACGGCGGTACAGGAGGAAGGAATAGAGCAGGCGCCGCATGCTTGCATAGCTTGCAAGAGGCAGAAGCGTAAATGCGACAAGAGGCTGCCGCAATGCTCATTGTGCCTGCGGATGACGAGAGAATGCAACTACCATGATTCGGTGACTCCTGCCTCAGACCACTTGACCATATTGCAGGATCGTGTTGCAGAGCTCGAAGCTCTGCTTCAGCAAAAACAGAAGCAATTGGAACTGCAAGCAGTAAATCCATGTCAGTCTCGGCAATCTTTCAACCCTGCTGTCAGACTTTTTCATGCGAATCCTCTCGAGCAATTCCCTGCATTGTTCTTCCTCGACAATGAGATGTTCAAGGAAGCAAGATTGTCCATTCCCCGACCAACACCGCCAGTTCCGGAGGACATTTGTCAGATGCTGGGCAATCTCGATGGACTCAGAGAGATTACTACGCGCTTCTTCGGAACCACTCATACATGGTTTCCGATGCTATCCCGAAAGCGCTTCGAGATAATGCTCAATGATCCTGGTTTTAAACCACTTCCTGATGTGGCATTGCTCTTTTCTGCTATGCATCTACTCACAGACGAAGGATCGAATTGCCGTAACAGCACACGTACTAACTCTTACTGGAGTGTCAAGGATTATGCAGTGGCACTGGAGGCAAATGCAGTCATGACACCTCAATTATTGCAGGCAAACGTGCTTATCGCAGCGTATGAGATTGGCCATGCTATATATCCCGGTGGGTACCTGTCTGTTGGCAGATGTGCGATCATTGGGAAGGCGTTGGGACTCGACAACCGCAAGAATGCTCCGCAGATGCTTCGCAGATACGGTGCTTGGGCGGAACTGGAAGAGCTGCGCCGGTTGTGGTGGGCAATCTTGCTTCTTGACAGGTGGGTGACTGGAGAGTCGCTTGTTCCCAAGCTAACACTCCAAGATATGTTCACTTAGGCCTGCCGGGGCACGCCCTAGCTACCGAGGATCCTTTCCACAACGAAGTACTCCCGGCAGATGATGCACAGTTCGATCGAGCCGAGATGGCTGGCAGCGAGCCGCTGTACGTCGGCAGTCCCACAAGCATAAAAGCAGGCCCTTTCGCTCGTGCCTGCCAAGCAGCGCATCTTGTTGGCAAAGTCGTTGCACTTCTCAATGACCTGTTACAGGAAGCCGAGGGTCGCTTTACTAGAGCACTACAAATTCATCGTACATTGACAGCGTTCATTCGAGTCCTCCAGCAAGAATCTACCAGCTCGCCAGAAGCGTATGCGACACCCATGGCACTCGCGTATAGTGCCCTCATTGCCCTCTGTGATCCGTTTTGTTGCACCGAATCGAATAGGGGCGCCCATACTGTTGAGGAGGCGGAGCTACAGACCGTGTGCATCACTGGCATCAAGACCGTTGCGGACGAAATCGCCGACTTTGCTCTGCAGCTCAGACCAAGCATGAACTTGAGGCCGGCGGCGATCTCGCCGCTCATAGGGCACTGTTTGTACATGGCCACGATCACGTTCGCATGGAGGGTGTACGAAGGTGAGGAGCCGGTACCCATCGATGCTTATCGCCTGCTGAGGTCCGGCCTGAGTGCTTTGAACGGCCGGTGGGCAGTCGGGGGCGAATATCTGCAAAGCGTCGACACAGCTAAAGAGCTTCTATACCACAGTCCTCTGCTTTGAACAAGATGCTCAAGCGCAAGTTCCGAGGTCGAAGCCTCTCGCGCTGCAGCCTCGATGTCCATGACCAATACAATTATTGGTTCATGGGGGCTACCATCACCTAGCCCCCAGCATTTGCTTGGTCAGTCACAACAACTGTCTATGCTCGAGCGCAAGTTTGCTGAAGTCGGGACTCATGTCCACCACAGGTCACGCCATACGTCACGGAACGCTCTAGCGCGCATACAAAAGCTGTTACATCCAAAGGACCACACGGCGTTCAGTGCATGTGCGTGCTCGAGTTACTCCACCACGGCCGGTTTGAACCACGCTTTGGGCAATGGTCCACCTTGTAAATTGGACTTTACACACATATACAACTACGAAGAATATGTCGTCCGTCGATCAAGGATCATTGGCAGCTTAGGCGACCCAAGCATCTCCTGGTATTCTGGGCTGCAGGATCTCGACTGTGTCGGCCTCACTTGAACCCCAATTAGCAGTGATCAATAAGAGTCAAGTAGTTAGAGTTATCGGATGTGAATTGGTGTTGCCATAGAAGTTGCCATGGCTGCTAAAAGTCTGACTGTGATGATATTGGATGTTTTCACATGATAGACTGCTTTAGTGTACGAATTAGCAATACAAGTAATGACAATGTACTAGGCGAATGAGCTTTGCAGTGGTAAGAAATGCTTGTATGCAACAGTACAATGTTGTCCATATCATCTTAACGTGTAAAGGCGTCTCTCAGATTCGATATCGAGGAGGGTCCATATGCCCGTGGGGCCACGACCATGCGCAGGACCGGAAACGCTTACTAGGTCGCCTACAGGTAGAGGCTGATGAAGGCAAAACAATGCACGCTTCCCTGCCCATGCTGCAGGCGGACTACGACTCGGTGCGACGTAGCAGATGGTACGGTGGAAACCCGGCAGATAGTCGTCGATCGCTGTACCTGGAAGCAGCCTCTCTACGCCGACCGGACAGCCAAATTCAATACAAAGTCAAGTCAGGATGACATTAACATGATGCAACGGACACCCTAAAGAAGGATACACGAAGTACGTACAATGCTCCATGCCTAGAGTTCAGCGTTTGTTTGTTACGGACGGCATGAGATCGTAGCGGCAGAATATTCGAGACATGGCGCAGAGGCACTGAAACTGCGAGAATTTTGATGGTGGAAAAAGCGATGTGTTTGAATCGCCTTGCGCAACCATTCGAGTTGGGCGTATGAACATGTCGACTGGAGCTGTGTCGAAGGAGAACATCAAAGAAGCAAACCCGAGATTGCATCGATCAAGCCTTCTGCGGCTCAACCCTCACTTGCGCATCAGCCAAGGCCTTGCCTTTCTTGTGCTTGTTACCGAGCCATCTGCCTGGGTGCCACCAGGTGAAGATGTACACCGCGACCACAATCGGCAGGAACTCCAAACATCCAAAGTACACCTCGTGTGTACTTAAGTTTGCCATCAGTCCCTCTGCCGTCTCCGCCAGTCTGAAAACTGTCCTCAGGTACACAGCTAGGGTTGCTGCAAAAGTGGCCGCTGCGAACGTCTTGAAGTTACGCGTCGTGGCCTTGCGCGACCGCCAGAGAAATGCGACGAATACCACGATGAAGAGGAAGAATGAAAGGACCTGGAAGGCAAGACCAGCGAGAAGAATGTTGTTGGGTGTTGTGGGGTCTTTGCCATTGCTGTACGCAACCCCAATCAGAGCCGCGCCGGCAATCTGGACGATAGTCGCGATCACGTCGCAGACAATGAATATCCACAGGATGAGTTTCGGCGCTATTGGTGCGAATTGTCGACCGATCCTGTTGATTGCGATGCTGATCAAGGTGTATATGGCGGCCTGCAAGTGTGTGTCAGCCTGCACTCACTAGCGATGTCGAGCACAAGGTTACTTACGCTGAACGTAACCGGCGCAACAACGATGAAGAAGTACTGAATCACGAAATAGATGACTGCATATGGGTTCCGTTGACTTGAAAACGTCCTCGAGATGTACCCAACGAGTTCCATCACGAGTCCAACCGTGACGGGTATGAAGTACCATGTCTTGTACTTGAAAAGCAACCAGCTGTGGAGAACAAGCGCGATGAAGAACAGCGCGAGTGCCAATGCGCAGACGATGATGCTGGGGACGTAGCCGTAGATGATAATGCATGCTGAGCCTGCGGTGTCGGGTCGTGGCCAGTTGGGGTCGACGTAGCCACCTCGGGCGGCAGCGCTCGCGCAGGCGTCTTCTCGGGAAGACATGGTAGGGTGTTGTCCTGAGACTGTCGAGTGGTGATCGTTATGTTCGTTTGACGGAAGCCCTTGACCCAGCAATGCTTAACACCCTGGAAGTCGCACAGCGCTGTGTGTTTTGGGTAGGTTGGACGGTCGTCTGCTCCAACCCTTGCCTTATCGTGTCACCCGCAGTGACCTAGTGACCCTGTGTTCACTGGATTCATGGCGCTTAACATCAATCATCATACGAACGAGGCTCTGCATGCTGGTTAGCATGCCATCAAAGCCGATATAGAAACTATATGCCTGAAACCCAAGTAAAAAGTCTTGACGTACATTACAGTCGGTTAAATGAGGCTGTGTGACGCTAGAGCGTGCCTTGCAGGTTCGACGAGGCTTTGCATTCTGAAACCCCCTGCTAAAGTGCCTACCGACGCCCTTCGTAGGAGCAACTCTCTCAATGAGCGAGTGTCAGAGCCAATCAGATGCCTCAGCTACACCATCTCCCTGTGTTCATACTGTAGTTCCAAGCTACTCGGCTAAGATATATTGCTAGGCCATTGGTTGGTAAGATACACCAGTGTACACTTCCAGCCAGTGATGGGTCATTAAGGCATTCGCGAGAACGACTACAAACATTGGCAGAGATTCTATTGGTGGTAAGGTCAAAAAGATGGAATACGAAGACATCTGCGCAAGGCATCACAACAATGTCTGCTTCAGGCGCTCAACGCCGAGCACCATTGTACTGCAATGCACTGCGTGCCGTAGAGAGAAGATACAGACTAACAAGTTCTGTTTGAAGCTTGGAAGTGGCTTGAAGGATTGAAGGATGGAATAGAATCAACATGATGCAACGACACATGTAAGCTAACACGCGAATCTAGGGTCCAAGCGATATCAGTAGCGCCTGAGTGCCTGGCGTTCGTTCGGTACAAAGTAAAATTTCTGACCCCGGTAAACTCCAGCTTTTTCTTCTGTCCCTGGTGGCTAACAATGAGATTCGAACTTTGATTGGACCCATCAGAGAATCTGCTTGCTACCACAGAGGCAACAAGCTCAACAGAATTTGGATGTTCGAGATCCGAGTGTTTGTGGTTTGATGACTGCGTTACCAGCGCTCCACGACGCAAAAGGGAACACGCACTGTACAGGGCTCGTTAGGTAGTAAACAACAATAAGCTGTGGAAAGGTGGGCCTGGTTGTTGTTGTTGTTTGAAAGCTATAGACATGACGTCGCTCATAAGTCTACTGTAGGGAGGCATTAACTCAAGATAGACGATAACTAGGGGGATCCTAGGTACCACGTCCCTAGAGCTATGAAGAGCATTACTTGTTTAAAGACGGTCGTTTAAGCGACCTACTTTTCCACAGCTTTTTGTTGTTTACTATCGAGACCTGTAGCAGCTCAACATCTACATTTAAGCAGGCACTTGGTAGGCTGATGTTGGAAAGTCTCAAAATTGGACTGCGAGAGAGTTATCAACATCATGGTACCAACTAGACTACTAAGGGAAAGTGTAGATCTATATAGTGCACAGGATTATCTTGTCGAACAACAAAGCGACTACTGCAGGGAGGGACATCGGCCTACTCCATGCCAGTGCGGACACCAATATTGCCCTCGGGTAAACTGGTCTCGATAATTTCACCTGAGCATTTCGCCAAACCAGAAAGGCTTCGATTAGCACCGGTCTCCAGGAGGAGCGACAAATCTTGATTTGCGGTGGCATGAGCTTGCAAGTGGTGTAGACACCCCAAGAGGTGGTAGCGGCTTGGAGTGCTCGATCGATTGGTTGGAAGCACAGCACAGACCTCGATGCGGGATTTGCTTCTTTTTCTTTCTCATGCAAGCGTAGGCATGCAACTTGAATGCACAAAATTCGACGTATTTGGCATGTACTGGACGTTGTGGCGCGTCTGTCCATGGTCGTTGCAATCCACGGTATTTCCACCATCCGCACAAACTTGCCGCGCGTGCGACACTAGAAAAAGTGGCCGTAGCGCTGGCGTGCAAGCGTTGGGAGCTTTTGCTGCGCCTCCAAGTGCCAAGGAATCGAGACCCTAAGGGATAAATTAGACTTCCACTTGCTCGTCAGCGTGAGAAAACGTGCGTGCAGGCGAGCAGTCAGCGATACTAATCGCCCCTGAAGTTGCAGTAAATTGGAGGTAGAACAGGGATGAGGAGCCGTGGCGATTGACATCTGCTTTGGGACGGCTCCGTGCACGAGTAGCAATCGCGCAGGCAAGGACAAACACCGCAGGCAATCGCGAGCATCGCGGTTTCTCTGCCATCCAGTAGATTCCATCTTCAAGCTTTCGAGGTGCATCTTGACCGTGAACCTTTGATAACTTCTCGATACGAAGTAGAATCTGAGCAACGATATCTGCGACGACTTGTCACCACGACCAACCTTACCACTACCCCTCCTCAAGCTCCAAAAGCTCCAAACCCGTCGACACGATGGGCCGACTTCGCACCCTCACAACACACGATGTGGAAAAACTGCTCTTCGAAGGTCGACAGATCGTTATAATGGACGGGGACGTGCTGCAACTCGACGGCTGGTTAAATGAACATCCTGGCGGTCGCCTAGCCATATTGCATATGGTCGGACGAGATGCGACGAACGAGATCAACATGTAAATTACCCTTCCTTGTGTCAAACGTGCCATGAAGGTCATCTCGAGTGAGAGCAAGGAGTTGAAATCGATGCGGCTGCTTGGCTCCTTGTATACCTATCGTCCGCCGGAAGCACCGGAAACCCTGGTCGCCTCGTTCGGATTTATCTTCCCGAACCAGGGATTATGCCTTATTCACTTTGTGTGCCGCAATGCTGACCAATCCCTTGCAGCTACCACCTTTCCTCCACCATCCGGTCGATGCAGAGATATCGGATTGGAAGGCTTATCAATCCTTGGAAGAACAGAACACCACCAATAAGAGGGGGTGCCTTCGCCGACCCGGACGAAATAGACTTGACAGAGTCAAACTCCGACTCGGACTTAAGTGATGCTACCACCATCTGTGCCCACAGTACATCCTCCGACGATGTTCAACATCATGACAACGCCAGGCTGCGGAATGTCACCAAGCAGGGCGTGGTGGGAGACCTTCCTGGCGCCACCCTGACCAAGCGCTCTCCGCCACCAATACCTCAAAGAGATGCTGCTACAGAGGCTCTTATCCAGAAAACTATCCAAGGGGAAATAGATGACAACATCCGAGACTACCCATCGTTAGACTCGAGGACACAACGCGAGATCGAGGACAGGTACCGCGCACTCCATGACCGTGTCAAGAACGAAGGGTACTACGAGTGTCATTATCGAGAGTATGCTAAAGAACTTGCTCGCTACCTCACCATCTTCACTCTGTTCATGACAACACTGCTTCATGGCTGGTATTGGACGTCTGCTGCCCTACTGGGCTTGTTCTGGGTAAGTGGCAAATGGACCATGCGCGAACCCTGGTGCTGACAATAACCTAGCACCAAATAATGTTCACCGCCCATGATGCTGGCCATCGAGGCATCACACAGAACTTTGTCTACGATACACTAATAGGTATCTTCATTGCCGACTTCTGCTGCGGTCTGTCCATTGGCTGGTGGAAGAGCAGTCACAACGTCCATCATCTTATCACTAATCATACAGTAAGCTTCTCACGCTTGACAACCTCCTGTGTACAACACTGACAATCGCTTAGGAACATGACCCGGACATCCAGAACGTACCCCTTTTCGCCACCTGTCCTTCCTTCTTCAAGTCAATTCATTCTAGCTACTACGACTTCACCTTCGTCTGGGACAAAGCAGCAGACTTCGCCGTTCGCTACCAGAAATACACATACTACCCCGTCATGGGCGTAGCCCGCTTCAACCTCTATATCCTGTCCCTGCATCATCTTTTTCTCGGTCCCAAACCCTCCCGCTCAACACGCTGGATTCGAAAAACCGAGTTAGCAAGTATGGCATGCTACTGGTTCCTCTTCGGCTACTGCCTAGTCTGGCGTACTCTCCCAGATTGGCCCACCCGGATCGCATTCGTCCTTATTTCCCATATCGTTACTCTGCCACTGCACGTCCAAATCACCCTCTCGCACTGGGGTATGCCAACAGCAGATCTCGGCGAGGGCGAATCATTCCCTCAACGTCAACTGCGCACTACCATGGACGTCGACTGCCCCGAATGGCTAGACTTCATCCACGGCGGTCTGCAGTTCCAGGCTGTGCACCATCTGTTCCCGAGAGTCCCAAGGCATAACCTTCGACGGTTGCAGAGTCTGGTGCGTGAGTTCTGCGAGGAGACGGGGATCAAGTATACGATATTGGGCTTCAAGAACGGGAATGAGAAGGTCCTGGGGAGGTTGCAAGAGGTTACCGCTCAGATGGACCTGATGTTGCAGTGTCAGCGGTATATGGCTGAGACGGGCGAAAGCGGGCTACATTGATTTGATCGGATTCAGCGATAGCGGGTGTTGAGGTTGCATTTTCCGTCCCAAAGGTGCGGCAACGAGCAATAACAGACAGGCATGACCAAGTTGCCGACGTTGTTAAATCTCGTCGCTGGTCAGACTGTTGGAGAATTAAAGCATGTACGATTATGGCGTCAATATGGCACACGGGCCTCTGTCAGGGAAGTCGAGATGTCTCATCATCTGCCCGGAATTGGTGCTTATGGGCGGCTCGTTGACCTTCTAAAGGGAGACGGCGCACTCCCCAGATTAAAGTCTAAATCCAAACCTCTATGTTCAAGCTCCAAAGTAATGCTAGCGTTTCTCAAAGTGCTCCTCCCCCTTTTCACGCAATTCCCACAATGCATGCCTCACCCACGATCACACTACATCCGACAGTGACACAATGGCAACAGCTGTGTTGGGTGTTGTGGAATTGTGATTGGTAGCACGGCTGTAGTACTAGCCCTTGGAATGAACGAGCGGAATAGGTGTGGTCAGTCAGTCCGAGGACGAAAACAGCAGAACCAATGAGATAAGGTATGACTGTTCTTCCGGGGTGGTCGGAAAGCGCCTAAGTGTTATAAGGCGTCGTCCTCTACATGATCAGTAAGGGTACGAGTAGAACCTCTTATTCTACTTAAGTCCGGTCTTAAGTAAACAAACTTACCTTTTCTCAACCCTCTTAGCAAGCTATTAGCTATTAGTCCGTCTTTATAGAAGTCTTAGTACTACGTCGGTACCTCGTTCGAAAGCTATAGCGGCAGGATCGTAGAAGACAAGAATGATGCATTATTTACTGGTATGGTGATGTCCTAAGTTAGTCATATGAAGCGACCTCTCTTTCAGTTCCGTACCAAGCATAGCATAGCTTAGTGATGATCTTGTGAAGCTAACTATCGTTTGCTAATGCTTCAACATCCAGCACCACTATTGCCTTGGTGGGATCTCCCTCCATCGCCGCCTTCTCCAGCTTCTCAGTCTCGATGACCATGTTCACCACGAATTCTGCGTCTTCTTCATCACTGGCATTATCTGATCGGACGTGGTGACACCCGGGAGCCTCGTACCAGGTCTCACCTGGCTCGTAAATTTTGACACCTTGAGGAGGTCAGCTCTCGTTTGATATCGCGATTCAGCTGTCATGGTCAAAACAACAGGGAGGTACAGTTAGTGGGAATCATGGGAATTGGAGATACATACCACTGTCAACCTCGACTGCCTCAGTGCTTCCATCTGCCTGGGTGTGGGTGTGGCTGTGAATCATTTGCATGATTACACGTCCCTTCAGCACGGTGGCAGTAACAGCGGCTCCGTTATGTGTGTGAGGTGGTGTGCTAGTGGCGAATTAGCTTCTGTGGAAAGACTGTTGACTAGGACTGTTGGTATCTGTGCCCTAAGCAGAACACTGCTCGGAGGCAGCAGACCTCTTGAGCGGGTGTCGCCGCCATAGACGCCGTGAGGAGAGTTTGTACTCACGCTCCTCTTCCAGGGTACTGTACTCTGAAATTGATTATCGACATGCCAGCTATGTTTGAAGGTTGGTATTGTTGAAGATTTGAGAAGGTCGCTAACGGCCGCCTAGATAGAACCGAAGTTAAAATTTATCGTCATTGGAAGGATGTCTCCAGCATCGTGATGCTAGGAACCATGGACGTTCTGTGGCGAATCGACATACCCTTCGACAGTCCACTTGCCTTCTGTTTTGACCACCTTTCTTCGGGACCAGAGCGAATTTTCCATGAGGGCAGCCGTGTCTGTCGCTTCCTGTTGCATTATGTCGGAGCCTCTAGTGTCGCCGTTCAGGTTTAGATGTAATCGGGGTGGTGAAGATGCCAATGTCGTGATTCAGTGTCTGGCTTCATTTGCGGAGAGGGACAAGTGATTGATATCTTATACGTTGCACAGCCTCAAAGTATCCTCGTATAAGGTCGGCATGAATTAGAATGCAAGGTGCCGTCTAAGCAGATCGCTTCGTTAGGGTAACGGAAGAACCGTGCCTTGCTTCCTACTATCGACGAAAGCAGTAGCTGGATGTTATGCTCGTTTGAAATCAACAATACCGCGTGTGCCATTCAGAGCTGGGCTTTCATTCAGTGCTCGAGTCTTCGTCCATTTCCAGAACCGGTCCGGTAGATTATGCCTGTGTGGGTGCGTCTAGATGGCTAACTTTCCTTCTCGGTTCCGACTGCCGAATGAGGTAGCAGACTCTGTAGGCTCACCGCCTACAAAACAGTGTAGATCTGTGTCTGAATGGATAGACCTGTGTAGTCCGGGCGATTTTATGTCAGCAGCATCCGATTCACCCTCGAACTCGTACTGCATTGGACGTGGCATCACCCAGTATGAAGCGCGGAAAGTCTTCACTCAGTATGAAAGACATGACCGTGAGCGGAAGAGGCGGAGTCAGATGACAATCTGCAAGCTTTTGTACAAACAGTTCTGCTATAGTCAGGCCCAAAGCTGCGAACAAGATGTTGTAAATCACGGAGTGGCACAGGTACGACGGTGTTGGGCGAAAGAGGGATATGGTACGGTAGAATTGTAAGCATGAGAACGCTGGGTGGGAGGGCAAGCTGAGCTAGGGTCATCATGCGCTTCTTGCCTCCAGTTGCACCGAAAGAGTTGCTCACTGCATTGTGATTGGAGATTGAGAATCCACCCTGGTCGCGTCGATAGACAAAAGGCACGCGTCAATGCGCGACTCATGTGTTAGGTAGTGGAACTCCTTAGCATGTCATGCCATGATTGCCGTGCCTCAGCTACTACTACCTGTGACTTCCTTCGATGGTCCAGGAAGACTATCCGCCAGTATCGTTCCGCCCGAGCTTTTTTCCTCTATTTATCTCTGAGAAGATACCACTGCCCGTCCCACGTGCTAAAGATGTCTTCCACACTGCGCATGGTGTCCTCCCACGGTACCTTGAAGTTACCGGCGTTGAACTTCGGCGAGTAGATGCACGTATCGGGCGGCGCCAGCGGCAAGCTGCTAATGCCAGGCTCGTTTGCTGTTGCATCGCTGGACTTCTCGTCGTTCAGATGTTTCAAAGGGCGCAAATTAGAGCCGGCGTGAATATCTTGATCTTTGGTCTTCGCTTCACATAGCCATTTCCCCCCCTTGATACCGTCAAGCTGCACCCGCAGATCCCCCAACGCGCTTTTGGTCTGAGCAATAATCTTCTCAGGACGATCTTTCCTCTTTCCATACGAATAACTCGTAAACAGGCAAGCGGTCCAGATGGCTGGTGTCCCCTGGCCTTCGTTTTGTGGCGGGATAAGCAGACACGTCCCCAGGAGACCCGCGCCCGCCGGGGCCGCCTTTGTCGCGGTGGTCCCTTGAAAGGAGTCACAGTGTCGTACGTAGACTTTGTCAGCCACTGGGTATTGTGCCTTTACCGCTTTGGCGAAGCCCGCGCCCCACGTGCCGACACAGTTGGTCGCGTGGACGAGGATGGAGTTGTCTGGCAGGCTGGATATGGTGCGGTGTGTCTCTTGGATCTCGAATTTGCTTGTAGGCGCTGGGAGTATGTCCGTCTTGCTCTCTGTAGTGGTCGATCTTGTTTTGCGAGATTGTTTGTTGGCTGGTTTGGATCCAGTTATGGCAAGATCGGTGTCGCGGTCTTTTCGTTTCAGTGACTGAGAAGACTGGTTTTTGATATCCATACTGCTGGGCGCTTGAGATGCCGATTATCTGAACGGTGGTGGAAGGAAGAGAGATACGAGCGACCAAAAGTTCGGTTTATGAATAAAATCGTCAAGTTGGAATGGCCAAGTGAAGCAATAGTGGTATTGACCTGTCCTATAACATAAAACATTTTGCCCTACAAGCTTATTGTGAATATGGCTATAGTTGTACTCAGACGTAGTCATATGCAAAACAGGGCCGTTGCTTTACGACTGCGTTGGTCCCATACCATGTTTGCCGTAATCTGAAAATGCCATGCCCGCTTGAGTGACTGAATCCTGCTGCCAACACTATCCTCTAAACCAATCTTGATCTCATCTCTCCTCTACTGCTCCGGCGGGTCGGTTTCTACCATCGCGTCTTCAGTTCTTCTTCCAAAACGACATAATACTCTTCCTTCCTCTCATCATCTTGCCAGCAGAAGTTTCGCTACGGTACGGCTTCTCTTCATCACCTTCGCTATTGGTAGGCAGTAGGATCGGTGTGTCCGATCTGCTTTGTTCGAGATCACCACAGCCCTCAGACATGCTGGGCAATGCTGACTTCTTGCTTGCCCTGTTGCTCTGCCGGCTCCTCAAGCTCCCAATGCGTTTCTCCTCAGCTTCCAGCTTGTCAATGTCCCCTCGAACAGTGGATCCATTTACACCCAAATCTTCCTCTTTGATGGCACAGAATTTGACCACCCCTCGGCTTGCTGGGACCTTGATACTGTCTGACAGGAATTCTTGAATCATCATAGTGGCTCGCATATTCTTGACTGAGGCAATCTCTGACGGAAGCGCCGTGACCGTAAGAAGATATACCGGCTCTATGGAACCACCGATCATGATAGCCGCGTCGGTCGTCGTAGTAATCATGATACTTGTGGGTGGCTTGTGGTATACTTCGGAGACCGTCATGAGCAGATCGTTCAGAAAGGTCTGTTCTTGCTCCAACTGTCGTTCGGCGTTAGCATTTACTACAGAGTTGTGGTCCATAACATACGCAGCAGCTGGTCCGTAGCTCTACCACAATCATGGAATCTCTTGCGACACGATCTTTTGCTGAGTTGTAAGGTGGCCTGACTGCAAAAGCTTGATCGAAAAATTGACTGTTCCTCTTCGATAAGTCTTTATTTTGCCATGACTTCTCGAGTTCGCTTGCACTGGATAGACCGTTGGAGCCCCCTCTTGACACGTTAGATCTTAACACCTCGACACTTTTGTGCTCCTTTGGTGCAGGAGATGATCTGCCCAAGTGGAAGAGCCGGTTTGGTGCTGTGGACCGCCGATCGCTCTTTTGAGACTCAGACCTCCGAGACTCCTGTCTCCTTGGAGGTGTTGGCGTTGGGAAAGCATTCTCGATGGGAGCGGACCTGATTCGACTCGCAGTGGACGGCGTTCCGTTGCCGTTCTCCTCAGCTGATCCGTCTTGGTGATGGGACGGCATCTTCTTGGAGCCGTCCAGCAGGGGACCGTCGGTACCGGAAGAGGCACGGTAAGATTGCAGAGAGCCCTTGAGCATCATGAGAGGTGGGAAAGGGGCCACGGAAGGCATGAAAACAATAATGAATGCACCACAAGCTTGCGACCAAAAAGACAGCTAGAAATGAGCTAGCAAAAGAGCTCTCCAAGAAGCCAATTGTCGGCGAGACAGGGCGTTAAGGTCGGAACGAACATAATCTCGGCCTGAAGTCTAGACATGGAAGGCGAAGTGAACTATATGCTGCCTCCCGTGGCAGGTGCATAACATGATCTTACCTTCCAGCAACCATTGGACAGTATTGGTCGTGCAGGAGCTCCCCAGATGCATCTGCTGCATCGGCCTCACATGATGTTTGTATGGTAGTGCTTTTTTCATTTTTATATTATCTGACCTGGCAATCTGTGGCAAGTGAAGGTGACCACCGTCTCAAGCAACGGTAAAATCGTCACCGCAACCAAGACGACTAGCCGGCCCGAAGCCAGACGCGCTCGACGCGTACGACTAATTGACTAGCGAAGAAGGTGTGCTGAATGTTTGTGCTGTTTGCGTGCCATTAACGAAGCATTTTGTAAGAAGCTTACAGACTTGAAAGAATTCCTTTTTGGTCCCTACTGTGCACCCAGGAGATGTGAAGCAAAGGCGAAAAAGGCGGCGCGAAAAGCAAACTCCTGCAAAGCATTGATGTTCTGCTTTGTGGTGGCTACTCCAGTCAGCAGTCTTTCATGCTCCGGAAGACGTCAAACTGCCTGGTGGTGAGATCCCAAGCACTCCAGAATGCTCAAAACATGATGTAGCTCTTTCTCTGTTCAGCATGCCTACCCGCACCGCTGAAGTCCAGCACAGATCGAGTCCGATCTCCAAATCGTGCTCCGATTGGCCAAGCAGATGTGCCTCCTCTTCCTTGACGTCACTTCCAACTTGAATGGGCTCGACTCATGGCGTGACCATCGTTTGAGCATGACAGCATGACAGCTACACTTGTCCCACTTATTAAACAGCTCGTTGTGACAAGTTACGCGAGGAAGGATCCAGCTTAGCTTTCGACCTCCAGTGCTGTCCATAAATTCATCTACCAGGTACATTGCTTCTCACCACCACAAGTATCGAGCAACCATGTCTCTAACACGCATCGCCAGACTACCACTGCGAAACACCACAAGGCAATTCTCTGTCCTCACATCCAGTATGTCAATTTGCACCCCGGACCCTCCCCCCCAACCCATCATTCACCTGCTGCAGCATCCTA
>Ga0210040_10001455_pt1 | contig 35648 bp, 21 predicted proteins | sample CryGeyCG12114_NA_FD_185462 | JGI IMG/M metagenome (GOLD analysis project Ga0210040, IMG submission 185462) | Groundwater microbial communities from aquifer - Crystal Geyser CG19_WC_8/21/14_NA (SPAdes) (version 2) | ecosystem: Environmental > Aquatic > Deep subsurface > Groundwater | place: USA...
AACGCCGTCATCTTTTTCTCCACCAGCATTTTCGAGTGAGTATTATCGCTTTATCTGCCGAAAATTGTTAATTTTCTTTTCTTTGGATGATTATTTTAGCGTCAGCGTCAGAACATACAATATTATAGTGCATTCCCAAATGAGCATAAGCATAAGCATAGAGTATTTTAAATGCCGTTTTGCATAAAAATCGTACGTCATTTATATAGAGCTTCGAATCGAACCAAATTTTATTAGGTTGCTGGTTTTTTTACTTAAAACTAAATTTATCATTTTTTACAGGGATGCTGGGTTATCTGGAGCCACAGCAATTTACGCTACATTGGGAATGGGAGCCATGAATGTACATTTTTTTAAATTAAAAAACTGCATAAAACCACTCAATATGGCAAAACGTTTCCACTGTCGTTTTGAATTTTCAGGTGGTTATGACTGTAGTTTCAGTAATTTTGGTTGAAAAAGCTGGTCGGAAATCTCTTATGCTGATTGGATTCACTGGAATGTTTTTTGACGTGATTCTTCTCTTCTTCTGCATCAAATACCAGGTTACGTTCCCTTCATTATTTTCACATCTGAGCAATAGAGGGCACGATAATTCATTTGGAAACCATTCTACTCAACAGAACCAAACAAGCAATGTTTTTTTTTTTGTATCAAATCATAGAATGCTGGAAGTTGGGTGCCCTACTTGAGCATTTTCTTGGTCATCACATTTGTTGTAATGTTTGCCACCGGTCCTGGCTCCATCCCATGGTTTTTAGTGAGTGAACTTTTCTCACAAGGGGCTCGCCCGATTGCTACCTCCATTGCTGTAGGTGTGAATTGGAGTGCCAATTTCATCGTCGGACTTTTATTTCTTCCACTTTCTGTAAGCAAAACACTCTCTGTCTATTCTTGTATGTACATATCTTTTGCTGGTTGAGGCTAAATAGCAATTTTTGTTACAGGTTGCGATTGGACCGTACGTCTTCATCTTATTTGCATGTCTTCTGGCTGGATTTGTCACATTCATTTGGTTCAAAGTTCCAGAAACGAAAAATAAGACCACCGAAGAAATTACTGCTATGTTCAGAACCCAAGGATACTAATCAAAGACTATAAATGGATTTTTTTTCCGGAGGCTTTACGAATTAAAGTATTTAAGCAATTACCGTTATAAAGTGTAATACGACTTTATTTTTTTAGTTGTTTTAATCAATCTATATTCCTAGTTTTGATGAATAACGTTTGGTTTAAGTTATTTATATGGCCGTGTTGTTTATCCAATCATAGTGACAAATTAAATAATAAAGAGCATATACTATGTGTGCATAGGGAAGGAACGAACGAGTGATAAAATTGTTAGTTGTCCAGTTTGAAAAATATATTGACTGAATTGACTTTACAAGCCAGTCTTACTTTCCAAAGCTTAGCTGTTAGTTGGATTTATCAATCTTATTCTGCCATTCAAAATCATATGTAAGCCATATATCATAGCAAGTATTAAAAGGCTAGACTGACAAAGAGAAATTATTTACAACCAATTCCATTGAATGGATGTGGTATGTAACAGAGCCATATGTTACATATTTTAGGTCGTTAGCTAATATAAATTAATGTATGTTTCACGAAAAAATGATTTATGTTGAATTCAAAAGGTGTGCTTCATTGTGCTTGTAATTCAGATCATATTATCAAATGACCAAAATCAAATGGGTGGCAGAAAAAATATAATTTGTTACAAGATACTCAATATTATGATTGCACCATTCTGCGAATGAAAACGGTAATAAATGCTTTTTTGTGAAAATTATATTTGTACAATTTCTTATTTCACCCCAATTTATTTACCAAATGCTACGAGGGATTATTATCACAGCAAATAAATCCCATGGCACAAGGCACATCCAATTCTACACAAAAGGGATGAAAATGCGAGGAAAGTTTTCCTGCACCCAAAGTAGGGAGAAATCTACCTTTCTCTCATCTGCTTTCACAAATGACACGCATCTGGCACGTTTGCCATAGTATGTACACGGTCAACCCTCATCCCATATCTGCCTTAACTAACAAAAGGGAGCAGCAGAGCTAGGACCAAAATCTACCCTATCTATACGCAAAAGAGTATGAGAATCGAAATCCTACAAGTAAGCATCATGCATGGGGTGAGAAAAGGACAAGTATTCTACATTCTAACTGAATGGTTTACATCTATACCAGTATATGGCAGTCCTTACATTTTCTTTGTCTTGTATATGCACGGACTGAAAGTATAAATAAAACTTGCATGTCTATGCCTGCAGGCTCACTTTTTTAAACTACAGATTAGTTCTGGATTCTGGACCAGCAGGTTTTTTAACTTGAAAAGACGACGAGTCTTCAATGTTGCAACACTAACTAAATACAAACTTAGGATTTACAAAAGTATTGCTATATGCATTGATGTTCATAAAAAATGTGAATATTTACTAGACGCATAGGAAAACATTAATTCACTGTTGAAAATTTACCTAACTTGATATACAGGTGTGAAGCCAAGCTAACGAGCAAAAAAGCTGGATAAAATGCACAGCATCCAATCCAAAGCTCAAGAAATTTTGTAACTCTAACTAACTGTAGCATTCAAAAGACCGTATACACAAATTCATTCACTTACTTATATTAGACACAAAACTTACAATAATGCATTTCCTTCAACATTGTGTTCGTATTAAAGACACTGTTACCTTATGTATATCTGTTGGCCCCATATAACAATGTAACTTGCTAGCTATAATATGCACACAAGATATAAAGTTAAAGTACCCAGCATATGCGTTTATATTTTGTTCACCTACTTTATGTACTACTGACTGACTATAACTAAACGGCATCCCCTTCATTGCGTCCCAGTTTCCAACTCTTTACACCCGTTAAACCCTATCTCAATCCCCTGCAAAACTATGCGTATGCGTATAACCTACAAAACTTGAATCTTGTTCTTGCTCATCAAATTAATATAAACAAGTCGAGAAAAAAAACTGTTCAAGTTTACCGTTTTTGATCACTCCTCCTAAAGTCCCATCTAACCTCAATAAGTATCCAAAAATCCAGCAGCAATAAGCTTCAACGCGGCTTTTAATAGCCAATTTAACCGAGTCCAAGCCTTTTGAAATGAACCCCAAACTATAACTAAACCAAGGGTAGAAAAAGATGCGAACCAGTAACCATGCTAGTGCAGACATGAACATATACCTACTCACACAAAAGTTCAGTTTTTGTACCATGAATGCATTGCACCATGGCACGTAGATTCTACATATCACACCAATGTGTAGTGTAGTTGTATATCTGTGTACAATACATGGACCAAAAATATTTTTGTTGGTGAAATTCATCGTACCCAAGAACGAACAAAGTTAGGTACCAAAATAACCAAAATACAGACGGCATTGACGGCAATATGTATGTTAGAGTAAAGCATTGATAAACAGACAGGGAGAACTTTCTTTGCTTTCTTTCTGCGCCCTCGATTTCTCCCAATGTGTGTGTGTTGAAGTGTGAGTTTGTGAATCAGAATGTGACTTTCTAATTTAAGTTTCTTTTTCCCAATTAACTATTTATTTCCCTTCGAGGGATATTGAATGAATGGTGTATTATTATATGGTATTGTTTACTGGACAGTATGGGGATCCGAACGAAAGTTATAAAGAAGCAAAGTGCGTCTCAAAAGGAGAAACTTCGATTGGCAGGAATCGCTCGTAATCAGAGACGCAGAGACAAGGCAATCGAATCCAAGAAAATTGTCGCGACTAATGAAATTACAGTTTTGACTCCAATTCTTACGAATGGTACTGATAATGTCACTGATGGTAATAAAAAGCAGAAGAAGAAAAAGACTGAACCAGTCAAGAGTAATGCAAGTAAGCGGAGTGTAGTCACTCCTAGCAAAGCTCAAGAGCTGGAATCCACGGTCCAAGTTTCTAAAACACAGAAATGCGAGCCCATTTCGACATCGACGCCCAAGTCGGCCGTGTCCGATTCATTAACCAAATTGATCGAAACGGTTGCAAAAATGAAAAAGAAGCGAATTCGAAAACCGAAGCTATCGATACCTACTACTAATGGAAATGTTGAGCAAAAATCGGCAAATAAGGATAAGGTGGCATCAATAAAAGTGCCTATTTTGAAGAAAAAGAGGAAATGGGATGATAAAAGTAACAGCAGCAGTGGAAGTGAGACCAAGAAAACAAAATTACAACAATTACCAATTGTTACAAGAGGAAACAATTTAGATGCGGTGGTCAATAAGTTAAACGGGGCTATAAAATCTTCTACTGGAAAGAAAAAGGGGTTTACACAGTTGAGGAAGAATAGACTGAAAACGGTAAGTTAAAGTTTGCTTTTCTCACTTTTCTGTAGTTCTTTTTGCGAAATGACAGGTGCAGTTGAACATGACTTTCCCTCGGTTTAATTTGCGAGGGAAAGTTTTGTATGGTTGGGGATAAAATGAAAGTACAAGTATGGATTTTGAAGGCAACTTTTTTGCAATGCTAAAATATAGGCCGAAAGAAAACGAAATGGTCGGACAGCTGCTTCACGCTCGTCTACCCGAATATTCCTTCAGAGCAAAAGCAAAATGCATCATAGCTTTTCGGAAACGTTGCGTGAGTGAATTGATTTTTAAAAATGCTTTCAACAACATGATCTAGTTCTGCAAGTCTATAATGATAGTGAATTTAATCACCAAATTGAGCTTGGAATGTTTTTGTGGTCCATTTAGAAAAACACTATTACCGAAAGCCGCTAAGAACTGTAGAAATGATTAAAAGGCCTTTAGAATTGAGGGATCCAGCAACCAAGATACTATTTTTAGCAAATTTAGGCCTTTATCCTACTGCAGGTATGTTTCCATCGAAGTTCATTTTTAAACTTGTCTTGTACTTTTGACATTGTGTCGGAAGAAAAAATTCGAAATAGAAAGCAGCCATGTAGTGAGTGCAAATAACGCTTCATTGTATTGTTTGTGTGTACAGAATAGTTCGCTGCTACATTATGGGTATAGATTGGCTTTGAAATACTTCACTACATTAGACATCGTAGGCTTTATTGCTTTCTAGTCTCATGACTCCTGCATTAATTAGTATGCAAACTTCAAAATTGGCACATATTGCCCCACTTTTCAAATGCATACAACCAACGACTAACTACTGGATTTTTTACATTTTAGATGGCCCAGAAAGCAGCCCGATAGTTGTGCTCATGGAGTCTTCTGAATCGAACCAGGAAGATTATGCCAATAACTACTATTGTCCTCCATATGAAGACGATCCAAATCCTACATCACCTGTATGTGCTAGTTACATTTTCATCACAAGAGTTTAATTAGTCAGCTAATAAAATAATTAATTCCTTTCATTGTACAGAAAAAGAAGGCAGCAATGGTCCGTTCCGGTCGAAAAAAGTCCGTGCCAAAGAAACGCATACGACGCGTTGATAGTCTGAAACGATCTCGCTCGTCACCGCTGTCCACTTCTTCCTCGTCTCCAATGCCATTGACACCATTGTCATCCCCTCAAAATACAGACACTGGTTCCATCATCGATGAGATGGACATGATGCAGCCAATGGATTTGTCAATGAAGTCATCCGCGGATGATCCAACTACTATGTCTAGCTTGGCCTTGCTTGCTAATGTCGCTACTGCCAATAATAAGAAAGTCTCCAGTAATACTCCCAAAGGGCGTCGAATTCTGAGTCCAGCTAATTCCGTTACGCAGCCGCCTATTGACCTATCTTCAAAAGAGAAAAAGGAACCAAGAGCTACGAACAACAATAAGTCTAAAAGTAATGAAGCAGTGAAACCTATCGCTGGAGTGGCTGGAGAAAATTTGAGACTATTGAAAAATGGAACCTCGAGTAGTTTGGTTTCTACATCATCTTGCAATGGCGGTATGTAAAATTGTAAATATGCATTGGCATATTCAAATGTATTCTTATACCTCTTTTTTATTTTCAGATGCCGTAAAAGATAGCAACTTGCTCAATAAAAACTCACCACCGAATCCTAGTATCAATGCAAACTGATTGATAGAGGAGAATATATTGACGAATCAATGTGCTGTACTTTTGTTAATTTTTTTATGCAGTTTTATTTATGATGGTTTGTTTTGTATTTGTGAATATGATTTTGTTTATAAGGCTCGTTTTAGAAGTAAAACCGCTTGCGCTCTCTTTTCCACATTTTTTAGCAAAACTGTTTTGTGCAGTACATTTTAATAAGCGAGAACAGTATTAAAGTGCAGCTTTTGGACGAAGTGTACAATGTAATCAGTAATCGTAATGTTAATTTTGTTGATCCGGAAAGACTGTTATCCTTGTGTCTTAAATACACAAGCTTCTGAAAATTGCCTTGTGTGTCTTTTAAAACTGAAGCAAATATATGTATTTATATTATATATATATTGTAATTTATTTGGAAACTTGTGCGTTGAAACAAACAACCCGTAAAACTGCCTTCTCTCAAAAGCGAAACCGTAGACTGATGAATTTCTATATAATAAATACTCCTGAATCTCACAAGAATATTTAAATATTATACACTACTGATTAGTTTGATCAGGAGGATGATTTTGTTATATTATATATGTATTTATTCACTATTTATTATACATCTCATAATCTCATAAAATAGTTGATCAGTAGTCACGGGCGGAAATTGTTTCATAAACACTTATTTTACTCTTGGTAAACTTACAGCAAACTAATTTTCTATATCTAACTTAAAATGTATGTCCAAGGCGTGGAGTGAATAAATATGTTTTAAAATCTACCTCCCTTACGCATACTGCATACATTGTGTTTCTAAAATTCATGATAATGATGTAAATTACGTACAAATGCTACACTAGTTATAGGTTGGTTAGTTACATACTATCATTTAAATTTAAAACAAAAGCCAATTCATTCAACGCATCTACTGACTACTTATGGACTAACTAACGAGCTAACTTGCAAATTCATAAACTTGCTGTTTCTTTTCGAACTCACAGGTCAAAGTTCACAGCCTTACAAGAGGACTACTTTATAGAATTTTATAATAACTAAAATACTGTCACTAATTATCTAACTTACTTTAAGCCGAATTAGTGGATCCTTGATGAGAATTAATTCTTCCGTATCCGTACCCAAACAGAGATGGTCACAATGCTCAAAAAGTCATCATGATCTTTAGACATGCATAATAGCCACAAATGCTGGCAAACGGAAGATTTTAAGCTCATAATCTAGAAACCCCAAAAAGTAGAACAATTAAAAGATTTATTAAAAAAAACACGTCAAAAATGGAAGACTGACTTACCTTTTATTTCCTCTGCAGTCATTTTTTGAGTCCAATCGTTGTCAATCACTTTCACGTGTTGCGATTTGGGTTTGAAGGCATTTATCAAAAATCCTTTTTCACTTCCCAAGTGAATCCAGCCATTAGAATCAGGAAGAGGAATATCTTCATTATTTTCGTCATTCCCTGAATCCTCACTTTCTTCAACAACAGTGGTAGGCAAAGGAGATGTTGAGTTCGCCTTTTCAGTGGCACTCTGGCTTTTCCCTTTGGAACGTAATTCACGGGATGTAGAGGCCGTAGAGGGCGCCACAATCCTAGCACTTCGTCTAGTCCGTTGTTTCGGGCTAATGCTAGACAAGAGCACTTTAATTTCCTTCGCTTGCTGTTCTACTTTACGTTTCTCCTCTGCTATACGCTTCTCTTCTGCTTTTTGGGCCACTTCTGCTTTACGCTCATCCTCTTTACGTTTTTCTTCTATCGCACGTATCTTGTCCAACTCTTCGAAAATCCGTTTGTCTTTTTCAATATCAGCGGTTTTACGAAACATCCTGTCCTATTAAAATTTAATATTTTCATATTATACTAGAAAATAGTCTTTTTGAAATGTCCCCGCATTAAACGTGCAATAAACTCTATTATTATTATTATTATTAATGTCCTACCTCTTTATCGAATGAAATGTGTTCAGGAAGTAAATGCAGCATTTTGTCGGTGCAATCTACACTTCGATCTATGTTGAATCAATTTACAATATAATGCATTATGGTATAATTAGCGTCTGTACAGCATAAAGTATAGCATATAAATTTTAATTAACCAGTAAATGAATTACAAATCAAATGTTAAGCGTACCCTGTCCTTTGGGAGTCATATGCCACATACTCATCCACAAGGTTAAAGGAACAGGACTTTGTTCTTCCTGCAATAACGAGCACAATTCTGTAGTATGCCTTTTCCTTTCAAACCAAGACACAAAAGGAGCTTTAAAGACATGAAAAAGAATGTTGCTTAGTTAGTTACTTTATACTCTGAAGTAAATGTAGAAGTTAAAGGGAATGAATAATGTATATTTACGGGATTTAAGATCTGCTTCTTTCCGGATCCGTTTATTGTATACCCTTAATGATTTCCTTGGAGGAGATTCCAAAACAACATTGGTTTTCCTTTTCGCTTTAGTCTGCATAACATCAGCCGCTGTGGCCTGCAAAAAGTGTTTATTTCAGCCAATGTCCCCATAGTAACTATAGTTATTAAATCAGCTGTTTGCTTAGTAACTATAGGAACCTCGATTTCAGGTATTATGTATTAATTAAAAGACAAGACTAATCATGGAAACCATCTCCATATGGATGAATCCACATGCAAATGAGAAATGAATGCCAAAGTAGCCAAAGTCAATGGCTTCAGCACTAAACCGTTTAAATGTAAAATTATGGTTTAAAGTAAGAAAGACATCAACCAACATAATGGTTGGTTTGCTAATTCCAATAGTCATAACTGTACCCTGCCCAACCATATTGCTCAGAGTTCAAATTGACAAAGCTCAGTGGTTTCAAAGTACTGTAACTGTACATCTTAGATGGAAAGTCAAACGTACCTTCTAATTTTGAAACTCAGAGGGTGGAAGAACAAAACAATATTTGTGCTTACCATAATATTGATAAAAGTTTCTGGAGAATGAAAAAAATCCAAATTTTTGTGTTCCTTCTGTTATTGACAGTTTTTTCAACAGCTAGGAGTGTTTTGAAACAATTCGAAGGCCCTGAAGATTCGTGGGGACGTGATTTCCAACGTTCTAATGAAGCAAATGAAGTATTTAATATCAATTACAAAGTCCAAACCAATGGGAGCGGTAAGCTGTTATGTTGATAAATGGTAAGCTAGAAATCATAAAAAAGAAAAACTACAATAAAACTATATTCTGATTGATTGTAATCCTGATTGATAGTTAATTTAAATTCTAAGCATGCAAGCAACGGTGTGTCGCTGTTGTGTGGGTGTGTATTATATTATTTCCCCAGCCCAAACTTAACTCTTTTAGTCACTTAAATAAAGTAACAAATAATCCGAACAACCGAATAATGTCAATCGACATTAATTCCTACCTCTTAATGATCTATGATCCAATACTAAAGAAATATAAGCAGTCAACTAACACTCAAAAATGAAGTAACTAACTAAACTATAGTTTGTTATTATTATTACTAACTAATTTCCAATAAAGTAACTTACCAAAAAACCTTCACTTTTTAATAAGATATCAAATGTATATGCTATGGAGCTATTTGTCCGGCAATGTGTTTAAACACTGCCTTTTAACCTTCTTGTTGATAACTGAACAATTACAAACAACTTGTCGCTAAGACGGCCTGAAATTGAGTTTGGAACGTGAATTCCTTGGTTACAATCATTAGTACCATGGTAACCCCGTGGTTACACTACCGTACCTTATAGGAACCATTCATGTAATGTCCAGAATTTATAGGGGGTTCCCCACAAAATGGACGCTAATAATGCCATTAGATACGTTTACCTACCATTAGCGTGGTTTTTAGGGGGGTGGGGGCAAAAAAATCTTGAAATTTCTTCGACAATATTAGGTACATCCCCTCAGAAGAATCCCGAAAGTCTACTTAAAATAACTTACAGCTACCACATCCCATCCAATGAAGAATTAAACGAATTCGTTAATCCAAAAGCGTCCACACTTAAAAATCATTTGGAAATATAGATATTAAACTTACGTTCAACTCGACCTGTCGAAAATTTGGAATCCTTGTCTTCAGTTCCTTAGTTAATTTTAACTTTTGTAGCTAACTTACTTTTCGAATGTTTGTTTAAAGACTATTGGCTGGTGCATGTGCATACACGGGAACTATTATCGTCTGTCGCTGTCAAGTTATCCCTCCAAAAGTCAGTAACCTTGTATCCACCGCAAACTAATCGCCGAAAAATAGTATAAACTGGACGACTGGACCAGTTTGCCACTACAAAAACAATCAAAGAGCATAAACTGAACTACTTACTTAACTAAGTAGATTTTAATGTCAAAAAAATTACTTCATACTAAAAATGCTTACATTTACTTCTGAAACTAAAAATTTAGCATAGCGCTTGGGCGACTTTTTGTCACAAGCATTGGTGTTACTTACAAAGAAACACCGGCGTGCAACCTGCACACAAAAAAGTTCCAGGGTTCAGCTAACTCGTGTTCTTTACTATTTTCCATTCAGGAATTACACTTGTGTAGTTGCTAATGAAAATTGAAACTTTAACCCGATTTTTATTGCAGAAATGCATCTCTGTGCCGCATCCTCGATTCCACAAAACCTAAAGAAAACATTTGTGTACGGTTTTGAACTTGACTTCCCACACAATACACATCACTACTTGTTGTACGGTTGTGAAAACATTTCGTCCAGTTTAATGACTTCACAAGTGAGGTAACAATATACAGATAATTCTCATTGCATGCATGCATATAATTACTAATTTTAGGTACTAGTGTCCATTGAAAAATATGCAAAATTCAGATCATGTTTGAATAAACGGACAGTATGTAAAAATCGCAAGCAAATTCCTCGGGGTCTTGTGCATAATAAGATTGCATCACAGATGTCGTATCCACCTAACATGGCTTATGGGATTGGACCGGGTTTCCACATCAATTACGTAATGTTAGAACTTCATTTAGCCGAATTAAATGGTGACACTGCCGACTGGAATGCAAATGAATTAGTTGCAGTGAATCTATCCATTTTCACATCTCTCAAAAAGTTAGCTAAATACTCACGATATGATGAATATATACTGATCGAAAGCCATTATGTGATGCTATGAATGAATTTTTGTAGACCCAAATATTTTACAGGTCTGCTGGTCCTCTCTGCAGCCGGATTCACGATCCCAGAAAATAACGAAAGTAAATCTTTGTATGAAAATTTTAAAATATTTTGCCTTGCGGACTTTTTTTAACATCTAACCCGTACTGTCCACTGTCCGTAATTTTTTCAGACTTCTCCATCTATATGAATTGCCAGCCTCAAATAAAACATCCCATTCATCCATATGCGTACTGGGTACACACACATTCTGCAGGAACTGTGATTTCTGCATACAAAGTCGTGACCAAATCCAAAACTATCGGTCCAAAAGCTATAGAAATCGCTAGATGGCACTCCAAATGGCCTCAACCAGTGTGGCTAGACGAAAGTGAAAATAGGACAATAATCTACCCGGGCAATACTGTAGCAGGGTCATGTACATACTATAACAAAAGTAACCAGTCTATTACATGGGGAAGTAGTTTTACCGCAAACGAAATGTGCAACATTTTTATTTATTATTATGTTGATCCTTCATATGGTGAATCTATTAGTAATGAGCTTTCTTGCGTAAATGAAAGACTACGTAGTGTGCGGAATTTTTTTCCACCTAATTTTAATCAACTTCCAAATGTAAATCCTGTTTGCCATTTGTATTATAAAATTGGATTGTGGAACTGTCCGTTTCAATAAAAAAATATTTCCCTTGCAACTGGTATTATGCATTGAACTCAAACACATTTGTTCAGAATGATTATGAAATGCCATACGCTATGCATAATCTCAAGCTGTGAAAAGATCATTAAATCTCAGTCAGTTAGTCTGACTGCAAAGTAATAGAAAACACGCAAAGTCATATGCATAAGTGTTTTAATTTAGCATGCAAATGTTAAAAAGGAGTTTGGTCAATACTTAAAATGACCCTCTATATAGCGATTTGGTAGTACGGTTAGAGCCACATTTGTTGATGAAAAGAAAAAGTGGCTCCTTCACTGCACTATGAAAAAGCTTTGCTATGTTTCCCACATATGTTCATATAATGCACACCGTTTGGGTTTAGTTAGTTAGTTGGTTGTGAATACTGGAACTAAACCATAGCTTACTGTAGCATTTTCTTTACTGAAATTCAGTCTGTTCAAGCCAAGCAAAACGCAAACAAAAAAGTCTAAAACACAGTTTTTTCCGTATGAAAATTGAGAATCATTGTGAAATTCCATTTATTGACCGTAGTTTAGGTATACAGATACGAAACGTACAGCTAGTAAAAATTTGCATTGATTTTTCTACCCGAGTAAAAAACATTATTTTATTATTAATTAGTGGCTAAATAAGTACAGCAAATGTGGTGCACTAAACTAACATGTCTTTGTAACTTTACTCCTATGTATTGATCGTTTTGTTTGTAATCTTATATGAGGAAGGGAATTATTGCATGCATGGAAAATATGTCGTATAAATTAGCATGTGTAGATGTGGAATGAGGACTGCGGAGAAATGAAGACATCCTAGAAATGCAGCAACTTTTCAAGCCACAAAATATGTGACTGAACAATTTAAATTAGACGAAATTTACTAGAAAATTACACATCATTAATTATTATTGTGCTTTATTGTGGAATGACTGCTAATTTTCCATCTCCTAAATATCCTAATACCACAGGTAAGTAGAATTTGATTTTTTCACATGTTGCATAGTACAAAAAATAATACTGACTCTATCTAAAATCTAAATCTTTTCCTGGTATAAATATGCAGGTATTTTGAATGCTGTGATGCATGGCTCCACAAAAAAATCGACATTTAACGATTCAAACAAACACACAAAGAATGAAAAAAATCAATTGTTTAAAATCTAGTTTGCTTTTTAATTTATTTTTAACTATTAGAGGAATTACTAACTTCACATGGTGCCTAATTTATTCGCGTAGAACAATAAAAATTAGTTGGTTACATTAACAAACATTTTTTTTGTCCCATAAATTGGAATCCTGTTAACATTTGAGTCCAATGTCTCCATATTACGGTTAGTTGTGCAATAGTAATTTACTAATTAACTAACGAACTTTGATAAGCAGCGGAAGTGGACAAGACGAATTTGAGCTCGTTCCAGACGGAGACAGCCCCAACTTGTTCAGCAGATGAACAGGCAGTGAAAGGAGCTATCAAGACTACAAGCAATTTACTTGGAATAGGAGTTGGGGCCTCCTCCCAGTCACTTTTTTATTCAACTCGGCCTCCACTCAAAGGACTCTTCAGTCAAGAGCAGTTAGGCACGCTTTCACCTACTTTCAGGGACTTTGTTGGAACCACTAGGTTGTAAGACCCCATATACGCAAGTTTATAGGTTTAGGTGGATAAAAAAATTTGTATAAATTGTTTTAACGTACAAATTGCAACTAAAAAATCCAACAGGCGCTAAAAATTTACCTTCCGGAGTCTAAGTAGGAAGTTACAAAAAAGCACATTGAAACTAAAAAGCGTCGCTAAACTATACTGCACACATTCTCAAACCTGTTTCTTGAACTGCATTGTAAGATCGTGAGCAAAATATAGTTTCCATTAGTTCATCAATCATTAGAATTTTATGGAAAAGTACAGCAGTAGTGAACTTACTCAGATTATCCTTTTTCTGTGTTCCATATCATAGCAAATGAAACGAGCGACGAGTACGAAACTAAAAAATGCAGTAGCATTTGTCTGTTTTCAGATTTTCAGATCATTAATCATATAAAGTTAGCCTTTCTTATCCAAGCTATGTGCAGTGTATTCAGCCATGATATGTTAGCATGCACTCCCCAATAATTTGTACAGGAACCTAACATTTTTGGACAAACCGAAGCCACATATGTCTTATTTTATTTCATATCATATGTAGCACAAATCAATCAACTTATCCTACAAGAAACAGACAAGTCATGCACATGAATTAGTCACATACAAAAATGAATACACAAACGTGCATCTAATTAGGTAGTCAAGTATAATGCACAATGTAAAATAACTCAATCAAATCATTCTACTAACTTATTGACCAGAGCCATTTATACTACCGAAAGGAAATAGACCCTGTCTACTGTCTACATGTCTGCATGCAGTTTATTTTAGACGTTCGTTCGACGAGTAAAAAAGCTAAAAAATACGTCTTTTGTTGTTGTTGAAAGATCGACCAGTCCAACTCGAAAAATTTCTGAAGAATCTCTTGCACTCTGCAATAAAAAATTCCAATCAGGCATGAAAAAAAGCAAAATTTCTTCGCCAAGAATGTCTGAAAAATTCACTACACGGTAATCTATAACATATTTAACATTTCCATGTGACATTGCATTTGAAATTCTATTCAACCATTGTCTTTTGAAGCATTAAGTAAACTAAATTTTGTTTATTGAAAACTGAATTTTAAGATCTACATACAAAATTTGAGCAACCAATACCAAACAAAACTAATCCAAAATTAGTCTCTAAAATGCAGATGAAACATTTGCCAGTTGTTTTGCTTGGAGAGTAACAAAAATTGGGAAATACTCATATTTTTAGCCTTCGGTTTCTTTCTTTTTCAGAAAATCATACCAATACCAACAGGCCCTGCCCCCAATACAAGTAAATACTGAGATCCGCGGTTCCTATAATTGTGAATGGAGTACCTCATGTAGCGCTCCACAAAGCGCGACTACTTCAGCAGAACGCTCTACATCTCGCTCTACCCAAACTTCGGCGCGGAAAGTAGACGTTTCCACTTGCACAATGACAAAAAACGAAGAAGAAAACCTCACATGTATCATACCACCGTCATATGTTCGTAAATTAGAAGACTTGGAGAAAATCACTGGTCATATTGTGATTCAAAGATTCTTCACAAAGACCGACCACATTTTTGGTTCCTGGATTGAAAAACAGCTAGGAATGACAACGAAAACTGTGGCTGTTGATACTGCCGGTTTAATACAACCAGAAAAAATAAGAGAAGTGGAAGATTTTAGTCGAACCAACACAAACACAGTACAAAGAACGGAATATGATTTCAGTACAAGTTGTGATGATGATTCCTATGTGAATAGAAAAGGTAGCAACAGTAGTAGTGGATGGATGGAAGATTTTCAGAAGGCCAATGGGGGAAACAAAATTATCAAAAAGAAAGCTCCCAGAGATCGAAGTAATATTGATGAAGAAATTTTGATGGAGCTGCTACGACATGTTGAAAAACATCCGTCTTCTTCGTTGACTAGTTTAAATGAAAGTTCTGGCGCCAAAATTGAAGAGGACAAAAAGGAGGCAGGGAATTTTACACAAGAGGACACAGATGGGCAAGTCTTTAGAGCTGCCAAAAGAGTCGAACACAGGGTATCAAGCTTGGGTACTAATCTATCTGAGTTGGAAAAAGAAATTATTCCGAATGAGGTTGCTGACAACTTTAGCACTGAGAAGAATTCTGATGGTTCATTGGAGGAAGATAAAGGAGACGAAAAAAGTATCAAAAGTCTGATGATAGAACCTGTAAAAACCCCTCGTTCATTTTCCATTGTAGATGAATGCTTAGGAAGTTCACCGATACTACAAACACAGAATGAACATCCAAATGAGAAATCAAAACATGAAACTCAAGAGTTAGCTTCTAAAGAAACAGCAAACGAGCTCTCGAATATTCAAAATCCAGAGGAATCTATTAAAATACCTGAAGCTGCCATTGTTACCGAAAATCTGATAGACAAGAATGAAACTAAGCCAAATTTTTCCCCAATTCTGCAAAGCACAAAAGATTCTTCCGACATGGCTGAAACTGTAGTTCTGAGCGAGGCCACTAATAACCCAGAAATCGGAAACATTCCAGAGCTAAATCACCCCATACTAAAAGAAAACGAAAATTTAAAATCGCAACCAGAACTATCCGAAATGAAACTTCATGCCCGACAAATAGACTCGATTTCTGCAGACAGCTGTCTAGGCACGGAAGAAAATTACAGCAGTAGTAACTATATTCAATCAGTAATAAGCAGTAGTCGATTAAGTGAAGAGCTAAATCCTCTTATTCCTGAAGCAGAAGAAAAAATAATCTCCGAAAACGGAAGTCCCAGTTCCTCACACTTTTCTGTTTTGGATGACAATATTCCACCTGGCCAAATATTATGCAAAAGTGACCAAGAAGAAGAAGACAATGACAGTATAAACAGTCTTCAAAACAAAGATGAAGAATGTTACTCAGAATGTTCATCTCGAAGACTAAGTCATGGTAGTTTTTCGATACCAGCTATCCCGGAAGAAAGCCATAACGAAGACTTAGGAGATTTGGACGAGTTCGATTCAATCATCGCCACACATCGAAAGCGAAGTGGGGGATTAGTCTCCACCAGAAGAATCATCCCCCGGAATATGAGTACGCAGACTACTAGATCGATTGAAGAATCGACAATTGGCAGCTCGGCAACAAGTGATGGGGTTAGTAGTTGCAATGAAAAAGATGAAGATGATGACAGCAGCAGTGTTTCTTCATACGAATTGGAAGTTGTGTCTAAAAAAATTGTCACTACCACTTCAAATACTAAGGTAGAACCAAAACAGAGTGGCCGATCTGCTTATTTGCCCAGTGGGGCAAGCTCCTTGAATCTTTTGAATATGAAATTCAGTGTGGGCAAGGATTTCGAATCCGAAGTTAGTATTCGAATGGCGACTCCGAATGTTGGAAAAAGTAGAGGAATTTATAGTAATGCTAATGCAGCAGGAGTTAGTAGTGGTGGAGCAGATGAGTTGCACAATCTATGGACAAATGTTAAGGGCAAGATGGAGAGTAAGTTGGAGAAATTTCCGTTACCGTCCAAAGGATTACAAGTTAAAGGGACTGGGATGAAGCTAGTTGATAGTAGTGGAAATACAAATGAAAATATTGATGGTACTTTTCAACAGCAAGATAGAATCAAACGGTCATTGTTGAGGCTCAATAAACTACTTGACGATAATTAAGATTGAAATTCATTAACACGATAAGCGTCTTTAGTAATCTTCAGTTGTATAGTTATTTTATAGTCTATTGAATGCTTTGAATGAATAAATGATAAAATGTTTTGAAGTATATACTTAAATTTGTAACCACTTTAATAGACAAACTAAATAAAAAAAACGGATAAAAAAGATACTTTTTAATTTAACCTAAAAGGTTTCAAGCACAAAGCACATGCTTCCAAACTTACACTACACTTGTCCTAGGCTAGGTGAAAGTTTCATTGCGATTTGCAGCGGGAAAGAAAGGCGGACAGTTTGACTTTGACTTAACTGACTAAAGTGCTAAAAACATTCACTAATCAGTTTCAGTATGCATGCAATGCAGTTGCATAACGATACTATACTAACGAACAACTCTACATCATAAGGTTCTCCCATGCTTTTAAAAAAATCTGTCTTTAAATGATTCATTATCATTGGAATTAATAAAGTGAAGATCATGAGTAAGAGACTACTCCTAGAACGAAATATGTATCGATTTGGTTTGGTGGGTGTCAATTGTTGCTTGGACATGATCTCAACAAACATTCTTCGACGCCGGAATTTACGACTTTTGTCAACCCTGCCGGCGTCGCGTATTCATCTTCAAAAATCCTCCCGGCTTCTTAATTTTGTGGTTTCTGAATTCTCAACCAGTAAACATGTTAACCGTCAACCTAATTCACAGGAAAAGCTGAATGATCATGTATGGACCATAACATAATGGAGTTTGGACTCCAAACTTTGGAGTATGGTTACATTTTTTAGCCTAAGCTCTATGTGCAACTAAAATTTTGATTATTTTTGGTCTAGGTAGGTTGTATCTTCCACAGTTAACAAATACACAACTAGAACACATTGTTGTGGTGAGTTGACGTCTAAAAATGAAGGGGAACGAGTTACCATTAGTGGATGGCTGCAATTTAAACGGATGAAAGGGAAGTTCATAGTCCTCCGCGATGCCTATGGGCTGACCCAAGCTATATTATCCGATTCTGTAAGTAAAACGCCCCGTGTTAAGTAACATACAAGTGCATAGATTGCTACATTTTCAAATAACTTATTTCAGTTATCCCAAGAACTTTTTTTGAAAGCGGAACATATGTCGTTAGAATCCGTTTTAGAAGTCAGTGGAACTGTTACGCTCCGACCAGAAAAGCAGCGTAAAAAAGTATAAATTATAAAAAATATTTGACTTTATTACTTATACGTTTAAGCCAAATAGTAAATTAATGAGTCTATTTTTCTCAGGATATGAAAACTGGAGATATTGAGATCTTAGTTGATCAATTAAAAATCTTAAGTGAACCCACAAACATTCGAGTCTCGAACCGAGATTTTGCAATTGTAAGCTGCTAACTGCTAATGGTGATTTTGATTTTCCTAAACGATTTTGGGTTTAGTGACTTTAAGAAATTTTGGTGTTTCTGATCAGATGGAAGAAGAACTGCAAATCGAACATCGTTATTTAACCCTACGTACTACAGAATTACAGGCGCGCCTACGATTTCGATCGAAACTATTCACCCGTATGCGCAACTGGATGGCAAATAATGAGTTCATCGATGTGGAAACCCCTACATTAATTCGACGAACCCCCGGAGGAGCACGAGAATTCCCCGTAGCTACAAAACACAAAGGTCAATTTTATTCGCTAGCCCAATCGCCTCAGATTTTGAAACAACTTTTAATGGTCGGTGGTATGGATCGATATTATCAAATTGCGAGATGCTATCGAGATGAAAAAAGTAAAGGGGATCGACAACCTGAATTCACTCAACTGGATATAGAGTGTTCATTTACCACTAGGGAAAATATCATGGCGTTAGTAGAAGACATGTTGAAATCGGTTTTAAATGTTGAAGATATTGAAAAATTCCCGATAATCACGTACGAAGAAGCTATGGCCAAATATAATACGGATAAACCTGATGTGAATGGATTCATTTGGGTGGTGGATTTTCCATTGTTTACGAAATGTGACGATGGTAGTTTCGAATCTGCTCATCATCCATTCACACAACCCAAAGATGAAGATTATGTTTATAGTTGTCCAGAAAAGGTTGCCAAATTAATTTTCGAAATCATTTAAATACTTATGATTTAGAAATGCTCAATTGAATCTTTTTGCAGGCTGTGGGTCTAAGCTACGATTTGGTATATTGTGGAAACGAAATTGGAGGCGGCTCCATTCGTATTCACGATTCCAAACTACAAAGACATATTTTTAATGAGGTGTTAAAGCTTCCCACCAAGGATATAGAGTACTTGTTGAATGCATTGGATTCAGGGTGCCCTCCACATGGGGGAATTGCTTTAGGTAACGAATTAAAAAAAAAATATTTTGCCAGTGTAATATGCAGTGAATTTGTGAATGGAATTCTCAGGTTTAGATCGTTTAGTAATGCTGTTGACATCAAGCCGCTCAATCCGAGATGTGATAGCGTTCCCAAAAACAATGGAAGGTCGGGACTTGCTGAGCGGTGCTCCAACAGAATTGTCCAATGATGATAAACAGTATTATCATTTGAAATAGCAAATAGTCGGATTGGTAATAAAAGGAATGCAAACAAAGTTTTTGGCCTACTTCATTTCAAGTATAGTAGAATCATAAAAATGTTACATTTGCTTTGGAATCCTCTTTAATTCTATTGATTTGCTGATTTTTTTTACAATAATGCCATTATCAAAGGTGCAAAGTAATATTTTTTAGAATAATAATCATAATTTATTGTAACAATTTACTGATTGTCTCTGATTTGTGCTTTAACAGACTGACAACCTGATAGCTAGCTATAAATAAACCATTTGTCCAGCCAGGATTGCATTAGATAACGATAATACATAAAACAATTGTTTGAGAACAAAAATATTCCACTAAATAACTACCAAAGTATAATGTGTATATATGCGTTGTTCTTAATATTCAATTCACCTTGACTCGAGTGTGTGTATTCCGTGTACACAATCTAGAGTACTCTTTTCCATATCCCACCAATGTGAGAATGCTATACTGCAAACAAAGTTCCAACCCATATTTGTTGACTTACGAAAATCTTCAGACACATTTTTTAGTCCTCTCTAGTAAATGGGCAACAAATGAAATGGAAATGATAACTAAATAAACATTTTGAATTGTGTCAGCGTGTTTAAGCGTAATGAAAATATGTTTTTTGGGCAAGCCCAATTCATTGAATAATATTTGCTCCATTCAATGATACATACTAAATAAATAGGACATATTCGCAACTGACTAGAGTAGAGGGTTTATTACTACGATTTATTTGCAAGTAAATAAGTTACAGCAAACCATGTTTGTTTATATCCAAAAGGGTTTTGCTTGGTTCGTGGTTTTTCATGCCTTACATAAGGAAAACAAAGAAATTATATATTTGGGTATGCTCCAATTTTTGCACTAGCGATGTAACATAAGCAAAGTAGAAGGGCAGTAAAACTAAAGCTGTGAACTTATATTAATCTATTTTAGTTTAAATCTGCTCAAAATTTATATTTTTCGCCACCCAGCAATACAAAAGCTCATTAAGAGAACTAAATATCGAACTACGCCTAAATATTAAAGCATGTGGACAAAGCCATACTCAGTCACTCACTTGATTGAGTAATATTTGAACAAAATTCACGTAACCCTGATCACATGCTGCTTGCGAAAACGAGCATATTAAATCTTTCTTATCACATTCTGATCATTTCAAGACCCATTGTGAATCATCACAAGCCAACTGGTGTACATTTGCACGTGTCATATCACACAAAACTACATGCCACCCAGTTTATTGGTTAGTATTATTATTATGAATTTTTTCCTGCCCCTTTATCTATTCCAGATAACCCCAGAGTGTTTTAAAGCTGACAAAAGATTTAACAACTTCCAGTCCACAACACATGAATCACCAATCCAATACATTTGAAACGAGACATGATGATTCAAAAGTGAGACTTTTCATCATCCCCATTTTACCTGGTGTAGGTAAAGAGTAAGTGACTTACAAACTAACTGAACATTTTATCTGCTCATCTATTATGCACTTTTCTTAACTCACAATCAATACCACTGTTTTATTCATTTAGATACTTGAGTCGTGTTCGTGTGTCCATCACTTGTCTTGTAGTACGTCATGGACCTCAAATGCAGTTAGTAGAATAAATGCTGCCACCAACTTTATACTATTGTGAAGTGAAAGTGAAGTTAAAGACTTATATTTGAAATAATGAAATGAAAAGGAAAAAAAGAAAGATTCATGTTTAAAAATGACGATTTCAAATTTCTTGAAAACTTATACTACACCGAGACTTTTGGAAGCCAACAATTCTCGACTCCAACTATGCTATTTGCTACAATTGGGAGTCATCATTATAGTTTTTGCACTGTGAGTTATTTTTCGTTATGCTCCACAAAGTTTTACATGATATCAGAAAAAGGAGAATTTAAACGCATTTACCAAAAATGTAGCTATGCAATGGTGTACCACCAAACTCATCAGCAGAGATGTCCAGTAGGTGGCACAACCACATTCCAGTCCTTTGGAGGATTTCATATGCCTCCTGAAGACACGCAAGTGGCAGACCAATACCCTCATGTATTCAAAAAGTTTTGGAGTGCTTCTGAAGTCATTGATAGGTCAACAACTGGATTCACTGTGTTGAGTAACATTGTTATAACTCCCAATCAAACTCGGACTACGTGTCCTGAGGTAAAATAAATTAGTTACCAGTTTTTTTAACAATAACTATAGCTAGTATGACTAAAAGTTAATGTTTTTCACTGAACCAGAGTCCAAGTTCTCCAAAAAGTGTGTGCACTCCGGATTCCCAGGCAAATAGTAGTAGTAAAAGTTGCGAACAAGGATCTCAATCTGTTAATGGCATTCGTACAGGCCGATGTGTTAGAAATGCAGATGAAACTCTCAAATAGTATGGAAACATTTCTTAACCCTCTGTGTGTATATTTTTTAATAGTTTGGTTAAGAAAAACAATATTTTTTACAGCTACGATATTTCACCGGGAAATCCGGGGACAAATACTTGCGAAATTGAAGGATGGTGTCCTCTTTTACCTGTTTCTCCTGGCAAAAAATATGGGTGTGTTCTTAGCTGTATCCTAATCTACTTATAGTGTGAGTTTGCTATCATATTGATAATTATGAATGTTGTTTGCTCTATGCAGAAGAATTGCAGCAGGATCGGTTTTAGAATACTCAAAAAACTTAATGGTTCTACTGCGAACGACGGCAGATTTTCCATTGTGTGGGGAAAAGTACTATGGAATACAAGATGAACGGGAAGGGAAACCAGAGTGCACATTTCATCCATTTAATGACCCAACTTGCCCTTGGTTCACAATACATGATCTTGTCTTGTATGCTGGGTTCATTTCTTACACTAATGTGGCATCTACGGTAACATGAAACACCAGCAGTATATTACCAACCGTGTACAAAATATCTCAAAATCAATGATTTGTGTTCTAGGGAATGATCTTTCGTATAAAAGTGAAATGGGACTGTGATTTTGATTGGTCAGATCATTGTGTTCCCAAATATTCTATTGCCCCAGTTTTTGGACATTTCCATCAATGGGAGACTTTTTACTGGGAGTAAGTTTACAATATAGTTAGTTAGTTAACCTGAGCAGAGTTAACTGCATGCAAGATATTAACTATATAAGCATGTTTTTAAATGGAAATTTATTAGAGAGCCAATCTATTACGAACCAGATGTACGGCAGCTTGTAAGGAAGTTTGGCCTGAAATTTATTGTTGAACATGAAGGGGAAGGACGGAAAACGACGGCTTTTTTATTGATGAAAACATTCTCTTTCGGATTTCCTTATCTTTTTATTGTAAGTGTGGCTGTGGCAATTACAGTTCTCATTGATGGTTGTCCCAGATTCCTGAATAGATTTGATATCATGCCTGCTCGGTTAACACAAAAATCCGCATAATTCGTCATTGCTTTTAGTCATTCAAATAAGATTGGTGATAATTTTTTATTGTTCTTTTTCTGTTGCAGCCTGGATTTGTTATCACATTATTATACAATAAGTTTTTCAAGAATTTTTCTGCCTTTCGGAGGAAAAAATACTACCAATTTAAGGACGAGGAAGACAGAATTGTGACGGTGGAGCCTACATTTATTGACATTAGTGACCGAGAGAAACTTGTGTAACTGTTATAATTTCAGAGTGGTTTCAGATATTTTTATGAATAACTGAATGAGAAATCAATATTTTTCTGTATGTTTGCAGTCAATAAATCAAAGCTAACTAACAATGTGTGTCCGCAATGTGGTCGTGACCAACTTTCATGAAAACGCTTTAAAAATCTTCCTCACACCTTCTATTTAGAATATTAGCATGTACTTTAAAATATTCCTATCCGAAACTCAATCGTTTGTAAGTAAAAGTCGAACGAAAAATTCGGATGGGCCTGAAACTCAAAATTGGATTTGGATTTTTCATACGGAAAGTAACACGTAAAAATTCAGTGGAGACTTAATACTTTTTTCCTTTATTCAACTCCATGTTAATTATTTTCTCACGAATTTTGTTATGGTGAAGCTCAACGGCCGCATCGGATTTCAATGTTTTGGGAGTATGTGATGGAAGCTAAGCTAGAGAGTATTGGGAAGATTTTGGGACCATTCATTATTTGCTTGCGTTGCCCTCAGTGCCGACAGCCGACATTGACTGAATTTATTTAAACATTGTACACCATGCCACCTAGTGTTGAAAACATTAAGTAGAAAACTAAAAGTAATTTTCTTCTGAAAGACTATTACTATTTCTTATGCATTTTAAACTTTGCTAACTCCACTCTTGTTAAAATTTAAAATGCGAGACAGAAACAGTAATTTTAGCAATATTTAGAACTTTAGTCAAGATATGCAATTTTTTTCAGCACAAAAAACTAATATAGGAATGAGATTTCGGGCAGACTCATAAAAACTTTTCATTTTATCGTTATCAAATATATTACATTTGGGAATACTCTAAGGAGGATATCCTCTTTTTCATCAAATGAGTAGAAAGTAAAGCGTAGTAGTATATCTCTTGTGACTCAAAAGCTATTATAAGCATACATATGACATGAGTTAATATTTTGCCCACAAAAATTAGGCACACAAAAAAATGTTCTTCAAATACAAGGTGGTAGAATATTGACACGAAACACCACCTTGCTTCAAATATCAGCGTTTTTTGTAAAGTCAACGTAACATATTGTTGTCCCAAGGTCTGTAAAATAAATACTAACGTGTGATGGTGATTAATATAGTTAGTGACCGTTACTGATATAATACTAAACTATACAAATTTTTAAGTTGGTCTTTGTAAACTCGTTTGAAATGTGGGGGATGACAATATGAGGATTATTTGGGGTTTTGTTTCTCCTCTCTCTTTGATATTTTTATTTCTCACCCTGTCGGCCTACAAAAGTCGACGCTACCGCGGACAGAAAGGGGATTTCCGGCAGCTTCACACACAGTTTTCAACCAATGGAACGCACTTATCTCAATAGTCCGAGCGGACTCTAGATCTAGAAATATCTGGTGGCTTCCCTTAAATAAACACGAAAAAACTCCAATAGTCGGCTCATCGTTTTTTTTTTGGAACAATAATCTAATCATTACAGACCTGGAAGCCATAAAAGTCATAATGGTGAAACATTTTGACCATTTTGTCAATCACTCTAACAGCAAGAAAGTTCAAAACGAGCCCCATTTCGAGCGAGCAATTTTCAATCGGGAAAACGAAGAATGGAAAAATCTCCAAATTGCCAAAATGGCAATAAATTTTACGTTCACCTATAGCAAAATCAAACCCATGTATTCAATTTTCAATGCAAGCTCTAAAGCTCTTGTTTAGTACACTTTGAGACAAAGTGAAAACAATGATGGGCAACTAAATTTCGCGGAAAACAGTTTGAAGTATTTAACTGATGTGATTGCATCTAAAGCATTTACTTTGCTAATAAGAATGCTAGAAGATTGCAAATGAATTTAATTTTGAAAGGGGTGATGAAAACTTTAGCGATGATGGCTTCTCCAAAGTTGTCTGCCACGTAAATTCACGGGCATACAAAATACCCGGGACAGATCAAGTAATCCGAAAATGATAAATAACTTTAATACCAGTAGCTACAGCTCATTTTGTGAGACCATTTATCCAGAACCCGAAAAATTCATCCCGCAGAGTCCTTCCCTTGAAAATAAAAAGGATCGTACTACTGCTGCGTTTTTGGCATTTGGTGGTGGACCAAGAAATTTCATTGGTAATAATATTCAATTGAAAATACTTTGTTCAAATTTTGAATCAATCATGATTATCATATACGAGAAGTTGAAGCTCTTTTTTTCAGGCATGAGATTTGCTTTGACAGAAAGCAAAGTTGCACTTGTTCACATGGTGTAAAATTTTGTAGTTGAGCCATGTGAAAAAAAAAACTGGTTCTGAAATGAAATTTGGTTCACCTTTTACCTTGAAACCAGCCAATGGGATGTGGCTCAAACTCAGACCGCGACAATAAATTTTTCAAAGACTCCAAATTAAAAGTTGCTGGCTAAAGTAAAAAATTACTCCTTGCTGAATAAGCTATTCTAAACTCGCAAAAGCTGATACAATTTTTAAACCAAACACTTTGATTCCGTGCATTTCTGAACTGAATCTGAAGTGAAAAACAACAGTACAATTTATTCGACTGATTAATAAAACATTTTTCTGAATAAAAAATTAGTTTCGTTTATATGTTTACTTAAAGTAGTACGCTTAAATATTAATTTTTAGTATATGAGCACCAAGTCAATCTGTTAAATAATTAAACATGAGAATGTGAATACACCAGAATCAATGAAAAGAAAAGAAAGTGACATGAGAACATGTTTATGACCTTTGAAATTAAAATATGACTCATAAAACTAACTAACTAACTACAAATAATTTTCCATACTTTGACGATAGATATACATTAGGATGACTATGGCAGTAGAAGTAAAAAATAAATTTTACAAATATAGTATCAAAATTCATGTCTTCAGCGATGATTGTAAACACGGATTCGTTTGCGATTGCGATTTGTTTCAGAGATATATATAAAAAATAAGCGGCACACATTGAATTTGTTATGCAGTGCCAGTATCAGAGATCTAAAAAAATTTCAAAGAATCAGCAAAAACTCCAAAGAAGAATACAAGCTTTTATATTTATATATTAACAATCCCAAATTACCATATTTGATGACTTATTCAAAGAAAAATTCCATTTTTGTAAAGTCGGCGTAATACCTGTAAATTTCAAATATCAATTATATAATCTGTTAAAATTAAACCCCTCGGATGGTTACCCTGAAGCAATATGTTTATAAATATTAATATTTACTGTCTGCCTTTGGTTTCTTAGTGCCCTGATTATTTTGAAAACTGTATTAAATATGAGGATTTGAGGATAGCCCATAAATATCCAACTCACATACAAGTGTCTCAACTCTCAAAATTTGCCAATTCACAAATATTAGTACGAAACTGACCTCTTTACAATCCTATAGCATATAAAATAATCTACTTCCCGAAATCACAGAAATTATTTTATCCCCATTGTTTAAACCAACATTGAAGCAATATTTAATTTCTTTGCAATAATTATGTTTTAAAATATACTCCATCCACCACTTTGATTGATCAATTTAATTTTGCCAGCCAACATAATCTAATTATCCTTATGACGTTTGCTATTGACTTAAATGAACTTTATGTAACTGTTTCTCTCATAATTAACTCTGACTGAACTTTCTTTTTTTCTAAATAAATTAGTACACTTGTCGTAATTTGAAAAGTCTTGTATATGAAAATAAATAATGTGGAATAAATAATAAATAAATAATAATGACTTTTGCTTTTGGTTTGAAATGATAAATAAAAATATCAACTTACTCGCCACCACAGCCTTTGCCTCCTCATTTGTCAGTACTTTGGGGGGAGGATGATAGTTACGCTTTAAAAATCTTTGATAAGTTGACTCTTCTTTGGTACACTTGTTAACTGCAGAACGATTAACATTATGAATTCACTCATTCACTGACGAAGCACTTTTTTTGCTTTTGAAGAAAAAACACAAAAGAAACGGGTATCAGAGCAATTTTTTACTTACCTGGTGAATGAACATGATGATTATAAAATTCATCTTCTCCATTTGTTACGGGCTCATAATTCTCGTCCCCATCATGAGCATTTGAATTTTCACCCTCGGAAGAGAGATCAATAACTTCTACTTCTTGATTACCAATATTTTTGCACAACAAAGAGGCTCGTTGCGCTCTCCTCTCTTTTCTTTCACGAGCGTATCGTGCTTTTACCTGATTTACCAAATTAAAAAATTCAACCCATGTAATAAAACCCCCAAAATAGCTTCATTGTACCTCACCTCATCCACTAGTTCAGGATCGAGCCTTTTTAGTTCCAAGTAAGGTGGACATTTCACATCTAAAGTGAATATTAGTTTCATTAAAATGACTTCGAAACGTAAACAACATAGAGTATTATGAACAGATAACTAACCCCATTTCGGTATCAGTCCAAGAGCAGACATAAACAGCAGTTTAGATTTGGGGTTTCGAAAATCTTTGTCCATATTCACTCTTTCTACTGTTCGACTTATCGAAACGCATGAAAGGTCTGCAAAGTATTGAGAATGCCAAGTTTTATAAAACGGAAAAAGTGTTTTTTTAAATGGAAAAAGTTACATTAATTTATTGATCCAGTCCTACGGTAAAATATATGTGACACAAAGGGATATCGCAACTTAAAATTCAAGTAATTAGTAGCATATTAAGACTAAATTGATGATTAGCTTTGCATGCATGTGTAATGCAAGGTATTAGGATAGTAGCATAACATCCAATATCTACTGCTATGAAACACCAACACAATCAAAATTGAAAGACTCCATTCCAATTGCAACAAAATCTGAACAATAAGCCGATTTTTGCATGCAATACTAAATCTTACTTAAAGTATTTTCTACTTCTAAATCTAATCGCATAATACAGTAGGTATATAACCACTGTGAGTAGAAAATGACGTCGATCTACTACTACACTCAATAAACTCATGCTCCCTACACTGGGAGAAATAAGTTTTACCTTTAGGCTTGCTACGCTGTGCAGCCTTTTTCTTCTTCTGGTGTAGGCGAAATGAGGCTCTCAAGGCTGTCAAAAACTGAAAAGGATTCTATCCAAAAAAAATTATCTTATAATGTGTATTGCATCAATTTATACAACAGTTCCGAATTTAAAAAATATAAATATCGCTACTTTTGAAATAGATCATAAATATCTAATTACCTTAGATTTAACAGCTTGTTTAGGTTTTCTGCCTCGTTTCTTTTTTATAGCTCCAGGGGATGGCTTTTGAACTCCTGAATTAATTAAGGCAGTGTTGTTTCGGTCACGAGACTGACCCATTGCAAAAATGGCGCAGTACGGCCGCTACAGAAATGTATTTTAATCACAAACTCCGTCGATACATTAGCGAAGAATGAGATCGGAGTGTAGCTGTTAGAATAATATAAAAACAATTCAAAAATTAACGACAAAAATTTTTTAGTTATAGCATTCAGAATTTAGTCACATGACCAAAATAACAACATTTATAGCCCATGCATGCACACAATCCACAGTTATAATCGCTAAAATTAGAATTCCATCAAATCAGAAATTAAACATATTCCCCAACCTTATCCCTCAAACCATTTCTTAGGAAATACGTTTTAAGACAGTACTATGTCTGTTTGTTTTTGAACCCCTAGTTTTAGTGAAAGGTTCTGTAAAAAAGTTTGTTGATTGAAATGAATAATGAAGCAAAAAAATGTTTGTTTGAATCTACAAATACTATTCTATATACCTTGGTTTGAATATAAACTACTGTCCATTTAAAAAAAAGGCAGTAAATTTGCTCGTTAGGTTACATGGCAATGGTTGTTCGTTGAAAACAAAAATTAAAGTTATAAATGATGAAAAAATGAACTGAAAAGTAGCAAATATGAATTTGTTAGCATAGCATTTTGGGAATCGACGGTTCATTATCCAGTATTTGGCCATTTAACCTTGGTCGCCAAGCGCCTTAACACAGGAATATAGATATGCCTTTAATTCTGAAATGGACAGCAGAGAAGAAAGTTTTGTGTTTTGTGGTTGCCATACCGACAAAATTGAAGGTGTCGTTTTTGATAGGTGATTTTGACCAAAAGGGCAAACTTTCTTTGACTGAAGGGCATTGGCAAACATTTTCAAAAATAATTTTTCTATTTATACTTTTCGTTTCATTGAATCAGCGGCTCTAACTAACATTTTATGTACCCTAGTGAAATGACAATTTCAGTAGAATGACAAAACTGGAAAAAATGTCTAATCTTTTTCCGTTGCAGGATAAGCTAAAAACCAAGTGAATTAGCTTTTAACGGCAAACAAACTCCTAAATTACACTAGCTAAATTTCTTGTTACCACTTGGTCACTGTTTACCGATTAAAGATGACTTGTAACGAGTCACCGCTCGTTTCAGCCATGTGAAAAATTAAAAATCGCCTTCAAAATCAGAAATCTACAATTGAAACTTCAAAAATGAGTTTAAAATGGCAAATTTTCACAAAAAACTAGCAACCGAAATTGCATATTTTTTGTAAATTAGCAACTCTATTCACTCAAAATGTCTGAAATAAAGATGGATTTTCATAATAATGTGCGCGCAATTTTTGGTGCTTGGTCATTTGTTGAATTTTGTTAGCATGGTAATGGTAACGATGAAAAAATAATGATGGCCTAATAATTTTGCACTGAAATAGTTCTATTTTAACACCCACATCAAAGTAGACGAATATATGACTATAGTTCATTTAAAAGGAAAAAAAAAAGTTGCCCCATGTTATTCGGCTATCCCTGATTTATACAAATTAAATCACTAAATTTGCGAAATGGTGTGGCAACAGTGGCAACAATAATAAACAATGCCAGACAACATACCTAAAAAACATTTTTTTTTCTGAAATTGACTAATTTTTTTAAATGTTAAAGCTTTTTTCTGGTTTTGCTGAAATGAAGAAAGGATTCGTGATGAAGTTCATTGACGTCAATAACGACGAAAAAATTTTTGTTTGCATGTATACTAACAGGAAACTACTACTGTGTTTCAAATTGAAGGAGACCTCTCCTACAGTGAGGTTGCTATTTTGGTTAAATGATCATTTGTTAAATTTATGAGAGGAAAATAGCGAAATATAGCAATAGAAAATTTTTTAAAGGAATTTCAAAGATGAAGAAAGAAATTAATTGTGTGATTTTCAATTGAATTTTCGGAAAAAAAAATTAACTTTGTTCATCCCCAGTTTGTTTACACGGAAACCAAGAGAAAAAAACCAATGACAAATAAATTTAGACTAAAAATTTTCCATTTTAATTTGAAACAGACAGTATAGTCCATTTCAATGAAAAAAAGAATTTTTTTTCGGTAGGTTATCTGACGCTTTTTGTTATTGTTGCCACAACAGTTTACAGACAATTTGTATAAATCCCCCATTTATCGGGGATAACTGAATAACAACTTTTTTTTACTTGTTTTACAATAACAATGCTGTGATTGGATCGAATTTTGGGGTGTTATTTAAAGAAATTTTGAAATTCAACCAAAGTAGCACGTTCATAATATCGAAGGGCTTTTAAAAGCTAAAATTAACTAAAAATTAAATAAATGGTCGAAAATTTTATCGAACTTTATGACTTTCATTCCATCATGACTTTCATTTCCATCAGCTAAATTGCGCCTTCTATGACGATACTAAAAACCATTATAATTATAATCAGATTCAACTCACAGTTTACAAAGAAGAAGTCAGTCCTTCCTTCTTTTCGAATTCGAAGGTCACCTCCATCCGCTTTCGAAGTTTAAAAATAGCAGCACAATTCGACGTGTTTAGTCAGTTTGTCCTTCCAGAGGAGAGTTAAAAATAACTTAAAAACATTCCTAAACTTTGTTTCCTTCAATTTTTTTATTGAATCAAACGTAGTGTCCGACAAAGCCGCTTCGACAATACTGCGACTGCGGGAGTCAAACGATAGCCTTTGAATTTTATCAATTTTTAAAGGTTTGCGCGGTAAAAAATGGTTGTCTCTATGACTGGTTTCTGAAATTTGGAATGTTACTTGAATCACTGGCTTCCAATTTCGTTTATTTCCTTACTTTCCAGGCACAGAATTTTTTTTCCATAACCTAATTGAAAAATAAATCTCAATTTTATAAAAGATACTAAAATATTCTATAGAACCTTGTTATTTCTACGCTCTAAATAAGAAAAACAATGAAGTGTACTTTTACCGCATTCGCAATGAAACATCAAGTAAAATTAAAGAGCGAACAGAGTAAAACTTAATATATTTGAATTAGTTCTACTAGCTAACTACTAAAAAGAAACTACTACGTTTGAAAAGTTGAAAACAAAGACAGCAGTACAAAAAAATATTTATTAACTATAAAATAACTTTTAAAATGAACTAGTTTTTTCAGCTAATATGGTGAATTGTTTGAAAAAAGCTACAAATTAAGAATACAATTCGACGAGAACAAACTATCAAATTGATATCAAAATTCATGATGGGATTCGATTGTCAAAATTCATAGGCATGTTTTTAATTCGTTTAGTTAGTGGTGTCGATTTCCTCCGTAGCTGGAACAATTTTATTTTCCTCTGGAGTGTTAAGTTGTTTGCCGATTGCTCAATAACTTGACTGATTTTGGCCAGTTTAGTTAGAACAACAAACTAAACCATTTTGATTAGTTAAATGTTCTTGGAATATGAAGAGAACCAAATCGCATGCTATATGACCAACTATGGATAATATGATTTCCGAAATCCGCATATTCCGTCCACCTGCCTTAAATTATCATCCAATTCAACTGTTAGGGGATTTATGATTACCGTAACAGACAAAACAAAAGTACAAATTATCCACATTATATTGCAACTTCATTGCCGCGTTTAATGAAGAGGAGTCCAACAAATAAAGGTGAGGTGATTTTTACAAAATCAAATATTTTCTGCAATAGAATAAAGAAAAGTCATTTTTTTCATTTTGCTTACTACATTTTATGATCAAGCCTTGCAAGCAATGTGTTTTACCTTGCTATTTATTCCATTTTTGCCATGAAATTCTGCTTAAAACTGCCACCAGAAATTTTGAAACTACCAAGCAGTAAAATAAATGCTGTAACTCCAGATTTTTTCGCTGTGTACTGAATTTCCACTTGATGATTGTTATTCAAAACTCGAGCACAAAAGAAGCCGCTTTGCTCCCCTTGAAGATTTAATTTGTCCACCAACATGGACTCATATTGGATCGTCAAAGGAGTTTTCCTATCCAGTGCAAAAAAATCTATCACCAAAGTCTGCATTCGGTTCACTTGTGTTGACGCAAGTTTGTTTTCCTGATTATTGTCTAGCAGGATCTTTTTGCTTTTTGATTTTCCTGGACAAAAGTACACCTTTGCATTTCGGGCTATAAAGTAATACCGAAGTGCTTGGTCCACTTTGTTCACTACTCCTATACATGAGAGGAATATGAAGAGTGCCAATAAAGGCTCTAAATAGGCGTAATATGAGTCCATTTGGCATTTAGTTTTCATTCATCATCGGTGTCGAAAGGGTTGTCATATTCAAGTTTATAGAGTAGTATCTGTAGACATTTAGCGTTTTGCTTCTTGTTTTACTCATTTCAAAATTGCTTAGCGACTTGGCAACGTTTTTCCAGCTCTAAAGCGCAAATTACATGAAGATACATGAATGAAGAATGAAATGTAGTAATTACATTACTTGCTTTTATTCTCTACATAACAATCCAAATTGGTTGTCACAGTTTATAGTCACCCTATAATTACAATGTCATTTTATGCTTCTGTTTTGTAAACGGAAGCTAGCCATCAAATATGATAACTACTAATTACTAAAGTTCAACAATGCGCTTTATTAAACTCACGCAATCAAATTATCAACAAAAGTGTAAAAGGCCAGCTAGAATGCTAGTCGTACTAGTCGTACATTAACTTACTATTCCTACACAATTTACTGCGTACGGAAAGTTTTTTTTAACGGATTTTAATATTTTGTATTCGCACATTCGGCGCATTTAAGAAAGTAGCATTAAAAGTGAATGAACTTTAATGCTTAGATGTTATTATCAGAAGATTGTAATGTGACAAACTTGTCTTCTCTTCTCTAGTTAGTAACTTGGTTTTCTCATGATAGGATGAAACGATGAAGTATGTGTAGATTGGGAACTCTAGACACCAATTACTAAAAGTTATTCACCCTAGAAAAGTTCTCCAGAGGACTGAAACGCAATGTATATATTTAGTTGATTGCTAACTGGTCGCTTGCTTCATCCACCCGCCAAAGAAATGGAGATGAGATTTTCCGCTACATCCTCCACAAGCCCCACCCACCTGTCTTTAGTCTTAATACAAAAAATATCCAAGAAATGGATTATTTGAAAACTTTTATAGTAAGTACAATTCCTGGACATCTTTGCGGTGAGCATAGATGGCGTCCTCGTCCTCGTTTCGTTTCTATTTTTATTCCATATCTGACGTATTTGGACAAAAAACATTGCTGTTTCATTACTTTCCAACTCCAAGGTTGGTTTCAAACAACTTTGCCCATGTTTTAAAAAGTCAAATATCCCAGGTTCATTACGGTATTTCAGATAAATTAGTTAAGTAGTTATAAACTCCATTGCACAAATTGTATAACGTCTGAAACTAACTAAAACAGACGTCAGAGTTTGCTACTTTTTAATATTTCAGTAAAATATACCAAAGTTTTTGGTGTACTGCTAATCGAATCCCTCTAATTAAGATTCTACGGGTCTCCCATTATAATATCCTCCTATATATTGCGTTATATACAAGCAATATAGAGGAGGACTAATGAGTCTCTCTACAGTCTACACACATGATTTCTTTGACTAATCTCACGAATGTTTCGGACGACTTTCCTAAGACTGCTTAGGTTGACAATATTTACAAAACGAATCGCTCACAGCTTGCATGCACATTTGTGTTTATCTGATTTAGCTCACAGTATGCTGTGTAATATAAAGGCAAGACGCAGTAGAAAAACTGGACAACCTATTTTGAATGAAATAATATGATATTTTGGATTTCTGCATCCTAATATTAGTCAAGTAGCCCTAAGCCCTTTATTTCCAATCATGATTTAGTGCTTTCTATATCCGAATTTGATTTCTGGCTTTGTTTATCCAAATCAAAATTATTGACACTTGACATGTATGCACTCTTGTACACGGTACTTACAAAAACGTTTAAAAAATTAACTGTCTTGAAAATGTGAAAATCTTGCTCTGTATAAGTGACACACATTTTTTAAGTTTCATTATTTCGGCCAATAAATTGTACTGTCTCAGTTTTTATACTTCTTGTTTGAAAAACTTAAGTCAGTATTACACTTTTGTTTAGTAGCTAAAAATGTGTTGCGAAATTTCAGGGAATGATTCAAAGAATAAAATGATGCAAGCTAATATTTCATTTTTCTATAATCTTCAAAACTTTTTTTGTATTTTTGTGTCATTGCAAAGAATATTTTAGCATGCATCGCAATTGAAAGATTGATTATATAAAACGCATGGAAACTCGAGTTTTTTGGTGTCTCATCCAACTCACAAATAAAATGCAGTTTGCATTCGGTTTAATGCTTTTGGAATCATATAAAACTTGTACCCAAATGGTCACATAAAACTATTTTAAACATGCTGGTGTTTTTATTAATAAGTATGCTTGATTAATTGCACTAAAGTGAAACCGTCCGTCCATCTATACTCCTCCTTACTTATTTATTTGTGTACGTAATGGCAGATTCAACGGGATATAGGAAAAGCAAAAGTATGCAAACTTTTTGTTAATAACCAATTCGTACAAATCAACGGGACCGTCTTTAAAAATTTTTCACTCATTCTCCACTACTTTTTATGTAAGCTTTGTCCGTGCGGTTATAATTAGGTACGATTTATTGAAACATAAAATCTATTTGTAATTGTGAATTGTTTTATAACTACCACGATCGGTCCAGCGTATGGCAAATATAATGCTCCATTAAGACGAGACAAAAGAGCTGTGGCTAATAATAGACGGTGACATGTAAACGTGCGGATTGCACTTTTACGATATTTAGCTGCTATTGTCCCTCAATGAAGACAAAGGCAATAAATTATTATCTTTATCACTCTTTGTCAACAAATAGTAAAGCCACTTGACTTTATTTGGGGGGCTTGAATCCTCCAGCCAGTCAAAAAGAATAAAACACGCCTTTTATTCAATATTATGCCAAAATTATGACGTACTTGCATCATCCGTTCAATTCTTGCATAGTTCGCTCAAATATATTGGGAGAATAGCAAATGGCAACCCATCATACTTTCCCAAGGGTAACAATTTGGCTACAGTCATAAGCCGAAGACCAAAATCAGGGGGGGGGGGGCAGAAAGAAA
>Ga0210040_10001457_pt1 | contig 35621 bp, 29 predicted proteins | sample CryGeyCG12114_NA_FD_185462 | JGI IMG/M metagenome (GOLD analysis project Ga0210040, IMG submission 185462) | Groundwater microbial communities from aquifer - Crystal Geyser CG19_WC_8/21/14_NA (SPAdes) (version 2) | ecosystem: Environmental > Aquatic > Deep subsurface > Groundwater | place: USA...
CCGCGCAGGACCGGCCGGGCGAGCTCGGTCCGGTAGACGCCGTCGACCAGCAGGTGCGCGGCGATGTGGACCCCGACCACCTCGCCGGTGCACCACCAGCTCCCCGACGGTGCACCGTCGGCGGTGAGGAGCTGGACCACCTGGGCGGTGCGGCACTCGAAGCTGACGGGTGCCTCGGCCACGTAGGGGGCGGCCACGTCCTCGGACTCGACCGCGCCCAGCCCGGCCCGCGTGAACTCGTCGACGCCCGCCTGCGTCGAGGTCGCGTTCATCTGCTCCGCGAGCGCGCGGGTGACGAGGTTCCAGGTGAAGGCGCCGGTCTCCTCGGCGTTGCGGACGCTGTCCTTGTAGCCGACGCTGCTGAAGCCGACGAGCGGCGGGGTGTACGACAGGGCGTTGAAGAAGCTGTACGGGGCGAGGTTGCGGACCCCGGTGCGCGAACGCGTGCCGATCCAGCCGATGGGGCGGGGCGCCACGATCGCGTTGAACGGGTCGTGCGCCAGCCCGTGCCCGTCCGCGGGGCGGTAGAAGTGCTCGCTCACGGTCAGAACAGCTGCTCGAGCGCGCCCGAGTCGACGTCGTAGAGGAAACCGCCGACGGTGGCCCGTTCGCCGACGTGCGGGTGCGTGCGCAGCAGGTCGACGTCCTCGATCAACCGCGCCCGCTGGTCCGTGGAGGCGCCGAGCGTCAGGTCGGAGAGGTCCTCGCCGGTCTCCCGGGCGACCCGGGCGACCACGTCGGCGTCCTCGCCGCTGGCCATCGCACAGCGGGTGTGCGGCACGACCAGGATGCGGGTGACGCCGAGCAGGTGCACCCCGAGCACGCAGCCGATGAGGGCGTCGGGCGTCACCCGGCCACCCGGCGTCCGGAGGATCTTGGCGTCCCCGGTGCTCAGCCCGATCATCTCCAGCGGCTCGATGCGCGAGTCCATGCAGGTGATCATGGCGACGCCGGCGCGCGCGATGCCGTCGAACCCGGCGAGGCCGAAGCCCTCCCGGTAGCGGCCGTTGGCCTCCAGCAGGTCTCTGAAGTCGGGGGAGCTCACGCCGGCGAGCGTACGAGGGCCGTGTGACGCAGGTGTGACGTCCTGGTCGGCGCACGGACTCAGGTGGTGCACCGACGTCGGTGCACGACGTGCCGCGCTGCCCGTCAGAAGCGCCCAGAGCGCCGCAGCTTCGCCGGGCGGCCGTCGGGGTCGTGGACGAACCGGGCCATCGGGCGCGCCCAGAGGCGGGTCAGGGGCCCCAGGTGCCGCGGGTTCAGGCGCCGGAGGCGGCCGGGTGGGCGGGCACCGACCTGCCCGCCGGCGTGCCAGGCGTCGAGCCGGTCGGCGGCGGCGGCGTACGCGTCGAACATCCCGTGCTCGTCGACGCAGTCGGCCAGGACGTCGTGCAGGGCCGCGTCGTCGACGTCGGCCGGGGAGCCCGGGGCGAGCAGGTGGCCCGTGTCGCCCGGGAACCGGGCCGCGCCGACCTCGCGGTCGAGGTGCTCGGCAGCGAGCATGAGGCGGAGCCGACGCGCGTACGCCGAGGTGTCCGGTGCGCCGGACGGGCTCGCCTCGTCCACGACGACGGCGGACAGCTCGGAGTCGTGGGTCCACGAGCGGCGGTTGAAGTTGTCGGAGCCGACCGTGGCCCAGACGTCGTCCATCACGCACACCTTCGCGTGGACGTACACGGGCCGGCCCGCGTGGTTCTCGAGGCTGTAGAAGGCGACCCGGTCGCCGCCGGCGCGCTGGAGCAGCTCGACCGTCTCCTGCCGGGCGAGCTCCTGCGGCACCCGCGACAGGACGCCCGCCTGGTCGGGCACGGGCGGCAGCACGGCCACGACCCGCAGGTCCGGGCTGGAGCCGAGCGCGTCCTCGAAGGCGCGGGCGACGTCGAGCGACCACAGGTACTGGTCCTCGATGGAGACGAGCCGGCGCGCGAGGCCGAGCGCCTTGCTGTAGCCGCGCGCGACGCTCCGTTCGCCGCCGCGGGCGAAGGAGTAGTCGCGTCCGTGCCGCAGGTTGGGGTAGGTGCGCAGCAGCTGGACGGTGTGCGTGCCGCCCTCGACGGGGCCGGGTGCGGGGGCCTGGTCCGGCAGCGGGTCGGGGGAGAGGTCGGTGTGCGACAGCCGGTCGTGCAACCAGAGCAGCGGGTTCTGGCTGAGCGGCGTCGGGTCCTCCCACCGCTCCCGGAACACGGTCTCGACGTCGCGCACGGCAGGACCCGAGATCACCACCTGCACGTCGTGCCAGGCGGGGGTGGGCCCGTACGCCGGCGCCATCGGCTGGGCCTGCGGGTCGCCCTCGTGGCGGGCGTCGTCGCGGCGGCTGTGCGACAGGTCCACGCCGCCGACGTACGCGACGTCGTCCTCGGGCCGGCCGCGGTGGCGGATGACGACCAGCTTCTGGTGGTGGGAGCCCCCGGTGCGGACGCGCATGTCGAGCAGCGCCTCCGCACCCTGCTCCTGCAGCCGGATCCCGAGCGTGCGGTTCTCGTGCGCGGAGAAGGACAGCGCGTCGAGGTGGCTGCGCCAGATCAGCCCGCGGACGTCGACGCCGCGCTGGTCGGCCTCGCCGAGCACCCGCAGCACGTCGCTGCCCTCCTCGTCGAGGAGGCGCTCGTCGGCGTCGCCGCGCCAGTCGGTGAAGAGGATGAGGTCGCCCGGGCGGGTGGTCCCGACGCGGCCGGCGAGGTGCGCGAAGTAGGCGCTGCCGTGCACGAGCGGGTGGACGACGTTGCCCCGGGACCACGCCTGGTCGCCGGGGTAGGCCGCGTCGAGCACGGTCTGGTCGTTGGCACGCTCGGCCTTGCCGATGAGCCACTCGGCGGCACGGTCGGTGGGGCTCACCCGGCGCTGCGGCTCGACACGGCGGCGATCGGCTGGCCGGCCGGCACCCCGGAACCGTCGCGGCGCCCGTCCGCGGGGGGCAGGTCGACCGGCGCGCCGCTGGCCGCCGCGGCGACGGCCGGCGCCCGGCCGACCCAGGCGAGCAGCAGGGTGTCCTCGCCCTTCAGGAAGCGGTGGCAGCGGACACCCCCGGTCGCCCGACCCTTGGCCGGGTACTCGCCCAGCGGCGTCACCTTGACCGTGCCGGGGTCCGTCCCGGGCAGCGCGCTCGCGCTGCCGGCGACCGTGACGACGACACCGTCGGTGGGGTCCGTGACCCCGAACCAGACCGCCGACGCCTTCGGCGCGAGCCGGACGCCGGACATGCCGCCACCACCTCGCCCCTGGGGTCGGACGGAGGCGGCCGGGAAGTGCAGCAGCTGGGCGTCGCTGGTGACGAAGACGAGGTCGGCGCCACCTGGTCCGGACTCAGCCTGCGCCTCGGTCAGCTCCAGCGCTCCCACGACCTCGTCGTCGGCGTCGAGGCGGACGACCTCCCACGCGTCGCGGTTCAGCACCTCGGGGGCCACCCGCTTGACCACCCCGGACGCGGTCCCGAGCGCGAGCCCCGGGCTGTCGGCGCGCAGCGTGGTCAGCCCCAGCGCCCGCTCGCCCGCCTCGAGCGTGACGAGCTCGCTCACGTGCGTGCCGCCCTGCAGGTTCGGCGCGGTGGCTGTGGCGGGCACGGTGGGCAGGTCGAGCGCGTTCAGCCGTACGCAGCGGCCGCGGCTGGTCAGCAGCCCGACGTCGGCGCGGGCGGTGGCCAGCACCCGGGACACGACCACGTCGTGGTTGCTGCGCGGACCCTCGCTCGCCAGTGTTTCGGCGTGCCCGGTGCGGGCCAGCAGGCCGGCCGAGGACATGAGGACCCAGCACGGGTCGTCGGCCACCTCGAGCGGGCCGGCGGCCGTGGTCGCCGCGGTCCCGCCGGCGGCGAGCAGGATCGTGCGCCGCGGGGTGCCGTGGGTCTTCGCCACGTCGGCCAGCTCGTCGGAGACGAGGGCCCGTAGCCGCTCGGGGCTGTCGAGGATCTCCCGGAGGGCGGCGATCTCGGCGGTCAGCGCGTCGCGCTCGGTCTCGAGCTCGAGGACGCTGAGGCGGGTGAGGCGGCGCAGCGGCATGTCGAGGATGTAGGTGGCCTGGACGTCGCTGAGGTCGAACGCCTCGATCAGCCGGGTCCGTGCGATCGCGGCGTCGTCGCTGGACCGGATGATCGCGATGACGTCGTCGATGTCGACGATGGCGAGCAGCATGCCCTCGACCAGGTGCAGCCGGTCGGCCGCCTTGGCCCGACGGAACTCCGTACGCCGGGTGGTGACGTCGTAGCGGTGCTGCAGGTAGACGTCGAGCAGCTCGCGCAGCCCCAGCGTCCGGGGCTGGCCCTCGACGAGGGCGACGGCGTTGATGCCGAAGCTGTCCTCGAGCTTGGTCGCCTTGTAGAGCTGCTCGAGCAGGGCGTCGGCGTTGAAGCCGTTCTTGACCTCGATGACCAGCCGCATGCCGTGCGAGCGGTCGGACAGGTCCTTGACGTCGTGGATGCCCTGCAGCCGACGCGACTGCACGCCCGTCTTGATCTGCTCGATGACGCGTTCCGGGCCGACGAGGTAGGGCAGCTCGGTGATGACGATGCCCTTGCGCCGGGGGTGCACCTGCTCGACCCGGGCCGTGGCCCGGATCCGGAACGACCCGCGCCCGGTCGCGTACGCGTCGCGCACCCCGTCCAGGCCGATGATCTTGCCGCCGCTGGGCAGGTCGGGGCCCGGGATGAACCGCATCAGGTCGTCCAGGCTGGCCTTCGGGTGCCGAATCAGGTGCCGCAGCGCCTGGACGACCTCGACGAGGTTGTGCGGGGCGCAGTTCGTGGCCATGCCGACCGCGATGCCCGCGGCCCCGTTCACCAGCAGGTTCGGGAACGCCGCCGGCAGCACGGACGGCTCGACGTCCTTGCCGTCGTAGTTGGGCCGGAAGTCGACGGTGTCGGCGTCGAGGTCGGCCGTCATCGCCAGCGCGGCCGGGGCCATCCGGCACTCGGTGTAGCGCATCGCCGCCGGACCGTCGTCGAGGGAGCCGAAGTTGCCGTGCCCGTCGACCAGCGTCAGCCGCATCGACCAGGGCTGCGCGGTCCGCACGAGGGCGTCGTAGATCGCGCCGTCGCCGTGCGGGTGGTACTGGCCCATGACCTGCCCGACCACGCGCGCGCACTTGACGTGCGAGCGGTCGGGCCGGATCCCCATCTCCTCCATCGAGTAGAGGATCCGGCGCTGCACGGGCTTGAGCCCGTCGCGGGCGTCGGGCAGGGCGCGCGAGTAGATGACCGAGTACGCGTACTCCAGGAAGCTCGTCTGCATCTCCGAGGAGACGTCGACGTCGAGGATGCGCTCGGTGAAGTCGTCCTCGGCAGGACTCGAGAGTCTGGGCGGGCTTCGACGGGCCATGCGGTCTCTGCGTCTCCTGAGCTTCTTCCGGCGCTGGGGGTGCTGCGGCGATTCTGCCCGCCCCTGGAGCACCCGGTGTCCTCCGGCGCGCCCCGCCCGTACGAAAAGGCCGACCCGGCGGACGCAGCCGCGCACCGTCGAGCCAGCCGCACAGGTCGCGAACTGTGCGCCTGGCTGCGTCCTGTGCGGGTGCGAAGGGCGGGTGTGCGGGTGTGAGTCCGACACCTCGCCCGGGCCTTCCTCCCGTGGCTACCTCCGCACGCGGAGCTGGAGCAGGGTCACGGCGCCGGACTGCCGGTTGCTGAAGGGTTCCAGCTCGACCTTGCCCAGGTCTGCGGTGGAGAAGCGCACGCCGTCGCCGAGCAGCACGGGCAGGACGTAGACGAGGACCTCGTCCACGAGCCCCTGCCGCAGGCACTGGCTGGCGAGGTCGGCCCCGAGGATCGCGAGGCTCCTGCCGCCCGCGGCGGCCCGGGCCGTGGCGACCGCCTCGGCCAGGTCGCCGCCGAGGAACGTCACGTCGCGCTCCGGGACGTCGGGCGGCCGGTGGGTCAGCACGAAGAGCGGCCCACCCTCGTAGCCGGTCTCCTCGGGCGCCGTGCGACGGCTGACCTCGTACGTGCGTCGTCCGGCCAGCATGGCGCCGGTGGCCTGCACGACCTCCGGGAAGGGGTCCGCCCCGAAGTGCCCGTGGATCCAGTGCGTCGCGTCGCCGGGGCCGCGATGAACCCGTCCACCGACACCGCCCGGTTGACGACGACCTTGCCCAGACCAGCCTCGATCCCGCTCACGGAAGGACCGGACCCGGCGGGCGCCCCGGAAGTCATCGGGGGCCCGGCGCGGACGACGTCCGACTCAGGCGACAGGTGCGACGGCCCTGCGCACCAGCTCGTCGACGGCCACGGCCACAGCGGTGGTCATGCGGGTCAACGCGTACTCGGTCGGCCACAGGTCTCCCTCGTCGAGGTGCGCGACGTCGCTGAAGCCGAGCGTCGCGTAGCGCGAGCCGAACTTGGCCGCCGCCTTGAAGAAGCACACGACCTTCCCGTCGCCGTCGACGTAGGCCGGCATGCCGTACCAGGTCTTCGGCCGGAGGCCGGGTGCTCCCTCGCTGACCAGGGAGTGGACCCGCTCGGCCAGGACGCGGTCGGCGTCCGGCAGCGCGGCGATCGCGTCGAGGCAGGCCTGGGCCTCGTCCGCCTTCTTCGCCCCGCCCCGGCCGGAGGACCGCAGCTCCTCCGCGCGCGCCCTCATCGCGGCCTTCTCGGCCTCGGTGAAACCGGTGCTGCCGTCGGTGTCGGGCATGAGGACCTCTTCTCGTCGTGTGACCGGTGCTTTTGCTTTGATGACGGCTCGCGGCTCGCTGGTGTGACGGCGGAGCCCACATGGCACCGACGCCGGCCGGCCCTGGCGGTGGGGAAGTTCCCGCATGAAGTCATTTCAGGTCAAAAAGTAATACGTCGCCTGGACCGGGCTGAAGAACTCTAAGGTGGCCGGACCTGGTCCACTGCGAGGACCGCCGACGCACGCGGGGGCCTTGTGCTGCGCATCCGATCTTCTCTGACCGCAGCCTGTCTGACGGTGCTCCTCCCGCTGGTCGGCCTCGCCGCCGCGCCGGCACCGGCGGAGGCGGCACGCTCCAGCGACGTCAGGTTCTCCAGCGGTCCGGGGACGGGAGCGCCGACCGACGAGGTCGGGGGCGTCCCCGTCCACGCGCTCGGCGCGGACCCGCGGCCCGTCGGTGAGAACGTCTCGACCATCGGCCCGGTGGCCGCCTCGCCGAGCGTCAACCACGTCCGCATGGGGCAGGGCTGGACCACCTGGAGCCACGGCTACACGGGAGACGTCTACCAGACCACGCGGCCGGAGAGCGGGCCCGAGGGCGTGACGCTCACCCTGCCCGCCCGGACGTCGGCGGTCTACTTCTACGCCGAGCCGGACCAGTGGGCGGAGATCAGCATCGAGGCCACCACCAAGGACGGCACCACCTCGTCGGACCAGCTCGTGCAGGGGGAGGGCGGTGCGCGCTACTTCGGCTTCTACTCCACGAAGCCGTTCTCGTCGTTCATCACGTCCATCACGGTGTCCTCGGAGGAGGCCTTCGCCATCGGCGAGCTCGCCATCGGGTCCGACCTCAGCCGGTACGCCGCCCTCGGCGACTCGTACTCCTCCGGGGAGGGCGGCACCCGCCCGACTCCCGAGACCGACACCCTCGCGAACCACTGCCACCGCGACGTCGACGCCTACCCCGTCCGGCTGAGCCGGGACGACAAGGACCTCCGGCCGCTGGGCTTCGCGGCCTGCAGCGGAGCGGTGACCCGCGACCTCACCCACGACAACCACCTCTTCCCGTCCGAGCCGCCGCAGCTCGACACGCTGTCGTCGCTCACGACGTCGGTGACGCTCACCATCGGTGGCAACGACGTCGGGTTCAGCGCCGTGCTCGACGCGTGCCTCCAGGCCCGCGGGCACGCGGACGGGCGTGGTTGCTCGACGAGGTCGAGCCTCACGGGGGCCGTGGACGCTCGCCTCTCCGCGCTCGCCGGCCAGGTCGGCGCGCCGACCCCCGGAGCCAGCCCGGTCACGCCGGTCACCGAGGTCCTGTCCCAGATCCACGCGCGGAGCCCCGAGGCCCGCATCTACCTCGCCGCCTACCCGGAGCTCTTCGGCAGCTCCAGGGGCGACTTCACGAAGGACGGCTCGTCGCCGAGCGGCCGGGTCTGCCGGGTGAACCAGGTCGCGGACGCCTCCCTGGACTACCAGGACGCACGGTGGATCAACCGCCGGACGAAGGACCTGAACGCCGTCCTCAAGCAGGCGGTGAAGGAGGCGAAGGTCGCCGACAGCTCCCTCAGGGCGACCTTCGTGACGGTCCCGACGTTCGACGACCACGGTCTCTGCGACAAGAAGAAGGCGTGGATCAACCCGTTGGTCCTGCTGGTCACGCCGACGACCGAGGGGGTGGCGCCCGACCCCGTCAGCTTCCACCCCACGAGGACGGGCCAGAAGAAGGGCTACTACCGGGCCTTCCAGCGTCACGGGCTGTGACCGGCGGGTCCGACCCCGGGCGCTGGAGGGGCTCGGGGCAGGGCAGCTAGAGGAACCGGCGCAGCTCGCGGACCACCTGCGCGGCGGCCTCCTGCTCCCGGGCGAGCAGGAGGCCCCACGTGAAGCCGTTCTCGCCGCTGCTGCCCGCCTGCACCCCGAGCTCCCGCAGCAGGCCCTCGGCCACGACGCTGTCCTGGTGCTCGCCGAGCAGCTCCTGGAACTCCTTGCGCGAGGCCACGATGGCGCCGGCCTTCTTGCCGAGCACCGGGGCGGCCAGCTCGACGGCGTACCGGTGCCGCTTGCCCGCCTTGCGGGCGCGGTGCATCAGCTCGTCGGCGTCCGGCTGTCCCCGGCGGTAGGCCTTGGAGGCCTTGCTCAGGCGCTGGTGCGTCGTGCGGTCCGCGCGCTCGACGTAACGCGCGACCCTCTTGGCACCGACGTCGGCGGCGTCCGTGAACGGCGGCTCGGACCGCCAGGCGTGCAGCAGGGCGTCCAGCGCGCGGTAGCGCGGGGAGTCGAGCGCCTCGTGCACGCCCGCCAGCGCGGCCGTACGGCGCAGCGCCACGAACTCCGCGAGCCGGCGGTGGACCGGACCCATCGCCAGGTCGTCGGGGACCGCGTCGAGCGCCGCACCCAGCCGCTCGGACTGCACGTCCAGGTCGCGGACCTCGCCGAGCACGCCCGCCCACCACTGCAGCTCCTCGTCGAGCCGGACCGCCTTTCCGACCTCGAACAGCTCGGGGAACACCCGCACCGTGCTGCGGAGCCGGCGGACCGCGACCCGGGTCGGGTGGGTCACGTCCTCACCCGCACGGATGTGGGTCGGCGCGTCGACCAGGACGGTGAGCTGGACGGTCAGGTAGTCGGTGGCGAGCTCGCGAAGTGTGGTCATAGACCGACAAACCTAGAGCGCCTCCCGTACGCCCGACGGCGAGGGCGATCCACGGAAACGTCACCGGGTTGTCACCTGGGCTGGATAACCTGAACGGGTGTCCGTCGGAGCCGCTGCTGTGGAGCTGGCCGAGGACCCGCCCGGCTACCCGCGCTCGTGGGAGGCCGACGTCCTGCTGGCGGACGGCGGCACGGCCCGGCTGCGTCCCATCCGGCCGTCCGACGCCGACCTGCTGGTCGCGTTCTACGACCGCGTGTCGCCCGAGTCGAAGTACCTGCGGTTCTTCGCGCCCTACCCGCGCCTGAGCCGACGCGACGTCAAGCGCTTCACCGAGGTGGACTACGTCGACCGCGTGGCGCTGATCCTCACCCTCGGCGGCGAGATGATCGGCGTCGGGCGCTGGGACCGCCTCGAGGACCGTGCCGGGTCGGGGAAGGCCGAGATCGCCTTCCTGGTCGAGGACGCCCACCAGGGCCGCGGGGTCGCCCAGCTCCTGCTCGAGCACCTCGCCGAGGCCGCCCGCGAGCGCGGCATCACCGGCTTCGTCGCCGAGGTGCTGCCCGAGAACCGCCGGATGGCGCAGGTGTTCGCCGACGCCGGCTACCGCATCCGCAAGGGCGTCGAGGACGGCGTGCTCGTCGTGGAGTTCCCGATCCTGCCGACCGACACCTCCGTCGGCGTCATGGAACGTCGCGAGCACCGTGCGGAGGCGGCCTCCGTACGCCGGCTGCTGAGCCCCCGGCGGGTCGTCGTCTACGGCAAGGGCGACCGGGTGTGCGGCGTCGTCGACTCGATGCTGCGGGGCGGCTTCCGCGGCGAGGTGCTCGCGGTGACCTCGGACGGCACCGAGGTCCCCGGGGTGACGAACGCCGTCTCGATCGGTGACGTGCCCGGGAGCCTGGACCTCGCGGTGGTCTCGATCGGCATCGCCGACCTGGGCTCGGTGGTCATCGACACGGCCCACAAGGGCGCGCACGGGCTGGTCGTGCTGACCGGGTCCGACTTCAGCTCGCACGAGAACCGGCTGCTGGTCCAGCTGGCCCGCGCGTACGGCGTGCGCGCGCTCGGTCCCGACGCCCTCGGGCTGATCAACACCCGGCTGGGCGAGGAGATGAACGCGACGCCGGGCCCGATGCCGCGCACAGGCGTGGTCGGGCTGTTCTGCCAGTCGGCGGCCACGGGCGTGAGCCTGCTCAACGCGGCGCTGCGGCACGACATCGGGCTGAGCTCGTTCGTGTCCACCGGCGACTACGCCGACGTGACCGCGAACGACGTCCTGCAGTACTGGCAGGACGACGACGACACCCGGGTCTGCCTGATGTCGCTGGACACCATCGGCAACCCGCGCAAGTTCTCCCGGATCAGCCGCCAGCTGGCGCGGCGCAAGCCGGTCGTGGTGTTCGCCCCGGGCCGGACGCACCGTTCGGACCACCTGGGCGTGCGCGGCGGTCTCGGCCACGCGCCCGACGAGGCGATCGACGCGCTGTTCCGTCAGTCCGGCGTGATGGTGACCCACCGGCGCAACGCGATGTTCGACATCGCCAAGATCGCCGCGCGCCAGCCGTTGCCCGGCGGAGAGCGCGTCCGCGTCATCTCCAACTCCGCGACGCTGGCCGGCCAGCTGACGACCAGCGCGGCGGCCGCCGGGCTGCTGGTCGAGCACCCGGCCGTCGTGCTCCCGGCGCAGTCGCCGCCGGCCGCGTTCAGCGCGGCCGCCCGGGAGGCCCTCGCCGAGGACAGCTGCGACTCCGTCCTCTGCGCCGCGGTGAACGTCTACTCCGAGGGGGTCGACGCCGTCATCACGGCGCTCGAGGAGGTGTCCCGCCACGCGACCAAGCCGCTCATCGGGGTGTTCCTCGACTTCCACTCACCGACGGCCTCGACGGGGCCCGACGAGCCGGGCGCGCTGCCCCGCTTCGACTCGGGCGTCGACGCGGTCCGCGCGCTCGCGGCCGTCACCGCCCACGCGCGCTGGCGCGAGCGCGACCCCGGCGCGGTGCCCCTGCTGGAGCTCGACCGGGACCGCGCCCGCCGGCTGATCAACCAGGTGCTCCGCAGCACCCCGCAGGGCCGCGAGCTCAACGGGGACGAGGCGACCGAGCTGCTGGCCGCGTACGGGATCGAGCTCGTCCGCCGCTACTACGTCACGAGCCTGGACGAGGCGTGCCGCGTCGCCCAGTCGCTCGGCTGGGGCGTCGTGCTCAAGGCGACGTCGTTGACCGTGAGCGGGCGGCCCGACCACGCGAGCGTCTACCGCAACATCCACGACCCCGAGGACATGGCGCAGGCCTGGGACGACCTCTACGAGCTGCTCGTCGCGCTCGGCCTCGGCGCCGACGACGCGCTCAGCAGCGCGGAGCCCGTCGTGCAGGTGATGGCCCCGCCCGGCGTGGCGCTGGTCGTGACCAGCCGTGAGGACGCCGCGTTCGGGCCGATCGTCTCGCTCGGGCTGGAGGGCGTCGCCTCGCAGCTGCTCGGGGACACGGTCTACCGGGTGCCGCCGCTGACCGACGTCGACGCGGCCGCGATGGTGCGTGACCTGCGGACCGCACCGGTGCTGTTCGGGCGCAACGACAGCCCCGGCGTCGACATCAGCCGGGTGGAGGACCTGCTGCACCGGGTGTCCCAGCTCGCCGACGAGCACCCGCAGCTCGCCTCGGTCCGGCTGACCCCGGTCATCGCCTCGGCCGGCTCGCTGGCGGTGCTGGGGGCGCGGATCCACATCGCCCCGACCGACGACCGGCGTGACCCGCTGGCCCGGACCCTCTAGCCCGGACCCTCTGGCCCGAAGCGCCCCGCCCGGGTACGGTGCGACACGACAGGTCCCCGTCCTGTCGGGGATCTGCGAGGCAGAGGTGCTGATGACGACAGGCGGAGGGTCCTCCACCGGGGCTGGGTCACAGGATCGCGCGGGCGAGGACAGCAAGCTCGACCGGAGCGTGACCGGGGTGGACAGGCTCACCTCGATGGCCCTGCCGCTCAAGGAGCTGCTGACCCGCGTGGCCGGCTACGCGGTCCACGCCATCCCCGGGGCGGACGGAGCGGGCCTGACCCTGATCGAGGCGGGGCACGCCGACACCATCGTCGCGACCGCGGACTTCGTGACCGACGTCGACGACATCCAGTACGGCCTGGGGGACGGGCCCTGCATCATGGCGGCGCGCGAGGGCCGCACGGTGATCTCGCGGTCCCTGCGCGACGAGACGCGCTGGGGCACCTTCGGCGCCCAGGTCGCCGACCTGGGCGTGCACAGCGTGGTGTCGCTGCCGCTCCGGATCGGCGACGACGTGTTCGGCGCCATGAACGTCTACGCCCACGCCCTCGACGCCTTCGACGAGCGCTCCGCCGAGCTGGGGGAGGCCTTCGCCGTGCCTGCGGCGATCGCCGTGCAGCACGCCCAGGTGCTCGAGCAGACCCGTCGGCTCGCCGAACAGCTCCAGGCGGGGCTGACGACGCGGATGGTCGTCGAGCAGGCCATCGGGGTCCTGATCGGCAGCGACAGCCTGGACGTGGAGCAGGCGCGCCTCCGGCTCGAGGGGTTGAGCGAGGAACGCGGCGAGCCCGTCGGCGTGGTCGCGCGTGCCCTGGTCGACGAGGCCGTCCTCCGTGCGGGCGGTCGCGGGGCGACGGATCGGTAGAGGTTCGAGTACGGTCTGATGAGACGGCGGTCCAACCAGCAGGTCCGTGGGACCGTCGACGTCCTGTCAGCACCCGGCTCGGGCAGGTGACCGACCAGGCGGACGGATCCGCCGGAGTACCTGTGGAGCTCTCCACGCGCCTGTCCGACCAGCTGTCGCTGCTGGCCCTCGGCTCCGTCAGCGACGGCACCGGCCTGACCGCGGACGTGACCGCCCTGGTGGCCGCGCTCGACGAGGCGGTGTCGGGCTACGCCGGGTTGCGCCTGACGCTCGTGCACGACGGCCACCCCGTGCAGGTGACCGCGGTGCCCCCTCCCGAGACGGGTCCGCCGGTCGTCACCTCCCTGCGCGTGCCCCTGCCCCCGGTCTCGGGTGCCCTCGAGGAGGGCGGGGAGCTCGTCGTCTGGAGCAGCGTCCCCGGTGCGCTCGTGGACCTGGCGGCGGACGTCGGCTACGTCCTCCACGGCCGCACGGACGGTCCAGCCGGCCGAGCCCAGGCGGTCGTCGCGCTGGACGACGACCTGCCACGGCCCGGCGCGACCTCCGGGGTGCGCGGGCTGGACGAGCTCGCCACCCTCCATCGCGCGACCGGGCTGCTCATCGGGCAGGGCCACGACCCGGGTTCCGCGCACGACGTGCTGCGCCGTCTCGCGGCCGAGGAGGGACTCAGCAGCTACGAGCTGGCCGATCGCCTCCTGCGGCGCCGATGACCCACGCCGTACGTCGACCGGTTAAACTTCCCTCCCCCATCGAGGAGAGGTGGACCGTGACACCCGACGCGGCAGGGTCCGAGGCTCGTTCGTCCGAGCAGCGCAGCATGGAGGAGGACGACCTGGCGTCCAGCCTGCAGGGCCTGTCGGTGCTGTCGACCGGAGAGCTTCCCCTGAAGGAGCTGCTCATCCGTGTCGCGCGCTACGCGGTGCAGGCCATCCCGAACGCGGACGGGGCCGGGTTGACCCTCATCGAGCAGCGTCGGTCGGACACGATCGTGACGACGGAGGACTTCGTCGCCGAGGTCGACGCCGTGCAGTACGGCATCGGCGAGGGTCCGTGCATCAGCGCCGCCCGCGACGGCGTGACGGTGATGTCCGGCTCGCTCGGCGGCGACTCCCGGTGGCCCCGTTTCGGCGGCCGCATCGCCCGCATGGGCGTGCACAGCGCCCTCTCGCTGCCGCTGATCACCTCGGACGGTGTCGTCGGGGCCATGAACATCTACGCCCACGCCAAGCACGTGTTCGACGAGCGTGCGGCGACGCTCGGCGAGCTCTTCGCCGTGCCCGCGGCGGTCGCGGTGCAGAACGCCCGCGTGCTCGCGGACACCCGACGGCTCGCCGAGCGGCTGCAGAGCGCGCTGGACGAGCGGATGATCGTCGAGCGTGCCGTCGGCATCGTCATGAGCCGCTCGGGGGTCGACGAGGCCGCGGCGCTCGCCCGCCTGACCAAGCTCAGCCAGCACGAGCACGTCAAGCTCGTCCAGATCGCGCGCACGCTGGTCGACGAGGCGGTGCGACGCGCCCGGGCGATCCCGCTCGACTAGCGCGGCCAGCCCCGCTGCGGTTCTCGGCCTGGCGCGTTCTCGCCGGGCGAGCGCTCGGATGCAGCCCCACTGAAATTTGACGGGACCCGTCCAAACCTGCAGTCTGGTCACCGCTGACGACAGCCCTCCTGGCGACGGCGAGACCTCGTGACGGCGTCTCGCCGTGCGGACCCTGCTCCGGGGGCCGGACCGCCAGGTCGGCGCGCCTTCGGCACGCCGTGGCTGCGAGGACGTCGCCATGACCAGCACCTACATCGAGAGCCTGCTCAAGGGGGTTGCGTTGGACGCCGCTCTGCTCGACGTCGCTCTTTCTGCCGAGCAGGAGGTCGACGAGGTCCACTCGGCGGGCGCCGTCGTCGAGCGCGAGCCGGACGGCCGGGTGCTTGCTTCGACCAGCACGCTGGCCGCGGAGGTCGACGGGGTCCAGTACCGCAGCGGGCAGGGACCCTGCCTGCACGCCTACCGGACCAACCGCGTGGTGCTGCTGGACCTCGGCGACGACGACCGGCGCTGGCCGACGTTCCAGGCGGCGGCGCTGGCCGCAGGAGCGCACACCGTGCTGTCCGTGCCCCTGCGTCTGGACGACGTCCCGATCGGCTCGCTGAACCTCTACAGCCGCAGCCGTGGCGCGTTCAGCACCAAGGTCATCCGGACGGCGGAGCTCTACGCCCGTCCGGCCGCGCTGCGGCTCTCGTGGTGCGGTGTCGCCGTCCACGCGGTCGACACGGCGGAGGTCGCGGCCCTGGAGCTGCAGGACCGGGCCGTGGTCGAGCGGGCCCTCGGCGTCCTCATGGCGGTGCACGCGGACCCGTCGGTGGAGCGGGCCCGGCTCCGGCTCGAGCAGGCCGCGGCCGGGATGGGTCTCGACCTCCCGCTGGCCGCCGCACGCGTCGTCGCCGCACCGCCGGGCCCGGCGGGGTGAGCGCGGGGCGCGCCAGGCCGCGTCGGTCAGGGGCTCGGTCCGCCGAGCCGCAGGTCGTGCTCTCGCCCGACCTGCTGGCCGACCTGTCGGACTGGGGGCTGCACCTGCACGAGCGGAGCTTCACCCAGCTCTCGGTCGACATGCTGCTCCGCGACCTGCGCCGCACGGTTCCCTCCGCGCTCGGCTACACCCTCGTGCTCGGGCTGGCGTCCGGCCTGCCCGAGGTCTCGATCACCGTGGCCCACGCCCGGCTGACGCCGGACCAGGTGCTCAGCAGCATCGCCTTCGACCTGCCCGTGGCCCACGGCGTCGTCGCGCGCGTGACCTTCTACGCGGGGCTCGAGTGTGCCTTCGACCGGCTCGGCGACCTGCTCGTGGCCAGCGCCACCTTCGGCCCGGGAGGGATCGAGCTGGGGAGAGGGGTGCGCGAGACCGTGGAGCCCGGCGTCCAGGGCCTCGCCGACTACTCCCGGGTCAACTACGCCGTCGGGGTCCTCCTCGCGCGGGGCAAGTCCTTCGACCAGGCCCACGCGCACCTGCGGCACCTGGTGGAGCAGCACGGATCGCTGGAGGCGGCGGCCGAGCACGTGCTCCTCACGTTCAACGCGTGAGCTCTTGAAACGCTCCACTATTCTTGCCCCACTGCTTACGCAGTCCTTCTGAGGCCGGGCCACCGTCGTCGCGACCGTGGCCCGAGGACGCTCAGCCCCCTTCCGGGTGTGTCGTTCCGACAGGCCTCTCTTGACCACCGTCGTCACCCCCTCTGCCTCTTCGCGGCTCGGCGCCGCCGACCGTTCCGCCCGTACGGGCAGCAGCTTCACCGCGCTCACGCGTCAGGTGCACGAGCTCGGCCTCATGCGCCGCCGCTACGGCTACTACTGGACCAAGATGGTCGGCTCCGTGGTCGTGCTGGCCGCCTGGGTGGTGGGCTTCGTCCTGCTGGGCGACTCCTGGTGGCAGCTGCTGTCGGCCGCGGTGCTCGCGGTCATCGTCACCCAGGTCGCCTTCCTCGGTCACGACGCCGCGCACCGCCAGATCTTCGCCTCCGGGCGCTGGAACGACTGGGCCAGCCTGGTGCTGGCCAACCTCCTGGTCGGCATCAGCTACGGGTGGTGGCAGAGCAAGCACACCCGGCACCACGCCAACCCGAACAAGGACGGCTACGACCCCGACATCGACCTGTCCGCCGTGGCGATGACACCCGCGATGGCGACCCGGCACCGCAGCCCGCTGATGCGGTGGCTGGTGGCGCACCAGGGCTGGTACTTCTTCCCGCTGCTGCTCCTCGAGGGCCTGTCCCTGCACGTGGAGGGCATCAAGCGGGTGGCCCGCCGCGAGGCTGTCCCGCGTCGCTGGGTCGAGGTCGGCCTCCTCGCCGTCCGCCTCGGCGGGCTGCTGGCCCTGGTCCTGCTGGTCCTGCCGATGCCGAAGGCGGCCGCGTTCATGGGCGTCGAGCTCGCCGTCTTCGGGCTCTACATGGGGTCCACCTTCGCCCCGAACCACATCGGGATGCCGCTGGTGTCGCCCCGGCTCAAGCTCGACTTCCTGCGCCGCCAGGTGCTGACCAGCCGGAACATCGCGGGCGGACGCTGGCTCTCGATCGCCATGGGCGGTCTGAACCACCAGGTGGAGCACCACCTGTTCCCGTCGATGGCCCGTCCCCACCTGCGCCGCATCGCCCCGCTGGTCGCCGCCCACTGCGCCGCCGAGGGGGTGCCGTACACGCAGACCACCCTGTGGGAGGGCTACCGGCAGGTCATCACCTACCTGAACACCGTCGGCCTCCAGGGTCGCGACCCCTTCCTGTGCCCACTGGTCGCGCAGCGACGGGCCCTGTAGCGGCAGGAGCCGGCGCGCCGGGCGAATAGGGTGGGCCACATGAGGCTGGGCTCCACACGCAAGGACATGCGTGCTGACATCGACGCGACCGGCTACTTCCCCGAGCTGGTGGAGGAGGGGGTCACGCTCGCCGTCGCCGACGAGGACCTGCTCGACTTCGTCGTGCACCACGAGCCGACGTTCGACCACGACGAGATCCACCGCCACGTCACGGTGCTGGCCCTGACCCCGACGCGCCTGGTGGTCGGGCACACCGACGACCAGCCCGCCGAGCCCCCGGCGACCGGCACGTACGCCGCCTCGTCGACGGAGTCGGTGCCGCTGTCCAAGATCAACTCGGTCGTGCTGACCCGAGTGGTGACGCAACCCGAGCGCTACCGCGCGGGGTCGAACGACGTGGGGGAGACCTGGCTGACGGTGGGCTGGGACGGCGTGCGCCGGGTCGACCTCGAGCCGGCCGGCTGCGAGGACCCGCAGTGCGAGGCCGACCACGGCTACACCGGTTCCCTCGCCGGGGACGACCTCACCGTGCGGATGAGTGCGGCCGCCGACGGCCCCGACCGCGTGGCCCGGCTGGTGCGCTTCTCGACGACGTTGCAGCGCGCGGCGGCGGTGTGAGGGTCACCGGGTCGGGGCCGGCCGGTCCCGACCTCGGGACCGGTCCCGCCGGAGCGCCCAAGCCGTCACCGGCTCCGCTGCTCCCCGCGTACGGGCGCTCCACGCTGGCCGACCTGCTGCCCTCGGTCGGCCACCACCTCGACGTACCGGGGTGTGACGCCGACGTGCTCGGCCTGCCCGCGGCGAACCGCTACGTGGTGCTCCTCGTCGACGGGCTCGGGCACGACCTGGTCCTGCGCGCGGCCGACCGGGCCCCGTGGCTCGCTGCCCGGCTGGCCGACCGTGCGCTCACCTCGGGCGTGCCCGCCACGACGGTGACCAGCCTGACGTCGCTCGGCACCGGGCTGCCGCCCGGCCAGCACGGCCTGGTCGGCATCACGTCGCGCGTGCCGTCGACGGGGGCGATCCTCAACGCCCTGAGCTGGGAGTCCGACCTCCTTCCCGAGGTCTACCAGCCGCACCCCACGGTGTTCGAGCGCGCTGCCGCCGCGGGTGTGGCGGTCAGCTCCGTGGCGCTGCAGCGGTTCGCCCGGACCGGGCTCACGCAGGCCGCCCTGCGCGGTCCCCGCTTCGTGCCGTTCCCGAGCGAGAAGGACACCCAGCTGCGGATCGACCTCATCGCCGACGCCGCCAGCCGCGGGCAGCGGACGCTGGTCTACGCCTACGAGCGCGAGCTCGACCACACCGGGCACGCGCAGGGCTGCGGCTCGTCGGCCTGGCTCGACCAGCTGACCCGGATCGACACGATGCTCGCGCGCCTGCGGGAGGCCCTGCCCAGCGACGTGGTGCTGCTCGTCACCGGGGACCACGGCATGGTCGACGTGCCCGTCGCCCGCCGTCTGGTGATCGAGGACGAGCCCGAGCTCGCCGCCGGCGTCGACGTGGTGGCGGGGGAGGCGAGGTTCCGGCACCTGTACGTGGACCGCGACGCGCCGTCGTCGGTCGTCCGCCGCTGGCGCGACCGCCTGGGCGCCCGGGCCTGGGTGCGGACCCGGGACGAGGCGATCGACGAGGGCTGGTTCGGCCCCGTGCGCGACGACGTGCGGGCCCGTTACGGCGACGTGGTCGCCGCGCCGTCCGGCGACTGGGCCTTCATGACGCGGACGTTCCCGCAGGAGATGGAGCTGGTGGGCATGCACGCGTCGCTGACCCCGGTGGAGATGCGGGTCCCGCTCGTGGTCGCCAGCGGCACCCCCGGCCGGTGACCGCGTGAGCGCCCCGTTCCAGGAACCCGGTACGGCGTTCGCGGTGCCGGTCGTCGACATCGCCCCGTGGGTCGACGTCGAGGCCTACGACGACGAGGCCCGGGCCCACGTCGCGGGGGAGATCGACGCCGCGTGCCGCACGGTCGGCTTCGTCCAGGTCCGCGGCCACGGGGTTCCCGAGCCCGCCCTCGAGGGGCTGGCCGGCGCGATGGACGACTTCTTCGGTCTGCCGATGGCGGACAAGCTCGCGCTCAGGGTCCCGGCCAACCGTGGCTACTCCGCCCCTCGGAGCGAGTCGCTGAGCCTCAGCCTCGGGGTCGAGCCCGCCGGGCGGATGAACGACTTCTTCGAGGCCTTCAACGTCGGCGTCGAGGCGCGCTCGTTCGCCGGGCTCTCCCTCGACGAGGCCGACTACGGCCTGAACGTCTGGCCCGACGTGCCCGGCTTCCGGGAGCGGGTCGAGGCCTACTTCGCCGAGGCCGGCCGGGTCGCCCGAACGCTGCTGCGCGTCTTCGCGGTGGCCCTGGAGCTCCCCGCCGACCACTTCGCCGGGCTCACCGACCACTCGATCGACGTGCTCCGGATGAACAGCTACGCGCTCCCGCCCGGCGAGGTGACGCTCGACGGCGACCTGACGGGCATGGGGGAGCACACCGACTTCGGGCTGGTCACCGTGCTGTGGGCCGACCAGGTCGCCGGCCTGCAGGTGCTCGGTCGCCCGTCGGCGGGGCAGCAGAGCGGCTGGCACGACGTGACGCCCGTGGACGGGGCGCTGCTGGTCAACCTCGGGGACCTGACCGCCCGGCTCACGAACGACCGCTGGTCCTCGACCCTGCACCGGGTGAAGCCGCCGGTGGTCGACGGCCGCATCCTGCGGCGCCGGTCGGCCGCGTACTTCCACGACGGCAACGTCGACGCCGTCGTCGCCACCCTGCCCAGCCACCTCGACGCGACCGGCTGGGGCGGCGCCACCGACGAGGCCTACGGGCCGGTCAGCGTGCGCGACCACATCGCCGCGAAGCTCGCCGGGTCGCGGCAGGGCCGGGTCAACGTGTCCGCCGTCCGGGAGGCCGCCCGCGTGCTGGCCTCGCGGGACTGAGGCCGGCCCGCGAGGTGGCGTCGTTCCGCTACTTCACCGGCCCGATGGACTGCGGGAAGTCCACCCTCGCCCTGCAGATCGACCACACCCACGCCGGTCGTGGCCGACGCGGGCGGCTCTTCACCAGCCGTGACCGGGCGGGCGAGGCGATCATCTCGTCGCGGCTCGGGCTCCGCCGAGCGGCGGTGGAGGTGCACCCGACGTTCGGCTTCTGGACCTACGTCGTCGAGCAGCTGAGCGCGGGCGCCCGGATCGACTACGTCGTCTGCGACGAGACGCAGTTCTACACCCCCGAGCAGGTCGACGACCTCGCCCGGCTCGTCGACGAGCTGGACATCGACGTCTTCGCCGTCGGGATCCTCACCGACTTCCAGACCCAGCTGTTCCCGGGCTCGCGGCGGCTGGTCGAGCTGTGCGACTCCATGGAGGTGCTGCAGGTCGAGGCCCTCTGCTGGTGCGGGCGCCGGGCCACCCACAACGCGCGCACGGTCGACGGGCTGATGGTGGTCGAGGGCGCGCAGGTCGTGGTCGGCGACACGGCAGACGTGGGCGACCCGGTCGCAGACGGCGACGCCGTCGCGTACGAGGTGCTGTGCCGCCGGCACCACCGGGCGCACGTCACGCGGCTGGTCGCGCACGCCGGGCTGGCCGAGACGCTGCCCTTCGAGCCGTCGGGCACCGACCGCTGACGCCGCCGAGGCAGGTCAGCCGGGCTTGGGCCCGCCGAACATGATCTCGTCCCAGGTCGGCACCGACGCCCGCCTGCGCCGGCCCGGCTTGCGGGAGGCGCCAGGGCTGGGGATCAGCGGCTCGGGAGCGTCGTCGTCCGGGGCCGCCGGCTCGGCTCCCGCGGCGGACTCCGGCTCCGCGGGCTCGCCCTCTGCCGCCGCGGGCTCGACGAACGCTGCCGCGGCCAGCCCGGCGGTGTCGAAGGAAGGCTCGTCCGGCTCCGGCTCCGGCTCCGGCTCCGGCGCCTCGGGGCCGGGTTCCGCCGGCACCAGCACGTCGGCCGGCGGCTCGAACTCGTGCTCGTCGACCTCGGGCACCGCGGCGGCGTCGGTCAGCCCCGCGTACGCCCGGGGCGACTCCTCGGCGTAGCCGCCGAGCATCTCGTAGAGCGTGTCCAGGGCCGAGCGCGCCTCGGCCTCGCTGTCGACGGCGGTCTGGTCGGCGCCGCCCGCGACGGGCTGGACGTCCACCGAGTCGACCTCGACGGTGACCCGCGTGAGGTGCCGGACCACGGCGACGGTGGGTTCGGCGGCCTCGTCGCGCCGCGCGACGAGCGTGGGCTCGCTGTCGCTCTCGGGCTCGTGTGTCTCGGGCTCGTCGCCGTCGGGGCCGTCGCTCTCCGGGTCGTCGGCGACCAGCTCGGCGATCTCCTCGGCGCTGAGCTCCGCCGGCGGGACGACCTGCAGGACGGTGCCCAGCTCCTCGGCGATCGCCCTGACCAGCTCCTGCGTGTCCGCCGCGCTGGCGCTGTCGCCGTCCTCGAGGTCTGCGTCGGGGTCGCCGGGGAGGTCCACGTCGTGCGAGGGCTCGCGGGTGGCCCGGACCAGCGCGAGCTCGTCGTCCCGGTCGACGGCCCCGATCGAGTCGGCCGCCGCCCTCGCGGGCGCCTCGCCGGCCAGCCAGCGGGCCTCGTCGTCCTCGGCGACCGAGAAGCGGCCCTGCGCGTCGAAACGGAACTCGGCGTGCCGCGGCTCGCCCTCCAGCTCGTAGTCGGCGCTCAGCTGCCACTGGGAGTCGGCGACCTTCCACGCGTCCCAGCGGACGTCGTCGCCGTCCAGGCCCTGGCCCTGCAGCCGCTCGGCGACCACGGAACGCAGCGGACGGTGGCCCGAGGCCTCGCCGCGGCGGCGGACCGACGACCCGAGAGCGGTCAGCGCGAGGTGCTCGCGCTCGGCCAGCACCGGGGCGGCGAAGCGTTCGATGCGCTCGGCCTCCATCCCCGAACCGGCGACCAGGTCCTCGAGGGACTCGCCGCTTCGGATGCGGGTCTGGATGTCACGGGGGCTCAGCGGGGTGTCCATGGGCGTCTCCCGACGTCGGGGCGGGCGTCGTACGGGGGTGGCTCGGTCAGGAGCGTCGGTCGGGTGCTCTGTCGCCGGGGCCGGTCCGGGCCCGGCCTGCGGCTGCCCGAGGAGGGAGCGTGCGGCGGGGTCGACGGGATCCAGGGCGACGGAGAGCTCTTCGCCGTCGTCGGTCACGAGGACCACCGACGTGCCGTCAGCCGTCGGTCCCACCAGTCGCGCGGTGCGCATCGCTCGCGGTGGTTCCCTCCAGTCGGACTACGCGGGCCAACCTACCGTCCTCGCGCGGGTACGGCGGGCAGCGCCCGCCCGGACGTGGGTCGGCGTGACCCTGTGTGACTCCTTGTGGGTCCGCGGGAGCCGGTGAGCTCGAGCAGCGCGAGGAGGAACAGGGCCGGACGGTCGCGGTGCAGGCCGTGGCCACCGTGCGCGAGCCTGGCGTCGCCCCACCTCGGGACTTGGGTGCGGTCGTACGTTCTGGTCATGAGCACGCCATCGCAGACCTCGCACCCGGCCGCGGCGACCCTGGGTGAGCTCCACGCCGCGGGGCACGTCAGCCGCGGCGTCGCCGAGGAGCTCCGGGGCAACCTGCTCGGCCGGCTCCGTGCCGGGGAGGATGCGTTCCCCGGCATCGTCGGCTTCGAGGACACGGTGCTGCCCGAGCTCGAGTCCGCGCTGCTCGCCGGCCACGACATCGTGCTGCTCGGCGAACGCGGCCAGGGCAAGACGCGGATCATGCGCACGCTGGTCACGCTGCTCGACGAGTGGACCCCCGAGGTCACGGGCTGCGAGATCCACGACGACCCGTACGCGCCGGTCTGCGTCCGCTGCCGCGCGCTGCTGGCCGAGCTGGGCGACGACCTGCCGGTCGCCTGGCGCCACCGCGACGACCGCTACACCGAGAAGCTCGCGACCCCCGACACGAGCGTCGGCGACCTGATCGGCGACGTCGACCCCGTCAAGGTCGCCCAGGGCCGCACCCTCGGCGACCCGGAGACGATCCACTACGGGCTGGTCCCGCGGGCCAACCGCGGGCTCTTCGGCCTGAACGAGCTGCCCGACCTGGCCGAGCGGATCCAGGTCGCGCTGTTCAACGTGCTGGAGGAGCGCGACATCCAGGTGCGGGGCTACTCGCTGCGGCTGCCGCTCGACGTGTTCCTGGTGGCGACGGCCAACCCGGAGGACTACACCAACCGCGGCCGCATCATCACGCCGCTGAAGGACCGCTTCGGCGCCGAGGTCCGCACCCACTACCTCTCCGAGGTCGCCGACGAGGTCACCCTGCTGCGCCAGGAGGCCGGGCTCGTGGCCGAGGTCGGCGACCACCTGCTCGAGGTGCTCGCCCGCTTCGTGCACCTGCTGCGCGAGTCGTCGTCGGTCGACCAGCGATCCGGGGTGTCGGCCCGGTTCGCCATCGCCGCCGCCGAGGGCGTCGCCGCCTCCGCGCTGCGCCGGGCCGCCCGGACGGGTGACTCGACCGACGCCGGGGCCGTGGCCCGGGTCTGCGACCTCGGCCCGGTGCTGCCGACCCTGCTCGGCAAGATCGAGTTCGAGATGGGGGAGGAGGGCCGCGAGCGCTCCGTGCTCGACCACCTCCTGCGGCTCGCGATCGCGGCGACGTTCCGCGACCGGCTGTCCGGGCTGGACCTGTCCGGCTTCACCTCGGTCTTCGCCGAGGGCGCGGTGGTGGAGACCGGCGACCTCGTCCCCGCCTCCGACGTGCTGCGCCAGCTCGGCACCGTCCCGGGGCTCGCCAAGGTCCTCGACCGCCTCGGCTACGGCGACGCCGCGAGCCGCGGGCAGGTCGCCGCCGCGGTCGAGTTCGTCCTCGAGGGTCTCCACCTGACCCGGCGCATCGAGAAGGAGACCGTCGACGGCCGGACGGTCTACGGCGCCGCCTGATCCGTCTCGCTCGCGCGGCACAGACCACGCCCTCCGGGATCGAGGCGTCACCCTGTCCTCCATGACCTCTCCGGCCGCCACGGCTGCAGCGCCCGTCGGCACGGCCCGCACGCCGCTCGACGTGCTGCGGACCGTCTTCGGCTACGACAGCTTCCGCGGCGAGCAGGCGGAGATCATCGACACGGTGGTCGCCGGCGGCGACGCGCTCGTGCTGATGCCGACCGGCGGCGGGAAGTCGCTGTGCTACCAGGTCCCGGCCCTCGTCCGCGCGGGCACGGGCGTCGTCATCTCCCCGCTCATCGCGCTCATGCAGGACCAGGTCGACGCGCTCGCCGCCCTCGGGGTGCGCGCGGCGTTCCTCAACTCCTCGCAGCGCTCCGACCAGCGCCGCGAGGTCGAGGCGGCGTACCTCGCCGGCGAGCTCGACCTGCTCTACCTCGCGCCGGAACGGCTCAACGTCGCCGACACCGTCCGGCTCCTCGAGCGTGGGCACATCGCGCTCTTCGCCATCGACGAGGCGCACTGCGTCTCCTCGTGGGGCCACGACTTCCGGCCCGACTACCTGACGCTGGCGATGCTGCACGACCGCTGGCCCGACGTCCCCCGGATCGCGCTCACCGCGACCGCGACCGCGGCGACGGCCGCCGAGATCGTCACCCGGCTTCGGCTCGACGACGCCGCGCAGTTCGTCGCCAGCTTCGACCGGCCCAACATCGAGTACCGCATCGTGGCGAAGGACAGCCCGCGTGCGCAGCTGCTCACCCTGCTGCGCACCGAGCACGCCGGTGACGCCGGCATCGTCTACTGCCTCTCGCGCAAGTCGGTCGAGCAGACCGCAGAGTTCTTGAACAAGGAGGGCGTCCGGGCACTGCCGTACCACGCCGGCCTGGACGCAGCCGTCCGTTCGGAGAACCAGAGCCGGTTCCTGCGCGAGCCGGGGATGGTGATGGTCGCGACCATCGCGTTCGGGATGGGGATCGACAAGCCCGACGTCCGCTTCGTCGCCCACCTGGACCTGCCGAAGTCGGTGGAGGGCTACTACCAGGAGACCGGTCGCGCCGGTCGCGACGGCGCCCCCGCCACCGCCTGGCTCGCGTACGGGCTGGCCGACGTCGTCTCCCAGCGCAAGTTCATCGACTCCTCCGACGGCGACGCGGCCCACCGCCGCCGCCTGGCCGCACACCTGGACGCGATGCTCGCGCTGTGCGAGACCGTGGAGTGCCGCCGGGTGCAGCTCCTCGCCTACTTCGGCCAGAGCGCCGAGCCGTGCGGGAACTGCGACACCTGCACGAGCCCCCCGCAGACGTGGGACGGCACCGTCCCCGCGCAGAAGCTGCTGTCGGCGGTGTGGCGGCTCGCGGACCGCCGTCAGCGCTACGGCGCCGGCCACGTCGTCGACATCCTGCTCGGCCAGGCGACCGAGCGGGTCACCTCGCTGGGTCACACCGACCTGAGCGTGTTCGGGATCGGCACGGAGCTGGACGCCGGTGAGTGGCGGGGGGTCGTCCGTCAGCTGCTCGCCCAGCAGCTCCTGGCGGTGGCCGACGGCTACGGCACCCTGATGCTCACGCCGGGCTCGGCGGCGGTGCTGCGCGGCGAGCGCACCGTGGCGCTGCGCCGCGAGGCTCCCAAGACCGCCCGGGCACCGTCGAGGAGTAGGTCGGCGGCCGCGGAGGCGGTCGCCCTCGACCCGGCCGGCGAGACGCTGTTCGAGCGCCTGCGCGCGTGGCGGTCCGCGACGGCGAAGGAGGCCGGGGTGCCGCCCTACGTGGTCTTCCACGACGCCACGCTGCGCCAGGTCGCCTCGACCGCACCGACGTCGCTCAGCGCCCTGGCGGCCGTCTCCGGGGTCGGCGCCAACAAGCTGGACAAGTGGGGGGCAGCGATCCTCGAGGTCGTCTCCTCCCACGAGAGGTAGCTCGCGCTGCCCGAAAGCGCGTTTCCGGCAGCGCAAGCTACCTCTCGCGGCGGACGATCCACCGATCCCGGCGCCGGTCACGTCTCAGGCCGTCCTGGCGGGCAGCCTGGAGGCGCGCCGCCGTTCGACGTCGATGGGCTCCGACGTCTTGAGCGTCGGCCCTCACGACGATGACGTTGCGCCTCTCCATGGCCTCTTCTCGAACGTTGTCCGAGCGGTGCTGGTCGACGTCCCGGTGTCCCAGCGGGCGCTCGCCCACCCAGCTCGCGCCGTCGTACTCCATGGCGAGTCCGGCCTCGTCGTCGAACAGGTCGGGCATCGCCACGAAGCGCCCGTCGAGGTCGAGGAGGGAAGCGTTCAGCAGCGGGTCGGGGCCGCCGACGTCCTGCACGTACACCAGCCGGAGGCGCGTCTCGCCCGGGCTGCGCGACCCAGGTCGAGCAAGCGCGATGGCTCGACGTGCCTGGACCGCGCCGCGCCGGTCCTTCGGGGCTGTTGCAGCCAGCGTCTCCGGGCTGAGGCCCGCCCGGAGCATCAGGTCCAGGAGCACCACCGCCTCCGTCAACGAGGGCGCCCAGCAAGCGAGATCGATCGCCGTACGCAGCGGCGACGTCACGCGCAGGCCCCCGACCGTGCTCACCTCGCCCCGGACGAGCCTTGCTCGCCGGTAGGCGATGCCGGGCACGGGTTGCCGGTGGAGGCCAGGCGGGAGCAGGACGTCGACGGGTTGGTCCTGCAGCTGCCGGTCCCGGCCGTCGAGGTCCGCCCCGTCCACGTGAGCAGCGGCCCACCCGCCGATCGCAGCGTCGTCCGGCATCGCGGCCGCGGCGGAGATGATGCGTTGGGCGACGCTGTCGGGAGCGTCGCCGGGGACGTAGAGCCCCCGGCTCGACCGTCGCCATCTGGGGGTTGCCAGCTCGTGCTTGGCGACGCCGTGCCCGTCCAGAACCACCGTCTCGAGCGGCCGGACCGCCGAACCGACCTCGTCGAAGAACCTGCGCACAGCAGATCCTGACGCCGCGACGGACCTCCGGATCGGTCATCCACAGCCCAGTCTGACGAGCGGTAGGTCGCGGCGCGATCTGATCGCATTCGAGCGGCGCAACCTACCTCTCGCGAGAGGAGCAGGGGGCTCTGGACCGCCGGGCTACGTTGAACGGGTGAGTGCTGAGCGGTACGAGCCGCGCGACCCGCACGGTCGGTTCCGGTACGGGCCGTGGCGGGGTGGGCCCGACCCGCTCGCGGCCCCGTACGACGTGCGCGCCGCGATCGACAAGATCGGGTCCGACGTCCTGTCCGCCGGGAACGTCCGCGACTCGCTGCGCGAGCTGCTGCGCGAGGGGGTGGACGGTCGCGGGGGGCTGGACCGGCTCGCGGAGAAGATCCGCCGGCTGCGGAACGCGGCCCGCCGCCGTGGTGACCTCGGGGGGACGCTCGACCAGGTCCGCGCGGCGCTCGACCAGGCGCTCGCCTCCGAGCGCGAGGCGCTGGCCGCCGACGAGGGCGACGACGCCCGGTTCGCCGAGATGGAGCTCGACACGCTCCCCGACGACGCGGCCGGCGCCGTCCGCGGGCTCGACGGCTACGACTGGAAGTCCCCCGAGGCGCGCCAGACGTACTCCCAGATCAAGCAGATGCTGCAGCGCGAGGTGCTCGACGCGCAGTTCGCCGGCATGAAGCAGGCGCTGGAGAGCCCGGACCCCGAGGCGATGGCCCGGGTCAAGGACATGCTGGCCGACCTCAACCAGCTGCTGGCCAAGCACGCGCGCAGCGAGGACACCACCGACGCGTTCCACGAGTTCATGGGCGAGCACGGTGAGTTCTTCCCCGAGCAGCCCGAGAACGTCGAGGAGCTGATCGACGCCCTCGCGCGCCGACAGGCGGCGGCCCAGCGGATGATGAGCTCCCTCAGCCCTGAGCAGCGCGAGCAGCTGGGCCAGCTCATGAGCCAGGCCCTCGCCGACGCCGACCTCGCCTCCGAGATGGCCCAGCTCGGCGACAACCTCCGCTCGCTGCGCCCGGGCCTCGACCGGAGCTCGGACGCCGGGATGCGTCCCGGCGGCGAGGGCCTCGGCTACTCCGAGGCCGTGGAGGCCGTGGCCGAGCTCGCCGACCTCGAGGCGCTCGAGGCGCAGCTGTCGCAGGGCGACCCCGGCTCCACGCTCGACGACGTGGACGTCGACCTGCTCGCTTCTCGGCTGGGCCACGAGGCGGTCCGCGACTTCCAGGCGCTGCGCGACCTCGAGCGCGAGCTCGAGGAGCAGGGCTACCTGGCCCGCGGCGACGACGGCATGCGGCTGACCCCGCGCGCCGTGCGCCGGCTCGGCCAGAGCGCGCTGCGGCGCGTGTTCGACCAGCTCGAGGCCAGCGGGAACGGCGACCACGCCGACCACCGCACCGGGGCCGCGGACGAGCCGACCGGCCTCACCCGGCCCTGGGTGTTCGGTGACGAGCTCCCGATCGACGCGTCCCGCACGGTCGCGAACGCCCTGCGCCGGCGCGCCAGCAGCGCTCCGACCGGCTCGGGCCACGTCCTCGGCCTGTCCGGGACCGGCTCGGGCGGGATGCTGCTCGACGTCGAGGACTTCGAGGTCATCGAGACCGAGCGGCGGACGACGGCCGCGGTCGCGCTGTGCGTCGACCTGTCCTTCTCGATGGTGCAGGACGGTCGCTGGGGCCCGATGAAGCAGACGGCGCTCGCGCTGAACCACCTGATCGAGACCCGGTTCCGTCAGGACGCGCTGCAGGTCATCGGCTTCAACCGCCTCGCGCGCCGGCTGACGCCCGTGCAGCTCGCCGAGGCCGAGCCCGAGTGGATCCAGGGCACGAACCTGCAGCACGCGCTGCTCCTCGCGCAACGCCACCTGCGCCGGCACCCCGACGCGGAGCCGGTCGTGCTGGTCGTCACCGACGGCGAGCCGACGGCCCACCTCACCGGCGACGGCGGCGCGACGTTCCAGTGGCCGAGCACCTCGGAGACCGTCCGGGCGACCGTGGCCCAGGTCGACGAGCTGGCCCGCTACGGAGCCACGCTGAACACGTTCATGCTCGGCGACGACCCAGGGCTGCGCCGCTTCGTCGACGCCATCGCGCGGCGGGCGGGCGGGCGCGTGTTCACCCCCGACATCGGACGGCTGGGGGAGTTCGTGGTGAGCGACTACCTGCAGGCCCGCCGCGGGCGTCGCTGACGCGGACCGCGGCGGCGCCGTCCGGGTCAGGCCTTGACGAGCGCCTCGGTGATCTCGATCGCCGCGGCCTTGTGCTGGGCCGCGTCCCGCGGCGACGCGACGAGGATCTGGTAGAAGACGTCGTCGCGCTGGGCGAGGACGTCGATGACGTTCAGCCCGGACTTCTTGCCCGTGATGTAGCGCGCGTCGTCGGCCCCGGCGACGTCGATCGTGGAGACCTTGCCGTCGAACTGCGACTTGAGCTGGTCCTCGACCTGGCTCAGCTCTCCCTGCAGCGGTCCCTCCTGGGCGCTGAACACGGCGGCGTCCTTCTTGGTGCCGTCCTCGGGCAGCCAGCTGCACACGTTGGAGCCGCCCACCGCCTGCGTGGTGCCCTTCTTCACCGCCACGCCCGTCAGGTCCTCGATCTGCCCGGCGTCGAGCACGTCGCAGGGGTCCGTGACCTTTGCCGCCGCACCGGTGCTCGGGCTGGGCGCCGCAGTGCTCTCCGCCGGGCTGGGCGCGGCCGCGGAGCTGCTGGGCGCGGACGAGCCGGCCGGAGCAGCCGAACCGGCCGGCGCCGACGAGCCGCCACCACCGCAGCCGCCGAGGGCGAGGGCGGTCAGGGCCAGGGCGGCGAGAGCCGTCTTCTTCAACACGTGGAGCACCTGTCTGTGGGGGGCGCTCAGCACGCTACCCGCACGCGGGGTCCGCGTCAGGCGCTACGACCGCGTTCGAGGACGGTCAGCAGGTAGGCGCCGTAGCCGGACTTCTCCAAGGCCCGCGCCCGCGTCGCGAGCTCGTCGTCGGTCAGGAAGCCGAGCCGCCAGGCGGCCTCCTCGGGCGACCCGACCTTCAACCCCTGACGGGCCTCGAGGGTCCGCACGAAGTTGCCGGCGTCGTTGAGCGAGTCGAACGTCCCGGTGTCGAGCCAGGCGGTCCCGCGGGGCAGGACACCCACCTGCAGCCGCCCGGCCTCGAGGTAGGCACGGTTGACGTCGGTGATCTCGTACTCGCCACGCTCCGACGGCGCCAGGTCGCGGGCGATGGCGACGACGTCGTTGTCGTAGAAGTAGAGGCCGGGCACGGCGTAGTGCGAGCGGGGCCGGGCGGGCTTCTCCTCCAGCGAGATCGCGTGCCCGTCGTCGTCGAACTCCACGACGCCGTAGGCCGACGGCTCGGCGACCCAGTAGGCGAACACGGCCCCGCCGTCCACGTCGTGGAACTTGCGCAGCTGGGTGCCGAGCCCGGAGCCGTAGAAGATGTTGTCGCCCAGCACGAGGGCGACCTTGCCGTCCCCGATGAAGTCCGCGCCGATCACGAACGCCTGCGCGAGGCCGTCGGGGGAGGGCTGGGTCGCGTACGAGATAGAGATGCCGAACTGGGTGCCGTCGCCCAGCAGGCGCTCGAAGCCGGGCCGGTCGTGCGGGGTGGTGATCACCAGCACGTCGGAGATGCCCGCGAAGATCAGGGTCGAGAGCGGGTAGTAGATCATCGGCTTGTCGTAGACCGGGACGAGCTGCTTGCTGATCCCGAGCGTGACCGGGTGCAGCCGGGTGCCCGAGCCCCCGGCCAGGATGATGCCGCGCATGCGGAGCATGGTGGCACGCCCGGCCTCTGGGCCAGCGCGTCGACACTACGATGCCTGCGTGTCTGCGCTGCTCGTGACCGGCGGGGCGGGGTTCATCGGTTCGAACTTCGTCCGCCACGTCCTGAACCACACCGACCACCAGGTGACGGTCCTGGACCTGCTCACCTACGCGGGGAACCGGGCCTCGCTCGAGGACCTCCCGCCGGAACGGTTCTCGCTGGTCGTCGGCGACATCCGCGACGCCGCCACGGTCGACCCGCTGGTCGCCGGCGCCGACGCGGTCGTGCACTTCGCCGCGGAGTCGCACAACGACAACTCGCTGCGCGACCCCTCGCCCTTCCTCACGACCAACATCATCGGCACGTACACGTTGCTCGAGGCCGCCCGGCGCCACGAGACGCGCCTGCACCACATCTCCACCGACGAGGTGTACGGCGACCTCGAGCTCGACGACCCGGAACGGTTCACCGAGCAGACGCCGTACAACCCGTCGAGCCCCTACTCCTCGACCAAGGCCGGCTCCGACCTGCTCGTCCGCGCCTGGGTGCGCTCGTTCGGCGTCCGGGCCACCATCAGCAACTGCTCGAACAACTACGGGCCCTACCAGCACGTCGAGAAGTTCATCCCGCGCCAGATCACCAACGTCCTCGACGGTGGCCGTCCCAAGCTCTACGGCGCCGGCTCGAACGTGCGCGACTGGATCCACGCCGACGACCACAGCTCCGCCGTCCTCACCATCCTCGAGTCCGGCGTCGTCGGGGAGACCTACCTGGTCGGCGCCGACGGCGAGCGCGACAACCGCCAGGTCGTGGAGACCATCCTGGAGCTGATGGGCCAGCCCTCGGACGCGTACGAACTGGTGACCGATCGGGCCGGCCACGACCTGCGGTACGCGATCGACTCGACCAAGCTGCGCCGCGAGCTGGGCTGGGCGCCGGCGTACGGGGACTTCACGGACGGCCTGGGCGCGACGATCGCCTGGTACCGCGACCACGAGTCCTGGTGGCGCCCGCAGAAGGCGCGCACCGAGGCCCAGTACGCAGCGCAGGGCCAGTGACCTCCCCGGGCGGCGGCACCCCCACGGGGAGCGTTCAGGCGACGGAGATCCCCGGCCTCCTCGTGGTCGAGCTGGCGGTGCGCGGCGACAACCGCGGCTGGTTCAAGGAGAACTGGCAGCGCGCCAGGATGGTGGCCGACGGCCTGCCCGACTTCGGACCGGTGCAGAACAACGTCTCCTTCAACACGTCGGCCGGCGTCACGCGCGGCGTGCACGCCGAGCCGTGGGACAAGTACGTCACCGTGGCCAGCGGTCGCGTGTTCGGCGCGTGGGTCGACCTGCGTCCCGGGCCCACGTTCGGGGTCAGCGTGACGCTCGAGCTGGGGCCCGACCGCGCCGTGTTCGTCCCCCGCGGGGTGGGCAACGCGTTCCAGACGCTCGAGGACGCGACCGCCTACTCCTACCTGGTCAACGACCACTGGAGCGCCGCGGCCAAGGACTCGTACACGTTCCTCAACCTGGCCGACGAGACCGCGGCCATCCCCTGGCCGATCCCGCTCGAGCAGGCCGAGCTGTCGGAGGCCGACCGGAACCACCCGCGGCTGGCCCAGGTGCGTCCGATGCCGCCGCGTCCCTTGCTCGTCGTCGGCGCGAACGGGCAGCTCGGGCGGGCGCTGACGGACGCGTTCGAGGGGGCGTCCGCCGTCGGGCGCGACGTGCTCGACCTCGCCGACCCGGCCTCGGTCGCCGCCTTCGACCTCTCGCCCTACGGGACGATCGTCAACGCGGCCGCGTACACGGCGGTCGACGTGGCCGAGACGCCGCAGGGCCGTCGCGACGCGTGGGCCACGAACGTCACCGGAGTGGCCGCGCTGGTCGAGGCGGCCCGCCGGTCCCGGGCGACGCTGGTGCACGTCAGCTCCGACTACGTCTTCGACGGCACCCGCGAGCTGCACCCGGAGGACGAGCCGCTCTCGCCGCTGGGCGTCTACGGGCAGACCAAGGCCGCCGGGGACGCGCTGGTCTCCACCCTGCCCCGGCACCTGCTGCTGCGGACGAGCTGGGTCGTGGGGGAGGGGCGCAACTTCGTCTCCACCATGGCCGGCCTCGCCGAGCGGGGCGTGTCGCCCTCGGTGGTCGACGACCAGCACGGACGCCTGACGTTCACCACGGAGCTGGTCCGGGCGCTGCGCCACCTGCTGGCCGTCGACGCACCGTCGGGCACCTACAACGTCACCAACGACGGGCCGGTCCAGAGCTGGGCCGACATCGCCCGCGACGTGTTCGCCCTGCGCGGCCGCGACCCGGGCTCCGTCGCCGCGGTCACCACGGAGGCGTACGGCGCCGGCAAGCAGCTCGCCCCGCGCCCGGAGCACAGCAGCCTGGACCTGACGAAGCTCCGCGCGACCGGCTTCGTCCCCGAGGACGCCTCGGCGGTGCTGCAGCGCTACCTCGCCGGCTGAGCACCGGCCGGCGACGGCGGACGGACCAGCAGGGTCGCCAGCGCGAGCAGGACGCCGGACGCGGCGACCACCGTGAACCCGCCGGCCGAGCCGGTGCGGTCGATCACGGCGCCGCAGAGCGCGGCGCCGAGCGACACACCCCCGGCCAGGCCCGTGCCCGACCAGCCCAGGGCCTCGGTCAGCCGCAGGGTCGGGACGGAGGTCTGCACGACGCTGACCTCGGCGATCAGGGTGGGGGCGATCGCGAGACCGTTCACGGCCAGCAGGGCGCCCAGCAGCAGCGGCCGGTCGACGAAGGGCATCGGCAGCAGGGTGGCGGCCAGCACCACGGCCCCGATGCGGAACCGCGCGGCCGGCGGCCGGCGCCAGGTGATCGACCCGGCCACGACGCCCGCGACCAGCGAGCCCGCGGCCCAGCACATGAGCAGCAGGCCGGTCGACGACTCGATGTCGCGCTCCTGGGCGAAGTCGACCACGACCACCTCCATCCCGCCGAAGACCCCGCCGAAGGCGAAGCAGGCGAGGACGACGGTGCCGAGCAGCAGCGTCGGCAGCCGGCCGGAGACGTCGGCGCGGGGCAGCCGGGGACGCCGCGGGGGCTCGGTGCTGCGCTGGACGGCCAGGGCGACCGCCCCGAGCACGCCGAGCACCGCGCAGGTGACCAGCCCGACGTCGGGTCCGACGCTGGTGGCCAGGAACGTCACCAGCACCGGCCCGACCACGAAGGTCACCTCGTCCAGGACGGCCTCGACGGCAAAGGCCACGTCCAGGAGCGGCGAGCCGGACAACCGGCTGCTCCACCGGGCCCGCACGCAGCTGCCGACGGGGGTGAAGGACAGCCCGGCCAGGGCCGCGCCCCCCACGGTCGCCATGAACGGCCACCCCCGCTCGACCGACACGAGGACGACCACGATCCCGGCCGCGTAGCCGACCGACGTCCCGGCCAGGACGCGCGCCTGCCCGGCCCGGTCGACGACGCGGCCCCACAGCGGGGCCGCGACGGCGCTGCCCGCGGTGACCACGCCGGCCACCACGCCCGCACGACCGAACGAGCCCGTCGCGTCCGACACGAGCAGGACGAGGCCGATGCCGGTCATCGACTGCGGGAGGCGGGCCAGGAAACCGGCGAGGCTGAAGCCACGCGCCGCGGGGTCGCCGAGCACCGTCGCGTACGGCGCGAACCGGGACTGTCGATGCACTCTCAGACCTCCTCCCCGCGGGCCGGGGGCCACCTTAGGAGCAGCCTGGAGCCAACCACAGGCGTGGCAGGATCGACGGGTGCCCGACCCCGCTGCCGCTGCAGCCACCGCCCCGTACGACGCCCTCCTGCTGGTCTCCTTCGGCGGCCCCGAGCAGCCCGCCGACGTCATGCCCTTCCTCGAGAACGTGACCCGCGGCCGCGGCATCCCCCGTGAGCGGCTGGCCGACGTGGCGCACCACTACGACGACTTCGGTGGGCGCAGCCCGATCAACGACCAGTGCCGCGCGCTGCTCGCCGCGCTGCGGACCGAGCTCGACTCCCGCGACCTCGACCTGCCGCTCTACTGGGGCAACCGCAACTGGGACCCGTTCCTCGGCCCCGAGGTCGAGCGGCTGGCCGCCGACGGGCACCGCCGGGTGGTGGCGATCCTCACCAGCGCCTATCCCTCGTACTCCTCCTGCCGGCAGTACCGCGAGAACCTGTTCGACGCCTTCGACCCGCAGGCGGGCACCGGGGTGACCGTCGACAAGATCCGCCACTACTCGGACCACCCGGGCTTCGTCGCCGCCTCGGTCGACGCGACCGACGCCGCGCTGGACGAGCTGGGCGACCTCGCCGACGACGCGCGCCTGGTCTTCATGACCCACTCCATCCCCACGGCGATGGCCACCACGGCCGGACCGACCCCGCGCAGCCCCGACGGCGGCTACGTCGACTGGCACCTCGCCGTGGCGGCCGCCGTCACCCGCGAGGTGGGGCAGCGTCGGGGCCGCACGTACGCGTTCGACCTGGCCTTCTGCTCCCGCTCCGGCCCGCCGTCCCAGCCCTGGCTGGAGCCCGACGTGAACGACCACCTGGCCGAGCTGGAGCAGGCCGGGGTCCCCGCGGTCGTGCTCGTACCGATCGGCTTCGTCTCCGACCACATGGAGGTCATCTACGACCTCGACACCGAGGCGGTGGAGACCGCGCGCGAGCTCGGCCTCCCGCTCGCCCGGGCGGCGACCGCCGGGACGCACCCCGCGTTCGTGGGTGCGCTGGTCGACCTCGTGCTCGAGCGGGCAGCCGCGGCACGGGGGGAGGAGCCCGACCGGCCGGTCGTCGAGGGCGGCGCGGTCGGCTGGTACGACTGCCAGCCGGACTGCTGCACGAACCTGCGCGACCCCGCTCGTCGGGCCCTGTGCCAGCAGGTCCCGCAACCCGCCTGAGCAGGTCCCGAGCCTCCGCGAGCGCCAGCGAGTGGAGCCC
>Ga0210040_10001458_pt1 | contig 35617 bp, 29 predicted proteins | sample CryGeyCG12114_NA_FD_185462 | JGI IMG/M metagenome (GOLD analysis project Ga0210040, IMG submission 185462) | Groundwater microbial communities from aquifer - Crystal Geyser CG19_WC_8/21/14_NA (SPAdes) (version 2) | ecosystem: Environmental > Aquatic > Deep subsurface > Groundwater | place: USA...
CCGCATGGCTTTTGTAACCGGTAATATCCGGGAAGCCGAACAAGTATCGCTGCAAATCCTGGATAAACTCAACCGCAAGCTGCCGGGTTACGAATCTATCAGCGGCCGGTATGCTACTTATTTTTTAGGCTACATCAACCAGAACCGGAAAGACCTGAGTAAAGCCAAGACTTATTATACCCAATGTGTAGCCTTTGCCCACCAAACGGACGAAGCAAAATCGGGTTATGCTATTCACTCCTACCTGAACTTAGCCCGCATCAGTCACCAGGAAAAAGATATAAAACAAGCCAAAGCTTATTACAATATGGTTAAAGAGCTGGCCGACGACAAAGCATCGCAAAAAGAAGCCAAGGCTTATTTAAAAAAGTACCGGAAGGTGTAAGGGAATACTTTTATTTACTTATCCCAATGGGATATATTAATGTTAGGGCCTAGCAATCTTTGAAGTTCCTCATTATAAGGTTGATAAAAACTTATTAAAAACGCTCTTAAGTCATTATCTAGCCCGGAAAAGACTTTATCAGATTTATTAATTTCTAATAAAGAATAACCAAGCCTTGTAAAAACTTTAGGCGGTATAACTTTTTTAACTAATTTTTTTAGAACATTATCATTACTCCTCAACCTCGTGGTGATACCCGAAATGAATGAAGATTTTACCTGGCGTGTTTTGTTATGTACTTTCTTTATGTTAGGCGCAAAGTCTGCATTTATATTTAAAAGCTTAAATAAACTTTTGCATATCTCCTCTGACTTAGTTTTTAAGTCTTCGAACAGAAATACCTGAACCTGTTCGGCCGGAAAATATTTATAGATCATTTCTAGTTGAGCAGCATAAAACCCTAATTCAACCAAGATTTTATAGAATACATCATAATATTGTTTATTGTCAATCACCTGTTTTATTTCGGCAAAATCTCTTTTAAGCCACCCATTACTCACTTCCATGGTATAGGAAGAATAAGCCCTCTCTACCGGTTTTCGAATGATAAAAACTATTTGGCAGGCCGGATTATGTTTTTGTAATCTTTGTATAGCCAACTCATTGTTGCATATGCCAACGTTTTTTGCTACTATTTTATAATTTGGTTTTAATTGATTTTGTGAAAAATACTTATTAAATATTTTATCGTAACCTAAAGCATATTCTGCATCATCATTAAAAAATGAAAATTCAATCTGAGAATGACTCATAATATCAGGATGTTCATTTAAATAATTCTTCAAAGAAGTAGTACCAGCCTTTTGAGCTCCTACAATCATCAGATCTATTTTTTTCGACATTTTTAAATTATAATATGAAACACACTTAAAACGAAAATGGGTAAAAGAGCAAAGGTTTTTAAAAGTATATAAAAGTTAACAAAGCTATTATATACCTGTGAATATTTTTCTTTTATACCTTTACTAGTAATTAAACAAATTGGAGAAACTTTTAAAGTAGTAGAGTTAATCTATAGACCTCGACATAATTTGTGGGAAACCAATCTAAGAAAAACAACCGCCCCAAACCCCTCCTTAACTAAGGTGGGGAACTCAGTTACCTTTTTCGGCCATATTTAATTCCGATAAGTTGTGACATTATCTAAATCAGGACTTTCACAATATAATAATGTAGTGCTAAAATCAACCTATTTTGTAAGTTTTTGTAGTAAACTGGCCGGTGAAAACACGCGGCCAGGGCGGCTTTTGCGAAAGCCCTGTAGATATTAATATCCAGTTTTGAAACATGAGACAAGTTTATGAATATACTAAACTGCATAAAACAGAACTTTACCTTAATTCAAAATTGTTCAAAACATTAGCAGTTATTTCCTTAAAAATATCCAATGGAGCTTAAAGATCTTTTTCTTACCCCTATTTATCTCTTGCTCCTTTATGCTATTGCTTTTGGTATCCGGCCGAAAGTAACCACTAAATTTACCAAAAAATATTTTATACCGGCCCTAACCTTAAAGTTAATAGGGGCCATTGGTCTTGGGCTGGTTTATCAATTTTATTATGGCGGCGGCGATACTTTTAATTATTTTAATCATACTAAAATTGTGTACAGAGCCTTTTTAGAATCGCCGCTAGCTGCCCTGAAGATAGTATTTTCGCACGGAGAATTTGACCCTACTACCTCTAAGTATACCACCTGGATGGAGTGGTACCGGGCTCCAACTGAGTTCTTTGTGATAAAAGTAGCTTCGCTTTTTGCCTTCATAACATTTTGCACTTATACCCCCATCGCTATTTTCTTCGCTTTCACCAGTTTTACGGGTATGTGGGCGATGTACATCACTTTTCTGGATATGTACCCTTCTTTACACAAGAAATTAGCAATTGCCATTTTTTTCCTCCCTTCGGTATTTTTTTGGGGCTCCGGATTAATGAAAGATTCCCTTACCATAGGGGCATTAGGCTGGATATTTTACGGTTTTTATTTTGCTGCTATAAAAAAAAGAAATATCATAAAATCAGCTTTCATCGGCTTCCTGGCCGCTTATGTTATTTATATCGTTAAAGTCTACGTGTTATTATCTTTTTTGCCCCCGGCTATTTTTTGGGTGTTCACGGAAAATAACCAAAAAATAAAAAATGCACTGCTCCGAAACTTATTAAAACCCGTTTTTATAGGGGCCGGTCTGGTAATGGCCTATTACGGAGCCACCAACCTCACCCAAGGCGATGCCCGTTACGATGTAAATATTATTGCCGAAAGGTCCCGCATCAACAATACCTATCTAACTACCCAAGTGGCTTCCGGTTCGGTTTATAATATCGGCGTTTTTGATGGCAGTTTGAGGAGCATCATCACCGTGGGCCCGCAGGCTATTGTGGTTTCATTGTACCGACCTTTTCTTTTCGAAGTACGAAATCCCCTTATGCTACTTTCGGCTATAGAAGCAAGTATTTTTATTTACTTTACGGTTATGTTTATTTATAAAGTAGGTCTTTTTAAAACAATAAAATTTATCGGCTCCAAACCTATTTTAACTTTTTGCGTGATCTTTTCTTTTGTCCTGGCTTTTGCCGTGGGTACCAACAGCGGTAACTTTGGCAGCTTAGTGCGGTATAAAATTCCGTTAATGCCTTTTTATTTAGCGGCCCTGTTCATTATGCAGGCTCATTTAAAAAGGCCTAAAAAGGTAGCCCGGTTAGCCACTACGGCATAACTGGTTTCAATTTTCTTTCTGGCCTCCGTTCCTAACCTATATCTTAACCCGGCATCGTTTATAATACACTCTAATTTGGTGTACCAATCTGTAGGCGTGGCGCAGATAAAACCATTTGCGCCTTCGGTTACTACTTCGGTGTTCATGCCTACCGGCGATACCAGGGCCGGAATACCCAACGCCATGTACTGCAAAGCTTTAAAAGCACATTTTCCCTTGGCCCATGGGTCATCCTCCAAAGGCATCAACCCAATATTAAACGTTAATAAATCTTCTATTTCCTGGTCTTTTCGCCAGGGCTGATACACCAACGATTTTAAAGGTAATTCGGGTGCCTGGTTCGAGATCACTTTCAATTCAAAGTCGTATTTCTGTTCCAGGCCCTGCAAAACCGGCACCAGGGCATTCAGGTATTTCATAGTAGAATGCGTGCCGGTCCAGCCAATAATTACTTTATCTGTGTCTTGGTTTTTTAGGCGGTTATGATGATGCAGGGTATCAATGGTGGTGGGATTTACAATGACTTTGGAATTAAACTGTTGCGCGTACTCCTGCAGATAGGCATTGCCAATACTAACTTTATATGCCCATTTACAAATAGAGGCTACTTTCCCGTGCCATTTAATGCCCGCTACAATCTTATTGGTTGCGGAGGTATTCGGAATCCAGATGGCATCGTCAAAATCGTAAATAATTTTCTTCCGGAATACTTTGCTCACCAGCCATTCAAACCAGGGCGGACCAATGGGGGTGGCTTCGCGGTGTATGAAAATAAAATCATAAGCCGGTACGGAGAACAGCAATAACACTCGCTTTATAAATCCTTTTAAAATACCCCATATCTTTTGCCGGGTGTAGCCGGGCTTGTATAAAATCTGCCAGGTGTTTTCGTCGATAAAGGCGGCAAAGGTATAGCGCCAATTTTGCTCTTCTATAAATCCCAGGTATTGCTCAAACCGGAACCGCTGGGACGGCGCTTTGCCGTAAGGGTACGGAACTACAAAAAGTATTTTCATTTGATAACCCCAGTTCTGTATCTATTCAGCTGAAATCAGAAGTATTAACTACTTTTTCTTTTTCCGAAACTAAATAACGGTATACCTCCGCATATTTTTTAATGGCGTTATCCAGCGTATAATAATCAATGGCCCGGTTCCGGATGGCGGCGGCTTCTTTGTCTAACAGTTCCGGTATTAACAATATCACTTTCTCAAAACTCGACGGGCTAAAATCATCTATGGCAATCCCGGATTGGGTATCCCGCACAATTTCGGCTACATCTCCTACCCCGGAGTTACAAATAACCGGGAGGCCCATGGCCAGGATTTCACCTAATTTGGTAGGCGAGCTGGCAATTTTAGAATAACTCTGTTTTATAAAAAAAAGGTTAATATCGGAGGCAGCCGTAAACACCGGCACCTCTTTCCGGCTGGCCGACCGGATAATGAAATCGCCCGGCAATAAGTTAAACTTTTGGGCGGGTTCCAGAATGGCGGCGGCCGGCTCCGGCGTTATAAATAAAAAGAGTGCTTCCGGATATTTTTTCTTAATATAAGTAAACAGTTCCAGCATTTCGTCTAACAAGTACCACATCCCTACCGAACCCAGGTAACTGATTACCAATGCCTCCGGTTTAATGCCCAATAAAGCCCGGGACTGGGCTTGCTGCACAGGCGTAATTTGTTTGAACAAATCAAAATCGGCACTACAGGGTATCACCTGAATCGGCGCTTTTTTATAACTGGGCCAGGTTTCCATTTCGCGTTTACCCGCTTCGGTTAAACTGATAATGGCATCGGAGTTAGCAATATAGGCGGCTTCTTTGCGCTTGTAGCTTTTGTAAGCATAGCGGTATAAAGGGTTCTGCAGGTTCCAGGCGCCGCCGTCTACCCGTTCATCCACCCAAAATCCGCGCATATCAAAAAGCAGCTTTACCCCAAACTTCTTTTTTAACTTTAACCCAATGGCGGCACTCACGTAACTGCGGCAATGCACCAGGCGGAATTTCTTTTTGCGGTAAAGGCTTTCCGCTTTTTTCCCTAACTGGTACAAATCGTAGTATTTAGCCAACACCGGCGGGGAGGTGGTAAACGGAATAGGGTGCCAGTCGATGTTGTTGGCTGTAACAATTTCTTCTATTATACTTTTGTTTTTAGTAAATCGCTCTTTCTTTTCGCAGGATAAAAGCGTAATCTGGTAACCCCGCCGACTTAAACCGCTCAAATAAGGCAACACCTGCGACTGCCCCAGCGGGTCGGTCATTCCGTCATAGGAAATAAATAAAACTGCTTTCTGACTCATGCTTTAACCTGTAAAACTGCTTTCATTATCCCGCAGCCACTTATGCAACACAATTAATAACCAAACCCGGTTATATAGGTAATCTTTCCCGCCCAAAAATAATCTTTTCAGCTGTTCAACTTCCGCATACTTAACTAAACCCAGCGCTGTAACGGTTTTCTCGTTCAGGTAGTCTGCCATTAAGTATTTTAAATCCCCTTTCAGCCAGGTTCCCAGGGGTACCGAAAAGCCCCATTTGGGCCGGTTAAATATTTCGGCCGGTACAAAATCGTATAAAACTTCTTTAAGCAGGTATTTGGCCTCGCCGTTTTTAACTTTTAAGCCAGGGCTCAGATTCAGGGCAAACTCTACCATACGATAATCAAGTAAAGGTACCCGGGTTTCCAGGGAATGCGTCATAGTGGCCCGGTCTACCTTTACCAGTAAATCGTCCTGCAAATAATACTGCATATCAAAAAAGGCTTGCTGCTCCATGGGGTTTAGTTCCCGGTTCGGAAAATCCCAGCTTTCCTGAATTTCCGGATAAGCCGCAAAATCCGGGGAGAGCAAACGGCCAATTTCATCCTCCGAAAATAAATATTGTTCCTGGGAAAAAATATGGCTTTTTATCCTGGATTGGGCTGGATACCGGAATAAGTGCGCCGCCCGCTCGTACCGGTTCCCCATTTTAGCCAAAACCGAAGCAATAGGTGCTTTAAAAATATTTACCAAAGGCTTTTGCAGGCGATTGGCCCACTGGTACATGCCGTAACCCAGGAATAACTCATCGCCGCCGTCCCCGGATAAAGTCATGGTAACGTGCTGCCGCGAAAGCTCCGCTACCAGCAACGTCGGAATGGCCGAAGAATCCGCAAACGGTTCGTCGTAAATACCGGTTAGTTTATCTACCCAGTTCAGGGCCTCTTTTTCCGTAACGGTAAATTCGTGGTGATCGGTTTTTAAGTGCTGCGATACCGCCCGGGCAAACTGGGCTTCGTTGTATTTACCGTCTTTAAACCCGATGGAAAAGGTTTTTACCGGTTTATCCGTAACCTGGGCCGCGGCGGCTGTTACCAAACTCGAATCAATGCCGCCGCTTAAAAACGTGCCGAAAGGTACGTCGCTGATCATGCGGTATTTCACCGAACTCAGCACCAAATCTTTTAATTGCTTTTTGGCTGCCGTCTCGTCCTGCAGCACCTCTGCTTGCACCTGGGCGGTTAGCTGCCAGTAAGTTATGGTTTGCAGCCCCTGTTGGTTCAGCACCATATACGATCCTGAATCCATTTTCTTTATTTCGGTATAAATGCTGTTGGGGCGCGGAATATAACCTAAATACAAAAACTGACTGATAGCTTCTTTGTTCAGGGTTAATTTACCCGCCAGAAACGGTAATTTCACCAATGATTTCAATTCCGAAGAAAAAGCAAAACGCTGCCCGTCGTAGTAATAATAAACCGGCTTAATGCCCATGCGGTCGCGGTACAGGAAAAACTGTTGCTCCTGCTTGTCATAAATGGCAAAAGCAAACATGCCGTTGAGCCGGTGTACAAAACTAGGCCCCCACTTTACAAAGGCTTCCAGAATTACTTCGGTATCGGAGGTAGTTTTTAAGTTAACATCCAGTTCCAGGGCTATTTCCTGGAAATTGTACACTTCCCCGTTAAAAATAATTACGTACCGTTCGTTAGCCGAGTACATCGGTTGGTTGGCGGCCGCCGATAAATCCAGGATGCTGAGCCGCCGGTGCCCCAAGCCAATGGTACCGTCATAAAAATAACCGGCGGCATTGGGCCCGCGGTGGGCAATACAATCGGTTATTATTTCCAGATCGTTCTGAGACGAATGCTGCGTAAAATCTACAAACCCGGCAATTCCGCACATAGTATTAAAATCTGAATTCCTACTGGTAAAAATAAATCAAATTATTTTCCGGAGCAGGTTATTAGTAAAATTAACCGGACTACTTAAAAAAGAATGGGTGAGATAAAGTAGTCCTTTATCGTAAACCTTCAGACTCAGATAAGCAGCGCCTAATATATAGTTGATCTTAAAAGCAAACTTTTTAAATACCACTGCCGGAATATTCCTTTTCTTTTTGATTAAAGCTTTATAAAAAAGCTCATTATCATCTACTAAAGGAATTGTAATATGGTGAGACATGCTGGAACTACTTACCCGATAATATAACTCACCACCTTCTTCTATGTAAGTTCCATTACCGTAAGTGGCCAATTCAATCAAGAAGAACCGATCAGCTGTACTTGATAAGGAGGCATTAAAGGTTAGCCGGTATTTATCCAATATATCCTTTCGGATTAAGTAATTAGAAGGACAGGTAATTACTTCGGGATTATATAGAAGGATATCCTTGTAAATTTCATCTGAAGTGCCCCGGAAGAAGCCTGTAATAAGTCTCCCATCTTCATTAATTTTAACCACCTTCCCACAACTAAATAAGGCTTTAGGCTCCTTTTGAAATTGGTTTAACCTTTTTTCCAAAAAAGAACTACTCAATACATCATCAGCATCTAGAAATAAAACAAAATTACCCTGAGCCAGTGATAGACCTATATTACGAGTATCCGAAACACCTGTATTCTCTTTTTTTACATAATGTATTCTCGAATCTGTAAAATCTAATATTGCGTCTTCTGAATTATCCTGCGAACCATCATTTAAAATTATAACTTCAAAGTCCTGATGAGATTGGTTCAGAACCGATTCAATGGTTTCTACTATAAAATTTTGAGCGTTATAACAGGGTATTATTATAGATACCAATTTTGAGAATAAATATATCAAGTAAATATAACGAATTACTTTTGAAGTACTTTAAACTAATAAATGACAACCTTTTTTTGTTGTAAAATTTATAGACAACATAAGATTACAAGTCTGAATTAAATAAAGGTCTAAACCCTAATACCTTTTAGTTTAATTTGATTCTTGCTTTGAAACATTTATATAATTTTCGGCATTGGTAATTCTGGTTTTAGCCGAAATATTTAAGAGAAGAATACCTATTATAAAAAAGCCTAAGCAAATGAGTGCAGTGTTAAATAAACCTACTGAGAGGTTGCTGGCCCAACCTAATATAGCTTCATGGGATATAAACTTTTTATATAATATTATACTTATTAATCCAGCAATAGCTAAGGCAATCAATATAAATAACTTTAAGAACATCATTAAAAAGTCCTCAGCATATTCTATAAAAGATTTAAAAGCATGATGCACCAAACTGGTGAGATTCATTTTAGAAGAACCATCAAGTCGTTTTCGACGGTTGTATACCAACTTTGCGGTTTCAACTCGCTGTTTAGATAAATAGGCAGCTAAATGCACGAAAGAAGTATATGAAGCACTTGTTAATATACCCTTGTCAATCATACAGTAGTTGCCAAAATTCATGCGACGGCCGGTTATTACATTAAAAAAAAGTTTATAAATTTGGTATGATAGCCTAAATAGTAAACTTTCCTCCCGTTTGCCACGAACCACATTAACTATTTTTAAATTTTCTAAATAAACTAATTCTTTAATGGCAGCCGGGTCATCTTCCCCATCTGAGTCCATGATAATAAATTTTTTACACGGTAGGTTACGTGCAAACAGCATACCTTGGTAAATTGCTCCTTGATGACCGGAATTAAATTTAAGAGTCAAAATTTGTAAATCAACATTAGAGGCTATAGGTTGGAAGGCCTGAAGCATTTCCAATGTATCATCAGTAGAGGCATCGTCAACAACTACAAGGGTAAAATGGAAAGGAAGGCTACTAACAATTTGATTTAACTCTTTCAAAAAAGCAATTACTGTAAGATTCTCATTGAAACAAGGTGTAATAATGGCTATTTTATTTGTAACTAACTCCACTATATTTTGTCTAATAAATTTTGGTTTCCTAATGGATTAAAGGTTTTCTATCCTGATGATCTAAAATTAAATAAATGCCCTTTTTTATATTTCCTAATTGTCTTTAAAATAAAATCTTATTTAAACAGAAAATTTAAAAATTACATCGTTCCACATGGTACTTAAAACAAAAGTAGTACTTAAAACAAAAAATTATACCTTATCAATTAGTTAATTTATTGTAAGCATAATACCTACTAATTACTCTATGTAATAGTTGACCGAAGATTAAGGTGAAAAACGGATAGGAAAGCACAAAATACCTGTATTCAATCCTTCTTAATACAAGAGGACTTAATAGAACCATATAGAATGCACAAAGAACAACTAACAACATTTCAATTTTAACTCTATTTTTCACAAGCATAATTGAACCCAATAGGCCACCCAGAAGAACAAACCAATATAAGACAGTATAAAAGAATTTATAAAGCTTTTGTAATAATGTTTGTTCAGATATTGGCTTATTGGATATGTTATAGGTACCAGAATGAACTAAAAATTTATAAAGCAATCTAATGCGAGCATAAATAAAGTAATACAAAGGTTTCTCTTCCTTAAAACTTTCTTCGAATATCTTTAAAGAAGAAATAACACTTGCATTCAATTTCACCTTCTCAGTTTCAGATAATAAGTTTGCCTCTAGATTCTGATAGTTTTTTTGCAGTAACTTTAAAGAATCTATATTGTACTTTGATGTATAAATATAATTAGGTAAATCATTTATACCATTATAATTCTTACTTAAATGACTTATACCACTATTAATAAAGGGTACTATTTCGGCTTTAGGATTCCAATGCACTAAATCTCCTCCCCAGGATTGAACGAAACTCATTAGGAATTTAAACCTTTGTGGATAATTGTATCCCGCATGTAGATCATCAACTAAAGGAATAATTTTTCCTTTAGCCATATAATTACGGGTAATCCAGGCAGAGTCAATAATTATAAAAGGAATTGCAATCCAAAAAGCAGTTATTAAAGAAGTTTTAATACTTTTATTATTATAAAAATAATGTTTAACATTTATGTATATTACAAATAAGAGAAGAAAAGGCGCAATGTATTGCCTCAAAAAAATAGACCAACAAAGTAATAATCCGGCTAATAAATAAGAAGCCTTAGTTGAGTTAGGTTTTACAATAAGGTAAAATGAAATAATAAAAGTAGATACTGCCAAACTTTCCGTTAAAATAGAAATATCAAATACAGTAACATAGGTATTAATACCATACAGGAAAAAAGTGGTATAAAATGCAAAATTTGAATTGAAAATATATTTGGCAATATAGGCTAAACAATAAATAGAAATAATTGAAAATAAAATTTGCGTAATGATGACGGCATAAAGAGCAATTTCAAGTTTAAAAAAATAAGTGAATAAAATTAAAATAACTTCATACCCTGGCATTCTTCCGGTATAAATTTGAAAACCGTTTTGAGGATCACCATATAAAGCATAAATTTTGTGGTTAATAATATTATAACTTGTTTTTAAATACATAGGTGCGTCTCCGCCAAATAAAAAAGGATATTCTTGTTTATTCTCCCATAGCCCCAAATTGTATGTTAAAAAAGCTATGACAATAAATTTAAGTAAAAAACCCAATATAAACCATAAAACAAAGTTTTGAGGATGATAGTCAATCTTAAAGCTTACTTTCATTTAAAAAAATTATAAAAGGCATTTATATAAAATTCTATTATAAAGACTTATAATGAAATTTGTGATTAATAATTTAGAATAAAAGTTTTATAACCAGGATTTTCAAGATAAATATAGATCTTCCAGTCTATGCACAAATTTATTTAATTTAAATCTGTCCATAACATCTTTTCTACCTGTATTTATTATTTTGTTTCTTAAAATATTATCTTCTAATAAATTCTCAATTGCTGTATAAATGGCATCTGAGTTATGATAATCTACTACTAAAGCATTTTCTTTATCCTTTATAAACTCATTGGCTATACCCGATAAAGTAAATACCGATGGAATGCCGGCCGCTAAAGCCTCAACGTAGGTTTGCCCGAACGCCTCCGAATGATTATCGATGGGAACATGAACAAATACATCAAACAACTGGTACAAGCCCATTATATCCGGTTCAAATCTAATCTCCCTATAATTTCTTTTTGGAATATTTTTCAATAAACCCTGGATTTCAGCCGTATAGTCGCCTACCGCGTTGGCTAAAATAAGCAAGGCATCCGGGTAACTTTTCAATAATCTATCGAAAGCCGCAATGGTAAACTGCAGCCCTTTCAGATGCGTGTAGCGCGAAATCGTCCCAATTACGGGTTTCAAGTTATGGGGATTGTATTTATCCTGTAAAACTTTAATCCGGTCTTCGGTTACCTCCTTAAATTCCTCTAATTTAAAGCCATGCGGTATTAAAGTAATCTTAGCGGGTTTAACCCCTTCCAGTTCTACTAAAACTTTTTTTACATTACCCGATATGGCCACAATATCCGTAGCCAGCATATTAATTAATTTATCGTAATAAACTGCTTTGGGGAAATAAGTATGATGCTGGGTGGAATAATGGCGCGTAAATATATTTTTCTTTACCCGCACTATACGCCCCGCCAATAAGCCAATGATAGAAGCATCAAATAAATGACAATGGATTACCGCAGCTTTCTCCTTGCTTAAAATTTGGATAGTAGCTTTTATGGCTTTTAAAATATCTTTTTTCCCCCGGTAAGGAATGCGGTAGGTATCAATACTATTTTCTTTTAAAAAACCTTCCAAATGCGAATCGCCCGGATTTAAAAGTATAAAACTTAACTTAAATTTATTTTTATCTAATTCGGTAGCTACCCATTCAAAGGCTAAAGCTTTATCAATATTAGACACAATATATACCACCGATGTTTTCAATTCTACTTATAAAAATAATTATGTTCTAAATAAAAGCTTATTTTCTGATGTACCGGCATTTTTCAAATATCAACTTTTAAGGTGTGCCGGATATTTTTAATGCCTCAAGCGTTCATTTATCCGCCTTATTTTTTAGGTTTTTGATAGTAACCGGCAAACAATATGGTACCCAGCATTAAGTTTAGAAGCCGGAAATACAAAAAATCAAACACCGTTAAATTAGGTATAGCAGAGAGCAGTCTGAACATTACTCCCTCCATGGATACCAAGGATTTATATATTAAAGATTTAAGTAACCCATAGTTATATTTAAGGTCGGTATACCCCATTTCCACCGCAACTCTTCTAGTTTCCCCTCCTCTTTGTTTCCGGGCCAACCAAGACCTTACGTCCATTCTATCCGCTTCATTATGATAGATCATGCTTAAAGGGTAAATATAGGGTTGAATTTTATGGCTTAATAACCGCTTACTAAAATCATGGTCTTCGAAACCGGCATGCGGAAACTTTTCATTATAGCCACCCGCCCGATAAAAATCTGTTTTATTTATAGCTAAGTACTGGCTCGTAATTCCCCCAATAGGAAACAATTCCTGGTCATTCCAATTTAATCCTTTACACCACCCCCGCAAAGAATCAAAACCAAAATGGGTCAGGTACCGGCCAAACTGCGTTTTTTTATTTTGCTTTTGCAGTTCCGGGGGGTATACCCAGTTTAAATTTATACAACAGTTTTGCGGATATATTTTATGCAGGTTTAAAGTTGCCCGGATATTCTCTTCGGCAATCCACATATCATCATCCATAAAAAGCAGCAGGTCAGCCTTGGCCTTTTCGGCCCCTAAATTACGGGCGGAAGCAACCCCACTCTTTGGATTATTGTAAATTTTAACTTTATCGATCCATTCGGGCTTTAACAGAATGTCTTCGGTTTTAGAATCATTAATTACTAAAATTTCGGCCTCCATAGTAGCAATGGCGCGGTAAGCTTTATTTAAAGATTCAGATAAAATACTTTTTCTATCTTTAGAAGGAATAATAATGCTGATATCCATGATGATACTATCCTCTTCTTAAAGCTTTTAAGATAAACTGCGGAATATATTTATTCCGGAAATAAAGCTTGTTTTTCAATGCCAGGTCTTCTTTCTCCAGGTAGTGGTCCTGAATGTTGTTTAAAAGCTGCTGCGTTCGCGTTTTATCATTTTGGGCATACGTCTCATCTGCTCTTTTTAAAAAATAATAATTTAAAGCCTTTTCTACTAAATCCCGGTCGTAAGGGTATTTTAACTCTATATCGATGTTCTCATTTACCCGAAATAAGCTTTTGATCAGCGTGGCATACTTATCCAGGGCCAAAGATTTCGCAAAAGAATAATAAAAGGTATCGTGTTCTACCTGAAATTTAGCGTTCTGCGAAACGGTTTTGGAATCAGCGTGTAACCGGAAGTTTACTAATACATCCGGAATAATTTTTACGCCTTCTAACCTAAATAAAAATAAGTACTTTAACCACCAATCCCGGTCCATGAGGTAATGCAGGCGGGTATCCAGTAAACCCATTTTATTAATGGCCGCTTTGCTAAAGAAAGTTTCGGGTTGGTCCATGCGCGCCCAGCCAATGGTTTTAGCTAAATTACCCGGATAAACATCGGTTCCCTGCGAATAATAAGCAGTTTCGTTTTCGTGCCGGAATAAGCGTCCGCGCCCACAAACAACCATCACGTTTGGTTTTGTAAAAGCTTTAGCAATGGTGTGCAGGGTATGGGGTTCGTGGTAATCATCCGAATTTAACCAGTTTATTATATCACCAGTAGCCAGGCGTAGTCCTTTGTTGATGGCATCGCTTTGTCCTTTATCCGGCTCACTTACCCAATAGGTTAATTTGTCAGCATACTTTTTTATAATTTCAACTGAATTATCTTTGCTGCCGCCATCTATTATTATATATTCCAAATTAGGATAATTTTGGTTCAGGACCGATAAAATGGTTTGCTCTATATATTGGCCCTGATTATAAGAAGGAGTTATAATGGTAATTTTGGGAAAACTATCTCTTTCTTTTTTATTTAAACTATTTATTATCATTATAGGGTGCTAACACAGAACTAATATGCTTTTTCAAAGTTACTTCAAATCAAATTTATTTACTTATTTTTATTAGTTTCTGAAAAACTGTTTTAAAAGGTATTAAAGTCTTTTTAGCATGAGACTGATCATAGCCAGATAGAGCATGCTTTGCGCATTTACTCTGTTTTTTTCATAGTCCATGCTCAAACGTCTTGAATGGAGTATCCAGGCAAATAGTCTTTCCACTACCCATCTTCTAGGCAGTATCTTAAACCCTTTTTTGTCATCGGTTCGCAGCACCACCTGCCAGCACCAGCCCCATAGCTTTTGAACAAAGTTTTTCAAATCACGACCCCGGTATCCGCCATCTACCCATACCAGCTTTATACGGCTACAGAGTTCTCTCAAGTTGAAAGAGCGGCGTATGTACCGCAGCAGGCATTTAGCCCCCATTTTCTCCGATACGCTGGCGGCACACACCCATACAGCTAACAGCAAGCCTTGCGTATCAGTCAGGATAAAGCGTTTACGGCCCTTTATCTGCTTTCCCATATTGTAGCCCCGGTGCCGGCCCCACTAGCCGTAGTTCTGATGCTCTGGGAGTCCAGGGGTGCTCACTTGAGTTTTGATTAGTTGGTTGAATAACTAGCTTAACAAAAGTGAGCGCTTTTTTTTTCATCTATTTTAGCCTATTTAGCTTTTAAAACAATTTCTAAGTACTTTTATTTAGCCTTTTAAAAATTTAAATTCAATTAAGTTAGTGTGGCTTTTTGTGTGTTTAAAGCGGTAACTTTTTATTATCTGGTAAAGAACAGGAGTTTGTTTCTGAATAATATGGTTAACTAGCTTTTGGACCCGGTCAACTAACTTGTGATTTTTCTTAGAACGTGAAGAATTAAAAACCTCGTGGGATAAAACAAAGGGATAAATAATAAATAGCTTTTCGAAAGCACCCCATTCTTGAAACTTTCCCCAACTATCCGGAACATCTTTAATCGGATATATTACATGTAAAAGTTTAGCCGCAGTTTTCTTATTAAGCATATAACCCAAGGCACTCCAAATTTGTAAGGTGTCTTTAACATTAAATAAAGAATGCACTGAGGTAAGCTTCATATTTTCTTCAAAAATTAATGAATTCTTTATGTATCCATACAATAGAACTGGGCCCAAATCTAAAACTTCACTATTAATATTAGCTATCACCTCTTCTATGCTGGAATGCAGAAGAAAATCATCTTCCAATATTACCCCATAAGTTGCCTCAGAATCTTTTAAAAATTTACGAACAGCTTTAATATGCCCTATAGCGCAACCTATCATCCCATTTGGAAGAGGCCGCTCCAACCTTTGCTTGTCAATTAAATGATTCAGTTGCTCGGTTGAATAAAATGAAGCATCTAGCCCTTCAACAAATTCGTAATTCTTAATACCAAATTTTTCTAAGTTCTTAATAACTGATTTTCTGCGTTCTGGAGAACGGGCCAAATTAATAATATAGAATTTTAACATTATTACCTTTAAAAGTTCTCATTGGTAAATAAAAGTTCTTATCAACCGAAAAAACAAAATCAAACTCTTACTCAGAAAAAATACCAAAAGTAGGAATCAACTAACAAACTTAATACCTGTTTAAGAAGCAAGTAGTACTGAAATTCTCAAAATTTCGGGCTTAATAAAAATACTCGTAGATAAGTAATTAGTATTTAATTAGTCGTTTTTAGAAGGCGTTACTTTGTTTGTCCATTGCTTGGTGCCCCTCCCATTTAATTCATAGAATAAATGGAAATCATAAAACGATGGGGTAAGTTACAAGGCCAAAATTTCAGATTCATCATTTTTAATTTTTAATTTGGCGAAGGACTAGAAAGAAATAGGTTTTATACAAACTTAGTATATGAAGAATTTATAATTCATCTTTTCCTCTATAGTATCCTTCATATAAAGCAGTACCTAACATTAAATTAACAGTTTTAAAAAAAATGGGATCAAATAATCTATAATTAGGAATAAGGGATAAAAAGGAATAAATATTAGATTGAATAGGGATTAAAAAGTTGTATATCATTGATTTAAGAAATCCATAATTATATTCTAATTCTTTGTATCCTAATTGAACTGCTACTCTACGCGTTTCTCCCCCTCTCCGTTTCCTGGCTAACCAGGACTTTAAATCCATTCGGTCCGCTTCATTGTGGTACATTAAACTCATAGGGTATATATAAGGCTGGATATTACTTTTTTTAAGGCGTATACTGAAATCATGATCTTCAGCTCCGGCATGAGGAAAATTTTCATTATATCCCCCCGAACGCGAAAAATCTGATTTACTTATTGCTAAATACTGGCTTGTAATGCCTGCAACCGGGAAAATATTATCATCATACCACGTTATACCCCTACACCATCCCTTCAAAGAATCAAAACCATAATAAGCTAAATACCTGCCAAGTTGCGTTTTCTTAATTTTGTTCTGTAGTTCTGGCGGATAAACCCAATTCAAATTAATACAACAATTCTGGTTATAGGTTTTAAGCAACCAATTAGTAGTTAGGATATTTTCTTTCGTTATCCACATATCATCATCCATAAAAATCAACAATTCAGATAATGCATGCTTAGCCCCTAAATTCCGGGCGGAAGCAACCCCACTTTTTGGATTATCTATAACTTTAACTATATCCGTCCATTCCGGTTTTAAAGGGATACTTTGCGTCTTAGAATCATTAACCAATATTATTTCTCCATCTATACCTGAAATTGCCACATAGGCTTTTTGTAAAGTTTCAAATAATATATGATTTCTATCTTTAGAAGGAATAATAATACTTATATCCATAATCAAATCATCCTCTTCTCAATATATTTAAGACGAATTGCGGAATATACTTATTTCTAAAATAGAGTTTATTTTTTAAAGTCAAGTCTTTTTTTTCTAAGTAACAATCTTGAATGCTGTTTAACAGGATATAGGTTTTTTTTTTCTTATTTTGCGCATACATCTCATTTGCTCTTTTTAAAAGATAGTAATTTAATGCCTTCTCTACCAACCTCTGGTCGTAAGGATACTTCAATTCAATATTAATATGCTCATTAATCTTAAATAAGCTTTTAATTAAAGCAGCATATTTTTCTAATTTAAAGGATTTAGCAAAAGAATAGTAAAATGTATCGTGTTCTACCTGAAAATTTGAATTCTGCGAAACTGTTTTGGACTCTGTATGTAACCGGAAATTTACTAATATCTCCGGAATAGTTATCACACCCTCTAAACCAAATAAAAATAAGTATTTCAGCCACCAATCCCGGTCCATAAGATAATGGAGCCGGGTATCCAAAAACCCTATTTTATCTATTGCTGCTTTGCTAAAGAAAGTTTCTGGTTGATCCATGCGCGCCCAGCCAATGGTTTTAGCTAGATTACCCGGATAAATATCCGTTCCCTGTGAAAAATTAACTGTTTCATTTTCGTGCCGGAATAAGCGTCCGCGCCCACAAACAACCATCACGTTTGGTTTTGTAAAAGCTTTAGCAATGGTGTGCAGGGTATGGGGTTCGTGGTAATCATCCGAATTTAACCAGTTTATTATATCACCAGTAGCCAGGCGTAGTCCTTTGTTGATGGCATCGCTTTGTCCTTTATCCGGCTCACTTACCCAATAGGTTAATTTGTCAGCATACTTTTTTATAATTTCAACTGAATTATCTTTGCTGCCGCCATCTATTATTATATATTCCAAATTAGGATAATTTTGGTTCAGGACCGATAAAATGGTTTGCTCTATATATTGGCCCTGATTATAAGAAGGAGTTATAATGGTAATTTTGGGAAAACTATCTCTTTCTTTTTTATTTAAACTATTTATTATCATTATAGGGTGCTAACACAGAACTAATATGCTTTTTCAAAGTTACTTCAAATCAAATTTATTTACTTATTTTTATTAGTTTCTGAAACTTTTAATAAATTTTAATATGAATGATGATTTATAAATAGTTATCTCATTAAATATTTTGTTTCTAATTTATTCAATGAATAAAACCATCTTATTACCAGGCTATAAACAAGAAAAAGAATTACCGGTTAACTACGATGAAATCCTTAATAGAGAATTAATAATTCATCCGCACGAAGAATTTGGGCCTGTTTATTTATGTAAATTAAAAAAAGCTTATGTTTCACCTTACGGGGTAGTATTCAAAAACTGGAAAGTAGTAAAGGAGTCGCTCTATTCCATGTTTTTAAAGAATAATTTTAATCTTTCTTTTTACAAAAAAATCTTCCTGAATAAAGTTAAAAGAGTGGCGGGAACCAGTGTGGTAGCCCATCATGCCTATTTTAGTAATTATTACCACTTTACCTCCGAAGTTTTACCAAGGATCTACCTTATAAGAGATCTGGCGCCAGAGGTAAATTTACTCCTCCACGAAGCCTCACCCAAATTTGTGCAGGAGTATGTATCTTTATTTAATTTTAAAAATATTATATATATAAAAGACGATGAATTAGCTTTGACAGAAGCTTTAATATTCCCGACTTTTACCGCCCCAGGGTTAAGTCAGAATGGGGAGCTCATGAAGGAAATGGCGCAATGGATAAAAACCCAAGTGCCATTTAAATCAGATCACTTAGAAGGCTTTCCAAATATTTATATTAGCCGGGGAAAAGCTGCTTACCGGAAACTACTAAATGAACAGGAATTGATAGCCGTAATTAAGGACTATGATTTTAAGATAGTAAACCTGGAAGATTATTCCGTAGCCGAACAAATTTACCTATTAAGCCAAACCAGAAATTTGATAGCGGCGCAAGGAGCCGGCATGACAAATTTATTATATATGCCGGCCGGCGGATTAATTATAAATCTTATCCATCAGGAACACCATGATCTTAGCTTTTATAACTTAACCAGTTCTTTAAATAAAAATCATGATTATATATTATTGCAATCCAACTTTCCTAATCCCAGCATAGCATCACCCCAAAACTATAATCTGGCTGTTGATATTGAAAAAATAAAATACTATTTAGATACTTATTTACGTAAATAACTGGTTAGAACAATATTGGAAATTTATGTAAGAGTAAATGTAAATCCTTTTTTGGCAACTTGTTTCTATCCCGCCTTATACAAAGAAAATCTAATCCAAATTGGAAAATATAGTAAAGATCCTGTAAAAAATTTATTGCGTCTTCTCTTTCCGAGTTTTGTAAATGTATTTGTTCAAACAGAATTATCAGCGGGTTATACTTATTTAAATCTAACTGAGATAATATTTTCCAATCATAACCCTCGGTGTCAATATGTAAAAGCTCCAACTTATCAATTCTATTCTTTTTAAGTAATTCATTCAAGGTCATTCCTTGGATGTCTAATTCAATGATAAAGGGCTCTAATAATCCGCCTAGATTTTTTACAATATTATCCCGGTCAAAAGATCCTAACTGATCGTACCAACCAGGTAGGTCTGGAATAGCTTTATTTGCTACACTACTTACAGCATTAAAATTTTGCCTCGAACCGTCATTAATGGCGGCATTTTCAAAAATAAATCTTGGTTCTGATGGGTAATTGTTTTTCAATTTTTCGAATAAATAAGGTACCGGTTCCACAAACAGAACCTTCCAGTTTTTATTTTTCCGGATAAGTTTAAAGATTGGATCACCTGTCTTACCATCATTCGATCCTATTTGCACCACGTATATATCACTATTTTTAACAATTTTATTTATCCAGTACGACTGTGAATTTATAGGAGGGAAAAGTTTCCAATGAATCCATATTGCTAAATTTCCAAGCAGGGGGGTCTTTTTTAAGATTGATTTTATACTTTCCATTATGGTTTCTCTTTATCTGATTAATATCACTTACTCTTAAATAAAACAGCTATAAGATAGTGAATGTTAGGTAGATTTAGGAACACTCATAAGTGAATCCATTGTTTCCAAAAATTAAAATTGTATTTGTGCCAAGCATGGCAACCAAAAGGCAACTTCCTCTTATTAAGTTCATAAAATTGTTCGGGATTCATTTCAAAAGCAAATTTCATGGCTTCATCCACATCTGGCACTTTAAAGAAAGGTAAAACCAGTGGAACATATATACCCCAAAACATATCTTCATTGGCTCTGAAGTTCACCAGTTGTTTTTTAAAAATCTTTAAAGCTCTTTTAGAAGAACTAATTTTATGAAGCGAGAAACCTCCATTGCCTACTCTCCAGTCTTTCTTAAGGCCTAAATTCTTTTGAAGATAAATAACAAGTTCAAAAAGCTGTTTTTTATTATTATTAATTACTTTATAAAGATTATCGTCATTAATCCAAGGGGCACCTATAAAATCATAATTTTTATGGCACCACATATCTAATTCGTCCTTAAAAACCCAGCAATCTGGCTGGTAGATTAGGAGATAATTAAAGTCTGAAAAGGTATCATAGAAAATATGACTCAGCAGCAGCTGGTTATAACCATCAATGTTTTTAAAAAAATCATCAGCTAGCTTTTTAGCTAAAATATTTATTGAAAATATAGAGGCAAATTCGAGATATGGACTGACGTTAAGTCTTTGAGGTCCGACAAAGCATATATTCCTTTTATTAAAAACCTGAATTGCTCTTTTTATAGAGGCAAGTTCAGTTAACTCCAGCTGTTCAAATTCTTTATATATTGGAATAACAATAATACAGGTATTATGAGAAAACATTAAAATTTCTTTTTGTAAGGTAAAAAAAACCTTTAATCGGGTTAGAAAAATGAATTAAATACACTAATGCTTAAAACCAATTACCCTTTTCAAAAAGCCAGAGATATAATTTTTAAATTTAAGATGAAGAGGTAATTTATCGGCTTTAGTTAAGTTATGTACAGTAATCTGATTCTCCGTATTATAGCTTAATTCAATATTAGCCGGGTGTTTTAAAGGAAAATACATCTCATAGGTTTTGAGAAATGCTTCAAAAGAATATTGCCATTGGGTATGAGTTGCACCTTCTCCAAACCCTAAATTTTTTATCATATTTACATGAGGCCAAATCGCCAATCCTTGGTTGTAAATAACTGAAAATTGCCATTGATAATCCCAGGTATCTAATTTTCCTTGTTTTACTTTATCAAATTCATTTAAGATTTGATTTGTGTATTCTTCAGGGTAAATAGTTAGGTCAGAAATCTGATCAAATAATTGATTTCGTTCAAAGTTCTTCAGATTAAAATCATATTTTACCCATGCTCGCTTCCACGTAGCCCACCCCCAAATGTTACAAGTTTTTACAAAATCATAAGATGTAGTCCCCTTTGTTTTATTAAGTAAATTATTACCTGAAATCATCATTACCTTATTATTATTTCTATGAAAAGGTAATAATTCTTCACAAAACCTGAAGAAACTTTTATTTGGCAAACAATCATCCTCCAAAATTATTCCTTCTTCTACGTGCTCAAAGAACCAGTTTATAGCACCAGAGACTGCAATGCCACATCCCAGGTTATCATCCCTAAATAGTCGGTGTACTTCGCAATCCCAATCTACAGACGTAGCAATTTTTCTAACTTGTTCACTTCTTTCTTTTTCACCAGGCTTTTCCGGTCGAGGCCCATCCGCCGCAATAAATAGTTGTCTAGGCTTGGCATCACGTATTGCCGCAAAAACTTTAGCCGTGGTATCCGGGCGGTTAAAAACTAAAAATAATACGGGCGTATGCAGCATCATTACTGGATTACGGCCGCCCAACTATTCATATTATTCCCTTTGGTAGAAGCATCACTACCAAAAAAATAGCTTCGCCTGTTATTGTCTATGCCCACTATTAAATCAAACTTATCCGAAAAGAATTCTACCGATTCGCTGCCATTCAGGCCGGCGGAGCCCGTAATCAAAGCAATATTCATATTCCTGTAAATCAATTTTTATAAAAAACTGGTTAATTCGGCAAAACGTTCATATAGCTTAGCCTCACTGTTTAACTCCCGGTATACCTGCCAGTTCTTATCAGGAAACCTTTCACTTTTAATCCTCTGCAAAACCACCTCTAAACCTTTCAGCGCGGCTTCGGCATCCATGGGTTTTACCGCTTCTCCTAAATCATACCTTTGCACATTTTCGCCTACACAATAATTATTTGAAGCCAATACCAGTTTCCTAAAAATTGCCGCTTTGGTTAAGCGGTTACTGGAACTAACAAAATTATTATAAACTAAAAAAGGAATATCAAAAGTACAAAATACCGCATTATAAGCGGCACCTTCCGGAATAGATTCAAACCTAAAAAAACAATTTTCCCTGTTTTCCTGGATAAAGGCTTGCAGTTTCTCCCAATCTTCTTTTTTATAAGTTTGCTCCGGCAATATTCCTAAGAAAACAAAATAAAATTGTTTCGGATCAGCTAGTTGGGCTAAGTTAGCCATTGTTAAGGCTCCCTTATGGCTCTCACACCCAATTATACCCACAACCGTTCTGCCGGCAGCTTTTGTCTTTATTTCTTTGGCTAAGGCATAATTAGTATCTGGCGTACTATCATCGGCAATATCCGGAAAGTGTATTACCCGTTTGCCAATTCGGTTTTGAAAACCGGATTGTATACCTAAATCGAGAACAGTAACCGCAAGGCAATTTTTCGCCAGCAAAATAGCGTCCCAATCCCGCCAATTAGCTTTATGTTTAAAAGAACGCGCTTCTAATCTTAAATGATTGGGATGGAAATATAAACCGCTCCATTTATAAGGGAAAATACTGTCTAACACCAACGGGGGAATAAAGGCTGCTAGCTGATCATCTAACCATGCAAAAAATACCAGGTCTACTGGCAAATGCAGTTCCGTCTGAATTCTCCGGATCAAGGCTGCATCAAATTTCCATTTTGTTAATACCGCCAGGGTATGATTAAATCTACCAAACTGCGAATACAGGGTGGGTTTGTAATCATATTCAAAAGCATAAAATCTTTCCAATGCAGACGAACACTCCTTTTTTATCCAGGTTGCCACCTTATTTACTTCCGGTGCCACACAGATAACCCGGTGACCTTGCGCCAATAAAATTTCAGAAAAAGTTCTTAGATAAGCTAAATGATGGCCAGTCAGGGTAATATCTAACAGAATAATGTTTTTAGAGGGCATAAAGCAACGGAACCAAAAAGACGAATTAGAATAAAAATATAACTTTATATTTCTTTATACCAGGGTAAATAAAACTTAATGCTAAATGAATAATCTTTAAAGTCTTTCTGAGCCTATTATAAAACTTTACCGCTTATTGTTAAAGAAAAGCGTTATTTGACCTACATACCCATTGTGCTCTTTTTTGCAGAGAAGTTACTTTTGTGCATCACTTTTTGCTGTTAGTCAGCTAAGATAAACTTCATTAATGCCATTTTGTTCTTTATAGACCTTAAGTAAATCCGGGCAAAACCTACGCAATAACTCGGAGCCATGGCGCTTTAAATTGTTAAAAAATATTACCGCGTAATCCCGTATTGTATATTAAACTCTATAGCCAAGTTAGAACATTCGAATCCTGCGCTTTCCTTAATAAGTATATGCATATTAATTTACTTTTCTATATAATTCTAAAACGGCTTTAGCTTGAACCTCCAACTTATAATTGGCAAGCGCTTTATTGGCAATTTCCAAATTGCTTAATATATCCTTTTGTGAATACCATTTTAAAATTGTTTCATAAAGGCTTTGTTCAGATAAATCTGGAGCTATAAAACCTGATTTACCCTCTTCTATCATTTCCGGAATACCACCGGAAGGAAATCCAATTACGGGCGTACCTACTAATAAGGATTCTAATATTGTATTAGGAAAATTATCTTGTATTGAAGGACAAATAAATACATCTGCCGCCGCATAAATTTGAGCCATCTTCTCTAAATTATTTATAAGACCAAGATGTTTATGTCGGGCATTTAGTTGAAGTTCTCCTGCTCCCACAGTAACAAACAATAAATTTTTTAACCCAGTTTGTTTACTTAATTCTTCAACTACCGGAAAAATAAAATGGGTACCTTTTCTTTGATTATCAATATGATCGGCAACAAAAAGCACTATAATATCATTTTCTGCAATATTTAAATTTGCTTTAGCTGAATATCGTTGCTTTATATGAAAAAATTCAGTTTCAATTCCGTTAGAAATAACATAATGAGGAAATGTTTTCAGCAATTTACTTTTTCTACTATTTTCTCCCATCCATCTTGAGGGGGTTATAATAGTTATTGAAGTTTTATTATTTTTAAGATTTTGGTATTTATAATCAAATAATTTTTCTACATATTCAGGATAACCTGCTTTTATTAATTGCGGGCAGAAGGTACATTTAATTTCAAATTGGCGACATTCCATACTAAAACTACACCCTCCCGTCATGGGAAACATGTCATGCAAAGTCCAGAATATTGGTTTTGAATTATTGGTAAAAAATTCTTCATAATCTAAAAAATTGTTTACCCAATGCAAGTGTATTATATCGGCTTCTTTATAGGCCGGATGTTCTGTTATTTGGTTTAAAGATAAAGAAGAAGTGAAAACTTCATATTTTTTATCTCTTTTTTTACTGATGACTTTCATTACAGCTTTATGTTTAAGCTCTTGAGAAAACTTGCTTATACCTAAAAAAGTAAATAATTTATCCTTTATTTTGGCATAAATAGGCCTTTTCTGTAAAAGGCTAAATACCTCATCCTTATGAAAGGACCAGTAATTTTCCGATTCCGGAACATTTCCTAAATAGTCTAAGAACAAAACTTTAGATTTAACATTTTCTTGAAGTAAACCTAAATGCAAATTAATACAACCCCTAGCTGCTCCTCCTCTTTCAAGCGTATTTATATGCAGAACTTTCATGAAAAATATGCAAGTATATAAATCTTTTATATAACTATTTCAGTAGTTTAAAAAATATGATTCTCAATTAGTTATGAAACTATTTTTTTTACAAATGCGCTGTTTTAGAAATTAGCCATTAAAAAATTTTAATTTAATTACCATTTATTGATACATTTTTAATAATCATTAATTATAGAAGCCTTGAATTGATAGAATTGAAAAATAAGCACTTAAATAGTTAATCTTTTTTAAATTGACCAGCTACCAAACTTTAAATAGTAAATAAGGTTCTAAAAGCTAACGGACAAACCACTAATATCATTAACTTAAGAGCATGTTTAAATTTTACTTTCAGCACTGCTAGTTGCCATTGCAGGAGCCTAAATTTATCTTATTCCCGCCCTGTAGCTTGTCAATGAACCACTGAAAACACATCGCTGGAAGCCAGCCTTAACTATTCTTGCTTTCTCTAAATAAAATTTAAACATGCTCTAAAGAAGATGCTAAATGCAAGACTTTCATAAAATTATTTTTTCATAATATGAAGTCGGGATTTATCAACAAACAGAAACTTATCCCTTTTATCATGAAAGTATTCATCTACTGCACTTTTACAACCCGACCATGTATAATAATCATCTATAATAAATATACCTCCTGAAATCAACCATGGTTCAATTTTTTGCAAACAGGTTATAACAGAACTATACCAATCACCATCAATATGAGCCAAGGCTACAGGCCTATCTAATAATAGGGTATCTTCGAAAAGACCTTGAATAAATTTAATATTACTATTTTTAATATCAATATTATTAATTGTAAAATTGTTTTTTACTTTTTCTAACAAATTATCTTCATAACCATAATAAGTATTTCCATTTAATCCTTCACTCCTACCACTTTCAATAATATTATAACGTTCTTGAATATCAGCACCATCTTTTTGTGAAGGGGGAGGAATCATACTAAAAACATCATAAACATAAAACGGCCTGGATTTATTCTTTGCATTTGCAATTACAATAGCAGAACCACCTAAAGCACAACCTGCTTCGATTAAAATTCCTTTGTAACCATTCTTCTCAATTCTGTTTACTTCATTAAAAATGTCGTTTAATGCTCCTTCTTCGAGATAAGTTAGAGATTGATTCCTAACTGCATGTATAACAGGCGGATACTTTTGTAATATTTCAGTTTTTTTAAAAATTTTTTTAAAATAATTAAGCATAATAAATTTCTATATGGACTGCTTAAGAAAATTTGAGGGAATATCAAAAAAGCTTATATGGTTTTTTTGTTCTAAAATGTTGTTAATATCTTTTAATAATACACTTATGTATATTCCTTATTTAACTACCTAAATTGATCTTTCCATATTTTTATTTGTTTTATTGGTAAACTTATTGGTGAAAAAATCTCCTTTCCTTCAATCCACGACTTTATACTTTCAAAATCATCTCTTTTTACAACGGGCAGATTAATATCCTTCCCAATTTCAATTGCTCGATTATCAACGGCTATAATTAAAGAATTCATTGCATTTTGCAGACATTTAACTCCTCCGTGTAATCGTGTACCTATATAATCTATATTGGAATCTAAAAGATCATAAAAGGCAGCATTTGTTCGGTTGATAATCTTGATCCTGGATGCATTCTTCTTAAAAGACTCTAAAGACTGAATATATTGCTCATCAAAACTACCTTGCGGAAAATAATATAAGTAATCTGAATAACTTTCTATTAGTAAATTTATTAATCTATTATCCAAGTCAGGATTTTGATTATAATCGGTTAAAGTAAATATACAGTCTTTATTATTTAGGTTCTTTCTATTAACACTTAAACCTTGTAAATCCCAGGTAGTTATACAACTTGTATTCAAGGTATTAGTTATACCCATATTTTTCATTTTATCCAGGGTATAACCGTCCCTAACGGAATGAAACCTTTTATGAGATAAAACTGAATTATAAAAATAACGGGTAGTAAAAGTTGGCTTATGCTGATATTGCCACCAGCCAACTGCCAGAAGGATAAGATTACTTAAATTAGGAAAATAATAATACCATTTACTATCACTAAGCTTCCATTGATTATAAGTTTTTAAATCGGAAGAAAGCAAATTACTTCCGCCAATAAAGGTATATTTACTTTCTTTAATAACTTTACGTTGCCAATCCTCTATATTAGAATGCGTCGAAATTCTAACTATTTCATCATTAGGAAAAAGTTCTTTTAAAATTTGAGATACCGATTCATAAATAATTACGTCTCCTAAGTTATTGGATAAAGTACCTCTTTGATCTTGTAATGCTGGATCTAATAGAGTTATTGTTGAATTCATTAAAATATCAAATAAAATAATATATAAAATATTAAAACCATTTAGTTGTTGATATTAGTTATTTCGGGTTTATAATTAACAATTATAGCTCCTAGATCTCTACCTGCCAGAACATAATTCTGAGATCCGGTTTCCACTATTTCAAATCTTAAAACTTCTTCTTTTAAATCAAACAGGTGAATATTGGGAATATGAATACCAGCACTTATATAATAAGTACCAGGGACTAAAAACATTCCTGGAATAGTAACTTCAGAAGCATACTCACCGGGAATAGAATTAGTATGAGGACAGTAAAATAGTTTTAAACCTTGAGAATTAAATAGCGAAAAAGAAACTGTAAGACCAGGGATATTTTTTTTTAAAACATATTCACTTCGAATCTTGAAAGGCACGCGAACGTCAAGCTCCGTACTAGCATGAGAAGCACCTTCTGAAATAACTGAAAAACTTTTATAATAAGCATCAGAATTAGAATCAGAAAAAAATTTCTCCGCTATCTGATGATTTGAAAAATCAAAATATTTAGCTATAGCTTGCTCTGTATCTCCGATAAACCCAACATTCCCATTGTACAAAAACACACTAGTAGAACATAATTGCTTTATAGCCGCCATGTTATGACTTACGAACAATACCGTTCTACCATCATTCACACTTACATCTTTCATTCGGCCTAGGCATCTCTTCTGAAACTCAGCATCACCAACGGCTAATACTTCGTCTATTATCAATATTTCGGGCTCCAGAAAAGCCGCAACGGCAAACGCTAAGCGCACGTACATACCGCTGCTGTAGCGTTTCACAGGCGTGTCAATGTAACGCTCTACCCCAGCAAAATCCACAATTTCGTCGAACTTACTGCGTATCTCAGCCTTAGTCATGCCCAAGATAGCCCCGTTTAGGAAAATATTCTCCCGGCCCGTTAGTTCCGGATGAAAGCCGGTGCCCACTTCGAGTAATGAAGCAATACGGCCTTTTACTTTTATTTTGCCGGTAGTTGGCGCCGTTACCTTCGACAGAATTTTTAATAAAGTAGATTTACCGGCTCCATTGCGGCCTATAATACCTATTGTTTCTCCCTGTTTAACTTCAAAATTAATGTCCTTCAAAGACCAAACAAAATCACTATTTCCTTTCTTAGTACGATCGTTGGTTTCTCCTATTTTGGCGAAGGGATCTTCTTTACCCCGCATACGTGCCCACCAGCGGTTTAGGTCATGGCTAATCGTACCGGTACCCACTTCGCCCAACCGGTACATTTTACCTAAGTTCTCTACCTTTATGGCTATGCTACTCATTAATTAATTGCTGATTGTTAATTGGTAATTGCTCACTGATAATGGTAACTGTTAAACCGTATCGGTAAAGCTCTTTTCTACTTTATTAAAAAAAATGGTGCCTATAAATAATATTACTGCCGTAAAGAGCAGGCTATAGCCCAAGTAATTCCAGCTAAAAGTACCCGAACCTAAAAAGGCATAGCGGAAAGTTTCTACAATGGAACTCATGGGATTAGCCAGAATCATCCACTTATATTTATCCGACACACTGGACAAAGGATAGATAACCGGGGTGGCATACATGAGCAATTGCACCCCAAAACCCAGCAACATAGCTAAGTCACGGTATTTGGTAGTAAGGGAGGAAAATATCATCCCTAAGCCCAGGGATAGTAAACCCATTAAAATGATAAGAAAAGGAGTTAATGCTATGAACCAGTTGGGCTGGATATTGGTATCGCCTTTAATTAAATAAAAAGCCCAAACTGCCAGAAACAACCCAAATTGGATTAAAAACCGCACCAGGTTAGAAATAACAATGGATAAAGGCATGGTAAGGCGCGGAAAATAAACCTTACCGAAAATACTTGCATTATTGGTAAAAACCGCTGAAGTAGAAGTTAAGGTAACGGAAAAATAATTCCAGATAGTAATGCCGGCTAAATAAAAAGCCACCATCGGTAAGCCATCGGTAGAGATTTGCGCCACCCGCCCGAAAATAATTATAAAAGTAATAGTGGTTAAGATAGGTTGGATTATAAACCAGATCGGCCCCAGTATTGTCTGTTTGTAGGTAGAGATAAAATCGCGGCGCACAAACATCATCACCAAATCGCGGTACCGCCACACATCGCCCAGGCGCAGATCTAATAAACTGGTACGGGGCTCAATTACTTCGGTCCATTGTTCCTCGGTATCAGTGGTTTGTTTTTGGGAAGGCAAATCTACTATTTCTACGGTGTTCATTTTGATGGTAAAAGCTAATAATCTAAATTATAATAAATAGCTAAAAAAATATAACTAATCTAATACAATTAAACTTTTTAATCCAAAGCATAAATATAACATTTTCTTTTCTAAATTTTTACCAGCTCATAATTAATCATTTAATTAATTCCGCTTCTACTTACTTGAATACAGGTAATAGCATAGCCAATTAATTAATTTATATAATTTACTATTTAACAAATCAAGTCTCTCTAAAAGATATATAATGCTGAAATCAAATTAACTTAGTAGAAGATAAACTTAAAAATTTTAAGTTTATAAAAAAGGATAAAGAAAAAATAAATAGCATTTACTCGCGGTAACAAAGAATATTAACAAGAAAATCCATTTTTAGAAAAATCTCTCTATTTATAAAAGGGAATGGTTTATTATAAGCTTCTTTTAAATAATAACGAAGACCAGCTTGTTCAATAATTTTTAGTAATTCCCCAAGCTTCTGATCAGTACCGATAAATGAATGATATTCTAAAAAAAGATATTTTACTCTTTTTAATTGTTCCGCAATATCAGGTAAAACATTAACTTCATGCCCCTCAATATCTAACTTTAAAAAGGTAATTTCGCCCATTTGCTCCATTACACTTTTTAACCTGGTTGCTTTTACCGATACAACATCATTCGTCTTTGATTCTTTAACGATCATACCAGAGTGGCCACCTTCTGTATGAAAATTTATCAGACCATCTGAATCGGATATTGCTTCATTACGAAAATCAACATCTTTAAACCCAAAAGATAAAATGTTATTTTTCATAACTTTAAAAATTTGAGGATCGGGTTCGAATGCTATTACTTTCGCAGCAGGATAATTCATTTTGAAATAAATTGTTGCCAGTCCAATGTTTGCGCCACAATCAATTATATTTATCACATTGTCAGAAGTGTTGAATTTGTAAATTTCTTCACTAAAAATTTCATCTAAGGAACTAAGAAATGTGTTTGCATCTACCACACAAACTTTGCTCCCTTTTAAAAGAGTTTCTGTGTACTGATATCTAGGTAATTTTTGGAGACGTAAACGTTCACTTTTTTGTATCCACTTATCATCAACTTTACTAAAGTATCTTTTGACTATATTTTTAATCATCAATTTTTGCTTTACACAATATAAAACATGTAATAGAATTCTTAAACCTAAAATTTATTATAGTAGACTATATTTGTCGTTTGCCAGGAAATAAACCTTATCAAAATTTTTTGCATTATTGGTGAAAATCGCAGAAGTAGAGATTAAGGTGATGGGAAAATAATGCCGGATGGTAATACCAGCTAAATAAATAGCTATCATGGGTAAACCATAAGTATTAATTTGCGTCACCCAACCAAAAATAATTATACCAACAATAGTAGTTAAGATGGGTTGGATTATAAACCAGATCGGCCCCAGTATTGTCTGTTTGTAGGTAGAGATAAAATCGCGGCGCACAAACATCATTACCAAATCGCGGTAGCGACACACATCTCCCAGGCGCAGATCTAATAAACTGGTACGGGGCTCAATTACTTCGGTCCATTCTTCTTTTTCTTCCGTAAGGTTATTATACAATTCCGGAGCTTTCAGGGCTTCTGTTGTTTCCAATGATGTTTATTATTAATTCCTACTGCTGTTATCATCTGAAGTATAAAGTACTTCAGATAGCTGCCATTTAATTTTTTGCATTAAAACTGCTTAAGTCTATTCTGGTCAACTACCGGAAATATAGCAGCATGATGCAATTTGTTAAGCACTTTAAAACAGAAGTAAAGGTAGCCATATTTTTCTTTAACTAAACCAGTTGGATGGGTAAAATTCACTCTAAATGAACTATTTTGTAAGCTATTGCGACATTGTATTATTTAAAGCTAATTCTTTATTTCCTTATTACAAAAACTTATATTTAAAATTAGATTTCATGGGACTTGTAATTATTAAAATACCGGTTATCTTTAATTTCAGCACCGGATTGTATCAGCAAAGGCTTATTAGTTTGGCATTCTTCTTCTAAACCGATGGATGCTATATCGCCAACCGAAAGCATCCAGTTTCGATACATCCCTAAATTTACGGGGCGAACCATCTGGTTTTGTGGCATTCCATTTTATCTCGTCTTCGTAGCCCATTATTTATTGAATCAGTTCGGCTAGTTCCTGGATAGACACATCTTAGCCGATACCTATACCGGGCCTGGCTATTTATAATTTCTCATCTGGTAATGGCAGGCAGCGACCAAATCGTTGACGTGTAACAAGAAGATTCCCTCTTTCATAATGGTGTTCATTTAAAAAAGGCGCAAGACCATACCTCTTATTATTTATAAATCTTTATAAATAATAAGAATATAAAACTATATCCGGCCAGGAAGATATTAATAGCATGTTTAAATTTATATTAAACCACCTACTATCGTCATTCCGGAGGAATCTAATCGGTTACCTACTGGTTAGATTCCTCCGGAATGACGGCAATTACTAGTAAAATATGGGTTCTTATTCTTGATGGAATGTTCATTATTGAGAAAAAAGATCCTGTTGTTAAAATTCAAACATGCACTAAGTACTAATCTCAATTTAATCGACCTTTTTCATGATCTAAAGATTAATTTTCAAGCTAATACCTAAACGCTTATTACTAACAGCTACTTAAAACTGGAATTTTAATGTTACAAAATTATAACCATAACAGCATCCGTTTAGCAAGCTTGTATGGAAAGCAGGACTGGTATAATAGCTTTTATCCGGAGCGTTGTCGCTGCTTCTATTTTACCGGCGTTCAGGTTATAAGTATTTTTTCCTGGGTTCTACAGGTATAGGTTTGGCACTTAAATGGGAAACAGTTAGGCAGCCATAAATGTATTTAAAGGCACAATCACTTCATCTACCGCATGAATGCCGAATACTGTAAGAGCGATACACAATGCTTCGAAGCTATTGACTACGCCGCAGCAGTACTGCGTACTGGCAAAAGCATTGTAAACCGTTTCATATTCTTCCAGTTGTTAACCCAATATATGTCAGTCCAGAGCCAGTACTTTGGCCATAGTCCGTAATGTTTGCTTCCGGATCAAATCATTGTGGTACTGCAGCGACTAATAAGGTATTATGTTGGTTGTGTTGGTTTAAAAATAAATAGCTGACGTATTTACAGTATCTTTTTTCAATGGTTTACTATAAATCTCACGGATGCGCGTTTACTGCTGGCATTAAAGTAGATCTGATACTGTGACTCGTATAACTTTTAAGACAATAAAAGTTAACGTCAGTGATCAAATAAACTTAGGTTTTAATATATAACATCTGGGCTTTTACTACTTCTCAAAAAATTAATTATTCAATTATTTTATTTTTTCATCAACGTAAATTTTTTTTCCTTGATCAATTAAATTTATAATATAAGTAAAATTATATTTATTAAAAAATTATAAATATAATATATAGCTTTTAATATATCTAAAACATATTTTATCCTTGTTACCCCGGTGTAAGCATTTAATTATTCCAGTAAAAAAGTACAAAATTCAAATATTTATTTTGAACCACTTTTTTGAAATTTGCTATTTAGTAGCATTTAAATAGTTTTTTATTCTAATATATTAACTTACCTTAGATGCATAATAATAGAATAGTTTAATATTTTAACAGATGATTCTTATTTCCTTTTTTAAGATAAGCCAATATTTTAGGAAGATTATATCTTCATTAAATATCTGCTTCATTTTTGAGCAAGGAAATTATCTAAATCTATCTTCTATTCCTCCTAACAAAAATTTTGATTCTACCTGAACATCTCTCAGGTAATAGTGCATTTATCCCAATTACTTCTATTTACGCCGCTCTCCTACACTATCTCACAGCTACTGATTACCGGACCGGCTGTTCCGATAATACCAAATTACAACCCTAATTACTAAGCTTTAACCCTAATAAAATGAATAAAACTTTTACCCAACTGACGTATGAAAGTATCTTCGTCCGATGTAACTCAGCTTTAACAGCTACTTTATTTTTATTTTTGCTGCTGGTGCAGGTGAATGTGGCTTGGGCGCAAACAACACCAACAACTACAATTACACCATCTACAACTCCTACTTCAACTCCTAGTGTCTGTGTAGGTTCAAATGTTACATTTACTTCCACTATAACTAATAGAGGATCTAATAATAGTACTAGACCACAATTTGCAACTTGGTATTTTAGCTCAGATGGAGGTACATCTTGGACAACTATTAATCCCAATGGAGCAAATAATACAAATGGTGTTTCATATTCTTTAACTGGCGAAACACTTAAAACTAATTTATCTTTGGTTACTGTGCCTGTTGGGGTAAGAGAATATAGAGTTGTTTATACCAGAAGTGGCAGTAACAATGGCTTTCCTTATACTACCGGATTTGCAACTTTAACTGTGACCGATAAACCGGAAGCAACTATATCTACCGTAAATAATACACCTTTAACATTTTGTGCCGGAGGTTCTGTAACACTACTAGCCAACACTGGTACAGGCTTAACTTATCAATGGCAAAAGCAAATAAATGGTACCTATACCAATATCACGAACCCAAGTCCTGCGGATGAACAATTTAGATATACCACAAATGAACCAGCTAATTATCGGGTTATTGTTACCAATAATCCTAATTGTTCTACTACTTCAGATCCTGTAACGGTACAGGTAATTCAAACCCCTCCCCCTACTGTTACTATTGACAATAATGCTTCCACAACTTTATGTACCGGTAATGGTGTAGTTGGTGAAGTAACCTTAAGGGCAACCCCTGCATCTAACGATTTTGAATATACCTGGTATAATGGTACCACTGTAGTCGGAACCGGTCTTACTTATACAGCTACAAAATCTGGTAATTATAATGTAAGAATTACCAATACGGTAGGCACAACTTCATGTCAAAGTGCACCTTCCGCTTCCGTTCCCGTAACAGCTAATGAATATCCGGAAGCTACAATAATAACTCCAGAATATGGCACCAGTACCTGCCCGGGAGGACCAGGTGTACAATTGAGTGCTGAGATAGTTGAAGATGCTACTTACACTTGGTATAGAGGTACAATTATTGTTCAGGAACCGTCTACTAATCCTGTATTTTTTGCTCAGGAAACAGGAAGCTACAGGTTAGAAGTAACCCGAAACGGTTGCGCTGATTTCTCTGATGAGGCTGTTACGGTTACCATCCTTTCTAGAGAAAATATTATAAAACAGGGTTCCCGAGCTTACTATTGTATTGGAACAACTACCGAATTAACTGCTGCAACCGGTACTGATTTCCAATACCAATGGTATAGAGATGGTGCAATCATTGAAGGTGCAACAAATCCAAACCTTATTGTTGGTCAGAATGGAAATTATTATGTTAAGGTAATTACCCCTTATGATTGCTCATTTAATTCTACTACAACCTTAGTAACAGGCCAAAAAGCTATAACTAACAACGTAATTACAGCTCCCGAAGAAACCACTATTTGCTATAATACTGGTCCCCAAACCATAAAAGGCACCTATCCAGAGGGTGGCACCGGAATATATACCTTTATATGGGAAAGCAGAACGGAAGGTGAAACTGAGTTTACACCTATACCAGGTACAACCGGAGGTCATCCGAATTTCACGAATTATACGCCGGGTAAACTTACCGAAACGACTTATTTTCGCCGGATTGCCATTTCTGTATGTTCTATCGAAAGCAACGAAGTTAAAATTACCGTAACCCCAACTATTACCGGCAATACCATTACGTCACCCACTACTTCTGCTATCTGTGCCGAAAAAGCCCCCGGCACCATTACCGGTGCAGAAATTTTAGGGGGTGGTGATGGACCGGACTCCTATACTTACCA
>Ga0210040_10001459_pt1 | contig 35614 bp, 31 predicted proteins | sample CryGeyCG12114_NA_FD_185462 | JGI IMG/M metagenome (GOLD analysis project Ga0210040, IMG submission 185462) | Groundwater microbial communities from aquifer - Crystal Geyser CG19_WC_8/21/14_NA (SPAdes) (version 2) | ecosystem: Environmental > Aquatic > Deep subsurface > Groundwater | place: USA...
GGAGACCACCGACGACGAGGACCCGGGAGTCGTCCTGGGCGTCAGCCCCGAGGGGGAGCTGCCGCTGACGCAGGTGCTGGTCGTGACCTACGCGCAGGCCCCGGAGCCGAGCCAGCCGAGCGAGCCGCCGAGCGAGCCCGAGCCCACCGCGACGCCGGAGGAGCCCGAGCCCACCACGACGCCGGAGGAGCCCGCACCGACCACCTCGCCCGGGGAGAGCGCCACCGACGCCGGCCCGGCGTCCGGCGGGGTCGTCGCCCCCCCCGAGGACGCGGACGACGGCTCCGGCGACGGCTCGGACGCCGGCTCCGACGGTGCGGGCGGGACGTCGCCGCTCTCGTCCTCCGGCGGTGCCGGCGGAGGTGCCGCCGCTCCCGCCGCGGGGACCGGTGCGGACGCGGACGCCGCAGCGGGGGGCACGGCCGCCCGTGGCGGCGCTGGCAACGGCAACGGCAACGGCAACGGCAACGGCCAGGGGAACGGCCGCGCGAACGGGAACGTGACCGGGAACGGCCAGGGCGGGGGCGCCGCGGCTGCTGCCGCGGCCGGGAGCGCGGACGCCGGTGGGCGCCCGTGACGACGGACGGCCCGAGCCGTCGTCCGCCCGACCGTGACGGCGACCCCGGCGCGAGGGCGGGAGCTCCCCCCTCCGGCGGGGACGCGGGCACGGCCGACCTGCCGACCACGCCCGCGCCCGGGAGTTCCGCCGCCGACCCGGCCCCCACCGCCGCCACCACGGGCGCTGCCCCCACCGGCGCGGCCACCAGCGCGGGGCCCCCGACGGTGACCACCGCCGGCGGGTCCGGAGCCGAGGGCCCGCGCGTGCTCGCCGGGCGCTACGACCTCGGCGAGGTGCTCGGCCGAGGGGGCATGGCCGTGGTCCGCGTGGCGCACGACCGCGTCCTCCACCGCCAGGTGGCGATCAAGCTGCTGCGGCCCGACCTCGCCCAGGACCCCGAGGTGCTCTCCCGCTTCCGGCGCGAGGCCCGCTCGGTGGCCGCGCTGAACCACCCGGCCGTCGTCGGCGTCCACGACGTCGGCGAGGACGCCCCCGGCCCGCACGACGCGCGCACCCCCTTCCTCGTGATGGAGCTCGTCCGCGGAGCCACCGTCCGCGACCTGCTGGACCAGCACCGCCCGGCCCCGGACGAGGACCACGTCCGGCACGACCGCGCGGGGCAGGACCAGCCCGGGGTCGGGGTGGAGATGGCCGTGGCGATCACGACCGGCGTCCTGGAGGCCCTGGCCTACAGCCACCGCGCGGGCATCGTCCACCGCGACATCAAGCCGGCGAACGTCATGCTGACGCCCGACGGCCAGGTCAAGGTCATGGACTTCGGCATCGCCCGCGCGCTGGCGGACGCCGCGTCGACGTCGACGCACACCTCCGCGGTGCTCGGCACGGCGCTGTACCTCTCCCCCGAGCAGGCCCGAGGGCTCCCCGTGGACGCCCGGGCCGACCTGTACTCGACCGGCTGCCTCCTCTACGAGCTGCTCACCGGCCGCCCTCCCTTCCGCGGCGACTCGGCGGTCTCCCTCGCCTACCAGCACGTCAACGAGCCGCCCGAGCCCCCGTCGGCCCTCCACCCCGGCCTCCCCGCGGCCCTCGACCACGTCGTGCTCCGCGCGATGGCCAAGGACCTGGCCGACCGGTACCCCGACGCGGACGCCTTCCGCCGCGACCTGGAGGACGCCGCCCGGGGCGTCGACGTGGCGCCGCCCTCGGCCGTGGCGGCGGCCAGCACGACCGCCATGCCGGCCGCCGCCGCACAGCTCGTCCCCGTGCCGCTCGAGGAGCCCGAGGACGACGGGCCGCCCGCGGACCAGCGCGGGCGGCGCGCCGTCGTCGTGCTCGTCGCCCTCGTCGGCCTCGCGCTCGTCGCCCTGGCCGCCGTGCTGGTGCCCCAGCTGCTCGGGGACGGCGACGGCGAGGCGGACCTGCGGACCGTCCCCCGCGTGGTCGGCCAGACCCGCGAGGCCGCGCGAGCGGCCGTCGAGCAGCAGGGCCTGCTGTACGCCGAGACGACCGCGGCGTCCGCGGACGTCGGCGAGGGCCGGGTCGTCGAGCAGGACCCCGCCGGGTCGGCCAGCGCCCCGGAGGGCAGCACGGTCGCCGTGGTGGTCTCCGCCGGGCCGTCCGCCGTCGCGGTGCCCGAGCTCACCGGTCGGACCGAGGCGCAGGCCCTGCGGGCGCTGCAGGACGCCGGGCTCCTGGTCGGCGAGCTCGACCGCGTCCCCGACCCCCGGGTCGCCGAGGGCTCCGTCGTGCGCTCCGACCCCTCCGTCGGCGCCAGCGCGGAGCCGGGCAGCGCCGTGGACCTGGTCCTGTCCGACGGCACGGTCGAGGTCGACGACTACACGGGGCTCCCGGTGCTGGCGGCCCAGGAGGCCGTCGCCGCCCTCGGGCTGCAGTCGAGCCTGGAGTACCAGGAGAGCGGGCAGGAGGAGAACACCGTCCTCGACCAGCGCCCCGGCCGCGGCGTCGTGCCGCAGGGCTCGACCGTCGTGCTCGTCGTCGCGACCGCGCCACCGCCCGCGCCCGCGCCCTCACCGACGCCGTCGCCGACCGCCACGGACACCCCCACCGCGACGCCGACCGAGCCCGACCCCACCGCGGAGCCGACGCCCACGGACGGGCCGACGCCGACCGGACCGGCGCCGTCACCGACCCCGACCGGCACGGCCACCACGCCCGGCTGAGACCCCGCGGCACGGGCCCCCGCGCCCGACGACGAAGGACGCGCCCGCGCCACCGGCGAGCAGGGGCGCCCCAGCGGCGGACGACCTCAGCGGCGGACGAGGGGAGCCATCCCCTGGGAGCGCGCGGGGGCGCCGTCGTCGCCGCAGACCGCGAGCCAGTTGGCCAGCAGCCGGTGGCCGCCCTCGGTCAGCACCGACTCGGGGTGGAACTGGACGCCGTACAGGGGTGCGTCGCGGTGCTCCAGCGCCATGACGACGCCACCGGGCGTGCGAGCGGTGACGACCAGCTCGTCGGGCACCGTCTCGTCCACCACGGCCAGCGAGTGGTACCTGGTGGCCGTGAAGGGCGCCGGCAGGCCCTCGAGCACGCCCCGCCCGGCGTGGTGGACCGCGCTGGTGCGCCCGTGCATGAGCTCCTCGGCGTGCGTCACGACGGCGCCGTGGACCTCCGCCAGCACCTGGTGGCCGAGGCAGACGCCCAGCATGGGCGTCCCCGTCCCGGCGCACGCCCGCACGAGCGCGGGGCTCGAACCGGCGTCGGCGGGGGCGCCGGGCCCGGGCGAGACGAGCACGCCGTCGACGTCCGCCGCGGCGGAGGCGTCCACCTCGTCGTTGCGCACGACCTCGCACCGGGCCCCCAGCTGCTGGAGGTAGCCGACGATCGTCCACACGAAGCTGTCGTAGTTGTCGACGACGAGGATCCTGCGGGGGCTCGGGCTCATGGCTGGCTCTCCGGTGGTTCGGCGGTCGTCCCGCCGGCGGGTCCGGGCACCCGTGGGAGGGGTCGGACGCCGTCAGGACGAGGAGGCTGGGGCGGGCGCGGTGGACCTCGCGGGCGCAGCAGCGCCCACCGTGCTGTCGTTCCAGGGTACGGAGGGCGCCAGCGCGGGGAAGACCCAGTGGAAGAGCGCGGCCACCGCCGCGAGCGCGAGCAGGGCGGCGAGGACCAGCCGCACGGGCAGCGGACCGGGCAGGCAGCGCCACAGCGCGCCGTACAGGCTCACGCGAGCACCTCCGCGCCGGCCGTCGTCGGGAGCGCGAGCTCGGCGGGTGCTCCGGCCGCCCGGGGGACGAAGCGGTCGAAGACGGCGTGCTGGACGTAGCGCTCGCGCGCGGAGGCGATCGGGTGGCACGCGGTCATGGTCAGGACCCTCTCGACGGGGACGTCGCCCGGCCGGCCCGGCACCGGCGCCACGACGTCGACCTGCGAGGGCAGCACGACCTCCGCCGTCGTGGCGAGGTAGACGAACCACCCCTGCGCCGTCTCGAGGACCACGGGGTCGCCGGGGCGCAGCTCGGCGATGTCGTGGAAGGGGCGGCCGTAGGTGTTGCGGTGCCCCGCGAGGGCGACGTTGCCGACCTGGCCCGGCAGCGCCGTCCCCGGGTAGTGGCCGACGCCGGCCTCGAGGTCGGCCGCGCCGGTGCCCTCGACCACGGGTCGCGGCGGCCAGTCCGGGCCGAAGCGGGGCACGTGGACCACCGCGAAGGGTGCGCCGGGTGCCGGCGCCGCGAGCTCCGGCGGCTCCTGCGTCGCGGGCGCGGCAGGGGCTCCGGTGGACGCGAGGCTCCGCCAGTCCTCGGCGAGCGCGGCCGTGGTGACCGCCTGGTCCCGCTCGGCGACGACGTCGGTCCACCACAGCTGCCAGCCCGTGAAGAGCAGCAGGACCGCACCGGCGGTGACGAGCAGCTCGCCGAGCAGCGCGGTCGCCACGGCCGCCGGCGACGGCGAGCCGCGTCGCACCGGGACCGCCCCGCCCGGGCCGCCGGGGACCGGGCCCGTCGCGAGCCCGACGACGGCCTCCTCAGCGCGCACCCCAGCCCCCCCGTCCGACGACGCCCTCCGCAGGAGCATCGGCACCTCCCGGCCCCGGCTGGAGCGGGCGTCGCGGCCGGAGCGGACGTCCCGCCGGGCGGGGTCAGGCCGGCGGCGCCGCGCTCGCGTAGGACATGGTCAGCGACCCGCCGTAGGCGGGGAGGTCGACGTCGTCCTGGCGCACGTCGTACACGAGCCCGAGGTCGGCCGCGGCGCCGCGGTAGAGGGCCACGTCGACGGAGGAGTCCAGGGCCGCCCGCAGCGCCTCGGGGTCGCCGACCGCCTCGATGCGGTAGGGCGGCGGGTAGTACCGGCCCTGGACCCGCAGCGTGCTGCCGACGCAGCGCACGGCGGTGGTGGCGACGACCCGCTGGTCCATGACGCCCATGGCCTCGGCGCCGCCCTCCCACAGGGCGTTGACGACGGCCCGGACGTCCTCGGAGTGCACCACGGTGTCCTTGGTGGTGTAACCCGTGGGCAGCGCGGTGCCGCGAGGGGCGTCGGCGAGCAGGACGACGAGGCCCTCGCCCTCCGTGGCCGCCGTGTGGCTGGCCACCGCGAGGGCGTCGGCGGCCGCGGCGCCGGGCGCCTCCGGGGCGGCCTCGGCCGTCATCTCGTCGATGCCGGAGCGGAGGTCGGAGACGCGCTCCTCGAGCTGGGCGACCTGGTGGGTCTCCTCGAGGACGAGGGCGCGCAGGTCCTCGTCCTCCTGCCGCAGGTCGGTGCCGTCGGCGGTGTCCGCGCTGGTGGCGAAGAGGAGTCCCGCGAGGCACAGCACGCCGGCGACGGCCGCCGACCCCGCGCGGGGGAGCGTCGTCCGTCCCCTCCGGGGCCTCGTGGGCACGACCACTAGGCTACGCACCGCCCCTGCGCGCGTCTCCTCCGCCCGCCGCAGGGCCGCGCGGAGCGCCGCCCGCCGCAGACCGCCGCACTCCCGGGCGCTCCCGGTCGGCCGACCCGGGGCCCGGCACCGGTGCGGGGCGTCGTCGGGGGGGACCCAGCCACCGCAGCCGACGCACCGCGAGGAGCACCCCCGATGCCGGAGTCCCGAGGCCGACGCCGTCGCAAGACCGCCCCCCGGACGCCCGAGGACGCGGCGGCGCGCACCCCCGACGGCCCGCCCAGCACGTCGCGGACCGCGCGGCCGGTCGGCCCCAACCCGCGGTGGTACGTGCCGGTCATGCTCGGCCTGATGCTGCTGGGCCTGGTGTGGATCGTCGTCTGGTACGTCTCGGAGAACCGGTACCCGGTGCCCGGCATCGGCAGCTGGAACCTGGTCGCCGGCTTCGCCGTGGTCCTCGTCGGCTTCCTCATGACCACCCGCTGGCGCTGACCGCCCGGCGGGCGGTGGAGGACGAGCACCGCAGCCGGCCCTCCCGCGGTGCGCTCGTCCGCCCGCGGGCCGCTGAGCAGCAGAACCACACGCCTGTTGTTCGTCCCCAGGAGTTCTCCACAGTGTGGATGACGGCCTCGCTGTCCACAGGCTGCGGCGGACCTGGGGACGACGGAAGCTCCGTCGCCGGGACGGCGACGGAGCCCGCGGACGGCCGGACGGCGGCTCAGGGCGCGACGGTCGAGGCCACGACGGCGAGGAGCACCCACAGGGCCGCCACCGCGGCGAGGGCGGCCACCTGGAGGCCGGGTCGTCGCGGCGTCCGCACCAGGAGCGCGGCTGCCGCGGCTCCCGTCACGAGGCCGCCGAGGTGCGCCTCCCAGGCGATGCCCGGGACGACGAAGGAGAGCCCGAGGTTGATGGCGACGACCACGCCGATCTGCCCCACCGGGACGCGCATGCGCCGCTGGACGACGAGCAGGGCCCCGAACAGGCCGAAGACGGCTCCGGACGCGCCGACGGCGAGCCGGGCCTCCGTGCCGAAGACCGCCCAGACGAGCTGGTAGGCGACCGAGCCGCCGAACGCGCTCACGAGGTAGAGCGCGAGGAAGCGCCCCCGGCCGAGGAACTCCTCGAGCGGCGGGCCGACCACGTAGAGCACGTACATGTTGAGGAGCAGGTGGAACGGCAGGCCGCCGGGGAAGTGCAGGAAGGCCGAGGTGAGGTAGCGCCACGGCTCGCTCGGCGCGACGGGCGGGTAGAAGCCCAGCAGGTTCGTCACCGCGTTCCCGCTGACGACCTGCAGCAGGTACACCAGGACGCAGGCCCCGATCAGCGACAGCGTCACGACGGGGCGGCCGCCCCGGGCCCGGCTCCCGAGGGCCGTGCGCACCACGGGCGCCTCGCGGCGCGCCTGCGCCACGCAGTCCACGCACTGGATCCCCACCGGCGCCTCGCGCTGGCAGTCGGGGCAGGCGGGGCGCCCGCACCGCTGGCAGCGCACGTAGGACTCGCGGCCGGGGTGCCGCGGGCACACCGGCACGTCGGCTCCGGGCTCGCCGGGATGCCCCGGCGAGCCCGGAGCGCCGTCGCTCACGCGGAGCGCTCGACCTCGACGCTGCGCAGGACGACGTCCTCGCGCGGCTTGTCGCCGGCGCCCGTGGGCACGGCGCCCAGGGCGTCCACCACCGCGCGGCTCTCGTCGTCGGCGACCGCGCCGAAGATCGTGTGCTTGCCCTGCAGCCACGTGGTGGGGGCCAGGGTGATGAAGAACTGCGAGCCGTTGGTGCCCTTGCCCCCGCGCAGGCCGGCGTTCGCCATGGCCAGGACGTAGGGCTGGGTGAAGTCCAGGCCCGGGTGGATCTCGTCGTCGAAGGTGTAGCCGGGACCGCCGGTGCCGGTGCCCAGCGGGTCACCGCCCTGGATCATGAAGCCGCTGATGATGCGGTGGAACACCAGGTCGGAGAAGAGCGGCTCGGAGGAGGGCTGACCCGTGCGGGGGTCGGTCCACTCCTGCTCGCCCGTGGCGAGGCCCACGAAGTTCTTGACGGTCTTGGGCGCCTTGTCCTCGTAGAGCTCGACGCGGATGTCACCGACGGACGTGTGCAGGGTCGCGAACATGGCCCGATCCTCCCACGGACCCCCCGGGGGACCGCGAACCGGCGAGGTCCGGCGAGCGGGGGGCGGACCCGTTCCGGCCCGGTGCTGCTCCTGAGCGGCGCGAGGGCCCCGCGGGGGGCAGGATGACCCACTGACTCGCCCTCGGCCCCGCGCGGAGGGCGGACGGAGCCCAGGGCTCCACCCAGCTCCACGCCGCGGCCGTACCGCCGGTGCGGCCCCGATCCGCAAGGAGGACCGCGTGCACTTCGGCAAGAAGAAGATGACCCGCACCGAGAAGACGGCGAAGCAGCTGCGCGACCAGACGGCCGCGCTGACGGGCCGGCTCGGCCCCGCCGCCGACCTGGCGCGCAAGAACGCCATCCAGTACGCGACGTCCGCGCGCTCCGGCGCCACGACGTACGCCGGCGCGGCCCGCGACTGGGCCTCCCCCCACTACGAGCGCGCTCGCGACCGCGGCCTCGAGGTGACGGCGCCGCGCGTCGCCGCCGCGGCCGGCAGCCTCGCGCCGGCCGTCGACGCCGCGCACGACAAGCTCGTCGACGACCTCCTGCCCCGCCTCGTGGAGTCGCTGAACGCGGCCGCGGGCGCGGCCTCCACCAAGGTGGACGACGCCTACAAGCCCCTGCAGGGGTCGCTGAAGGCCTCGCAGAAGTCGCTGACGAAGGCGGGCAAGGCGGCCGGGAAGAAGGCCGACAAGAACGCCAAGATCATCAGCAGGGGCCCGAGCCAGGACAAGGGCCGGGCAGGCGCCGGCAGGGTCCTGCTCGTCCTCGGCGTCCTGGGCGCGGCGGGGGGCGCCGCGTACGCGGCGTGGAAGTCCTCGCGGCCCACGCAGGACCCCTGGGCCGCCAGCACCGGCACCTCGGCGTACTCCGGGGCCCCCAGCGGCACCGGCACGACGTCCACGACCGGCACCGGCACGACGTCCACCACGGGCACCGGCACGACGTCCGCCGCGGGCACGGGCACGTCGACCACGGGCATCGGCACCACGGGCACGTCCACCACGGGCACGTCCACCACGGGCACCGGCACCTCGGGCACCGCGTCGACGACCGGTGGCACCTCCACCGGCGGCGCCGGCACCTCGGCCTCGACGACCGACGCGGTGAAGGACGCCGCCGACAAGGCGGCCGCCGAGACCAAGAAGGCGGCGGACCAGACGGCCGCCACCATCAAGGCGAACGCCGACCGGACCTCCGGCTCGACCGACGGCGAGCAGGGCAAGCACTCCGCCTGAGCTCCCGCACCACCGACGGCCCGTCCCCGCTGGGGGCGGGCCGTCGTGCGTCGGGTCCGCGCGGCAGCAGAGGCCGTCACCTCCTCGGGGCGACGACGTCCTCGGGTGGCGGACGGCGCGCCGCAGGAGTGGTGTGGGGCCGTGCCCGCACCGGCCGCGCCGCGGCCCGGGAACGCGGGACCCGGATCCGCACGGACCACCACCAGGAGAGACCGTGACCAGCAGCACCTCCAGCACCCAGCCGCCCGACGCCCGTCGCAGCGGGGTCTTCGAGATCCCCGGCGTCGGCTCCGTCCACCGCCTCGGCTACGGCGCCATGCGCATCACCGGCCCCGGCATCTGGGGCGAGCCGGCCGACCGCGCGACCGCGCGCGACGTGGTCCGGCGCGCCGTCGAGCTCGGGGTGGACTTCATCGACACCGCGGACTCCTACGGCCCCGAGGTCAGCGAGCAGATCATCCGGGAGGCGCTGCACCCGTACGCCGACGGCCTCGTGATCGCGACGAAGGCCGGCCTGACGCGCACCGGCCCCGACCAGTGGCACCCCGTCGGCCGACCGGAGTACCTGCGCCAGCAGTGCGAGCTGAGCCTGCGCCGCCTCGGCGTGGAGGCGATCGACCTGTTCCAGCTGCACCGCATCGACCCGCAGGTCGACCGCGACGACCAGCTCGGCCTGCTGCGGGACCTCCTGGACGAGGGCAAGGTCCGCGCCGTCGGACTCTCGCAGGTCTCGGTCGAGGACGTCCGCGCGGCCGCGTCGGTCGTCGACGTCGCGACCGTGCAGAACCGCTTCAACCTCACCGACCGCAGCGACGCCGACGTCCTCGAGCACTGCGCGGCGGAGGGGATCGGGTTCATCCCGTGGGCGCCCGTCTCCGCCGGCGAGCTGGCCCGCCCGGGCGGTCCGGTCGACGAGGTGGCGCGGCGCACCGGTGCGAGCGCGTCGCAGGTGGCGCTGGCGTGGCTGCTGCAGCTGTCGCCCGTCATGCTGCCGATCCCCGGCACCGGCTCGGTGGACCACCTCGAGGACAACCTCGGGGCCGCCGGCCTCGAGCTGTCCGACCAGGACATGGCCTCGCTCACCGACGCCGCCTGAGCGGCCCCGCAGCCCGGTGCCCTGCAGCCGGGACGACGAGAGCCCCGGACCGCGAGGTCCGGGGCTCTCGTCGTGGCACCGGGTGGAGGCGAGGGGACTCGAACCCCTAACCCCCTGCTTGCAAAGCAGGTGCGCTACCAGTTGCGCCACGCCCCCGGGGGCGACCGGCGCAGGCGCGCCAGCGGTGGGCCTAAGAGGACTTGAACCTCTGGCCTCTTCCTTATCAGGGAAGCGCTCTAACCGACTGAGCTATAGGCCCGGGACGCCGCCGGACCGGTCCGGAGGACCGATGCCGTCGTGCTGCGGGCTGCAGGCTACCCCAGCGGCGGGGGACGACCCAAACCCGGGCCGCCCACCCACGACGGGACCCGTCAGTCGTCGGTGAGGGTCACCCGCAGGCCGCCCACCAGCGCCGCCGCCACGTTGTAGACGACAGCCCCGAGGGTGGCCAGCGCCGTGAGCAGGACGACGTCGACGACCGCGAGCACCGTCGCGGCCGAGACCACCTGCGAGAAGCCGACGTAGTCCGTCACGTCCAGGGCACCGGTGCCCGCGAGGCTCGCGATCAGCTGGTTGGCGCTGTCGTACACGCCGACGGCGTCCAGGACGGTCCACAGCGCGCCGGCCGCCACGACGAGCGCGATCCCGACGACCACGGAGAGCAGGAAGGAGAGCTTCAGCACCGACCACGGGTCCACGCGCGAGACGCTGAGCCGGACCCGTCGCTGCGTGCTGCCGGCGGGCGCTGCGCGACCAGCGGTCGGCTGGCCCGTCCGCTCGCCGGAGGTCGGCGTCGCGGTGCCCGCCCTCGCGTCCTGGCCGGGCCGGGCGTCGCCGGACCCCGCTCGGGGCTGCTGCGGCCCGGACCCCGTGCGGGGCTGCTGCGGTGCGGGACCCGTGCGACCCGCGGAGCGCTCGGCTGCCCCCTGCCCCTCCGGTGCCGACCGGGCACCGCCGGCGGTGGACTGCTGGGTCCGCGCCTCGCTCGCGCTCACGCGCCACTCCCTCGCTCGTGCGCCCCGTCGATCCCGGGCTCGTCGTCGGTCCCGGGCGCGTCGTCCTCGGCGCCGCCCTCGCCGGGGGACGCTACGCCATCGCCGTCCGCGGGCGCGGCGTCCTGCGAGCGCGCCGCGGAGTCGTCTCCGACCTGTGACCCCGCCTCGGACCCCACCTCCGACGGGGGGACGCCCTCGGCGTCGGCCGCGGCGACCTCGTCCTCGATCAGGCGCTCGGCGTTGCGCGCCACCGCGATGATGGCGTCGCCGTCGTCCGGCGTGGCGAAGCGCACCCCCGTCGTGTCGCGACCGGTCGGGCGCACCTCGTCGACGCGGCTGCGGACGATCCGGCCGCGTCCCATCACCACGAGCACCTCGTCGCCGTCCTCGACGAGCAGCGCCCCGACGAGGTCCCCACCCCGCTCGTTGAGCCGCGCGACCTTGATGCCGTACCCACCGCGGCCCTGGACGCGGTAGGCGTCCACGGGCGTCCGCTTCGCGATGCCGTTCTCCACGACGACGAAGACCTCGCGCTGGGTGCCCTCCGGGACGACGCCCAGGGCGAGCAGGTCGTCGTCCTCGCGGAAGCGCATGCCCGTCACGCCGGACGTGGCGCGGCCCATGGGGCGCAGCGCGTCGTCGGTCGCGGTGAACCGCAGCGACTGGCCCTTGCGGGAGACGAGGAGGAGGTCGTCGGTGGGCTCGACGAGGACCGCGGAGACGAGCTCGTCCCCCCCGACGGCCACGGCCACCGGCGGCGCCTCGTCGCCCTCGACGTCGGCCCCGTCCGCCGCCACGTCGAGCTCGGCCGTCTGCGCGCCGCGCAGGTTGACGGCGATCAGCCCGCCCGCGCGGGGGGAGTCGTAGTCGGCCAGACGGCTCTTCTTGACCAGCCCGCGCCGCGTCGCCAGCACGAGGTAGGGCGCCTGCTCGTAGTCGCGGATGTCCAGGACCTGGGCGATCTGCTCGCCCGGCGCGAAGGCCAGGAGGTTCGCCACGTGCTGGCCCCGGCCGTCCCGCGAGCCCTCGGGCAGCTCGTAGGCCTTCGCGCGGTAGACCCGGCCCAGGTTGGTGAAGAACAGCAGCCAGTGGTGGGTCGTCGTGGTGAAGAAGTGCTCGACGACGTCGTCGCCCCGCAGCGCGGTGCCGCGCACGCCCTTGCCGCCGCGCCGCTGGGAGCGGTAGGCGTCGGTGCGGGTGCGCTTGGCGTACCCGCCGCGCGTGATGGTGACGACGACCTCCTCCTCGGGGATGAGGTCCTCGGCCGACATGTCCCCGTCGAAGGGGATGATCTCGGTGCGCCGGTCGTCGCCGTACTTCTCGATGATCTCGGCGAGCTCGGCGGAGACGATGTCGCGCTGGCGCTGGGGCGAGGCGAGGATCGCCTGGAACTCGGCGATCCTGACCTCGAGGTCCGCCAGGTCGTCGACGATCTTCTGCCGCTCGAGGGCCGCCAGCCGGCGCAGCTGCATGTCGAGGATGGCGCGCGCCTGGAGCTCGTCGATCTCGAGGAGCTCGATGAGCCCGTCGCGCGCGATCTCGACCGTCGCCGCGGCGCGGATGAGCGCGATGACCTCGTCGAGGGCGTCGAGGGCGCGCACGAGCCCGCGCAGGATGTGGGCCCTCTCCTCCGCCTGGCGCAGCCGGTAGCGGGTGCGGCGGACGACGACCTCGATCTGGTGGTCCACCCAGTGGCGCACGAACCCGTCGAGGGACAGTGTGCGCGGGACCCCGTCGACGAGCGCGAGCATGTTGGCGCCGAAGCTCTGCTGCAGCGCCGTGTGCTTGTAGAGGTTGTTCAGGACGACCTTGGCGACGGCGTCGCGCTTGAGCACGACCACCAGCCGCTGGCCGGTGCGCCCCGACGTCTCGTCGCGGATGTCGGCGATCCCGGCCATCCGCCCGTCGCGCACGAGCTCGGCGATCTTCTGCGCCAGGTCGTCGGGGTTCACCTGGTAGGGCAGCTGGGTGACGACGAGGCACGTGCGCCCGGCGATCTCCTCCACCTCGACGACCGCGCGCATCATGATCGAGCCGCGGCCGGTCCGGTAGGCCTCCTCGATGCCGCGGCGCCCGGTGATCAGCGCGCCGGTCGGGAAGTCCGGTCCCTTGACGCGCTCCAGGAGGGCCTCGAGCAGCTCCTCGCGGCTCGCGGTGGGGTGCTCGAGGAACCACTGGACGCCCGCCCCGACCTCGCGGAGGTTGTGCGGCGGGATGTTCGTCGCCATGCCGACGGCGATGCCGGCGCTGCCGTTGACCAGCAGGTTGGGGAACCGGCTGGGGAGGATGACGGGCTCCTCGGTGCGCCCGTCGTAGTTCGGGCCCATGTCGACGGTGTCCTCGTCGATGTCCCGGACCATCTCCATGGCCAGCGGCGCGAGGCGGCACTCCGTGTACCGCATGGCCGCCGCCGGGTCGTTGCCCGGCGAGCCGAAGTTCCCCTGCCCCTGCACGAGCGGGTACCGCAGCGTCCAGTCCTGCGCGAGCCGCACGAGGGTGTCGTAGATCGAGCTGTCGCCGTGGGGGTGGTACTGCCCCATGACGTCCCCGACCACGCGGCTGCACTTGTTGAACCCGCGGTCGGGCCGGTACCCGCCGTCGTACATGGCGTACAGCACCCGCCGGTGCACCGGCTTGAGCCCGTCCCGCACCTCGGGGAGCGCCCGCCCGACGATCACGCTCATGGCGTAGTCGAGGTAGCTGCGCTGCATCTCGAGCTGCAGGTCGACCGGCTCGATCCGGTCGGTGATGGGCCCCTCGGGCGGTGTCGTCTCGCTCACGTCAGTCCTTCGTCGAGGAGGCGGTGCACGTGCTGGGGCACCGTCGGGGTCTGTGCTGCTCTCGGCGCGCTGGCTGCTGTCGCCGCCGTCGTCGCTGGGTGCGCGAGGCGGCTGCCGCTGGGGTGGCACTGGCTACGCACTCGGTCTGGGCTGACGCCCAGCCCGCGTGCTCGCCTGACGTGCCACCCCCGCGGCACCCCCCTCGCGCTCGTGGAGGTCACCGCCCGCGTGGTCGCGTCGAGAACCCCTGCGGCGAGCCGGCCGCTCCGGCCCCCGCCCGCCGAGGACGTCCGCGCCCGGGCGCCTGACCGGGTAGCCGGAGCCACGGGGGAGGTCGCGTGCGGGCCCGTGACGTGCTCGGGCGCTGGGCGGGTGAGGTGCTGGGGGCACGTCAGGCGAGCATCGGGGCTGGGGCGCAGCCCAGACCGGGTGCGTAGCCAGTGCCCCCAGCAGCTCACCCGCCCAGCGCACCCAGCCATGGCGACCCCAGCCCGCCCAGGACGTTCCACGTGGATCACGGCAGCCACCGGCTCAGATGTCCAGGAAGCGGACGTCCTTGGCGTTGCGCTGGATGAAGGAGCGGCGCGACTCGACGTCCTCCCCCATGAGGACGGAGAAGATCTCGTCCGCGCCGGCCGCCTCGCCGATGGTCACCTGGCGCAGCGTGCGGGAGTCGGGGTCCATCGTCGTCTCCCAGAGCTCGGAGTAGTCCATCTCGCCGAGGCCCTTGTAGCGCTGGATGCCGTTGTCCTTGGGCAGGCGGCGGCCGGCGGCGACGCCCTCCTTGGTCATGGCGTCGCGCTCGCGGTCGGAGTAGACGAACTGGTGCTCGCCCTGGGTCCACTTCAGGCGGTACAGCGGGGGCTGGGCGAGGTAGACGTGCCCGCCCTCGATGAGGGGGCGCATGTAGCGGAAGAGCAGGGTCAGCAGGAGCGTCGCGATGTGCTGGCCGTCGACGTCGGCGTCGGCCATGAGGACGACCTTGTGGTAGCGCAGCTTGGCGCTGTCGAACTCCTCGCCGATGCCGGTGCCGAAGGCCGTGATGAGCGCCTGGACCTCCTTGTTGCCGAGGGCTCGGTCCAGGCGCGCCTTCTCGACGTTGAGGATCTTGCCGCGCAGGGGGAGGATCGCCTGCGTCTCGGGGTTGCGGCCGCGGACGGCGGAGCCGCCGGCCGAGTCGCCCTCGACGATGAAGATCTCCGAGCGCGCCGGGTCCTTGCTCTGGCAGTCGCGCAGCTTGCCGGGCATGCCGCCGGACTCGAGCAGGCCCTTGCGGCGGGTGGCCTCGCGGGCCTTGCGCGCTGCCATCCGGGCCGCGGAGGCTTGGATGGACTTGCGGATGACGTCGCGGGCGGCCGAGGGGTTGCGCTCGAGCCAGTCCCCCAGCTCGGTGTTGACCACCTGCTGCACGAAGGTGCGGGCGATGGTGTTGCCGAGCTTGGTCTTCGTCTGGCCCTCGAACTGCGGCTCGCCGAGCTTGACGGAGATGACGGCGGTGAGGCCCTCGCGGATGTCGTCGCCCGTGAGGTTGTCGTCCTTCTCGCGCAGCAGGTTCTTGGTGCGCGCGTAGCGGTTGACGAGCGACGTCAGCGCCGAGCGGAAGCCCTCCTCGTGGGTGCCGCCCTCGTGCGTGTTGATGGTGTTCGCGTAGGTGTGCACGCTCTCGGAGTACGCGCCCGTCCACTGCATGGCGATCTCGACGTCGATCTGGCGGTCGGGGTCCTCGGTCTCGAAGGAGATGACGCCCTCGTGGACGACGTCGACCTTCTTCGAGGCGTTGAGGTGCGTGACGTAGTCGACCAGGCCGCCGTCGTAGCGGTAGGTGACCCCGCGCCGCGGGCCGTCGTCGGCGACGTCGTCGTCCGCGCCGTCGAGCGCGTCGGGACCGCTCTCCCCGGCCTCCTCGCCCTCCAACGCCCCGGAGCCGCCGCGCTCGTCGGCGAGGCTGATCGTCAGGCCCTTGTTGAGGAAGGCCATCTGCTGGAAGCGGCCGCGCAGCGTCTCGTAGTCGAAGACCGTGGTCTCGAAGACGTCCTCGCTGGGCCAGAAGACGACGGTCGTGCCGGTGGCGCCGGTCTCCTCGCCCCGCTCGAGCGGCGCCTGCGGGACGCCGAGGCGGTAGCTCTGGCGCCAGGCGTGCCCCTGACGGCGGACCTCGACGTCCAGGCGCCCGGAGAGGGCGTTGACGACGGAGACGCCGACGCCGTGCAGCCCGCCCGAGACGGCGTAGCCCCCGCCGCCGAACTTGCCGCCGGCGTGCAGCACGGTGAGGACGACCTCGACGGCGGAGCGGCCCTCGGTGGCGTGGACGTCGACCGGGATCCCGCGGCCGTCGTCGGTGACCGAGACGCCGCCGTCGGCGCGCAGCACCACCTCGATGTGCGTGCAGTAGCCGGCGAGCGCCTCGTCGACGGCGTTGTCGACGACCTCGTAGACGAGGTGGTGCAGGCCGCGCTCGCCGGTGGAGCCGATGTACATGCCGGGCCGCTTGCGCACCGCCTCGAGGCCCTCGAGGACCGTGATGGCGTCCGCGCCGTAGCTGCCCTCCTGCACCTGCGAGGCCAGCGAGGCGGCGTGCTCGGGGCGGGCGCTCGGGTCAAGGCCGGCGCCGTCCTGCGTCACGGGCGAGACCTGCTCGGCCTCCGCGACGTCGTCCCGCTCGAGCCGGGTGCGCTCCTGGACGCCGGAGTCGGGACCGGTGGCGGCGCCCTCGGGGACCGGGTGCGCGTCGGGGCGCGGTGCCTCCCCGGTGCCCGGGTCGTCGGGGTGCTCGGGCGCGCCGTCTGCTCCGGTGCTCGTCACGAGGCGGGGGGTCCCTCCGGGAGTCCTGCGCAGGCGTCGGCGCGCACGTGCGCGGGGACCCTGCTGATCACCGGTGATCCTACCCCGCGCCGACGCTCCTCCCGGGACGCCGGAGCCCACGGAGGGCCTCCAGCGCCGCTGTGCGCCGATCAGGTGCCGGGCTGGACGGGGGGTACGCGACCGCGGCGCTCGGACGCTGGACGGGCGACAGGCGGGAGACGGGGCTCGGCGCCGGCCCTCGGCGCCGCCCCTCAGCCGTAGGTGTCGCGCGGTCCCCGCCCACCGGCTGCGCGCCGGGCTCCGCGCCGCCACGAGGGCGCGCCCGGGCCGCGGACCTGCAGCCTGGTCACCACGCCGGCGCCCAGCTCCTCGTCGAGGCGACGGGCGAGCACGGGCTCGAGCAGCCGGAGCTGGGTGGCCCACGCCGTGGAGTCGGCGCGCACCACGAGGACGCCGTCGTCGAAGCGCTCCGGGGTGGCGTGCGCGGCCACCTCCGGACCGACGACCTGCTCCCAGCGCCCGATGACGCCGCCCACGGCCACGGGTGCGGACCAGCCCAGCTCGCCGACGAGGCGGTCCACGCTGCGCCCCATCGTCTGCGGGTCGCGGTCGTCGGGACGGGCGCCGGACATCGTCGTGCCCCGGCGGCGCCGCTCGTCGCGCTGACGCCGCTCCGCGGAGGCGCGCCCACCGCTGCCCGGGGCCCCCGGCAGGACCCCGCGGGCCCGGGCGGCCGCCCGGGCCCGGCCCAGCGCGGCGCGCACGGCGTCCGCCGACGGGTCCCCGACCGGCTCCTCGCCCGGCTCCCCCGCAGGGCCGGGCGCCTCCTGCTCGTCACCCACGCCCAGCCTCCTCGACCTCGTCCACCCCGCCCGCGTCCACCCCGGGCAGCACCAGCGAACCCGCACGGACGGCCACGCGCCGGCCGGTCAGCTGCTCGGGGACGTCCTCGGGGACGGCCGCCGTGAGCAGCACCTGCTCGGCGCCGGCCACGAGCTCCGCGAGACGGGCGCGGCGCCGGGCGTCGAGCTCGGCGAAGACGTCGTCGAGGACGAGCACGGGCTCGCGCTCCGAGGGCGTGCCCGGTCCCTCGCTGCGCAGCAGCTCGTAGGCGCCGAGCCTCAGCGCCAGCGCGTAGGACCACGACTCGCCGTGGCTCGCGTAGCCGCGGGCGGGCAGCCCGCGCAGGGAGAGCAGCACGTCGTCGCGGTGGGGGCCGACGAGCGTCAGCCCGCGCTCGACCTCGCGCCGGCGCAGCTGCTCCATCGCCTCCACGAGCTGGGCGGCCAGCGCGTCGCGCGGCGGGGCACCGCCCTCGCGCGCCGCCTCGGCCGAGAGGTCCTCCTCGCCCTCGCCGCGGTGCTCGGCCAGCGAGCTGCGGTACGCCAGGCGGACGACGTCGGCGGGCGCCCCCGGCGCGGCCGCCCCCGCGCCCGTGCCGCCCGGCGCCGTCTCGGCGACGGCGTCGTACGCGCGGGCGACGTACGGCGCCAGGCGGGCCAGCAGGTAGCGCCGGGCCGAGAGCAGGTCGGCCCCGAGGGTGGCGAGCTGGGCGTCCCACACCTCGATCCCCGGCAGGGCGCCGGCGCCGCGGCGCGCCGCGCTCGTCGCCCCCGCCGAGCGCAGCAGCGCGTTGCGCTGCTTCAGCGCGCGGTCGTACTCCGCCCGCACGCCCGACAGGCGCGGGGCCAGCAGGACGAGGAGGTCGTCGGCGAAGCGCCGCCGCCCCTCGGGGTCGCCCTTGACGAGCGCCAGGTCCTCCGGGGCGAAGAGCACCGTGCGCAGCGTCCCGACGAGCTCTCGAGCCCGGGGCAGGGCAGCGCGCCCGAGCCGGGCGCGGTTGGCCCGCCCGGGGTTGATCTCGACCTCCGCGAGCAGCGCCCGCCCGTCGCGCACGACGCTCGCCCGCACCACGGCGCGCTCGGCCCCGGCCCGCACGAGCGGGCCGTCGTTCGCCACCCGGTGGCTGGACAGCGACGCCACGTAGCCCAGGGCCTCGACGAGGTTCGTCTTCCCCTGGCCGTTGGGGCCCACGAGCGCCGTGACGCCGGGCTCGAGCGGGAGCTCGGCGCGCTCGTAGTTGCGGAAGTCGGCGAGCGACAGGTGCGCCACGTGCACCTCGCCGACCTCCTGCTGCTCCGCCCCTGCGCCGCCGTGCGGACCGCGCGGCACCGGGCGCCATGAGGTCCGCGTCCTCGGGACCGCCGTCCTCGCGGTCCCGAGGTCCCGAGGTCCCGCCTACGCCGGACGCCTCGCGTCCGCGCTGCCGGACGTCGGCCCGGCGTGCGCGGCGTCGGTCTCGTCACCGGTCGTCGCCCCCGGCCGGGTGCTGTCCGGGGTGTCACCACCACCCGAGCTCGGCCCGGCCGCGTGCACGGCGTGGCCGCCGAACTGGTTGCGCAGCGCCGCCACCGCCTTCATCGCGGGGGAGTCGTCCTGGCGCGAGGTGAAGCGCGCGAACAGGGCGGCCGACATCACCGGTGCCGGGACGCCGTTCTCCACCGCCTCCTGGACGGTCCAGCGGCCCTCGCCCGAGTCGTCCACGTAGCCCTGGATGTCCTTCAGGCCCGGGTCGGACTCCAGCGCCCGCACGAGGAGGTCGAGCAGCCAGGAGCGGACGACCGTGCCGCGCGTCCACGCCTTGAAGCAGCCCGTCTCGTCGGTGACGATGTCCTTGGCGAGCAGCATCTCGAAGCCCTCGGCGTAGGCCTGCATGAGGCCGTACTCGATGCCGTTGTGGACCATCTTCGCGTAGTGCCCGGCGCCGACCCGGCCGGCGTGGACGAAGCCCTCCTCGCGCGGTCCCTCCGGGCGCAGCACGTCGAAGACCGGGAGCATCCGCGCGACGTCGTCCTCCGCACCGCCGCACATCAGCCCGTAGCCGACCTCGAGCCCCCAGACGCCGCCCGAGACGCCGCAGTCGACGAAGTGCACGCCCCTCTCGGCGAGCTGCTGGGCGTGCTCCTCGTCCTCGGTCCACTTCGAGTTGCCGCCGTCGACGACGAGGTCGCCCTCCTCGAGGAGGCCGGCGAGCTCGGTGATGACCCCGGAGGTGATCGGGCCGGCCGGGACCATGACCCACACCGCGCGGGGCGTCGGCAGCGCCGCCACGAGCGCCTCGAGGCTCTCGACGTCGGTGGCGCCCGGGTCGCGGTCGTAGCCGGTGACCTCCAGCCCGGCCCGGCGCAGCCGGTCGCGCATCCCGCCGCCCATGCGCCCCAGCCCCACCATGCCGAGGTGGTGCACCGGGTCCGCCGTGCCGCTCGTGCTCGTGCCGCTCGTGCTCGTGTCGGTGCTCATGCCGCTCCTCTCACCGCCGCGCGGTGCTCGGGTCCCCGGTGCTGCGGGGACCGCCTGGCGTTCCGGTCTGCTGGCGTCCCGGTGTGCTGCGGGTGCGCCGTCCGCACGCCTCCCAGCCTGGCGCGCGGGAGCGACGGGCGCCGCTCGGGGCGGGGTCAGCCAGCCATCCGCACGGGCATGAGCAGGTAGCGGTAGCCGGGGTCGTCGTCCCCGTCGACCTCCGGCTGGCCGGTCAGGACGGCCGGCTTGGTGGGCTGGGTGAACGACATCCGCACGTGCGGCGTCGGCAGGGCGCCGAGCCCGTCGAGCAGGAAGGCGGGGTTGAAGGCGATCTCGAGCGGCTCGCCGTCGAGGGTCGCGGGCAGCGCCTCGCTGGCCTGCGCGTCGTCGCCGGCACCGGCCTCGAGGACGACCTGGCCCTCGCTGAACGACAGGCGCACGGGCGTGTTGCGCTCGGCCACGAGTGAGACGCGGCGGACGGCGTCGACGAGCTCCTCGCGGGAGACGACGGCGCGGACGGCCGACTCGGCGGGGAACAGGGAGCGGACCTTGGGGTACTCGCCGTCGACCAGCAGGGACGTGGTGCGCCGACCGCCGGCCTCGAAGCCGATCATCGCGGTGCTCGAGCTGCCGGTGCCGTCCGACAGGGCGACGACGACCTCGCCGCCGCCCGAGCCCAGGGCGCGCGCCACCTCCGACAGCGTGCGGGCGCGCACGAGCGCGGTCGTCGACGCCCCCGGGGAGGCCGGGGTCCACGGCAGCTCCCGCATGGCGAGGCGGTAGCGGTCGGTCGCCAGCAGGGTGAGCCGGTCGCCCTCGATCTCCATCCGGACCCCCGTGAGGATCGGCAGGGTCTCGTCCCGGCTGGCGGCGACGACGACCTGGCCGACGGCCTGGGTGAGCACGTCACCGGCCACGACGCCGCTGGAGTCGGGCATCACGGGCAGCGCGGGGTACTCCTCGACCGGCATGGTCAGCAGCTGGAAGCGGCTCGCGCCGCACGTCAGCGTGACCTTCGAGCCCTCGCTGGCCACCTCGACGGGCCGCCCGGGCAGGCTCCGGGCGATGTCGGCGAGCAGCCGGCCCGAGACGAGCGCGCGACCGGGCTCCTCGACCTCGGCGGCGACCTCCACCCGACCCGAGACCTCGTAGTCGAAGCCCGCCAGCGAGAGCGTCCCGCCGGCGTCGGCGTCGAGCACCAGGCCCGCCAGGACCGGCACCGGCGGACGGGTGGGGAGGGAGCGCGCGGTCCAGGTGACCGCCTCGGCGAGCACGTCCCGCTCGACCCTGAACCTCACGTCGACCGACCCCTCCTCGGCGCCCCCGCGCGGTGCTGCGGGGGCGCGTCCTGCGGTGCTGCCCGGCGGACGCGGGGCGCGGTCGCCGACCCTACGGCAGACGGGCCCCCCGGCGGTTGGGGAGCCCCAGCAACCGGGGCGCGACCGCGCTCTCTCCGCGCCGCCGCCGCGGCCGGTCGTGCGGTGCTGTCCCCAGGTCACGTCTGCACCGGGTGTGCGCGGATCTCTGTCATCCGGGAGAGGCTCGTCCTCGTCATCGGTGCTGTGGACGCTGTGGAGGACGGGGTCGCCGCCCAGGTCCGGTCGCGTGTCGCCCGGGGGACGGCGTGGGCACGGCGGTCCGGGGCGCCCCCGACGGCGTGTGCACGACGGAGCCTCCCCAGCACGCCGTCCACGGGGGTGTGGACGCCGACAGGGCGATCTCCACAGGTGTCCACAGGGTTGTGCACACCTGTGGGGGGCGGGTGCGGGCCCACGTGACGGGTGTGCCAGCGCTCCGGACGACCCCGCGGGGCCTCGAGGCGGAACCTGCGGAGACGGCGGCGTGAGCTCGGGTGCGCCCGGAGCGGAGGCGCGTGGGGTCGGGTGCGCCCGGCGGCGGGCGTGAGGACGTCACCTGCCGCGGGCGGGGCGCGACGGCTCGATCCGCTCGGCTCGATCTGCGCGGTCGGCGCGCCTCGCAGGCCACCGGCTGCGCTGGTGAGGACGTCGCCGCCGGCGCGCGCCGCCGCGCAGGTCGAGCGCGCGTCCCCCACCAGGTGCCCGGGGCGCCTGCGGCGGTCAGGCGCGGTGCTGCTGCTTGATCCGGTTGGTCAGCTCGGTGACCTGGTTGAACGTCGAGCGGCGCTCGGCCATCTGCTCGCGGATCTTGCGGTTGGCGTGCATGACGGTGGTGTGGTCGCGGCCGCCGAAGGCCTGCCCGATCTTGGGCAGGGAGAGGTCGGTGAGCTCGCGGCACAGGTACATGGCCGTCTGGCGGGCGGTGACGAGCGTCCGCGAGCGCGAGGCGCCCGCGAGGTCCTCCATCGTCACGCCGAAGTAGTCCGACGCCTGCGCCATGATCGTGGCCACGGTGACCACGCCCGTGCCCGTGTCGGTGAGCAGGTCCTTGAGCACCACCTCGGCGAGCGGGAGGTCCACGCCCTGGCGGTTGAGGTTGGCGAAGGCCGTGACGCGGATCAGGGCGCCCTCGAGCTCGCGGATGTTCGTGGAGATCTTGCTCGCGATGAACTCCAGGACGTCGTCGGGGGCCTGCAGCTCGTCCCCGGTGGCCTTCTTGCGCAGGATGGCGATGCGCGTCTCGAGGTCCGGCGGCTGCACGTCGGTGATGAGCCCCCACTCGAAGCGCGACCGCATGCGCTCCTCGAAGCCGGACAGCTGCTTCGGGGGCAGGTCGCTGGTGACCACGACCTGCTTGTCGGCGTTGTGCAGCGTGTTGAAGGTGTGGAAGAACTCCTCCTGCGTCTGCACCTTGTTCGACAGGAACTGGATGTCGTCGATGAGCAGCACGTCGACGTCCCGGTACCGGCGCTGGAAGGCCGACGCCTTGTCGTCGCGGATGGAGTTGATGAAGTCGTTGGTGAACTCCTCGGAGTTCACGTAGCGCACGCGCACGCCGTGGTAGAGCTTCGCGGCGTAGTCGCCGATGGCGTGCAGCAGGTGCGTCTTGCCCAGCCCGGACTCGCCGTAGACGAACAGCGGGTTGTAGGCCTTCGCGGGCGCCTCGGCGACGGCGACCGCGGCCGCGTGCGCGAAGCGGTTGGACGCGCCGATGACGAAGGTGTCGAAGGTGTACTTGGGGTTGAGCCGGGTGGGCTCGCTCGGACGACCCGGGTCGCGGGGTCGGACCCCGACCGGTGCCGCCGGTTCCTGCGCGGGGGGCAGGTCGGCCGGGACGCGGCCGGCCCCGGCGACCGGCTCGGCCCGGGCGGCGTCGTCCTCGTCCGTCGGGGAGTCGACGTCGAGGGAGCTGTCCACGGTGATCGCCAGGCGGACCGGTCTTCCCAGCTCGTCCCCCAGGACGCCGACGACGACCTCGCGCACGCGCTGCTCGAGCACGTTCTTGGTGAGCTCGTCGCCGACGACCAGCAGCAGCGTGCCGTCGAGGAGGCCGAGCGGCCTCGTGTGGCGCAGGAAGCCGAGGTTGGAGGCGGTGATGCGCTCGTCCCCGCGTAACCGCTCCATCGCCCTCGACCAGGCGAGGGGGAGGTCGGGCTGCCCGGTGGCGTCCGTGCTCACGCGCCTCCTCCCCGTGCGACGACGTCGCTCCTGCGCCTCGCCCCGGTCGGGGCGGACGTGGTCGCGCCCTCGCGGAGGCGGCTCCGACCCGATGATCCTGCACCTCGCCGACCCTCGTCGGCGCGGTGATCCACAGACTTGTCCACACCTGTGGGTAGCACACGCCACCGCGGCCGCCGGACGGCGCCCGTGCCGTCGTCGCCCGCGTCCGCCGACCTGTCCCGACGGCCTCCCGGACACCCGGGCCAGCCCTCCGGACGCGCCGTCGAGCGGACCGGCGGCGTGTCGGTGCGCGGACACTACCCCCAGGGCGGGCACGATCGTCAGCCCTCGCGGGCAGTGGTCGGAAGAGGTGGCCCGGTCGTCCCGGGGGCAGAGGGCGGTGCGCCCGCGCGGGGGCGCCGTTTGACCGGGGCGACGAGCCGCGCCTACCGTGGTGCGGTCTGAGCCCGACCCCGCCGCGATGCCCGACGCTCTCCCGTGAGAGCTGCCGCCGGCGGTGGCCGGCGCGCTGACCAGAGACCTCCGTGCGCTGGCCGGCAGCGCGCCAGACCACCGTGGAGCAGACGTGAGCAAGCGCACCTTCCAGCCGAACAACCGCCGTCGCGCGAAGACGCACGGCTTCCGCCTGCGGATGCGCACCCGCGCCGGCCGCGCCATCCTCGCCGCCCGGCGCCGCAAGGGCCGCGGCGAGCTGTCCGCCTGAGCGGGTCGTGCTCTCGCCCGGTCGTCGAGTGCGCACCGCGGACGCCTTCGGGCGCGCGGTGCGCGGCGGCGCCCGGGCCGGCCGCACGACCCTCGTCGTCCACCTCGTGACCCGGAGCGGCAGCGAGGGCGACGGCAGCACCCCGTCACCGCACCCCGCGGCGGCGGGGTTCGTCGTGTCGAGGGCCGTCGGGGGCGCCGTCGTCCGCAACCGCGTCCGCCGGCGGCTCCGCCACCTGGTGGCCGCACGCCTGGACGGCCTCCCGGCGGGCGCCGAGCTCGTCGTGCGCGCCCTGCCGCCGTCCGCGGGCGCCACCTCCGGCGAGCTCGCCGCCGACCTCGACGGTGCGCTCGGCAGCGCTCAGCGCCGCCACCGAGCCGGAGGCCGGCGATGAGCGCCCCGGCGACCGCAGGACCGGGTGCCCCGCAGCCGCCGGCCGGCGCCCGCGACTGGCCGCGCAGGGCGCTCGTGCTGCTCGTGCGGGCGTGGCAGCTCGTGGTCTCCCCCTGGTACCCGCCCGTCTGCCGCTTCTACCCCTCCTGCTCGGCCTACGCCGTCCAGGCGCTGGGCGAGCACGGCGCGCTGCGCGGCAGCCGGCTCACCGCTCGCCGGCTGCTCCGGTGCCACCCCTGGAACCCGGGGGGCGTCGACCACGTCCCGCACAGGGGGCCTGGCGAGCAGGCGGAGGACGACCCGTCCGACGACCCGCTGACCGCGGCGCCCTCGAGGTCCGCGAGCTCGACCCCCTGACGCGGAGCGCGCCAGCGCCCCGCACGGACCGTCCCACCCCCGCTCGGCAGCCCCGCCCGACCGGGGGCCGGCCCGACCCGACGCCCACCACGGCAGGAGCCCATGCTCGACATCCTCCGCCCCATCGAGTACGTCGTCGCCTGGATCATGGTGACGGCGCACGACCTGCTCACCTCCGCCGGCATGGACGGCGAGTCCGGCTGGACCTGGGTGCTCTCGATCGTGGCCCTCGTCGTCGTCATCCGCGTCGTCCTGATCCCGCTGTTCGTCAAGCAGATCAAGGCCTCGCGGGGGATGCAGCTCGTCGCGCCCGAGGTCCGCAAGATCCAGCAGAAGTACAAGGGGAAGACCGACCCCGCGTCCCGGCAGAAGCTGACCGAGGAGACGATGGCGGCCTACAAGAAGGCCGGCACCAACCCCTTCGCGTCCTGCCTGCCGATCCTGCTGCAGATGCCGATCTTCTTCGCGCTGTTCCGGGTGCTCAACGGCCTGAGCACCATCGCGTCGGGGGCGCGCGAGCCGATCGGTCGCATGACCCAGGACGTCGCGGCGCAGGCGGAGGCCTCGACGCTGCTCGGGGCGCCGCTGTCCGCGACGTTCCTGGGCAGCGACGACGTCACCACCAAGCTCGTCACGGTGCTGCTCATCGTGCTGATGTCGGTGACCACGTTCACCACCCAGCGCCAGCTCATGACGAAGAACATGCCGGCCTCGATGGCCGACAACCCGATGGCGCAGCAGCAGAAGATCATCATGTACGTCCTGCCGCTGGTCTTCGCCGTCACCGGCGTCAACTTCCCCATCGGCGTCCTCGTGTACTGGCTGACCACCAACGTGTGGTCGATGGCCCAGCAGTTCTACGTGATCCGCAACATGCCGGCGCCGGGGTCCGCGGCCGAGGCCTCCTTCCTGGAGCGCAGGGCGCGCCGCCAGGGCACCACGGTCGCCGAGCTGACGGGCGGCGCCCCGACCGGCCCGGCGGCGGCCGCGGAGGTCCCGCGCGGCCAGCGCGTGCAGCCGCGCCGCAAGGACCGCCAGCGGCGACCCGGCACGGGCGGCGCGCAGCCGACGGCGCCGTCGAGCAGCACCGGCGCGTCCCCGGTCGACGAGGTGGCGGGGCAGGACGCCCCTTCGGCCGAGAGCCGGGACGGCGGACCGCGCGGTGGCGCGAGCGACCCGCGGGCGAAGCGCCCCGCGAGCCCGGGCTCCGAGCCGGGCAAGGGCTCGAGCGGCGGTTCGGCGCCCTCCGCGGCCCGTCGTCGCCCGTCCGGGAGCAGCTCGCGCGGGACCCAGCGGGGGCGCCAGGGCTCCCGCCCCGCCGCGCGGCCGTCCCGGGACGGCTGACGCGGGAGCGCTCGACGAGCCGGTCGGGCGCCCGCGGCGGGACCGGGCGGCGCCCGGTCGCAGGACCAGCGGCGACGAGCCGCGCAGCACAGGAGGCAGCATGACGACGAGCGAGCACGAGCAGGACGAGGCGGCCCCCGTGGGAGCCGTGCCGGGGGGGCGCGACGACGCCGCGCCCGAGGGCACCGCCACCGCGCCCGCCGACGGGGGGGCTCCGAGCGACGGCAGCGCCGAGGAGGGCGCCGAGCAGGCGCCCTCCCGGCGCGCCCGGCTCGAGGAGGAGGGCGACGTCGCCGCCGACTACCTCGAGGAGCTGCTGGACATCGCCGACCTCGGCGGTGACATCGACATCGACGTCGAGGACGGGCGCGCCTCGGTGTCCGTGCTGGAGGAGGAGTCGGCGCCGGGGTCCCTGCACCGTCTCGTGGGCGCGCAGGGGCAGGTCCTCGACGCGCTGCAGGAGCTGGCGCGGCTGGCCGTGCAGGCGCGCACCGGTGAGCGCAGCCGGCTCGTGCTCGACGTCGCGGGATACCGGGAGCAGCGGCGCACGGTCCTCGCGGCGATGGCGCGCGACGCCGTCGAGCAGCTGCGCGCCGGGGCTGCGGCCGTCCACCTGGAGCCGATGAACCCCTACGAGCGCAAGATCGTCCACGACGTCGTCGCCGAGGCTGGTCTGCGGTCGGAGTCCGAGGGGACCGCCGCGGACCGCCACGTCGTCGTCACGGCGGCGTCCTGACCTCGCCCGACGGCGCCTCGTCCGGTGCCCGCTCGTCGGGCGGCACCGCGTCCGGCGGCTCCTCGTCCGGTGGGGCGGGGCGAGGCCTGGACGCCGGCCGGACGACTGGCCCGCCGCCCCGGGCGGACCCCGGAGGACCGGACGTGCACGGCCTCGACCTGCCGCCGGAGCCCTCCGTGGCCGCGGAGGTGCTGGGCCCGGGGCTCGAGCGGGCGCGCCGGTTCGTGCGCGAGCTGGCGGGCGAGGGCGTCGTGCGCGGGGTGATCGGCCCGCGGGAGGTGCCCCGCCTGTGGACCCGCCACGTGCTGAACTGCGCCGTCGTCGCGGAGCTCCTCCCGCAGGGCGCCCGCGTGCTCGACGTCGGGAGCGGCGCGGGCCTGCCGGGCCTGGTGCTGGCGATGGCGCGCCCGGACCTCGAGCTCGTGCTCGTCGACTCGGCCCTGCGCCGCGTGCGGTGGCTGGAGCACGCGATCGCCGTGCTGGACGAGCCGCCGACCGGCCCGCGTCTGCGCGTGCGGGTCGTCCGCGCGCGCGCCGAGGAGCTGGCCGGCGTGGAGGAGGCGGACGTCGTGACGTCGAGGGCCGTGGCGCCCCTCGACCGCCTCGCGCGCTGGTGCGCGCCCCTGGTGGCCCCGGGCGGGCACCTGCTCGCGGTCAAGGGAGGCTCCGCGGCCCAGGAGGTCGAGGAGCACGCAGCGGCCCTGCACCGCGTCGGTCTGCTCGAGCCGGAGGTGCTCACGTGCGGCGACGGGGTGCTCGACGAGGTCACGACCGTGGTGCGGGCTAGGGTCGGTGCCCGCAGCGCGCGGGCGCGGCGGCGCGGCTGAAGCCCACCGCTGCGCCCCGCGAGAGCCAGGACCGGCGGCGGCGCCGAGCGGTGGAGCAGAGGGAGGCGGGGCGGTGGTGCGCACGACGACGGCACCGGGGTGGCCCGGCTCCGCGAGCGGCGACCGCAGCGGTCGCCTGGGGTGGCCCGCTGTTCCACGTGGAACAGACGTCGACGTCGTCCCGGTGCTCCCGCAGCGTCGAGCCGTCCCGGATCCGGTCGACCAGGGCCAGCACCCGGAGCCCGCGGTCACGGCGGACCACGGGCCGGTCGTCCGCACGGCGGGTCCGGAGCTCTCGCCCCCTGACGCCGGAGCTCCCGCGTCTCTCGTCGAGACCGCCGGACCAGGCGCCCGTCCCGCCGCTGAGGAGTCGGAGCGGGTCGACCGGGGCGCACCGACGGAGGAGGACCCGACGGCGCCCGCGGGAGACGCCTCGCGTCCGGCGCCCGTTCGTGCCCTGGCGCCCGTGTCCGCCCCGGCGCCGGCGTCCGCTCGTGCCCCCTCGCCCGTGCTGGTCGGCAACGATGAGGCGCAGCGGGCCGAGGTGGCCCGGTCGCTGCCCGACGTCGACGACTCGACGCCCCTGGCTCGTGAGGTCGCCGAGGACGCCCGCCGCCGCATCGCGCTCAGCGGTCGCCGTCTCGCACCGCCGGCGCGCACGCGGGTGCTCACCGTCGCCAACCAGAAGGGCGGCGTCGGCAAGACGACGACGACCGTGAACATCGCAGCCGCGCTCGCCCAGGCGGGTCTGCGCGTCGTGGTGCTGGACAGCGACCCCCAGGGCAACGCCTCCACCGCGCTGGGGGTGGAGCACCACGCCGAGGTGCCCGGCCTCTACGACGTCCTGGTCGACGAGGTGCCCCTCGAGGACGTCCTGCAGCCGTGCCCGGACGTGCCGGGCCTGCTGTGCGCGCCGGCGACGATCGACCTCGCGGGCGCGGAGATCGAGCTGGTGTCGATGGTGGCGCGCGAGACGCGCCTGCGCGGCGCGGTCCACGGGTACCTCGAGCGCTGCCGGCGGGCCGGCTCCCCGGCGCCGGACTACGTCTTCGTGGACTGCCCGCCCAGCCTGGGCCTGCTGACGCTGAACGCGTTCGTGTGCGCCGAGGAGGTCCTCATCCCCATCCAGTGCGAGTACTACGCGCTGGAGGGGCTGAGCCAGCTGCTCAAGAACATCGACATGATCACGCGGCACCTCAACCCGACGCTGCACGTGTCGAGCATCCTGCTGACCATGTACGACGCCCGGACGCGCCTGGCGGCCCAGGTGGCCGAGGAGGTGCGGGAGCACTTCCCCTCGTCGGTGCTCGCGACGACGGTGCCCCGTTCCGTCCGCGTGTCGGAGGCACCGTCCTACGGGCAGACCGTGATGACCTACGACCCTGGGTCCAGCGGGGCCCTGTCGTACCTCGCCGCGGCGCAGGAGCTGGCCGAGCGGCCGAGCCCAGCGTCCGCACCGGCCGCCGGCCGTCGCTGAGGTGGACACCCGACGAGCAGGACGGGCTGAGCAGCCATGACGGAACGACGACGGGGCCTCGGGCGCGGCCTAGGAGCGCTTATCCCCTCGGGTCCGGAGGGAGAGCGCCCGCACGACGTCTTCTTCCCCGCCGCCCGGAGCGGGAGCCCTGTCGACGACCGTTCCACGTGGAACGCGGCTGGAGCCGGCCCGGCGGGGCCGGGACCAGAGGACGGACCCGGCGGGTCGGGGGCGCCCGACGGCCGGCTCGCTCCTGCAGCTCTCGGGGCCCGTTCCGACGACCTCGTCGCGGTGCCCGGCCTCCGGCTCGCCGACGTCCCGGTGGACGCCGTCCGACCGAACCCGCGCCAGCCCCGACAGGTCTTCGACGAGGACGAGCTCGCCGAGCTGGAGCAGTCCATCCGCCAGGTCGGCGTCCTGCAGCCGGTCGTCGTGCGGCCCGTTCCGGACGAGGACGGCGCGGGACCTCGCTTCGAGCTCGTCATGGGCGAGCGGCGCTGGCGCGCGAGCAGGCGCGCGGGTCTCGCCGTCGTGCCGGCGATCGTCCGCGGCACCGAGGACGACGTGCTGCTGCGCGACGCGCTGCTCGAGAACCTCCACCGCAGCCAGCTCAACCCGCTCGAGGAGGCAGCCGCCTACGGTCAGCTGCTCGAGGACTTCGGGTGCACGCACGACGAGCTCGCCCGCCGGATCGGCCGCTCGCGACCGCAGATCTCCAACACGCTGCGCCTGATGAAGCTGCCCCCGCTGGTGCAGCGGCGCCTCGCGGCGGGCGTGCTGTCGGCGGGTCACGCGCGAGCCCTCCTCGGCCTCCCCGACGCCGCGGCCATGGAGCGGCTCGCGCAGCGCGTCGTCGCCGAGGGGATGTCCGTCCGCTCCACCGAGGAGGCCGTCGCCGCGGGCGAGCGCGCGCCGGCGCCGAGGCGCACGGCAGCGCCGGCGTCCCGGGACGAGCGGGCCGAGGCCGTGGCGTCGGCGCTGTCCGAGCGCCTGGAGACCCGGGTGACCGTCAGCGTCGGCCGGCGCAAGGGGCGCCTGACGGTGGAGTTCGCGGGGCGGGAGGACCTCGAGCGGATCCTCGGCGTCCTGGCCGTCGAGGGCGTCGCCGCGGCGGACGAGGGCGACGCCGCGTGAGCCCTCGACCCCTCGCCGGACCCGCCGCGCTGCCGCGTGCGGAGGACGAGCGGGCGCGGCGGGCTCGGACGGCGGCGGTCGTGGGGCTGGGCCTGTCGCTGGGCGCCGCGGCGGCCTTCCTCGGCGCTCTTCTGCAGCCGCGCCGGCGCGCGGACGTCTACGACCCGCGGCGGCCTCGCTGAGGAGGTCCTCACGCCGCGGGCCGGGCGGGGAGGACGCGCGTTCCACGTGGAACGCCGCGGTGGCGCGGGGCGCGCGCAGGGACGACGGGGCCTCGGCGCCCGGAGGGGAGGGTGGAGCGTGAGCAGGTCGATCAGCGCGCTCGCCCTGGAGCACGTCGCCGCCCTCCCGGATCCGTGCCGCTCCTGCGTGCGCTGGGAGCTCGACGAGGCTGCGGCGGCGGTAGCCGCGCGCAGCGACCCGGCGTTCGAGAAGGAGGCCTGGCTCTCGCAGACGCTCCTCGAGTGGGGCTCCTGCGGGCGCGTGGTCCACGTCGGCTCGGAGCTGGCCGCCTTCGTGACCTACGCGCCACCGCACCTGGTGCCGCGCTCGCTCCACTACCCCACGTCACCGGTGAGTGCCGACGCCGTGCTGCTGATGACCGCGGGCGTGCTGCCGCAGCACCGCGGCGGCGGCCTCGGCCGCATGCTCGTCCAGGGCGCCGCGAAGGACCTGACGCGGCGAGGCGTCCGGGCCGTCGAGGCGTTCGCGGACGCCGGCCTGGGCTCCGGGGCTGCTGACGGGGCGGGAGCTCACGCCGCGGCGGGCGCTACGGGGACGACGTCCCCGCTGGACCGGCCTCCGCAGCCCTCCCGACTGGGCGGGAGCTGCCACGTCCCCGCGGCCTTCCTGCGCGAGGTCGGCTTCGAGGTGGTCCGCGACCACCCTCGCTGGCCGAGGCTGCGCCTGGAGCTGCGGACGGCGCTCGCCTGGCGGGAGGACGTCGAGCGCGCCCTGGACCGCATCCTCGCCGAGCTGACGGCGCCCGCGCTGGGATAGCGGTCGGGCGGTCGGGGTGCGGCCGCCGGCGGGTCCGCGGCGCGGGAGCGCACAGGCGTGGTCAGGCGCCGGGCGCGGCGACCACGGTGAGGATCCCGGTCGGGACGTCTTCCTCCTCGGGGAGGAAGAACCGCTGGACGGCGGCGGCGAGGGCCTCGGCGCAGCGGTCGCGGAAGGCCGGGTCCGCCAGGCGCGCCGCGTCGTCCGGAGAGGTCAGGTAGCCGATCTCCACCCGGACGGCCGGCATCCGGGTCATCCGCAGCACGTCGGTGTTCCACGTGTGCGTGCGGCAGTCGACCAGGCCGGTGCGCGCCAGCAGCTCGCGGTGCACGAGGCCGGCGAGCCGCGCCCCCTCCACCGACCGGGAGCTGCGCGACCCCCACGAGAAGGTGGCCAGTCCCGACGCCGGCGCGGTGGGCGCGGGGCTCGTGGGCGTCGACCGCGGCACGACCAGGGCGTCGCAGTGGAGCGAGACGACGACGTCGGCGCCGACGGACTCGGCCAGCTCGGCGCGGGCCTCCGGTGCGGGCCGCTGCCCCGCCCCGCGGGAGAGCACGGTGGTCGTCCCCGAGGCGGCCAGGCGCCCCTCCAGCCGCTGGGCCAGGTCCAGGACGACGTCCGCCTCCTCGAGCCCGTGCCCCACCGACCCGCGGTCGTCCCCGCCGTGGGCCGGGTCGAGCAGGACGACGCGCCCGGAGGAGCGGCGCCGCGCCTGCGCGGTCCGCTCGAGGTCGCGCAGCGCGCTCGCGTCGCCTCCGCCGACCGAGCGGTCCAGGCGGCGGAGCGCCTCGAGCGTCTCCGGCCCCAGGACGCCGTCGACGGCGGTGCCGCTGCTGCGCTGGAGCTCCTGGACGCCGGTCTCGGTGCGGGGCCCGTAGCGGCCGTCGCGGCGGTCGTCCAGCAGGCCGAGGGCGAGCAGGCGGCCCTGGAGGGCGCTCACGTCGTCGCCGTGCTGCACGTGCCCGGGCACGAAGCGCAGCACGCGGTCCCCGAGGCGCCACCGGGCGCCGTCGAGGACACGCGCGGTCTGGGGGCCGACGACCCCGTCCGCGCGCAGGCCCCTGTCCTGCTGGAAGGCGCGGACGACCTGCTCCAGGTCCCGGTCGAAGACCTCGTCGTCGTCCCGGGGACCGGTTCCGGCTGCTCCGGCGCGCTCGAGCACCTCGCGCAGGACCGCGACGCGGGGGCCGGTGTCGCCCCGGCGCAGGACGTGCTGGGGACCGCTCACGGCGGCACCTCCTGGAGGAGTGGCATCGGCGGTCCGAGGGATCAGCACGACCCCCCGGTCCAGGCTGGGAGTTCGTACCACGCCCGTGCCCCGTCGGCACCCCCCGCGGACGACGACGGCCCCCGGCCCAGGGGGCCGGGGGCCGTGCGCCGCGCTCGGGTGAGCGAAGCGGGTGCTCAGCGCGCGCGGGGCGCGGGCGTCAGGACAGGTAGTCGGACAGCTCGCGCACGAGGGCCGGCTTGGGCTTGGCGCCGACCAGGGACTTCACGAGCTCCCCGCCCTGGTAGACGTTCAGCGTGGGGATCGAGGTGATCCCGTAGCTCGCCGCGATGCGGGGGTTCTCGTCCGTGTTGACCTTGACGACCTCGATCTTGTCGGCGTACTCCGTGGCGAGCTCCTCGAGGATCGGGGAGACCTGGCGGCACGGCCCGCACCAGGGGGCCCAGAAGTCGACCAGCACGGGCTTGTCCGCCTTCAGGACCTCGGCGTCGAACGTGTCGTCGGTGACGGGCTTGGTGCTCACGGTGTCTCCTCGGGAGTGCGGGTCGGTGCTCGGCGGGTGCTGAGGACGCTGGGGGTGCTGCGGGACCGCTGGGGGGGCTGCGGCGCCACGACGGCGCGGGGACGGGCTCTCAGGGGCGGTTGCCCGCCGTGCCGGCCATCTCGGGCTTCTCCTCGATGAGGCTGGCGTCCGGGGCGGGGCCGCCCGCGTCCCCCAGCTCGGCGAGGTAGCGCTCCGCGTCGAGGGCGGCGGCGCAGCCGCTGCCGGCGGCGGTGATGGCCTGCATGTACTCGTGGTCGATCACGTCGCCGCAGGCGAAGACCCCGGGGACGTTGGTCCGCGAGGACCGGCCCTGGACGTCGATGAACCCGTGGTCGTTGATCGTCACCTGGTCCTTGACCAGGTCGACGCGGGGGTCGTGTCCGATGGCGACGAACAGGCCGGTGACGTCCATCTCCCGCTCGCCCCCGTCCTGCGTGCTGCGCACGCGCAGACCGGTGACCCTGTCCTCGCCGAGCACGTCCACGACCTCGGTGTTCCACGCGAAACGCATCTTCTCGTTGCCGAAGGCCCGGTCCTGCATGACCTTCGAGGCGCGGAGCTCGTCGCGGCGGTGCACCAGGGTGACCGAGCGCGCGAAGCGCGTGAGGAAGGTGGCCTCCTCGACCGCGGAGTCGCCGCCGCCGACGACGGCGATGTCCTGGTCCTTGAAGAAGAAGCCGTCGCAGGTGGCGCACCAGCTCACGCCGCGCCCGGACAAGCGCTTCTCGTTCTCCAGGCCGATCTCCCGGTAGGCCGACCCGAGGGCCAGGACGACCGTGCGGGCGCGGTGCACCTGCCCGCCGCCGAGGACGATGGTCTTGACGTCGCCCTCGAGGTGCATCTCCGCCGCGTCGTCGAAGACGACCTCCGCGCCGAAGTTCTCGGCCTGGGCCTGCATCTTGTCCATCAGGTCGGGTCCCATGAGCCCGTCGGGGAAGCCCGGGAAGTTCTCGATCTCGGTGGTGTTCATGAGCGCCCCACCGGCCGTCACCGACCCGGCCACCACGAGCGGGGAGAGGTTCGCGCGGGCGGCGTAGATGGCGGCGGTGTAGCCGGCCGGGCCGCTGCCCACGATGATCACGTTGCGGACGTCGTCGCTCACGCTGTCTGCGCTCCTCGCTGTCGGTGGTGGCGTCGTGCCGGTGGTGCTCGGCGCGGGGTGCCCCGCCGTGCGGGGCCTCGCGCTGATCCTCCCAGCGCCGGCGCAGCACGTCCCGCACCGGGGTGGCTCGTCGATCGACCGGCTCAACGCCGGGTGGCGGCGCGGCTGTTCCCGTGCTGGAGGGTGGCTCGGCGGAGGGCGGTCAGGGGCGGACGACCTCGTAGTGCAGCAGGTCGTCCTGGCCGCCGTGGCACCCGATCCGCACCACCCAGGCGGTGAGCCCCGAGGCGCTCCCGGAGCCGGCGGCGCCCTCCTGCAGCACCAGGACGTCGGCCGGCTGCCCCTGCCAGCGCGCGGTGTCCACCGCGACGACGTCGGCCCCGGGCCGTCCGAGCGCGGTGAGGCAGGGGCCGAGGTCCTCGGGCCGGGCGAGGCCGCTGGGCGTCGTCGGGGCCGCGGCCTCGCCCGCCCGCTCGTCGCCGCCCTCCCGCGGTGCGGCCTCCGGCGACCCGGTGGTCGGGCGGCCGGCGCCCGCCTGGAGGTCCGGTGCCGCCCCAGAGCCTGCGCCCGCTGCCTGCGGCGAGGTGGTGGTGGGGTCGTCGAGGACGGCGCGCAGCTGGTCGCCGAAGGAGCCGAGGACGTAGTCGGTGCCCGAGGCCATCACCCGGGGGTCGCCGCTCCCGACGTCCGCGTTCCCGGCCGCGTCGGCGCCCGCCGCGGCGGTGTCGCCACCGCCGGTCTGCGCGTCGTGGACCTGGAGCGCCAGCGCGGTGCCCAGCCCGCCGACGACCACGACCGACGCCGCCAGGGCCAGTGCGCCGCGCCTGCGCCGGGCTCGCGCCGCTCGCCGCTCGCGGGCGGCGTCCTCGGCCACCGCCGCGGCGATGCGCGCCGCCAGGTCGACGGGAGGCGGCGGCGTCCCGACGCCCTGCCGACGCAGCAGCCCCCGGACGCCGCGCATGTCGGCGAGGACGGCCCGGCAGCGGTCGCAGCCGAGCACGTGCGCCGCCGTCACCGCCTCGGGCGGCGGCCCGGACCGCTCCCGCATCCCGCGGTCGCGCACCTCGACCAGGTCGGCGTCGAGCAGCGCGTCCACCGCCTCCTCGCTGGGGTGGTGCGCCGCCTCGTGGACCCCGCCCCCGGGCACGTCCCCCGCCGACCCCCGCCCGCCCGCGCCCCGTCCGCCGGGAGGTCCGTCACCAGCGGAGCCGCCACCAGCGGAGCCGCCACCGGGGGAGCTGTCGGGGGCGGAGTCGTCCCCGGGCTCGCGCCCGTGGTGACCGCCGTCGTCGGGGTGCGCGTCGTCCGGGGAGTCCGAGCTGGTCACGGCACCTCCTCGGGGTCGGGTCGGGCGGGATCGGGTCGGGCGGCGTCGTGGTGGTCGGCGTCGTGGTGGTCGGCGTGTCGGCGGCGAGCGGCGCGGCGCCCGGGCGCAGCGGGCGTCGCTCCGGCGGGCGCCGTCCCGACCTCTCGGACGTCGCGGGCGCCGGTGCGGTTCCCCCGCGCGTCCGCGGAGGTCCCCACCGGCACGGGCGGGGCGGGGCTGCGGGGG
>Ga0210040_10001460_pt1 | contig 35613 bp, 36 predicted proteins | sample CryGeyCG12114_NA_FD_185462 | JGI IMG/M metagenome (GOLD analysis project Ga0210040, IMG submission 185462) | Groundwater microbial communities from aquifer - Crystal Geyser CG19_WC_8/21/14_NA (SPAdes) (version 2) | ecosystem: Environmental > Aquatic > Deep subsurface > Groundwater | place: USA...
ACACCGTCACCGGCAGCTGGGACGCCCAGCCCTCCGAGCACCAGGCCGAGTTCTGGGACGACGGCCCCGCGGAGGGGCACCTGCCCGTGGCGGTGGCCGGGCGGATGGCCGCCGTCCTCGCCCGGCACACCACGACCCCGGAGGAGTGCGTGTTCGGCCGGTGGGACGGCTTCGGCTTCGACCTGCCGGATCCCGACGAGCCTCCCCGGCTGCTGCTGCGCGGCAACCACGACGTCGTCCTGGTGCGCGGCGCCGTTCCCGACGCCGTCCGCAACCTCGCGCCCGAGCCGCACGAGCAGAGCGCCAACGTGTGGTGGCCGGCCGACCGCGCCTGGTGCGTGGTCACCGACATCGATCTGACCAGCACCTACGTGGGCGGTTCGGCCGCCTGCATCGCCGAGGTGCTCGACACGCCCGGGCTGGAGGCCCTGCCCGCCGCCCCGGAGGACTCGACCGCGCTGTCGGCCGACACCCTCAACCCGCACCCCCGCGCGCGCTGAGACCTAGAGCCGGGCGAGCTCGGCCTCGAGGTCGTCGAGGCCCAGCGACCCCTGGGACAGCGCGGCCATGTGCCAGGCCTTGAGGTCGAAGGCCGCGCCCCGGGCCTGCCGGGCCTTCTCCCGCCCGGCCAGCCACGCCCGCTCGCCGAGCTTGTAGCTGATCGCCTGGCCCGGGATGCCCAGGTAGCGGACCAGCTCGCTGTCGAGGAAGGCGAGCGCGGCTCCGGAGTTCTCGCCCAGGAACGCCCGCGCCAACTCCGGCGTCCACGGCTGCCCGCGGTGTCCGGCCAGCGCGCCCTCGGCGTCGTCGGGGATCGCGAGCTGCAGGTGCATGCCGATGTCGATGACCACGCGCACCGAGCGCAGCTGCTGGGCGTCGAGGAAGCCCAGCCGGGTGCCGGGGTCGGGGAAATGGCCCAGCTCGTCCATCAACCGCTCGGCGTACAGCGCCCAGCCCTCGACGTTGGCGCCCACCGAGCCCACGGAGGTCTGGTAGGTCGACAGCTGCTGGGAGACGTGCGCCCACTGCGCCAGCTGCAGGTGGTGGCCCGGAACGCCCTCGTGGTACCACATCGAGACGAGGTCCCAGAGCGGGAAGCGGGTCCGGCCCAGCGTGGGCAGCCAGGTGCGGCCCGGCCGGGAGAAGTCCTGCGAGGGGCGGGTGTAGTACGGCGCGGCCGCGCTGCCGGGAGGGGCGATCATCGCCTCGACCCGGCGCAGCGGCTCGGCGAGGTCGAAGTGCGTGCCGTCGAGCTCGGCGATCGCCTCGTCCATCATCGACTGCAGCCGGATGCGGATCTCCTCCACGCCCTCGACGGCGGGCCCGCTGGTGGCCAGCAGCCGCATGGCCTCCATCGGCGTCGCGCCGGCCTGCACGCGGTCGGCCTCGGTGCGCTGCTCGGCCAGGATCCGTTTGTGCTCGGCCCAGCCCCAGGCGTAGGCCTCCTCCAGCCCGTGGTCCGGCCCGAGGTCCGAGCCGGTCCAGCGGCGCACCGCCATCGCGTACCGGTCGCGGCCGACGGCGTCGGGGACCCCCTCGGTGCGCGGGCCGTACTCGTCGCGGAGGTGGTCGCGGATGCCGGCGACGGCGGCGTCGGCGGCCGCGGCGGCGGCGAGCAGCTCGGGCTGGAGCGCCTCGGGACCGGAGGCGACGAACGAGGTGAAGAACGGGCCGGACAGCCACTCGTCGAGCTGCTCGACGACCGTGCGCACCTGGCGGGGGGCGACCAGCAGGTCGCGGCGCACCGCCTCCTCGAGGGTCTCCCGGTAGCCGCGGTAGGCCTCGGGCACGCGGGCCATGCGGCGGGCGATGACCGTCCAGTCCTCGTCGGTCGCCGTCGGCATGAGGGTGAACACCGAGCGGACCGAGTGGACGGGGCTGAAGAGGATGTTCAGCGACCGGAAGCCCTCCCCCGCCCAGTGCGCGTCGAGCTCGGCGGAGAGCCGCTCGCGCAGCAGGCGGGCGCAGCGCCGCTCCACCGGGTCGTCGTCCAGCGCAGGGTTCTCCGCCAGCACGCGGTCGAGCTCGGCCAGGGTGTCGCGGACCAGCGAGACCTCGTCCTCGAGCCCGTCCGGGGAGAGGTCGGGCAGCCGGTCGTTCCCCGGGCGGGCGCCCAGCGAGGTGGCCAGGATCGGGTCGAGCTCACAGGCGGCGGCGACGTAGGCGTCGGCGACCTGTCTCGGGGTCGCGGGGCGGGCGGGCGGATGCGTCGCGGCGGTGTCGGTCATCGGATCCGCTCCAGCCGGGCGGACATCGTGGGTCGCAGCTCCCCGCCCCCGACGGCGCGGTCGACGGCGTACATGAGCGCGCCCTCGACGATGCCGTAGAGGCGGACGGCGCGGGTCACCTCGGGCGCATCGGGCGTGCGGGCCACGACGTCGGTGGCCAGCTCCCAGCTCGTGGTCGTGCGGGCGGCGCCGACGTAGATCTCCAGCAACCCGTCGGCGCCGGCCACGAGCAGCTCGACGTCGTCGCCGTCGCCCCGCGGGCGCCAGAAGCCGGTCTCCCGGACGTCGGGGCCGACGACCTGCCCGTCGTCGGTGAGCCGCCAGGTGCGTGAGTCGTAGGCCAGGAAACCGCGCCCGTCGTGGCTGAACCGCACCCACTGGCCGAACCGGTGGTCCCCGCCGGTTCCCGCAGCCTGGCCCTCGCCGTGCCACTCCCCCAGCAGCGGCAGCACCGAGAGCAACTGGTCGGAGACCTCCGGGCCGCTGCGGACGTCGACGGTGTCGGGAACGGGCAGCTCCGTCGGCGCGCTCATCGCCGGCCCGCCTTCGGACGGCGCGACAACCGGACGGCGCCGTAGCCGCAGGAGAGCGCGGCCAGCGCCACCAGGGTGACCAGGACCCAGGCAGAAACCATGCCGACCACGGTAGTGACGGGCGGGTTCCGCGGCCTCAGGCGGGCTCGCGGAGCGCGGCGGCCGTCGCGCTCAGCACGTCGTCCCACGGGGTGGCCGTCAGCCCGAAGGCGGCGGTGGTCGCAGAGGCGTCGGAGACGTACTCCTGGTCGAACTGGTGCCGGATGGCCACGACCTCCCGCATCATCGGGACGGCGACCCCGACCGCGCGCAGCACCGGCCACGGGATCCCGCTGACCCGCGCCGCCGGCGCCCCCATCGCCGCGGCCAGATCGGCCAGCGCCTCCCGCTGGGTGCGCGGAGCGGTGGTGGGCACGTGCCAGGCGCGACCCAGCGCCCGCTCGTCGGTGCCGAGGGTGGCCAGGGTGGCGGCGACGTCGGGCAGGTAGGCCCAGCTGCGGCGGGCGTCGGGGTCCCCGACGACCCAGGCGCGGCGGCCGGCCCGCAACGCCGGCAGCTGCCGGGTCAGGTGCGACTGGCCGGCGGGGACCTGCGGACCGACGAAGTCCGCGGCCCGCGCCTCGGTGATCCGCACCCGGCCGGCTTCGTGCGCGGCGAGCGCGTCGGCCCACATCCGGTTGCGGACCCGGCCCTTGACGTCGGTGGCGGCGAGCGGGCTGTCCGGGGTCATCGGAGCGGACGGCCGCCCGTAGCCGTAGAGGTTGCCCATGGTGACCAGGACGGCTCCGGTGCGCTCGGCGGCGGTGAGCAGCGCCGCGGCGACGGGGGGCCAGTCGGTCGGCCAGCGGGAGTAGGCCGGGTTGACCGCGTTGTAGAGGGCGTCGGCGCCCGCTGCGGCCCGGGCGAGGGCCTCGGCGTCGGCGGCGTCGACGGCGCGGTGCTCGACGACGTCGGTCGACGTGCCGCCGCTGCGCGACAGCACCCGCACGGTGTGCCCCCGAGCGGCCAGCTCCTCGGCGGTCGTCGTGCCGACGGGGCCCTTGCCCACGATGACGTGCAGTGCCATGACGCGCTCCCTGCCTCAGCGAGAGCGGCGCTCTCGGCTGTGGGCAATGCTCCACTCACGCGGGTATCGCTGTCAAGAGCACCGCTCTCTCTTGCGAACAGTGATCCGGTCGGGCATGCTCGACCGCGTGCCCAGCGCCCGGGAGCGCGTCCGCGCCGAGCTGACCGCGGAGATCACCGACGCCGCACGTCGCCAGCTCGCCGAGGTCGGGGCCGCCGCCCTCTCGCTGCGCGCCGTCGCCCGCGACGTCGGGCTGGTCTCCTCGGCGGTCTACCGCTACTTCCCCAGCCGCGACGACCTGCTGACCCGCCTGATCATCGACGGCTACGACGCCCTGGGTGCGGCCGCGGAGGCCGCCGACCGCCCGGGCGGGGCACCGCGCGAGCGCTGGCTGGCGGTCTGCCGCGGGGTGCGGGCGTGGGCGCTGGCCCATCCGCACGAGTACGCGCTGCTCTACGGCTCCCCCGTGCCCGGCTACTCGGCGCCGCAGGAGACCGTGCCCGCCGCCACCCGGGTGGGTGCCGTCCTGGGCCGGATCCTGGGTGACGCCGCGCGGTCGGGCCTGCTGCCGGCCGGCACCGGGGACCGGGACCCCTCGCTGATCAGCGATGACGCCGCGGTTGTGCTCGGCGGGGACCACCCGGCGATCGACGACACCGTGCGGGTCCGGGCGCTGATGGCCTGGAGCTCGGTGTACGGCACGATCGGCTTCGAGCTGTTCGGGCACTTCGTCGGGGCGGTCGAGGACGGCGACCGCTACTTCGACCGCGCCATGACCGAGCTGGCCGCGCTGATCGGGCTCTGAGTGCCGTTCACCCCGAGCCACGCGGCGGCGGTGCTGCCCTTCCTCCGGACGCCGCTGCCCGCGTCCGCGCTGGTCATCGGCAGCGTCGCCCCCGACCTGCCCTACTACCTGCCGCTCGACCTCCCCTGGGACACGCACACCGCGTCCGCCGTCGTCACCACCGACCTCCTGCTCGGTGGGCTGGCCTGGGTGGTCTGGCACGCGCTGCTCGCCGAGCCCGCACTGGCCTGGGCACCCGGGGCCCTGCGCAGCCGGCTCACCGGCGTGCCCCTGGGTCCCGGGGTGCGGATCCGGAGCGTCCGCGGGCTCGTCCTGACGGTCCTGGCGCTGGTCGTCGGGGCGGCCACCCACGTGCTCTGGGACGAGTTCACCCACGCCGGCCGCTGGGGCACCGAGCACCTGCCGGCGCTCGCCCGGGACTGGGGTCCGCTGCCCGGCTACCGGTGGCTGCAGTACGCCGGCGGCGTCCTCGGCGGCGCGGTTCTGCTGGTCTGGCTCGTGCGCTGGTGGCGCCGTGCACCGCGGGCACCGCTCCCGGCCCGGCCGGCGGCCTGGCCGGTCTGGGTGGCGATCGCCGGCGCCGGGCTGCTGACGGGCGTCGTCGGCGCCCTCGCCGCCCCCGACGTCCGCAAGGCCGCCTGGCTGGGAGCCACGTGGGGCGGCGGTGCCGTGCTCGCGACCGCTGCGGTGCTCGCCGTGGTCTGGCAGGTCCGCCGCCGACGTCGGTGATCGAGGGGTACCGCCGTCCGACTCCCGCCGCGCGGACATCGACCGGGACGCGGCAGCGCCCGCCCCGGCGGGTGCCGGAGCGGGCGCTGTCCGTCGCGTGTGGAACCTATTCGATGACGACGGTGGTCTCGTTCAGCCCGACCTCGGCGTCGATGACCCGCTCGCCCTTGCCGACCGCGGCCAGCGATCGGACCTTCCACGTCCCGGGGGCGGCGAAGAACCGGAACTCACCCTCCGGGCTGGTCACCACCTCGGCGGTGAACTCGTCGGTGCCGTCCAGCAGCCGGACGTAGGCACCGGCCACCGGGGCGCCGTCGTGCCAGACCGAGCCCTGGATCACCGTCTGCGTGCTCAGGTCGATGCCCGCGAGGGCGCCGCCCTGCTGGGGTGCTCCGCACATGGGTCAGCTCACTTCTCGATCGGGACGCCGACCAGCGAGCCGTATTCGACCCAGCTGCCGTCGTAGTTCTTGACGTTCTTCTTGCCGAGCAGCTCGCTGAGCACGAACCAGGTGTGGCTCGAGCGCTCGCCGATCCGGCAGTAGGCGATGGTCTCCAGGCTGTCGTCGAAGCCCTGCTCGCCGTACAGACCCGCGAGCTGCTCGTCGCTCTTGAAGGTGCCGTCCTCGTTGGCGGCCTTGCTCCACGGGATGTTGATCGCCGTGGGGATGTGGCCGGCGCGCTGCGACTGCTCCTGCGGGAGGTGCGCCGGGGCGAGGATCTTGCCGGAGAACTCGTCGGGGCTGCGCACGTCGACGAGGTTCTTGCTGCCGATCGCGGCCACGACCTCGTCGCGGAAGGCGCGGATGGAGAGGTCGGGCTCGCTCGCCACGTACTGCGTGGCGGGCCGCGGATGAGCGTCCTTGGACAGCGGGCGCCCGTCGAGCTCCCACTTCTTGCGGCCGCCGTCCATGAGCTTGACGTCGCGGTGGCCGTAGATCTTGAAGTACCAGTACGCGTAGGCGGCGAACCAGTTGTTGTTCCCGCCGTAGAGCACGACGGTGTCGTCGTTGCCGATGCCGCGGGAGGACAGCAGCGCCTCGAATGCGCTCTTGTCGAGGTAGTCGCGGCGCAGCGGGTCCTGGAGGTCCTGCTTCCAGTCCAGCTTGACGGCGCCCTCGATGTGGCCGCCGTCGTAGGCGCTGGCGTCCTCGTCGACCTCGACGAAGACGATGCCGGGCCGGGCCAGGTTCTCCTGGACCCAGTCGACGGTGACGAGCACGTCGTTGCGGCTCATGGAACAGCTCCTTGGGTGTGGTCGGTCGTGCGGTGGTCAGGGGGGGTCGATCAGGCGGTGCGGGGCAGCACCCGCCGGAGGGACAGGTAGAACTCGCAGCCGAGGCAGAAGCCGGTGGCTGCGTTGAGCAGGGCCGCCACGAGCGCGAGCCCGGTGGCGACGGCGCCGAGCAGCGGGACGCCGAGGAGGTACCCGGTGGCCCCGACGACGGTGAAGAGCAGGCCGACGAGCTGGGCGAACCGCGGCGGCGCCTCGGGCTCCCGCTCGCGGACGGGCCCCAGCCGCGGCGCCACGAGGGTGCGGAAGAGCAGCCCGTAGGGCGACGGACGGAGCCCCACGAACGCGCCGACGGCGAAGACGAGCGCCTGGGCGGCGACCAGCCAGCCGCTGCCGGTGAGCAGCGCGACGGCGAGGACCACCGAGGTGAGCGCCGCGGCGAACCGGGGCGCGCGCACGTCGATGTGCGGGGTTGGTGCAGTCATCGCGGATGAGGACCTTCGGACGGCGGACAGGGCGCGTCTGGTCGGTCGGGTGCCGACCTCAGGAGGTCGGACAGAGGGTGCTGCCGACGCGGCACAGGTCGACTGTGCGTCGCGAGGTCAGCAGGAGGCCCACGGCGCGAGGGTAGCTGATCATCGGGACGCCCCCGCATGAGCGTCCACGAGGGCGGTCAGCTCGTCCGGCCGCGGGGCGCCGCTGCTGCGCGCGACGACGGCCCCGGAGCGGGCGAGGTAGAACAGCGTCGGGGTGCGGCGGACGTCCAGCGCGCGCACCTCGTCGAGGTGGCTCTCCGCGTCCACCTGCACCACGGCCAGCCGCGGCCGGCTGGTCTGCAGCTGCGCCAGCCGCGCCTTGGTGGCCCGGCAGGGACCGCAGAAGGCGGTGGAGAACTGGACGACGGTGAGGTCGGCGTCCCCGGGGCGCACCCCGAGGCGCTCGAACGCCGCCGACTCAGCGGCCGAGGACGCCGTCACCTGTTCCTCCTCCGCGGACCGGGGCCGCACGGCGCCGTCGCGCGTGCGCTGCCACCACGCCGCGACCGCCGTGGCGGCGAGCGCCACGGCGAGGGCGACGATCCCGATCGTGCTCATCCACCGCACAACCCGATCGGAGCGGTCGGCTATTCCGCCCGGGCCGTCACTGGGCGGTGAGCACCGTGTCCGCCGCCTCCACCCGGACCCGGATGCCGTCCGCTGCGGGGGTGACGCTGGTCAGCTGCAGGCCGAAGGGCAGCTGCGGGACGGTGTAGCGCAGGTCGAGCAGGTCGCTGACCCGGTCCACCAGGAAGTCGGGGATGTCCACGCCCGCCCCCGCGGCCTCCTCGACGTCGACGACCAGCTGGTCACCCTCGAGGACCACGGTCCCGGCGGCGGTCACCGGCAGCGTCCGGCCGAGGACCTCGACGGTCCGGGTGATCCGCAGGCCGGCACCCTCCGGGGCGACCGTGGCGTCGCTGCCCAGCTCCGCGGCCAGCAGGTCGTAGGCCAGCGTCGCGGTTCCGTCGATGCGGTCCACCGGCACCTCCTGCACCGACCCGGACAGCACCGTCCTCAGCGGCACGTGCACGCCGCGCAGCGAGACCGCGGCCCGGGTGCCCGCGGGCTGTCCCAGCTCCTCGGCGTCGAGCGAGACCCGCACGTCCTCGTAGCGGCCGGCGACGACCTGGGTGAGGAACGGGAACCCGGTGATGTCCACCTCGGGGGTGCCGACCAGGCCGCCCTTGCCGGCGAGCTGGTCGGCCACCCGGTCCTCCGCGATGCCGACGGCGATCCGGTCGGCCAGCAGGGTCAGGCCGGCGAGCAGGAGCAGGACGACCAGCAGCGCCCTCACCGGGAAGTCACAGCGTCGCCTGCAGGGCGAGGACGACCGGGGCGCAGGCGGCGACGGGCAGGGCCACCTGGATCACCGGGAGCACCCACCGGGAGAACCGCTGCTCGCCGGCCGGCTCGTCGTCGGTGGCGGTGGCCTCCACGACGACGTAGCTGGCCACCAGACCCGTCAGCGCCGCCACCCCGGACACCACGGCCCCGTGGACGAGGGCGCGCCGCACGTCCAGCACGTCGCCGACGGGACCGGCCGCCAGGACGGCCACCGCGGCTCCCGCGAGGACGGCGAGGACGGCGCCCGCCAGCCCGCGCGGGACGCCGTCGGCCAGCTGCGGCCGGGGCAGGACCAGGTCCACGACGTGCCCGACGACCAGCGCCGTGCCGACGGCGAGCAGGGCCACGAGGGCGCGCTCGGACCCGGCGTCCGTGCGGCCGAGCAGCAGCAGCGCGGCCAGCGAGGCCACGGCGACGAGCATCAGCACCGCGACCGACAGCGACGCCACCAGCTCGTGCCGGGGACGGCGGAGCATCTGCTGCACCACGACCGCCAGGAACCCGACGCCGATCACCGCGAGCAGCTCCCCCAGCTCCGGATCCCCGGGCAGCACCAGGGACAGGTCCGCGGCGACCGCGGCGCCGGCGCCCACGGCCAGCGAACCGGCGAAACCCTGGGCACCGGTGACCAGCACCCAGCACAGGACCAACCCCAGCTGCAGCACGAGCACGGCGGCCAGCCGCCCGGTCTGGCCGAGCAGCTCCGGCAGGCCCACGAGCAGCGCGACCGCGAGGACCGCGAACGCCGCCGCGGGCAGGTGGTGCTCCCGCGCGGTCAGTCGGGAGATCGGCGCGGCGCTGCTCACGGCCCCGATGGTGGCAGACGTGGGGTCTCCGGCAGCTCACCGCCGCGAGGGGGTTCCGGGTCGGGGCCTGCCCGTCCGGAGGTGCGTCGGTTATCCTTGCCCTTCACCTCGACATCGTCGTCGACGGCTGCCACGGCTGTGCGTCGTGGGAACCCTGCGAGGAGACGACACATGCGACTGGTCCTCATGACCTCGGCGCGGCAGGCGACGACCGAGGTGCTGCCCGCGCTGGGCCTGCTCGGTCACCAGGTCCGCGTGGTCGCCCCCGAGCTGTCCAGCCTGCTCGACGGCGATTCCGGCGACGTCGTCCTGGTCGATGCCCGCCACGACCTCATCCGCGCCCGCACGCTGTGCGGCCTGCTCGCCTCCACGGGCGTGGCCGCCGCGCTGGTCGCCGTCCTCGCCGAGGGCGGGCTGGTGGCGCTGTCGGCGGACTGGGGTGTGGACGACGTCCTGCTCGACACCGCGGGTCCCGCCGAGGTCGACGCCCGCCTCAAGTGGGCCACGGCCCGCCGGCTCGCCGCAGCCACTCCCGTCGACGGCGCCGACAAGGGCGTGACGCAGGCGGGCGAGCTGGTCATCGACGAGCACAGCTACTCGGCGAAGCTGCGCGGCCGCCCGCTCGACCTCACCTACAAGGAGTTCGAGCTCCTGAAGTACCTCGCGCAGCACCCGGGTCGGGTCTTCTCCCGCGCCCAGCTGCTGCAGGAGATCTGGGGCTACGACTACTTCGGGGGCACCCGCACCGTCGACGTCCACGTGCGGCGGCTGCGCGCGAAGCTCGGCACCGAGCACGAGGCGCTCATCGGCACGGTGCGCAACGTCGGCTACAAGCTGGACCAGCAGGTCGCCGACGCGACGGCCCGGACCCCGCAGGTGGAGAGCGACGCCGAGCTGGTCTGATGGGGCGATGAGTCCCGAGCCCGACGTCGACGTCGACGCGGTCCTCTCGCTGCTGCGCGCCGCGGCCGCCGCCGACGGCGTCCGCCCGGTGTCGGAGGAGTCCGAGTTGCGGCTGCAGCACGGCACCGGCGGCGGCTCGGACCTCGTGGTCCACGACACCGGCGCGCTGGCCGGCTTCGCCCGGTACGACGACGGCGTCGCCGAGCTGGTGGTGCACCCGTCACTCCGTCGGCGAGGGCACGGGCGCGCCCTGCTCCGGCAGCTGCTCGACCTGACCGGCGACCGGCCACTGAGCATCTGGGCGCACGGCGACCTGCCCGGGTCGGCGGAGCTGCTGGCGCCGCACGGCTTCACCCGGACCCGCGTGCTGCTGCAGATGCGCCTGCACTTCGACCACACCGAGCCGGCCGGCGTCGCGGCCGGCCCCGGGCCCCAGCTGCCCGACGACGTCCGGGTGCTGCCCTTCCGCCCGGGCCGCGACGAGGAGGCCTGGCTGCGGGTCAACGCCCGGGCCTTCGACTGGCACCCCGAGCAGGGACGCATGACGGTGGCCGACCTCGCGCTGCGCGAGGGCGAGCCGTGGTTCGACCCCGACGGCTTCCTCATGGCCTGGCGCGGGGACCCGGACGCCGGCGGGACGCTGCTGGGCTCGCACTGGACGAAGGTGCACCCGGCCGGGGACGCCGGCCCCGACCCGGTGGGCGAGGTCTACGTGCTGGGCATCGACCCCGATGCCCAGGGCCTGCGGCTGGGCGGCGCGCTCACCGACCTCGGCCTGGCCCACCTGCGCCGGCAGGGGCTGCGCTCGGTCCTGCTGTACGTCGAGGAGGACAACGAGGCCGCCGTGCGCCTCTACGAGCGCCGCGGTTTCACCCGGTTCGCCGTCGACGTCTCGTGGCGTCGCGAAGGGGCCTGAGACCCCGTTCGGGGGTACGCCGCGCGCCGGTTCACCCGTTGGACGTATGACGGCTGCCACACCATTGCCCAAACCTCCATGGGCGTTCACCCCGCGTTCACCGAGCGACCCGAATGCGGCCACTTCGGCTCCCTAGCGTCCTCTCCCGTAGGTCCCATGCTGCCCGGAAATCGTCCGGGCGAAGTCGAGAGGCACTGAGTTGAAGCTCAGCACCAAGACGCGCGCCACCACCCTGTCCGTGGCGCTCGCCGGCACCCTCGCGCTCAGTGCGTGCGGCGCTTCCAACGAGTCCGACTCCGGCACCGGCGGGAGCGGCGAGAGCGGTAGCGGCATCGAGGCGAGCGGCCCCCTGGCCGGCGCCGGCGCCAGCAGCCAGCAGTCCGCGATGGAGGCCTGGCAGGCCGGCTTCGAGGGCGAGTACCCCGACGTCCAGTTCAGCTACGACCCCGCCGGCTCCGGCGCGGGCCGCGAGCAGTTCATCGGCGACACGGTCGCCTTCGCCGGCTCCGACGCCGCGCTGGACGACGAGGAGCTGGCCGCCGCCGAGGAGCGCTGCGGCGGTGGCGAGATCTTCGAGCTGCCGAACTACATCTCGCCGATCGCCGTCCTCTACAACCTCGAGGGCGTCGACGAGCTGAACCTGAAGCCCGCGACCATCGCCGGCATCTTCACCGGCGCGATCACGACCTGGAACGACCCGGCCATCGCCGCGGACAACCCGGACGCGACGCTGCCCACCACCGCGATCACCCCCGTGCACCGCGCCGACGACTCGGGCACCACGGACAACTTCACCGACTACCTGTTCCAGGCCGCCGGTGACGTGTGGACCTCCGAGCCCGACGGCGAGTGGCCGCTGGAGGGTGGCGAGGCCGCCAACCAGACCTCGGGCATGGTCGACGTGGTCGGCAACGTGGACGGCGCCATCGGCTACGCCGACGCCAGCCGCGCCGGTGACCTGGGCGTCGCCAACATCGGTGTCGGCGAGGAGTTCGTCGCGCCGTCGCCGGAGGCCGCCGCCACCGTCGTCGAGAACTCCCCCGCCGTCGAGGGCCGTGGCGAGTACGACTTCGCCATCGAGCTCAACCGCCTCACCGAGTCCGCGGACGAGTACCCGATCGTGCTGGTCAGCTACCACCTCGGCTGCATCGAGTACGACGACGAGGAGTCGGCGAACAACGTCAAGGCGTTCATGGGCTACGTGATCAGCGAGGACGGCCAGCAGGCCTCCTCCGAGAACGCCGGCAGCGCCGAGATCTCCGACACCCTGCGCGAGAACGCGCAGACCGTCGTGGACGCCATCACCACCGCCGGCTGACGCAGGTCGACACGGTGGCCCGGGGCGTCGCACCGACGTCCCGGGCCACCGCGCCACCCCCCACCCGCCGGCCGCCATCCGCACCCCGGCACATGCAGCCACGAACGAACTCCACGGAGCAGCGGTGACCGCCACGAAGGCCCCGACCGAACCGCCGTCGACCGCACGCCCCGTGCGCCGGCCCGGTGACCGCATCTTCGCCGGCAGCGCCAAGGGCTCCGGCATCTTCATCCTGCTGGTCCTGGCCGGTGTCGCCGCCTTCCTCATCAGCGAGGCGATCCCGGCGCTCACGGCCCCGTCCGAGGACATCCCGGGCGGCGAGGGCCTGGCCACCTACATCGGCCCGCTCATCCTCGGCACCCTGCTGGGTGCGGTGCTCGCGCTCCTGATCGCCACCCCGCTCGCCGTCGGCATCGCCCTGTTCATCACGTACTACGCCCCGCGGCGGATCGCGGCCGTGCTGGGCTACGTGATCGACCTGCTGGCCGCCATCCCCAGCGTCGTCTACGGGTTCTGGGGGCTGGCCGTCATGGCCCCGACCCTCGTGCCCTTCCACCTCTGGGCGGCCGACAACCTGGGCTTCATCCCGTTCTTCGCCGGTCCCGCCTCCACGAGCGGCCGGACGATGTTCACCGTCGGCCTGGTGCTGGCGGTCATGATCCTGCCGATCATCTCGGCCATCGCCCGCGAGGTCTTCAGCCAGGCGCCGGCACTGCACCGCGAGGCGGCGCTCGCCCTGGGCGCCACCCGCTGGGAGATGATCAAGATGGCCGTGCTGCCCTACGGAAAGTCCGGCGTCATCGCCGGCGCGATGCTCGGCCTGGGCCGTGCGCTCGGCGAGACGATGGCCGTGGCGATCATCCTCTCCGGCGGCGCGGGCGCCACGGTGAACCTGATCAGCAACAGCAACCCGTCGACGATCGCCTCGAACATCGCCCTGAACTTCCCCGAGGCCACCGGCCTGGGCGTCAACACGCTGATCGCGAGCGGGCTGGTGCTGTTCCTCATCACCCTCGCGGTCAACATGCTCGCCCGCTACATCGTCAACCGGCGCGCCGACTTCTCCGGAGCCAACTGATGAGCACAGACATCCAGGCCGCGCCCGGGGGAACCGTGCAGCAGCAGGAGCCGGTCCACAGCCAGCGCCGGCTCCCCCGGTTCGCGCCGCTGGGCCTGTACCTGGCGGGTATCGCCGTCGGTGCCGGGCTCTCGGCCCTGACCGGCTTCAGCGTCACCTCCACGGTGATCTACGGCGTCATCCTCGGCACGCTGGCCGTCTACGTGGCCTCGCGCGCCGTCGAGGGCCGGCGCAAGGCCACCGACCGCCTGGTCACCTGCCTGGTCACCACGGCGTTCGGCATCGCGATGATCCCGCTGGTCTCGCTGGTGTGGACGGTGCTCGACAACGGCCTGGCCCGCTTCGACGGGGCCTTCTTCAGCAACTCCATGTACCGCGTGGTCGGCGAGGGCGGCGGCGCGTACCACGCGATCATCGGCACGCTGGTCATCACGGCCCTGGCCTCGGTCATCTCGGTGCCGATCGGCCTGCTGACCGCCATCTACCTGGTCGAGTACGGCTCCGGACGCCTGAAGAAGTCGATCACCTTCTTCGTGGACGTCATGACCGGCATCCCGTCGATCGTGGCCGGCCTCTTCGCCTTCGCCCTGTTCACGCTGCTGTTCGGGAACGACTTCCGCGCCGGCGTGATGGGCGCGGTCGCCCTCTCCGTGCTGATGATCCCGGTGGTCGTCCGCTCCTGCGAAGAGGTCCTCAAGCTCGTGCCGAACGAGCTGCGGGAGGCCAGCTACGCCCTGGGCGTGCCGAAGTGGCGCACGGTCGTGAAGGTCGTCCTCCCCACCGCGATCGCGGGACTCGGCACCGGCATCACCTTGTCCGTGGCCCGGGTGATCGGCGAGACTGCTCCCCTGCTCATCACCGTGGGGCTCATCACCGGCACCAACCTGAACCCGTTCGACGGACGCATGGCGACGCTGCCGGTGTTCGCGTACTACCAGCTCACGCAGCCGGGCACGGCCACGCAGGCGTTCGTCGACCGGGCGTGGACGGCGGCGCTCGCCCTGATCATCTTCGTGATGGCGCTCAACATCCTCGCCCGCCTGATCAGCCGCTTCTTCGCTCCCAAGACCGGTCGCTGACCGGGCCCCACCAGGAGGACATCACGTGGCCAAGCGCATCGAGGTCTCCGACCTCAACATCTTCTACGGCAACTTCCTCGCGGTGGAGGGCGTCAACGTCTCCATCGAGCCGCGCAGCATCACCGCGCTCATCGGCCCCTCGGGCTGCGGGAAGTCGACCTTCCTCCGTTCGCTGAACCGGATGCACGAGGTGCTGCCGGGCGCACGCGTCGAGGGCAAGGTCGTCATGGACGGCCAGGACCTGTACGGCGCCGACGTCGACCCGGTCGACGTCCGGCGCTCGATCGGGATGGTGTTCCAGCGCCCCAACCCGTTCCCGACGATGTCGATCTACGACAACGTCATCGCCGGCAACCGGCTGAACAGCAAGCGGATGAAGAAGTCCGAGACCGACGACCTGGTGGAGAAGTCGCTCAAGGGCGCCAACCTCTGGAACGAGGTCAAGGACCGTCTCGACCGCCCCGGCTCGGGTCTGTCCGGTGGACAGCAGCAGCGGCTGTGCATCGCCCGCGCCATCGCCGTCGAGCCCGACGTGCTGCTGATGGACGAGCCGTGCTCGGCGCTGGACCCGATCTCCACGCTGGCCATCGAGGACCTGATGGCCGAGCTCAAGGAGCGGTTCACCATCGTGATCGTCACCCACAACATGCAGCAGGCCGCGCGGGTGAGCGAGTCCACCGGGTTCTTCAACCTCAACGGCGTCGGGCAGCCCGGCCGGCTGATCGAGTTCAACCCGACCGAGAAGATCTTCAGCAACCCCGACCAGAAGGCGACCGAGGACTACATCTCCGGCCGCTTCGGCTGACGCATTCTCAACACCTGACGGCGGCCGCTTCCGGAACGGGAGCGGCCGCTGTCGTGTCCGCCTCCGTCTCGACAGCGGGGGTCGGGGGCGGCACCGGGACGACCGACTCGTAGCCCGGACCGATGACCAGCTGCACGGTGTCGCCGATGGAGTCGCTGCCCTGCAGCACCGCACCGGGAACGGCGGCGGCGACGGTGCGCGCCTGCGCCACCGTTCCTGGGCCGTGCCGCACCACGGACTGGCTGACCGTGCCCTCCGCGTTGTCGACCGCCCCGACGACGAAGCCCTCGCGCCCCAGCGCACCGGCCACCTCGCCGGCCAGGCCCCGGGTGCCGGTCCCGTTGAGCACGACGACGGTGACCTCGGCCGGCGGCACCAGTGCCGTGCCAGGGTCCGCGGCGACGGCGGCCTCCGCGGGGGGTGCCTCGCCCGCATCCTCCGACGGGGCGTCGCTCTCGGCGGCGAAGCCGTCCGGGACGCGGCTGTCCTCGATCACCGCGTCGAACAGGGAGCGGGTGCCCGCCCCGTCCAGCAGTACGAAGGCCTCCTCCCCGCCCGCGGGCACGTGCCCCACCTGCGCGACGGGCAGGCCGGTGCGGGCCACGGCGTCGCCGGACACGTCTCCGAGGGAGGTCGCCAGGGCCCGGAGGTCGCCCAGCGTCGTCTGCTCGTCGACGGTCAGCGCGTCGGCCGCGCGGCTGAGGAAGCGGGCCAGGGCGGGCGGATCCAGGAGGGTGTCCCGCGACATCGCCGCGCGCAAGGTGGAGGTGAGCAGCCGCTGGGTGCGCTCGGCGACCGCGGTGCCGGTGGCATCGGTGCCCTCACCCGCCGGCCGCAGGTAGCCGGCCGCCGCCTCGCCGGAGAGTTCCGACGCGCCGGGCGGCGGCTGTACCGCTGCTGCGGCCGTCGCCCGCGAGGGCACGATGCACATCGGGACGCCGCCGAGCGCGTCCACCATGCCGGGCAGCCGGGCCAGGTCCACCTCGAGGTAGTGGTCGACCTCGACGCCGGACAGCTGCTGCACCACGCGCACCATGCAGGAGGGCCCACCGTCGAGCAGCGACCGGGCGAAGGCCTCGGTGGTGGGCGCGCGCAGGTCGCCGTCGGCCGACCGGCACTCCGGGGTGTCGACCAGTGCCGACGGCGGGAAGCCCACCAGGACGGCGCGCTCGCCGTCGTCGGACACCGAGGCGAGCAGCGTCGCCACGGAGCCGGGCCCGTCCTGATCGGGGACGCCGGTGCCGACGACGAGGTAGGTCTCGGAGGCCTCCTGCAGCTGCGCGGCGAGGATCTCCGGGCCGTCGGTGGCCAGGGCGTCGACCCGGCTGACCTTCTGGTCCACGTAGAAGTAGAGGCCCAGGTGGTACAGCAGCGCCACGCCGGCGACGGCCGCCAGGGCGATGGCTGCACGGACCAGCCGGCGGCGGCCGGGGGTGAGCTCGCGCCGTGCCGGGCGCGGAGGCCGCTGGCGCGTGCTGCCGGTGCGGGCCGGCGGCGGCACGGTGCCGGGCAGGGGCGGGATCGGGCCGCTGCGCCGCGAGGGCCGGGCGTCGGGCTGCCAGTCGGCGGGCGCTCCGGGGACCGGGGGCAGGCCGGTCCGTGGGGCGGCGCCGGGTACGGGTGGCAGGCCGGCCTGCGGCGTGGGCGGCGGCGGCGGCGGCGTGCTCCCGGCCGGCACCGGCGGTAGCCCGTTCCGCACACCGGGCGGGGGCGCGGACGGCGCCGAGGGCTGCCCGCCCTGGCGGCGGGCGGCGCGGCGGCCGCCCGTGGTGCTACCGGGACGGGCGAGCACCTGCTCGACGGTGAGCGGCTCGGATCCGCCCCCTCGTCGCCGGGAGCCGTCGGGAACGCCGCGGGCGCCCGCGTCGTCGGCCGTCGGCTCGTCCCACACCGGTGTCGACACCTCTGTTCGTGGTCTGCTCTGGTCCCGCCCCGGGGGCGGCAGCCCTCCACGATACGGAAGCCGGGCGCTTCGACCGCCCGACGCGCGCAACGCGGGCGCCCCGGCCGGCCCCATCCGATCGTGTGCCACGGAGGTGTGCGCAACGGGCGACGTGCGTAGCGTGCTGCCGGTGAGACTGCCTTCGATCCCCGGCCCGTCCGACGTCGTCGCCGCCGTCACCGGCGCGCGCGACGGGATGGCGGACGCCCTGGCGCTCGTCCCGCGTGCTGCGTCGGTGCTGGGCCGGGTGGAGGAACTGCTCGACCAGGTGTCGTCCCTGCTGGCCCGGGTCGACGGGGTGGTGGACCGCGCCGACGAGATCATCGCGGGGGTCGCCCGCACCAACGACAAGGCCGACGCCGCCATCGAGGCCGTGGGCCGCACCAACGACAAGGCCGACTCGGCGATCGGGGCCGTGGCGGAGACCAACGACAAGGCCGACGCCGCCATCGAGGCCGTCGGCCGCACCAACGACAAGGCCGACTCGGCGATCGGGGCCGTGGCGGAGACCAACGACAAGGCCGACTCGGCGATCGGGGCCGTGGCGGAGACCAACGACAAGGCCGACGCCGCCATCGGCGGGGTCGAGGGGACGTCGTCCCGGGCCGACGCCCTCGTGCGGCGCGCCGAGGGCATGGTCGGGCGGGTGGAGCCGATCCTCGACGACTACGCGCCGGCGCTCACGGCGCTGGCGCCCTCGATCCGCCGGCTGGCCGCCAGCCTGGAGCCGGACGAGGTGCAGGCGCTGGTGACCCTCGTCGACCGGCTTCCGCAGCTCATCACCCACCTGGACGAGGACATCCTCCCGATCCTGGAGACCCTCGGGGACGTCGGCCCGAACCTGACCGACCTGGTCGACACCGTGCAGGACATGCGCCAGGTGGTGAAGGGGTTCCCGGGCTCCCGCCTCTTCCGCCGCCGCGGGGCGGAGGAGATCGCCGAGGAGGAAGCCCGGGAGGAGCAGTAACCGTCTGGACCGGCCCTCCCGCAGGGGCCCGCCACGAGCCTGCGAGTGGTGGGGGGGCAGGAGGGTCCTTCCGTTACTCGGTCGGGTAGCCCAGCGCGCGGACGACGTCGCCGATCCGCTCGTAGACCTCCCCGTCGGGCAGCTTCTCCAGCTCGGCCGCGACCGCCTCGGGAGCGCGGTGATCGCGCGCCGCCTCGACCAGGTCGGGACCCGTGCTCGGGAAGTCCGCGCGGTCCAGCCAGCGGGCCAGCTCTGCCCGGGCGGCGACGGCGTCGGCGTCCGTGCCCACGGGCGTCCCGCCGACCAGCGTGCCGGACGGGTTCGCGGTCAGGTCGGGCTCGCCCTCGGCGACGGGTTCGGCCTCGCGCCACTCCTCGGAGCGGGTGGCCCGCTCCGCCTTGAGCATCCCTTGGATCTCATGCTCGAGCTCCTCGTCGACCCGCGGGCTGTGCTTGGTACTCCGTGCGCTGACGCCGGCGAAGGCGTCTCCGGGCTCGGTCACGTCGTCTCCTGTCTGTTGCCCCGGGGGGCCGGGTGGATCAGTCCTCGTCGAGGGCGGAGGGCTTGTGCACGGCGGTGCCGCCGCTCTTCTCGCTCTTCACCTCGTACTGCGGGTCGTCCTTGCTGGCCTTCACCTTCCGGCCGGAGGCCTCGGTGTCGGAGGTGATCTTCCGTTCGACGGTGCCCTCGGCGGTGCCGCCGTGGCTCTTCCAGGTGACGTGGTCACCCTTCGTGAACTCGTCTGCCATGACCGGCTCCTCGCGCTCGTGGACGGTGCTGGGCTCCTCGTGCCCGCCGCGGCTGCGCGACACACATGCGCGGGCGCGCCCGCTCGATCACCCGTTCGGGACCGATGCTCACCCGTGCGGGCGCTGCCAGACCGCCCGCAGTCACCTAGCGTGGTCGTCGACGAAGAACGCGCCGCATCGTGCGGGGAACGGCCCCGACCATCCCTCACGCTGTGTCACGCGCACCCGTCCACGATCGCCGGCCCGGTCGACCCCATTCCCCCGGGGACGGCCGGGTCGGCCCGTCGCCGCCGGCGATTAGCCTCCGTTCCATGTCCTCCGCAGACGGGGCCTCCATCGACGGGGCCCTCCCCGCCGGTCCGGCCCTGGACGGACCCGCCCCCGACGGCCTGCGCGCCGTCGACGTCCTCACCGTCACCGCGGTCACCGCGGTCACGCCCTCCGTGCGCCGGGTGCGGCTGACCGGCCACCCGGACGCCGTCGCGGCCGCCGGTCCCACGGTCAACCTGCTCGTGCCGCGGGTGGGGGACGCCGCGCCCCGCTGGCCGCGCATCCAGCGCGACGGCCGCATCGTCTGGCCCCAGGGCAGCCACGGGGTCGCGCTGCGCAGCTACACCGCGCGCCGCCAGGACCCCACGGCCGGGGAGATCGAGATCGACTTCGTGCTGCACGGCGACGGGCCGGCCGCCGCCTGGGCCGCGGCCGCGCACCCCGGCGCACTGCTCGCCGTCGCAGGCGCGGCGTCCCTGGCCGAGCGCCCGGCCGGCTGGCTGCTGCTGGCCGGCGACGAGACCGCCCTCCCGGCGATCAGCCGGCTGCTGGCCGGCGCCGACCCGGGCACGACGGGGATGGCGTTCCTGGAGGTCGCCGGGCCGGAGGAGGAGCAGCCGCTCGCCGCACCGCCGGGGATCGCCGTGCACTGGCTGCACCGCAACGGCACGCCGCCGGGTGAGGGGACGCTCCTCGTGGACGCGGTCGCCGCCCTCGACCCGCCGGGCACCGACGACGTCTTCGCGTGGGTCGGCGCCGAGTCCGCCGCCGTCCGGGCGATCCGGGCCGACCTGCGCGGCCGCTGGGGGCTGGGCCGGGCGCAGCACCACGCGATCGGCTACTGGCGCCGCGGACGCGCGATGGCCCCTGCGGGCTGACGCCCCCCGCTGCGCGGCCTGTCCAGGGAGTTCACAGGTAGCGTCCAGAACGACCGCAGCCGGCACGGTCACGCTCGACCCATGACGACGGCACCCGCTCGCACCACCGGAGGATCCGTGGCCGGCAGTTCGCAGACCCGCGCCGCGGAGGCGCGACTGCTCGTGGTCGACGACGAGCCCAACATCCGCGAGCTGCTCTCGGCCAGCCTGCGCTACGCGGGCTTCGAGGTGGCCACGGCCGCCGACGGCCAGCAGGCGCTCGCCCTCGCGGAGTCCTTCCGCCCCGATCTGCTCGTGCTGGACGTGATGATGCCGGGGCTCGACGGTTTCGGCGTCGTCCGCCGGATGCGGGAGTCCGGACGGCGCACCCCGGTCGTGTTCCTGACCGCCCGGGACGCGGCCGAGGACAAGGTGTCCGGGCTGACCCTCGGCGGCGACGACTACGTGACCAAGCCGTTCAGCCTGGACGAGGTGATCGCCCGCATCCGCGCGGTGCTGCGGCGGACCGCCGGTGCCCAGCAGGCGGCCGAGGCGCCGCGGCTGACCTTCGCGGACATCGAGCTGGACGAGGAGAGCCACGAGGTCATCAAGGCCGGCACGCTGATCAGCCTGTCGCCGACGGAGTTCAAGCTGCTGCGCTACCTGATGGCCAACGCCGGGCGGGTGCTGTCGAAGGCGCAGATCCTCGACCACGTGTGGAACTACGACTTCAACGGCGAGGCCAACGTCGTGGAGTCCTACATCTCCTACCTGCGCCGCAAGATCGACACGACCGAGCCCCGCCTGTTGCACACCATCCGGGGGGTCGGCTACACGCTCCGCCTGCCGCGGGGAGCATGACCGAACCTGCGCCGACCCCGGTCCGCAGCGGCCCCCGGGTGCCGTTGCGGATCACCCTGGTCGCCCTGCTCGTCGGCCTGGTCGCCGTCGCGCTGCTCGCGACCGGCTTCGCCACCACGTCGCTCCTGCGCGACTACCTGACCGACCAGCAGGACGAGGCCCTCCGCTCCGCGGTCGCCCAGCGGGACTTCGAGGTGTTCCAGGCCTGCCTCGACGGCGAGTACCGGGCGAGCCCTCGCGCTCCCTACGCCGGCTGCCTGGCCCCAGAGGCCGACGACGTGGTCGATTTCCAGGGGCCGCCCGACGACGACCGCGTCCCGGAGATCGACGGGGCGGGCGTGGCCGACGGGGACTACGCCCGCCGGCCGGTCACCGTCCGCGCCGGTGACGGTTCCAGCTGGCGGGTCATGACCGGTCAGCTGCCCGACGGGTACACGCTGGTCGTCGGCTTCGACCTGGAGGACGACGAGAAGGCGATCAGCCGGCTGGTGGCCATCGAGGCCGTCGTCGGACTGATCGTCCTGACGCTCCTCGGCGTGGCCGGGTACCTGCTCGTCCGCAACAGCCTGCGGCCGCTCGCCGAGGTCGAACGAACCGCGCAGGCGATCGCCGCGGGCGACCTCTCCCAGCGCGTGCCCGAGGGTGACCAGCGCACCGAGGTGGGCCGGCTGTCCACCGCGCTCAACGGGATGCTGGGCCGCATCGAGAGCGCCTTCCGCGCGCAGCAGGCCTCCGAGGCCGAGGCCCGCGGCTCCGAGGCGAAGATGCGCCGCTTCGTCGCCGACGCCAGCCACGAGCTGCGCACCCCCCTGACGTCGATCCGCGGGTTCGCCGAGCTGTACCGGCAGGGCGCCGTCGGCTCGGACGAGGAGATCGCCCGGCTGATGTACCGGATCGAGGCGGAGGGCTCGCGCATGGGCGTCCTGGTGGAGGACCTCCTCCTGCTCGCCCGGCTCGACCAGCGCCGTCCGCTCTCGCTCACCCCGGTCGACCTCGCGGCCATCGCGGGTGACGCCGTGCACGACGCCCGCGCCGTCCAGCCCGACCGGCCGATCACCCTGCACCTGGACGAGTCGCTCACCGACGTCCCGGTCGTGCTGGGTGACGAGGGCCGGCTGCGCCAGGTGGTGGGCAATCTGGTGACCAACGCGCTCACCCACACCCCGCCGGGGACGCGGGTCGGCGTCTCCATCGCCCAGGACGCCGACGGCGACGTGCTGCTGCTGCGGGTGAGCGACGAGGGGCCGGGCATGGACGCCGCCGACGCCGCCCGGGCGTTCGAGCGGTTCTACCGGGCCGACACCTCCCGCACCCGCAGCGGCGACGGCGGCGAGGCGGGCGGGAGCGGACTGGGGCTGGCCATCGTCGCCTCCCTGGTCGAGGCGCACGGCGGCACGATCGCGCTGGACACCGCCCCCGGCCGCGGTGCGACCTTCACCGTGGGCCTGCACCGCGGCGGCCCACCGGCCCTCCCGGTCGGAACCGTCGCGGACGGGACCGCCGACCGGTCCGGCTGAGGTCGCCTGTCACCATGCGCACGTGACCTCGAACGACAGCGGCGCCGCGCCGGACGCCGAGCTGCTGACCGCGACGACCGATCTGGGCGATGCCCTCCGCGAGCTCATCGAGGCCTCGGTGACCACCACCGCGCCGGCCGGCGAGGTCTCGGCGGCCGCGGAGCTGGTGCGGGCGGCCATCGCCCGGATCGACGGCAATCCCCGGCCGGCCGCCCAGCTGCCCCGCCTGGACGACCCGTCCGAGGGCCGCCGGGTGTTCAACCCGGTCACCGGCATCGCACACCCGCTGGCGCCCCCGCTGGTGGTGCGGCGGGAGGACGACGGCGTCGTCGCGGAGGTCACCCTCGGGCTGGCCTACGAGGGCCCGCCCACCTTCGTGCACGGCGGCATGAGCGCGCTGTTCATGGACCAGATGCTGGGCAGCGCCGCCGGCGCCGCCGGCCTGTGGGGCATGACCGCCCACCTCGAGCTGGACTACCGCGGTCCGCTGCCGCTGCAGACCCCCCTGGTGCTCCGCGCCCGCGTGGAGTCGCACGAGGGCCGGAAGGCCTTCATCACCGGGACGATCGCGCGCGCCGCCGACCCCGACACGGTGCTCGTCGAGGCGCGGGGCCTGTTCGTCCTGCCGCGGCCGGAGAAGCAGGCCGCCTACTTCGGCGCCGTCACCGACGCATCGGGCAACCACGCCCCGCCGCGCCGTCCCGGTGACGCGACCGCGCTGCGGCTGGCCTGACCCGGTGGACGACGTCGCGGTCGCCGCCTCCGCCGCCAGAGCGGCCGCCCGCGTGCTGCTGGCGCTGCGGGCCGACGGCGCGTTGATCGGCCGTGCCCTCGGCGACGCCGGCGACGCGGCCGCGCAGGAGGCGATCAGCGCCGCGCTCGCCGCCGAGCGCCCCGGTGACGCCGTCCTCAGCGAGGAGGCCGCCGACGACGAACGGCGGCTGTCGGCCGACCGGGTGTGGATCGTGGACCCCCTCGACGGCACCCGCGAGTACGGCGAGGCCGGCCGCGCCGACTGGGCGGTGCACGTGGCGCTCTGGACCGGCGGCGAGCTCGGCGCGTCCGCCGTCGCCCTGCCGGCGCTGGACCGGGTCCTGGTCACCGACCCCGCCCCGGCGCCTCCCCCGCGGCGCGACGGACCGGTCCGCATCGCGGTCAGCCGCACCCGCCCCCCGGCGGAGGCCGACGCCGTCGCGCACGCCCTGGGCGGCGAGCTCGTGCCGATGGGGTCCGCGGGTTACAAGGTGCTGGCCGTGGTGCGCGGCGAGGTCGACGCCTACGTGCACTCCGGCGGGATGTACCAGTGGGACTCCGCGGCACCCGTCGCCGTGGCACGTGCCGCCGGGCTGTCCACGACCCGGATCGACGGCGCGCCGCTGGTCTACAACACAGCCGGGCTCTCCCTGCCCGACCTGGTCGTCTGCCGCCCGGAGCTGGCGGAGCCCATCCTGGCTGCGGTCCGCGCAGGGCGATAGCGGACACTGGAGGGGAATCCGCACCGATCCGATGGGGTTGGTGCTCAGGAACAGCCAGTCCCCGAACCCCGGAGTTCTCACCCCGTGACCACGCCCGACTACCGGCTCAGCCAGCTGGAGACGCTGGAGGCCGAGTCCATCCACGTGATCCGCGAGGTCGTCGCCGAGCTCGAGCGGCCGGTCCTGCTGTTCTCCGGCGGCAAGGACTCCATCGTGATGCTGGAGCTGGCCCGCAAGGCCTTCGCGCCGGCCCGCATCCCGTTCCCCGTGATGCACGTGGACACCGGGCTGAACTTCCCCGACGTCCTGGAGTTCCGCGACAAGCGGGTGGCCGAGCTGGGCGTGGAGCTGGTCATCGCCTCCGTGCCCGACGCCATCGCCGCGGGCACGGTCAAGGAGGAGCCGAACGGCTCCCGCAACCGGATCCAGACCCCGGTGCTGCTCGACGCGGTCGAGGAGCACGGCTTCACCGCCCTGTTCGGCGGCGCGCGGCGGGACGAGGACAAGGCGCGGGCCAAGGAGCGGATGTTCTCCTTCCGCGACGAGTTCGGCCAGTGGGACCCGAAGAACCAGCGCCCCGAGCTGTGGGACCTCTACAACGGCCGGATCCACCTCGGCGAGTCGATCCGGATCTTCCCGCTGTCGAACTGGACCGAGCTCGACATCTGGCAGTACATCCTCAGCGAGGAGATCGCGATCCCGTCGCTCTACCTGGCGCAGGAGCGGGAGGTCGTGGAGCGCCAGGGGATGCGCTACGCGGTCAACGAGTTCATCCGGCCGCGCGAGGGCGAGCAGGTGCGCCGGGAGACCGTCCGCTACCGCACCGTCGGCGACGCCAACCTCACCGCCGCGGTGTTGTCGGAGGCGACCACCGTCGAGGAGGTCATCGCCGAGATCGCGGTGACCCGCATGACCGAGCGCGGAGCCACCCGTGGCGATGACAAGGTCAGCGACGCCGCCATGGAGGACCGGAAGAAGGAGGGCTACTTCTGATGGCCGTCCAGACGCCGGATGCGCCGGCGCCGGAGCAGCAGCAGGACGCGCGCCACGACGGCCAGCAGCAGCAGCCCGGTCGTCCAGCCCACGCGCTCGGCCAGGACCGGGGACGACGGGCCGAACAGCCCGCTGGCCCACGCGCCCGCCGCGTAGCCCACGGCGTAGCCGAGGACGACGACCAGCAGCGCGGGCGCGGCCACCGCGAACACGAACATGCGCACCTCTCCCGGGGTCCGCGCCCCAGGGTGCGCCGCCCCGCCGTCCGCTGCCAGGAGACCGACCGATGAGCCCCGTGGAACCGATCACTGCCGCCCAGCCCGGCATCCACCCGGCCGTCTCCCTGCACTCCGCGGCCGCGGAACAGGCCCACGACCTCGCCGTCCCCCGCAAGGACATCCTGCGGATCGCCACGGCCGGGTCCGTCGACGACGGCAAGAGCACGCTGATCGGCCGGCTGCTCTACGACAGCAAGGCCGTCTTCGAGGACCAGTACGAGGCGGTCGAGCGCGCCAGCAAGGGCGACTACGTCGACCTCGCGCTGCTCACCGACGGCCTGCGCGCCGAGCGCGAGCAGGGCATCACCATCGACGTCGCCTACCGGTACTTCAGCACCCCGCGGCGGACGTTCATCCTCGCCGACACCCCGGGGCACGTGCAGTACACCCGCAACATGGTCACCGGCGCCTCGACCGCGGACCTGGCGATCGTGCTCGTCGACGCCCGCAAGGGGATGCTCGAGCAGAGCCGGCGGCACGCGTTCCTCGCCTCGCTGCTGCGGGTGCCGCACCTGGTCGTGGCGGTGAACAAGATGGACCTCGTCGACTGGTCGGAGGCCGCCTACGAGTCGATCCGCGAGGAGTTCACCGCGTTCGCCGCGAAGCTGAACATCCCGGACCTGACCGTCGTCCCCATCTCCGCGCTCAACGGCGACAACGTCGTGACCCGCTCCGAGAACACCCCCTGGTACGGGGGCTCCTCGCTCCTGCACCACCTCGAGCACGTGCACGTGGCCAGCGACCGCAACCTCGTCGACACCCGGTTCCCGGTGCAGTACGTGATCCGCCCGCAGTCCGACGCCCACCACGACTACCGCGGCTACGCCGGCCGGGTGTCCAGCGGCGTGCTGCGCACCGGCGACGAGGTCCAGGTCCTGCCCAGCGGCCTGACGACGACGATCGCCGGCATCGACGGACCGCGCGGGCCGGTCGACGAGGCGTTTCCGCCCATGTCGGTGACGGTGCGGCTGGCCGACGACCTCGACGTCTCCCGCGGGGACCTCATCTGCCGGCCCGCCAACGCCCCGCAGGTCACGCAGGACCTGGACGCGCTGGTCTGCTGGATGACCGACGAGCCGCTGCGCCCGCGCCAGCGGCTGGCGATCAAGCACACCACCCGCTCGGTGCGCGGCGTGGTGAAGGACGTCGTCTACCGGCTCGACGTGAACACGCTGCACCGCGACCAGGATGCCGCCGACCTCGGGCTCAACGACATCGGCCGGGTGAAGCTGCGCACCACGCAGCCGCTGTTCGTGGACGACTACGCGCGCAACCGGGCGACCGGGCGGTTCATCCTCGTCGACGAGGCCACCAACGCCACCGTCGGCGCCGGGATGCTCGTCGCGCCGTAGGTCGCACCGACTCCGGACATGGACGATCCCGGCTCCCCGTGAGGGGAACCGGGACCGGATGCGTCTGTGCTCAGGCCTTGTCGGTCGGGGCGGGGGCCTCGGCCGCCTCCCCGTTCCAGTCCTTGCCCGCCACGTCGGCGTTCTCGGAGGCGCTGTCGGTCTGACCGGCGACCGACTCGATCATCTCCTCGTCGGAGATGCCCTCGCCCGCAGCCTGCGTGTTGTCCGGCTCGCTCATCGCCGTCCTTCCTCTCGGTCGTGTGCAACGAACCCGTCCCCGATCCCGGGCCGTGGCAAACCAGTTACCTGGTCACAGCACCGGTCGGGGGATCAGATGAGGGCGTCGATGGCCTTGAAGACGCGCTGCTCGCTGATCGGGCGCGGTGTGCCGATGGCCTGGGCGAAGAGCCCGACCCGCAGCTCCTCGATCATCCAGCGGACCCGGACCACCGGATCGTCGGACGCCCCGGTGGAGGGCACCTGCGCCCGCAGCTGCTCGTACTCGGCGGTCACCGCGGCCACCTGCGCCGTCCAGAGCTCGTCGCGTACGGCGTTGGCCGGCAGCTTCTCCAGACGGTGCGCCATCGCCCGCAGGTAGCGGGCGAGGTCGGGGAGCCGGCGCCGGCCGGCCGCAGCGACGAAGCCGCGGTGCAGCAGACCGGTCATCTGGCGGCGCAGGTCGGTGATCGCCGGCTCGGGGACGCGGCGTCCCGGCGCGGCCCCGATGGCGACGGCGACCTCGCGCGCCTGGGTCAGCACCGCCTCGACCTTCTGCACGGCGTCGACGGTGAGCGGGTGCAGCTCCCGCTTCGCCGTCGCGACCAGCGCGTCGAAGGCGGCCTGGTCGCGCGGGGGGCCGCCGGCGGCGGCGATCAGCTCCGTGGCGACGGCGTCGACGCAGTCGTCGACCAGCGCCGGGATCTCGCCGTCGGGGTTGAACTGCAGGGCCAGCCGGGTGCGCGGGCCCAGGCTCTTCACCACCTGCTTGGTGGGCGATCCGGCGACGAGGACGAGCAGCCGCCGCGCGCCCCGCCAGGTCAGCCGGGCGGCCTCCACCTCGGTCGGGACGACCCGCACGCCGACCGTCTCCCCCTCGTCGACCAGCGCGGGGTAGGCGGTGACCAGGTGGTCGCCGCGGCGCACCTCGACCGTCCGCGGCAGCGTGCCGACGTCCCAGGTGGTCAGCCGGCTGCGCTCGACGGAGGCCGCGGCGGCGGCCAGTGTGGCCCGCGCCTGCGGCGCCACCTGCGCTTTGAGCGCGGCGAGGTCCTTGCCGGTGGCCAGGGGGCGCTGCTGGTCGTCCAGCACCCGGAACGTGGCCCGAAGGTGGCCGGGCACCTGCCCGGGCTGCCAGGCGTCCGTGGGGACGACGACGCCGGCGGCGCGACGCAGCTCGCGCTCCAGGGCGGGCAGCAGCGGCTCGCCGGGATCGATGTGCGGCAGCACCTGGCGCACCCGGTCGGGGATGGGCACCAGCGCGCGGCGGGTCTGCTTGGGCAGCGTGCGCAGCAGCGCGGTGACCAGCTCCTCGCGCACCCCCGGCACGGTGAAGGCCAGCGACTCCCCGGACGTGCGCTGCGCAACCGCGTCGAGCACGCCCAGCGGCACGTCGACGGTGACGCCGTCCTGCGGGGCGCCGGGCGCGAACGCGTAGGACAGCGGGAGGGACAGGCGACTGCCGATCCCGCCCGTCCCCAGCTCGACCTCGTCGGGATAGTCGTCCGGGTCCACCTGGCCGGCGGCCGCGGCGTCGGTGAGCATCGCCGGGGTGAAGGTGAGCAGATCGGGCGTCTCGTGCCGGACCCGTTTCCACCAGCGGTCGAAGTGCCGGGTGGAGACGATGTCGGCGGGGATGCGCGCGTCGTAGAGCTCGAACAGCGTCTCGTCGTCGACGGCGATGTCCCGCCGGCGGGCGCGCTCCTCCAGCTGCGCCACCTGCTCGATCGATCGCGCGTTCTCCGCCCAGAAGCGGTGGTGGGTGGCCCACTCCCCCTGCACCAGGGCGTGCCGGATGAACAGCTCGCGGCTGACCTCCGGGTCGATCGAGCCGTACTGCACCCGCCGGCCGACGACGAGCGGCAGCCCGTAGAGCGTGACCCGCTCGGTGGCGACCACGGAACCGCGCTTCACGTCCCACCGGGGCTCGGAGTACTGGCGCTTGACCAGGTGGTCGGCCAGCTTCTCGACGGTCTCGGGATCGATCCGCGCGATCGTGCGGGCGAACAGCCGGCTGGTCTCCACCAGCTCGGCGGCCACCACCCAGCGCGGCGGCTTCTTCGCCAGCGGTGTCCCCGGGGCGAGCACGAACCGCGTGTTGCGGGTGCCCAGGTACTCACGCCCTCCACGCCGTCCGGAAGGGCCAGCATGGCCATTCTGGCCCTTCTCCGGCTCGGCCTGCATGCCCACGTGGGAGAGCAGCCCGGCCAGCAGCGCCGCGGTGATGCCCCGCTCGTCGGGTTCGGCCGCCGGCTCCCCAAGGTTCATCCCCAGCCGCCGCGCGGTGCCGCGGAGCTGGCCGTGCAGGTCCTGCCACTCGCGGATGCGCAGGTAGTGCAGGAACTCCCGCTTCACCGTGCGGCGGAACTGGTTGCCGCTCAGTGCATCGGCCTGCTCGCCCAGGTAACGCCACAGGTTGAGCAGCGCCAGGAAGTCGGAGTTCTCGTCGGCGAAGCGGCGGTGCAGCTCGTCGGCGGCCTGCTGGTGCTCGGTCGGCCGCTCGCGCGGGTCCTGGATGGTGAGCCCGGCGGCGATGACCAGGACCTCCTCGAGCACGCCGCGCCGGTCGCCCTCGACGACCATGCGGGCGATGCGGGGGTCCAGGGGCAGCGCGGCCAGCGACCGTCCGGTGGGGGTGAGCTTCCCGTGCTCGTCGAGGGCGCCCAGCTCCTCCAGCAGGGCCACGCCGTCGGCGACGGCGCGGCGGTCCGGCGGGTCGACGAACGGGAAGTCCTCGACGGCGCCGAGGTCCAGCGCGGCCATCTGCAGCAGCACCGAGGCCAGGTTGGTGCGCAGGATCTCGGGGTCGGTGAACTCCGGGCGCCCCTCGAAGTCGGCCTCCGTGTACAGCCGGATCGCGATGCCCGGGCCCAACCGGCCGCACCGGCCCGAGCGCTGCCGCGCCGAGGCCTGGCTGACCGGCTCGATCGGCAGCCGCTGCACCTTGGTGCGCAGGCTGTACCGCGAGATCCGTGCGGTGCCCGGGTCGATGACGTAGCGGATGCCCGGCACGGTCAGCGAGGTCTCGGCGACGTTGGTGGCCAGCACGATCCGCCGTCCGGTGTGCGGGGCGAAGACCTTGTGCTGGTCGGCGGCCGACAGGCGCGAGTACAGCGGGACCACCTCCGTGCTGCGCAGCTCGCGGTCGGCGAGCGCGTCCTGCGTGTCCCGGATCTCCCGCTCCCCGGCGAGGAAAACCAGGATGTCGCCCGGCCCCTCGGCGGTGAGCTCGTCGACGGCGTCGAGGATCGCCGACACCTGGTCGCGGTCCTCGTCGGCGTCCGGGTCGTCCGGGTCGACGACGGGGCGGTAGCGGACCTCGACCGGGTAGGTGCGGCCGCTGACCTCCACGATCGGCGCGCCCTCGAAGTGCGCCGCGACCCGCTCGACGTCGATCGTCGCCGACGTGATGACGAGCTTGAGGTCCGGGCGCCGCGGCAGGATCTGCGCGAGGTAGCCCAGGAGGAAGTCGATGTTGAGGCTCCGCTCGTGGGCCTCGTCGAGGATGATCGTGTCGTACTGGCGCAGCAGCCGGTCGCGCTGGATCTCGGCCAGCAGCACGCCGTCGGTCATGAGCTTGACCAGCGTCGCGTCCGAGACCTGGTCGTTGAAGCGCATCTTGTAGCCGACGGCCTCGCCCAGCGGGGTGTCGAGCTCTTCGGCGATGCGCTCGGCCACGCTGCGGGCGGCGATCCGCCGCGGCTGCGTGTGCCCGATCCGGCCGCGCACGCCCCGGCCGAGCTCCAGGGCGATCTTGGGCAGCTGCGTCGTCTTGCCCGAGCCGGTCTCGCCGGCCACGACGACGACCTGCGCGTCCCGCAGGGCCGCGGCGATGTCGTCGCGCCGGCCGCTGACCGGGAGGTCCGGCGGGTAGGAGATGACCGGCACGGCCGCACGACGGCGGGCGAAGCGCTCCTCGGCTGCGGCGACCTCGGCGACGATGCGCTCGCGCTGCCGCTCGCGCGCCGCGGTGTCCCGGACGGCGCGGAGGCCGTCGAGACGTCGGCGCAGCCGGTGCTCGTCGGCCAGCGTCAGGGTGGCCAGACGCGCGCGGAGGTCGTCCTGCGGGGAACTCACCGGGTGCTCGCGTTCCTCTCGGGACGATGGGGGTGCCGGCAGCCTCGCGCCGCCGTCCCCAGGATCCCACTGCCGGCCCGGCCGCTCCGCGTCGTCACCAGGATCACATCGATGCAGGGTGCAACTGCTTGCTTGCATCCACCAACTGCTCGTACGCTGCACCTGTTCCTGCTGACGCGCCGAAGGGCTGTCGTGACCGTTCCCGCCGGCCGTTCCCCGGACGTCCTGGCCCCGGGCGAGGGCTCGGTGGAGGCGTTGTCGGAGCAGCTGCCCCGCTTCCTGCGGCTCACCGCCGCGGCCAAGGTGCACCTCTCCTCCGACACCCGCGACCGGGCCGCCCTCGTGCTGCTCCACCCGCTCGTCCGGCTCGGCCCGCTGCGCCAGGGCGCGCTCGCCGAGCACCTGCGCGCCGATCCCTCCACCGTCAGCCGGCACGTCGCCGCCCTGGTGGACGAGGGCCTGGTGCGACGGGTGGCCGACGAGTCCGACGGACGGGCCACCCGCCTGGTCGTCACCGACGCCGGCCTCGCCGCCCTCGAGCAGCTGGGCCGCGACCGGGCCGCCTTCCTGGAGCGCGTCACCACCGGCTGGCCCGCCGACGACCTCGCCACCTTCACCGGCCTGCTCGACCGGTTCCTCGACGACCTCGCCGCCGCCCTGCCTGGCGATGCGGCCACCGCACCCGCACCTGGAGTCCTCCGATGAGCCAGACCACCGCAGCCGAACGGGGGGCCCGGCGCCGCGACGCCGCAGCGCCCGACGCCGACGGCACGTTCAGCCACCGGCAGATCGTCACGATCCTCGTCGGCCTGATGGTCGCGATGTTCCTGGCGGCGCTCGACCAGACCGTCGTCTCCACCGCCATCCGCACCATCGCCGACGACCTGCAGGGCTACGACCTGCAGGCCTGGGCGACGACGGCGTTCCTCATCACCTCGACGATCGCGACCCCGCTGTACGGGAAGCTCTCCGACATCTACGGCCCGCGGCCGTTCTACCTGTTCGCGATCGGCATCTTCGTCGTCGGCTCGGTCCTGTGCGGAATGGCCGACTCGATGTACCAGCTGGCCGCGTTCCGGGCGGTGCAGGGCATCGGCGCCGGTGGCCTCATGTCGCTGGCCTTCGTGATCATCGGCAGCATCGTCCCGCCGCGGGAGCGCTCGCGGTACCAGGGCTACTTCATGGCCGTCTTCGGCTCCTCCAGCGTGCTCGGGCCCGTCATCGGCGGCTTCTTCGCCGGGCAGCCCGCCCTGGTGGGCCTGGAGGGCTGGCGCTGGATCTTCTTCATCAACGTCCCCCTCGGTGCGGTCGCGTTCGTCACCATCTGGCGGGTGCTGCACCTGCCGCACGAGCGCCGCGAGCACCGCATCGACTGGCCCGGCGCACTGGCGCTGATCACGTTCCTGGTGCCGCTGCTCGTCGTCGCCGAGCAGGGCCGCACCTGGGGCTGGACCTCCGGCCGGGCGCTGACCTGCTACCTCATCGGCGCCGCCGGCTTCCTGCTGTTCATGGCGGCCGAGCGGGCCTACCGGGACGACGCCCTGCTGCCGCTGCGGCTGTTCCGCAACCGCACCTTCACCGTGAGCGGCGTCGGCTCGGTCGTCATGGGCGCCGGCATGTTCGGCGGGCTGCTGCTGCTGCCCCAGTACCTGCAGATCGTGCACGGCTCCAGCGCCACCGTGGCCGGACTGCAGATGACGCCGCTGGTGCTCGGCATCATGAGCGGCGGCATCATCTCGGGCACCACGATCTCGAAGACGGGGAAGTACAAGACGTTCCCGCTCGTCGGCGTCGCGCTGATGGTGATCGCCCTGCTGTCCCTGTCCTTCGTCGTCAAGGCCGACACCTCGATCTGGGTGATGGTGCCGTTCATGGTCATGATGGGACTGGGACTGGGCTTCAACTTCCAGCCGGTCATCCTCGCCGTGCAGAACGCCGTCTCCCCCCGGGAGATCGGGGTGGCGACCTCGTCGGTCACCTTCTTCCGCCAGATGGGCGGCACGATCGGCACCGCGGCCTTCCTGTCCGTTCTCTTCACCCGCCTGCCCACCGAGGTGGGGAGCCGGATCGGCGATGCGGCCGCGGCGAACCCCGAGGCCGCCGCCCAGGCGCAGCAGCTCGCGCAGGGCGGGATGGACGGCCTCCTGGCCGACACCACCCGGATCGCGGAGTTCCCGCTCCTCGTGGCGCCCTTCCGCGAAGGCTTCACCGCCACCATCGACCTGGTCTTCCTGATCGCTGCGGGCGTGGTCGCGATCGGGTTCTTCGTCTTCCTGTTCCTGCCGCAGCTGGCGCTGAGCGAGAAGTCGGGCCTCCAGGCCATGCAGGAGTCCGAGGGGGCGGCCACCGACGCAGGCGACGCCGGCGAGCAGGCCATGCACGGAGCGGGCGCGGCCGCACCGACGTCCACCCCGCCGCCGACCGGCCGCCCGGGAGACGCGCCGCGCTGAGCGACTCGGTCGGCTGGTCGCGCCTACCCCCCCCCAAGCATAGGAAGCTCTACCTACGTCGCGGCACCTCGATGCGTAGGTAGAGCTTCCTATGCCTCGATGCTCGGAGCTGCGCATCGGGCGGGGACACTGTCGTCATGGCCAGCTCGTCGTTGATCCTGTCCCGTCGCGACCTCGACTTCCTGCTGCACGAGTGGCTCGACGTCGAGGCCCTGACGAAGCGGCCGCGGTTCACCGAGCACTCACGGGAGACCTTCGACGCGGTGCTCGACCTGGCCGCCCAGGTGGCCACCGACCACTTCGCGCCGCACAACCGCACGGCCGACGAGAACGAGCCGCGGATGGTCGACGGGAAGGTCGTGCTCGTCCCCGAGGTCGCACGGGCACTGGGGGTCTTCGCGGAGACCGGGCTGATGGCCGGCTCGTTCGACGAGGAGTTCGGCGGGATGCAGCTGCCGCACACCGTCGGGCAGGCCGTGCTCGCCTGGTTCCAGGCGGCCAACATCGGCACGTCGGCCTACCCGTTCCTCACCATGGCCAACGCGCGACTGCTCCTCGCGCACGGCAGCCGCGAGCAGATCGACACCTTCGTCGCGCCCATGGTCGAGGGGCGCTGGTTCGGCACGATGGCGCTGTCCGAGCCGCAGGCCGGCTCCTCGCTCGCCGACATCACCACCAGGGCCGAGCGCCAGGACGACGGCAGCTACCGGCTCACCGGCAACAAGATGTGGATCTCCGGCGGGGACCACGAGCTGACCGAGAACATCGTGCACCTGGTGCTGGCCAAGGTCCCGGGCGGACCGGCCGGCGTGAAGGGCATCTCGCTGTTCGTCGTCCCGAAGTTCCTGGTCGAGGAGGACGGCTCGCTCGGGGAGCGCAACGACGTCGTCCTGGCCGGGCTCAACCACAAGATGGGCTACCGGGGGACGACGAACACGCTGCTGAACTTCGGCGAGGGCGTGCACACCCCCGGCGGGCGGGCCGGGGCGGTCGGCCACCTCGTGGGCGAGGAGAACCGCGGCCTCACCTACATGTTCCACATGATGAACGAGGCGCGGATCGGCGTCGGGGTGGGCGCCTCCGTGCTCGGCTACACCGGCTACCTGCATGCCCTGGACTACGCGCGCACCCGCACGCAGGGCCGCCCCGCCGCGGCCAAGGACCCTGCCTCCCCCATGGTGCCGCTCGTCGAGCACCCCGACGTCCGCCGGATGCTGCTGGCCGCCAAGAGCTACGCCGAGGGCGGGCTGGCGCTGGGGCTGTACTGCGCGCGGCTGGTCGACGAGGAGCAGACCGCCGAGAGCGCCGAGGAGCGGGACCGGGCCCACCTCCTGCTCGACACCCTCACCCCGATCGCCAAGGCCTGGCCGTCGCAGTGGGGTCTGGCTGCCAACGACCTGGCCATCCAGGTGCACGGCGGCTACGGCTACACCCGCGACTACCCGGTCGAGCAGTTCTACCGGGACAACCGGCTCAACCCGATCCACGAGGGCACCCAGGGCATCCAGTCCCTCGACCTGCTGGGCCGCAAGGTGGTGCTGCAGGGCGGGGCGGGCCTGGTGCTGCTGACGGAGACGGTCACCGCGACGACGGCGCGGGCCGCGGGCACGGAGTGGGCGGACTTCGCTGCCGACGTCGACGCGGCGCTCGCCCGCCTGGGCGCGGTCACCGCGACGCTGTGGAGCACCGGCGACCCCGACCTGGCGCTGGCCAACTCGCACGTCTACCTGGAGGCGGCGGGTCATGTCGTCGTCGCCTGGCTGTGGCTGGAGCAGGCGCTGGCCACCGGGACCGGCACGGGGGCCTTCTACGACGGCAAGCGCGCCGCGGCCCGCTACTTCTGGCGCTGGGAGCTGCCGCGCACCGGCGCACAGTTCGATCTGCTCGAGTCGCTGGACCGCACCGTGCTCGACGTCGACCCCGCCGCCCTCTGAACTCCTCGGGACAACACGACGCCCCGCCGGCTCACGAGGGAGCGGGCGGGGCGTCCGAGGTCGTTCGGTCAGGCGGCTTGCGCTGCGCCCACCGGCTCCGGGGTGACGTGCCGGGCACCGGAGGTGCGCTCGGCGCGCTCGCGCTCGTAGCGGGCGGTGGACTGCATGCCCATCGCGATCACCAGGGCCGTCAGGACCAGGAAGCCGATCAGCGTCACGGCCGGCCACATCACCATCGTTGTTCTCTCCCCCAGGCATTCGGCCCGCCGTCGATCAAGGACGGCGGAACGTGT
>Ga0210040_10001461_pt1 | contig 35583 bp, 26 predicted proteins | sample CryGeyCG12114_NA_FD_185462 | JGI IMG/M metagenome (GOLD analysis project Ga0210040, IMG submission 185462) | Groundwater microbial communities from aquifer - Crystal Geyser CG19_WC_8/21/14_NA (SPAdes) (version 2) | ecosystem: Environmental > Aquatic > Deep subsurface > Groundwater | place: USA...
GGGGGGGGGGGGGGGGGGGGGGGGGGGGGGGGGGGGGGGGGGGGGGGGGGGGGGGGGGGGTTTGAGACTTGAGATTTGTTCGGTCTCTCAGCGACAACATGGAAAAGGGATCACTTACGTGTGGCCAACCATATCAGGATTTGCAAAGTTAACCATTATGAACTCATATTGTCCGCCCGATATTCTCTCCGACACCCGATCAGCCACACCTTGAGCACTCATCTCTGGAGCAGCGTCGTAAGTGGCAACCTTGGGCGAAGGGATGAGATCTCTGTCTTCATTCTCGAACTGCTTCTCCACGCCTCCGTTGAAGAAAAAGGTGACTGTTGACGTTAGCATTGCGGACTTCGCCATAGACGAGCAGGAAACGTGGGGGAAAACGAACCGTGCGCATATTTTTCGGTTTCAGCTACGTGGCACTGCTTGCAACCCTTCTTCGCTAGCCACTCTGCGAGCACATCGGTCATGCTTTGTGGTGCAAAGGCAATTGGGAAGGTATAGCTCGTGTTGTACCTCGTCATGGTCGTGAAGTGAAGGTCTTTCGGATAGGGGAAGTCTGGCTTTGGGGATCGATCCACATCGCCGAGGAGTTGAGTTCTTGGGTGATGTCAGCCAGCTACACAGAAGCGAACCATGGAGGACACTCACACTTCCCGTACTCGGTCAGAGCGGTAATTGAACCAGAAGCAGGTATCGTTGTCTTGGAGCCGGCGCTCCTTGCCGCCAAAGATGATAGGTTTCAGGAATTCGTCAGTTTCTCCTTTCTCATATCGCTCGTTGATCTTCGCGACTGGATCCTCTGCGTCTTCACCTTCGCCGGTTACAAGGCCTTTCATGCCAATTTCGACACGGTCCCATCTCTTATCTCGATCCATGATAAAGTATCGACCAACGACTGTGGCCAGCTCACCAATGCCAAGCTCTTTCGTCTTGTCCATCAGCTGTTGCATGTATCCGGCACCACCTTTTGGGTCTGTGTCTCGACCATCACCGAAGAAATGGATGAACACCTTCGGCACGCCCATTTCCTTTGCGACCTGAAGCAGGGCGAACAGATGCTGAATATGGCTGTGTACACCACCGTCACTGACAAGACCGAGCAAATGGAGCCTTCCATTACCGTCGATGGCATGTTGAAAGCTCTTTTTGATATTCTCGACCTTGTTCATTTCCCCCTTCTTGATCGTGTTCTCGATGCGCACGCTGTCTTGCCACACAACACGACCCGCTCCGATATTCAGATGCCCGACTTCTGAGTTGCCCATCAAGCCTTCCGGCAGACCGACCGCGTGTGAAGAAGCCTCGAGCTCGGTGAAGCCTTGCGCAGTGGAGGATCCCTCCTTCATGAATTCGTCCATGACCGGCGTCTCAGCATTCGTGATCGCGTCGCCATCTTTAGGCGAGTTTTCGCCGGGTATACCCCAGCCGTCGATCACGACTATTAGCTGTGTTAGCAGTATTCTTCACCTCTTGCAGATAAGCATACTCAGAACGACTTTCTGATCAACCTTGACCATCTTGGCTGTTTTGCTACAGACTCGCTTCAAATTTACTGGCTTCGAAGAGCTTAGGGAATAATGAGCGTCTTAGGTCTACTAGATTGACAGGTTGGAGGGAGCTGAAACTGCTAGTATCAACAACAACAGCCATACGTGATATGACTTCTTTTTCCGTTGAGCTCCCGCCTACCGTCACTATCGATAACGGCCATCGCAGGAAGATAATAGCGAGGGGCAGATGATGTCACTTTGAGGCATCATAAAGCAGCTCAAGCTGGACTCTCAGAATCTCAGGCAGCTAGCTCTACGCCACCTGTTCGCCGGAAATATAGTCGTCGGGATCAACCGCTAGGTTCGAGCCGTGAATAAGGTCAATAATTCGTCAACCATACTCGTAGGTGTGGTAGTTCATTGTGGATCTGGCAGCAGCTTGAAACAGACAATATTTATCAGCCAGCGTAAGGTGATGTTGCTACCGACATCGCTCCCTAGCAAGATCCGTCGCAAGGACCGTCGAAGCCCATTCATCACAAGTACCATGTTCTCCAATTAATTCAAGCAACATGATTGCCACGATGCAATTATGGCCCCGGAACACGCGGCCGAGTCACACCAAATCAACCTGCAGCGCATTCGAGCCACTCGACATGGTCAGAAACTCCGCATCTAGAAGTGCTCGGCCTGACGAATGCGGAGCTAGACCTTCCTAATCATGGTTCGTGCCCGCCTGCTATGCAAGACTTATGCAAAGATCATGGTCACCTTGAGTCATTTGGTACAAGATGCCAGCGCATGGAAGCCCTAAACCTCACATTCCTGCATTGCCATCAGAGTCGTACTCGGCATATGACACTATGCCTGCCATGCTACTTCATCGGTCTCGATCCCTCCTCAACCTCTGTGCCGTCCCGAGGCGCCTAAACTCGGGAATTTTCAAATCTCGAACGTGGCCGGTATGCTTCTTACGACTCTCCAACCGCAACCATGCAGTCTCGAACAGGCCTGGACAGTAGCATAGAACCCGAAGATGATGGCACACCTAGAAGCACAGTCGAGACTTTGGCCTCTACTACAGACTCTCCGCTCAACCATGATACGCCGGCAACGGATGCGTCCATAGAAAACGAAGACCTGCCAAACAAAGCACCCAGGCGGAAACTGTCCTACTCCTCCGGTACAGGTGTTAAGCAACCTCCGCTTAGCTTGTTGAAAGGTCCTGATTGGCCAGACGTGATCCCTTCGATCTGGGAGAGCTTTCTGGAAGCCGCAACTAAATTTCCAGAGAACCTAGCAGTTGCATCAGCTTCTCAAAAGGGTGCGCTGTTCAGCCTGCACAATCTGCCTCTTAATCATGAACTCTATGAAGCAGACCCATATGTGCGCTGGTCGTATGCAGAGTTTGTCAAAGGTGTGACCCGCCTTATTGAAGCTTTGAAGAAGCAAGGAGTCGGCGAAGGGTTTCCAATCTTCACCTTCGTCTATAATTGCGCAGAGTTTCTTCTGATCTTCTGGGCTGCGGCATCTCTTGGATGCAGCATCATCCCGATCCATCCTCGAAATTTGCTGAACAAGGAGGAAGCGACACATATCATATCCAAAGCAATCTCAGCGAGCCCTGTGGAAAATGCCATTGTCTTCGCTCAAACGGCCGAGCTGGCGAAGCAAGTCATCGACCTGAAAGTGCTTTACAAGACATTTGTCGTCGTTATTGACAGCAATGGTAACGACAACGAACCATGTTCAATGCACAACTTCATTGCTGAAGGTCAACCAGGTGACATTGCGACGCTGGCAGGATACAGGGAATCCGCTTCAAGTTGGTCACTCATCATTTTTACCAGTGGGTCAACAGCTTTGCCAAAAGGTGTCGTGGAGAAGGCTGCCCGCTTCGATAGATGGATGGAGGCGCGCAAACAAGTACTGCCTGTAGTACCTGGCGACTCGTGTTTTTTCACACTACCTCCCAATCATGCCTTCTACCACATGACTCAACTGTCATATCATGGTTGTGGTGCAGCACTCGTGATTCCCAGTCCTTCGTTCTCTCCTCAAAGTGCGCCAGAGCTGTTCGAACTGGAGAAATGCACAGATTTACCAACCTCACCAACGATGGTCTACGCTTTGGCGCAGGTGGCTAAAGAGCGAAAGCTTAAGTTCTCCACCCTCAAGACCATCACCTGTGGCGGGGCCAAGCTGAGCAGGGAAACAGTGAAACAATGCCTAGAGGACATTGGCTCCAAATCGATAGAAATTCCCTACGCATCTACCGAATCAGGCCCAATCACGAGCACTGGCAGAATATCAACAGTGAATGAACTGGATAGAGATGGCGATATTACCGTAGGAAGACCGGCAATGGGAGGGAGCGTCAAAATTTGCGCGTCTGGGGAGACCACACCGTTGCCGCTGAACACTGAAGGAGAGCTCCACTTCACCAGTGCCACCATGTGCGATGGTTATGTTGGTGGTGACCTGCCGAGTACTTTTTACACCGATCAAGGCGGCCAAGTATGGATGGTAACGGGCGATGCCGCAATGGTCAATAGTGAAGGTCTAGTATTCATTGTCGGTAGGGTCAAGGATATGATCATACGTGGCGGGGTAAATATCTCGCCAGCGGCGATTGAGTTTGTGCTTGCAAGTGACTCAACGACAAAGGACTTTGACATCCAGATCGTCGGCAGGGCCGATGATATAGCTGGCGAGGTACCTATCGCCGTCTCAGCAAAGTCAGTCACTCACGCAGATGTCGATGCCATCCAAGATGTCGTCTTGCGGCACATGGGGCCTGTGTTCCTGCCCGAGGAGGTTCTCACGCTTGAACAAATTGGTCTGATGGATTTTCCGAAAACAATGCTTGGTAAGGCTCAAAAGGCAAAGCTCAAGCGGACGGTGGAGGATTTCATTGATAAGCGTGATGCTCCTCAAAGAGACGACACAGTTCCCGTGGACGAATTGACAGCCATTGTTCAGAAGATATGGACACGGACAATAGGGCACACAGTCGATATCGATGCCCAGGTTGCAGACTATGCTGACAGCATCACTATCATGAGGGTTCGAGACCGATTTGCTAAGGAGATAGGGGCACCCATTAGCCTTTCTGACATGCTGAACAAGAGAACGGCGCGTGACCATATCGACCTGATCCGAGTACAGAAGCAAAAGGTGGCACAGGGATCTGGGACACCAACATTCACCAGATCTCCAGCCCCGACACCTGGTGCACTTACACACCGAGACATTGTTCACCTTGCAACCAACCCACACCACTACTCTACCACACAGGCACACGTCAGTGAAGAAATCGGCAAGGTTGGTCTCGCCTGGGAGGACATCCAAGCCATCACACCTGCTTCAGATTATAATCAAGTACTCACTCAAGCCGACATACTCAATGCTTCATGGACGTTCAAATTCGCATTTCTCGCTAGGCCGGGGATCAACAAGCAAGCAGTACGCCGAGCCGTGGAAGTCACGCTGTCCAACAACCCGATGCTGGCGTCCTTCCTGCTCTGGAACAAACCGGTTCTCGGCTCCGACATAGCACTCCACATCATGTTCAAGCATAACAAGAAGCTCTTCGACCGCACCTTTCGAGACTACGGTAGCATAGCCACAAAGGCAGATTTCGCCAACCTCGTCTATAAACCTTACGAGTACGAAATGGCCATGCTTCCTGGCCTCCTCACCCAGTTCTTGCTGTTCGATGTCGCAGAAACAGGACAATCGGGCACAATAATGGTCGCGCACCACGCATCGTACGACGCCAGTTACATGCAACTGGTCTTCGATGACCTCGATAAAGCCCTCGGCGGAGCTACAACTTTGGACCCACACATTCCTTACAAGGCCTGGGCCGACTCCTTCTACTGCCTTCGCACCTCCCACGAGGCCCAGACAGCAGTAGACTGGCACCTCTCGCGCCTCTCCAACCTCTCCAATCAGCGCAGTTCGGTGTACCCACCTCTTCCACGACCACATCACTACACTACCCAGTCGCAACATATTCAAGACGTGTCGGATAACGGCTACCATACCAATTTCCATGTACCTGGTATCACCGCACTCAAATGGCGTCATCCCAATCTGAACAATCCGATGATAATCAAGTCCGCTTGGTCGCTTCTCAATATGCATCGCAACGGCACGTCCACCGCCCTTTTCAGCAATACCCAGGCCGACCGGAAACGGTTCCCCTTCATCCCAGTAGCCCTCGAGTCCCTAGCACCTCCGGACACATTCAGCGCAACGAGAGTAGCAGGATCAACACTGCAGGACGTGGTGAACATCATCCCCTTCCATCACGGCGAGACAGCCATTGAATTCATGACCCGCGTAACCGCCGACCAGGACGACCTCACCACATACGCCGCCGCCCCTTTGGCGACAATACTGCAGAGAATCGGCCCAATCAATGCAGAAGTGATGCTCGACGTATTGAGATCTCAAATCTTCAACTGGGTGCCAGGGCTCGGCGCAATGCAGATCGCCAACCCGCATGAGAATTATGAGCTACTAGATAGCTTTATCAGGCCAAATATAAGACTCGTGATTAACGTCGACGTAGGTGGGCACGACGATGAGACAGTCTACGTGCAGATCAAGAGTCCGCTTTACGACTTGGACGGGCACAAAGGCATAGCGCGTGACTTCCAGGATCTCGTGCTTTGGCTGTGCAATGAGGAAAATTGGGGGAAGGAGATGGGGGAGTACAAGAATGCTTTGAGGGAGACGTCAGCTGGAGGCGAGAACGATAGAATGATGAAGTAGCATGTCGTGCGACCAAGGTAGGCCAATGATAGGTGTATCTGCAAAGAATATCAGTCTGTTGTTTCCAAACCTTCTTCCTGATTGTCTGTGTCCGGCCCGTCCTATGGAAAAGCTCGTCAGCATCCAAATGAAGCTAGCTCACTGAAAGCAAGGCTCGACATCCCCAGGCGTGCACCCATGCCTCCAACTCATCGAAAAGAAATGCTGCGCCAACGCATCAGGCGCCCCCTCCGCCGACTCCGACGCATTTGAATGCGGTTGTCCAACCCCAAATGCATCAATCGGCAGAATCAAAATATCGCCCATCAATTTCGGTTCCCTCAACCGGCTGAAATCGCTATAGCTGACATTATGGTAGCCCCTGCCGCGCAAGTACTTGATCACGCTCGCCGTCCACAGCGCCGGCCCAGTCGTAGTGATGACCTCCTTGTCCGTGGGCCGCAGATGCTCGACGTCGGTCTTGTAGAAGTCGGCTAGGTTGTGGATGGCGAACATCGCTTCTTCGACCACGTACCAGAGCAGCGGATGGTTCGCGGCCGCAAGGATAGTCCACTGGCAGAGCGAGAGCGAATGCGGCATGGCGACGTCGCGCTCCGTGTCGTCGAGCTGGTCGTATTCGACGCCGATCACGACGCGGGTGAAGCTTTTGTACTCAGTGGGAATCCATTCGTTGATGGGTCTGAGGGCCTGCGTGTCGACGTCCGTGTAGACGCCGCCGTGGCGCGCGAGCAGCACGTAGCGCAGGAAGTCGGCGCGCATGACGGTCGACTCGAGCTTTTGGAACGTGTGCACTATGTCGGGACGGTCCCTGTAGAGGTCGAAGAGGATGTCGGTTGCTTGGACTGTTTCGACGAGGTGGTAGTCGTGGTCTGGATTGAGTTCTGCCCAGGAGTGGATCGCTGGCCACAGGCTTGGCTTTATTTCCTGCTTGTGGAGGAAGATGTGCCAGATGTTCTTGGGGATACTAGGGAGTCGTGGTCCTTGTGTTGGCGAGGGTCTGAGACAGGCTGTGACATCTTCCCGTTCGATGACTAGGAATAGTGCTAACAGGCAGAATATCGCACTGGCTGTAGCTTTGAATCTTGGGTTTGCCCATACTGAGTACCGTCCGAAAAGCATTTGTGTGGTTCATACCAAGGACTTGCGCGAGCGGTGACTTTGCCCGAGTGCCTTTGATGATAGTAGATGAACATGATAACGAGTGCCGTTTGACAACACCGTTTGACATTGATCATGAGAGGCCTGTTGTAGCCACCGCTTTTGGTCGGGTCAAAAGGGTTAGTCAGGGGTAGGACGCGTAGGCCATTACTCGAATCATCCAGGCTGCGACGTTGAAAGGCTAGTACTGATATGGCTGGTATAGTATGGTGGTAAGTGGTATGTAGGTCGGTAAGACTGGTGGGGCCAAGTCCGAAGTAGATGTATCAGCTAGTGCGACACTATGATTTGTAGTGGCTGAATAGGTATGCAGCGACTGGAACACAATTATTAGTCGATGCACGCTAGCTTACTTGGCGGCCATGATAGAACGCATGCTCAGGTACTTGGTACGCCATAGAGACAATTAATTTGACCGGATGCGTAGAACTCCAGCTTCGACGCACAAGGAACATAGACATAACGCAGACTCATGCCTTCATATTGAAAGCCGTAGGGCCCGCCGGATCTACTTACCACGAAAGACGTCCGCATTAGATGGCATATCGCCACACATGCCTTTCTATGTTGACTTTCGGGACCACGATACGGTAGCAACATAACCATGCGAGACGTTGTCTATCTCGCATCTATTGCTTCTTCGGAAGGTAAGACGATACAAGATCTTCATCCACAGCGCTTACAATATATACTCTTTGAACCCAGCACAGTGATCTACAAAAAGTTCCGCCAGCTCTTCACACCTCTACACCCCACCTCATCCTCAAGTAAACCTCAATCCACTCAATAGTGCCCCGTCCCTCATGCTTCAGCACCTTCCGAATATCCTTGATTCCCTTCTCAGTCGTCCCTTTCTTCTCTAACGACTTCCTCATCATCTCGTCTATCAACCGTACACCGCGGGGTTCAGGCCCACGCATCGTCCCAATCCAAAGCCAGCTGCCCTCGTCTGAGTTCTCGGCTGGATCTCGAGTCCGGACGTTGAGTATTCGCATGCCGGTCGATTCGGGATGGAGGAGATTCTGCGCCTGTGTGCGTGGGTGCGGTTGCAGTTGGGCCTTGTAGGTAGCTGGGGCGGTGGCCCGGCTATGGTTCTGGTGTTGACTGGCTATCGCCATTGAGTCGAAGCGGTTCGGGATTACATCGTTCTGAGATATATGCCGGGGATATTGTGCTGGCTGATAGTGTGTATGGGCTGGCTGTGGTTGTGGCCTGTACTTCTGGCTCAGACCTCTAATCAGAGCCGTATTCGCTACTCCTTTGTTCTGGACTTGATGGTCGAAGGCGTGCAGGGTCGTCACTGGGATGGGTGATCTACCTCGGTGCGTTTCTTCGTATGGTGTCGAGATGAAAGGGTCTGTTACGGGGGTCGGAGCTGCGGGCGAGGCGGCGGTGGTACTTGTCTTTGTTCTTGAGCCTGAGCCTTTTGTTGAGAATGAGAAGGGATTCGAGAACTTCGAGGACGTAGTCTCCGTTACTGATTTAGTCGGCTGAACTGGCGTCACGGGAATGACCGGCCGCCACTGTTCGTGCTCAGACATAAAGGTACGATATGGCAGGGTTGTGATGCTCGACCTCTTTGATTTGATGGATTCTCTCCTTGAGGTTCTGCGTGACAGTGGTCTGTCTCCGTCAGACGCAAGTGAGAACCGACTAAAGACAGACGATTCACGCACAGGCACCGGCGGCGGGGTTGATGTCGGCATCGGTGGAGTATGAGATGGTGTGGGCGTTGCAGGTACCCAAGCGCGTTCCCTGAGGTACTCGGAGACAGCAGTGTGCTGTTTCCTGCTCATGTATGGGTTCGGCGACGAGTGTTGGGTACCTCTCGGCGATTCTGGTACTGTATCATCTTCCCATTCCTCACTTGCTGCCCGACGTCCTGCTTCGTCCAGCGATCGAAGTGCGGTGGGCGTCAGTGGGGTAGGTGCCGATGCTGATAACTGCATTGGTAGGGGCGGTGGCACCTCTGAGTTCATGTAGACATCTGGCGACGCATATGAGATCGACCCTTGTGAGTACCATGAGGAGCGTGGTCGTGGTTGCATATATGGTGTTAGGACGGGCTCTGGTCCGTCGGTGAATACAGGCGAGGCTTCACCCGCTGGGAAAGATGTGTCGCCAGTGGCTTGCGACCGAGCAGTATTCGCTGGTCTCGATTTGCGTCGTAGGCTGGGCAGAGGCATCTTGGTCAGAGTCGGTGTTTAATTCCCGGAAGGAATCGTTGAGCTCACTGCTCGTGCTTTAATTCGCGCAGAGGTGACAAGTGATGTTCCTGTGACAAGCCGTAAGTAGTAGTTTGAGAGTTCGGGGAGGTGATGGCTAGAAGTGCGCTTGCGTGAAACATATTTTTGCTAGAAGACAGCAGTCAAGGTCTTTGCAAAGACAAGGGTGGTTGCCATCTCATTGTTTGTGCTCTTTGACAGTCCTCAAACTCCTTGCTAATGATAGCAGGTACATGGCTGTGCAAAACCCAAAGCACAATGAACGCCTTCACCTCCACCTCGCCAAACAAAGATATGTGAATTGGTATGCTGAGGGACCAGCCGCGCCGACGCAATGCAAGCCGTCAATCGTGATATTATCCAATGCGAAACTATATCTCCTTCATAACTCGATCGCCAGCTCGACTTGATTGTCTCTGCTTTGCCCGTCGAAGTGTATCACCAATCTTCCGTGCATCGCGCCATTGTTCTTCAAGATTGCTCATTCGTATGGCGGCCATAACACAGAACACCCCAGCTCTGAACTTCTGAACCGGTGACAGCTTCGTCTCGTATTTCTTCCGGTCAACATCTATGCCCATCTCTCGCAAGATTCGTATGTCGACCTGGTTGCATTGAACGCGCATGGCCTCACCATTTTCAATGTAGGTCTTGCTCCAAGCAAGATCCTTCCTCAATCTCTCTTGGCGACGGCATTTGGCCTTGAGCCAGAGCACCTCTTTCATGAGACCTCGAACCTGCTTCTCTAATGTACTGTCATCTTGCGCCGAGCCAGACGTCAGCCTCTCAAGCATGCTCTCATACCGGGACTGGACAACGTCAAGCTCTTTCTCAACCACATCGGCTCTTCTGTTGGCCTGGCCTCGCTCCTCCCTGAGGCGAAGCAATTCTGACTTGAGAGCAAGAGCTTCTCTGCTGCGGCCTGCAATCTGCAGCGTGACGTTTCGAGCTTCATCTCGCTCTGTTCGAAGTCGCTTGAGCTCACTTCGAAGGTCAAGGCTGTCCTCTTGTCTAATTAGATTTCGTTTTGCTTGTCGAGCCTCATCACGCTCTGATCGGATGCGAGCAAGCTCTTCCTGAAGGGTTTCAACTAAGCGGTTCTGGTCATCGAGTTTGCCGGCGAGATTGTCCATTTCGTCAACCTTGGAGTCGAGCTGGGCTTGCAGGACGGCCTGTTGTGTCTCCTCTTGAGACCATTTTCGAGCCGACCGTCTCAATTGCTGATTCTGTTCCTGAAGAGTCTTGAGCTGAGCGCGAGCATCGAAGACTTCTTTTCTCAATTCGTTGGCTTCTCGTCCACTACTAGACGAGACGGACGATGCAGGCGACTTGGCTTTGAGCTCAGCTAGTCGAGCTTCGTGAAGTTGTCGTTCGAGATCATTGAGCTTCATCTTCAGATCGCGATTAGAAGTCTTGAGATCTCCTTCTCGTTTCGTTGCTGCAGTCTCGTGCTTTCGTGCTTCCTCAAGATCATGACGCAGGCCAGAAACGTCGGCACTAGGAGAGGAGACCTTGCGCGATTGGTTCTCGAGCACGTCCTCGAGATCGCGGATGCGTGTTTCAAGACGGTGAATTTTGTTCTTGGCTGAAGTGATCTCCTTGTCTCTGCCCTCGGAGGAGGTGAGCTGCTTACTGCGAAGGCTATCGAGCTCTGTGCTTAGCCTGTGCTCCTCAGCTGTGGCCCGGTCGATTTCAGCATCAAGCTCTTCCTCAAGCTCCTTGTTTGTCTGCGCCAACGTGTCTCTTTCTTTTCGAACCTTCTCTAGCTCTTTCTCAAGTCTTTGCCTCTCGCGCTTGAGCTCCCTCTTGTCTTGCTGAACCTCGGTTGTATTTTCGTGTGCTTGCTGAGCTTGTTCGAGTCGTGCTTCGATCTCATCACGTTCAGATTCTGCCGCTTGTGTTGCTCGTTTAGCTACCTCGAGCTCGAGTCGGTGACTACTGAGGGATTCCTGCAGATCAGCCTTTTCCTTCTTGAGCTTCGCCACCAGGGCGTCTGAAGCCGAAGAAGACTTTTGCTGCAGCTGTTGGACGAGTCCATGTTGCTGCTCAATATCCGCTTGCAACACTTCGATTTCTTCTTCCAGCTCAGTGGCCTTTTCCTTGAGAAGAGCCTGTTCTCGAACTGAAATACGAAGCTCTTCTCGAGCGTTGTTGAGTTCCGATCTGTTGTCATCAGATGCGATACGCTTGGCAGCAAGGTCTTGATTCAGTTCTTCAATTTGCTTGCTGAGCACTTTTTCCTCCTGCAGATGTCGCTGCTTCTCGCTTTCGAGAGCTTCCTGCAGCCTCATCTCTCGACCAGACAATGTACCTTGGGCATCGTTCAGCTTCTCAACAGTTCTCTGCAAACCATTTGCCTTCTCTTCCGCCTTGCTCTTCACCGACTCCAGCGAGCGCCTCTCAGCTGCCCAGTTCTCGACTTCTGTGGCGTGCTGCACGTCTCTCGTACTGGCCTCTCTGTGGAGTGCGTCGATCTGCTCGGTCAAGTGATCAAGCTCATTCCGATGCTGCAAACGCAGCTGATTATCGCTATGTGCAGCTCTCTGTTTCTCTTGCTCGACAGTATATTCAAGAGAACAAATGGATTTGCGAGCTTTTGCAAGGTCATCCTGAAGCTGTGCAGACTCAGTTGTGAGTGCATCATGTCGGGTCTGCAGCAGGTCCTTTTCGTCTGTTTTGATCGATAGCTCTTTTTGGACCGCTTCGACCTGCTTTGCCATGTTGTTGTACTTGCGCTCGAAGGACTCGGTCTTCTGTTGAGCAGCCTCGAGCTCTTGCTGCAAGTGACGGACGTCGGATGTGCCTTCCTTTTCCGCATTTCGCAACCGTTCCTGCAGTTGTCTCTCATTCTGCGACTTGTCTTCCAAAGATCTCTGCAGATCCTGAAATCGCTCCTTCAGCTCGTAGTAGTCGCGCTCAAATTGGGCAGCTCTTTCTTCGAGTTTCTTGCTCAGGCCTTGAGGCACTATTGACTTATTGGCCACATCGTCCTGAAGGTCGTGTAACTCCTCCTCCTGGCGGCGCCTTTCGTCTTCAGCGGCTTCTTGCTCCTCTCTCGCTTCCTTTACAGCAGCATTGGCTTTCTCAAGATCGTCTCTGAGGTCGTCAATCTCCTGTTTCGCCGAGCCCAGCTCTTCCTCCAATTCAGCCACAGAATTCGAATCCTTGTTTGCATTCGCTTTCAATGCATCGATTTCATCCTCGCGCTTGTCAAGTTGTCGATCGCGTTCTCTAAGGTCGGCCTGCAGGTCTGCTACCTCGTCTCGAAGCTTTTCAGCTTCACTGTCGTTGCCCGATCGCATCTTGTCGTACTTGCCTCGCAGCTGCTGCAGGTCTTCGTCTTTCTGCACAAGTTCTGACTTGAGATTCGCCATTTCGATGCGGAAGGTCTCGTCGGCCTTCTTTTGTCGAACGCGTTCTCTGTATTCCTCGAGCTGGCGCTTGTATAGCTCAGCATCCCTTTCAGCCTGAGCAATCGTCTTTTTGAACTTGTGTAGCTCCCGCTGCATTGTGATGCGGCTGACCTTCAGGTCTGTGTTCTCCTTCAGAGCAGCCTGGTTGAACTCGCCTCCTCGTTTGGACAAGTTCTCTTCCAGGAAATGAATCTTCATCTTCAGGCCGAAATTCTCCTTCTCGATCTTGTCAATAACGTTCTCCTGCTCGCGTAGAGTCATCACGTTGCCGTCGTTAACAACCGCGCCGTCTCGCACAGGTAGCTGAGCAAGTGGGGTGCTAGCCGCGCTGCTGCTGATATGCTGAGGCATTGGTGTGTAATCATTTCGGCCGACCGAGCTGCTTGTGTGCTCGCTAGCAATGTTTGTTTCATCGTGGCGTGGTAAAGGTAGTCCTGGCGTGTTGATACCAGGTGTGTTCGATACGCCACGTCTCCTCGCGGAAGCTGATAGTCTCTTCGATATATTGGTCTTCGCAACACTCTTGAGCAGAGGCGTGAACTCTGCCCTTCCCCGAGGCTGGTTCCCGTTTGGCAGGAGCTGCAACGGACCACCAGCTGATGGAGTACGAAGAGCGTTCCGGCCTCCTTTCAGTAGCACATCTCGATCTTTGGGCGCGACAAAGGAAGCCTCTGGAACAAGGTCATCGATGTCACCGAAGCCGTCTGAGTTGATGGATACATGGGTCGCGTTCGGTGTGCCGACGTATTTATGAGCCATGTTGGCTAGAATTCGGTGTGTGATGCAAAACTAACTCCCAACATGCGAGCGACCAAGATGCTTCAAGAACAAAACAATACAAACCCAAAGGTGAGAAGCATGGTTAAGAAATGCGGGCTGCAGGTTGAGCGCTGATGGGCAAACATCCAATGTTGACAAAGTGCCTTGATGCGGTCAAGCCTGGTGGGGTACGACGCCGTGGCTAGCGCGCCACTTTGGTGCAAACATGACAAACCTCTGTCAAGGCAAGAATTCAATTCCCGTCGCTTGTTCGGCTTGCCACGATACACCACAAGGCTGCTGATGTCGATACATTCTTGTTACAAGGCGGACACATAACGGCGCATCTCTGCTTCCGTTGCGGTGTGATTTCGGCTATCAGACTAGCCGTCATGGGTTCGACTGAAGAAGATATTGCTTGGCTCAAATCTACCTTTCACCCCATTCCAAAGCCCGCTCTACCGGATGATTGCATAGAATATTCCTTGCATGTAGTCGACCCCAAGCTTGATTCAATTAATTCGTCGGAGGTTCGGCTACAACTGCGAGACGTCCAGAAGCAAGCAAATGAGCTACAGAAGCAATGGCTCAAGGACTACATCTGGCAACGACAATCCTTCAATTTGGAGCTGCTCAACGAGAATGGTGAGGTCTGTATGCCATATAGTAAGGGCAGTCAAGATCAGTCTAACGACTCAACAGGTGTGAACTTCCTTCGAGGCCGTACGGAGTATGGTGACTCGATCGAGGATGAATGGGTCATTGTTTGGCTCTTGCGGGAATTGACTAAGAACTTCCCGAACCTGTGGGCCAAAGTCACGGATTCGGATGGCGAATTTCTGCTTATCGAGGCTTCTGCCACCCTACCTGCCTGGCTGGAACCTGAAGTCGCCGAGAACAGAGTCTGGATCAATGATGGCCAACTCAAGATCATTAGGCCAGCCAGCGATACAAGGGCCTCCAAGCGCACTGACGAGAAACTCACCATTGAAGACGCGCATCGCATCATCCTGTCTCAGTCGAAACGACTAATGCAATCCAACAGCATGCAGGACGACGCCTTCTATCGCTTGAGAAACTATCCTGGCCAGATCAAGGACAACATGCACCACGGACTCGTGCAGCTACCTCGCAAGGTAGCCTACCTGCTGCTCCAGAAAGCTGCGTACGTGGCGCCGGCCATTGAAGCATTTTACCTGCGGGATCCCATTTCTCTGAAGCCACTACAAGCGAAAGATGCGGTGGACAAGTTGGCGTTCCCGCCCAAAGACCTCGTCGAGCTTAGCGTCAGATTCCCGCGCGTGGCGTATGCGCAGATCAAGTCGCAAGACTTTCCCGTTCTGGATGCATGGAAAAGCACAATGCCTCCCCCGTCAGAGCCAATGGCCCGAGCACACGCAGAGACGGGAATGAAACTTACATGTGGCTTTGAGATGCTGCTGTCAGATTCACATTACCAAGATCGGCCACACGTCAGGGAGATGAAGCTCTTGCTGGAAGACATTGAGTCGGGCGACGCGAATCTGCCAGGCGATGATGAACTGGGCCAACTTGAGAAACGTGCTGATGATGAGAAATGGATGGACATCAATTTCGAAGACCTCCAGCAGGAGCTCAATGGTGGCAAGAGTGAAGCTGCGAATGGCAAAGGAGAGAAAGCAGAATTTGGCGACAGAGCGGCCCAAGAAAATCTGCAGCGCATTGTGAAGCGGTTCGAGTCTTTCTTGGATAGCGACAAGATGGGCGACGCTGAGTCTGGCCTGTTTGATGCAGGTGACTCGGATACCGATGAGCTCGACGACATTGATAGCGATGATCTAGAGGAAGACAAAGAGGCGGGCTTTGGCGAGGATGAGTTTTCGAAAATTATGCAGGAGATGATGGGCATGCCACCAGAAGTAATGAAAGAGGTCATGTCGGGCAAGATCGATGCGTTGACAAATGGAGCTGCTCCGCAAGGGCCACTTGTGCCTGAGCCTTCGTCGAAAGCTGGAAAGCAGGTTGAAGCGTTGAGCTCCAGTGGAGAGTCCGACGATGAGGAGGAAATCGAAGAGCTCATGAGACGGATGGGTTCCGAGCTGAAGGCCTCCGGAGCCCTGGATTTGGACACGTCTGACGTTGATGAAGATGACCCAGAATACGCTGTAAAGGAAGGGCTAGCCAAGAACCTGCTTGAGAGCTTCCAATCACAGGGAGGTGGAGCTGGACCGGCAAGCAATCTGATGGCATTAATGGCTGAGCAGTACTCGAAGCAGGACAAGGGCAAAGATGTCGCCAAGGGCAAGAGATCGGCGTCAAATCTCGCTGACGGTCCAGACTAAGTCTGCTTCTTCTCGAACTGAACCACAACATCGAAGCACGGCTTCATCGGGAATGAAGCTTTGGCTTTCCTGTCCTTGGTAAGCACTTTGTGCGGCTGTCCGTCCGTTGGCAGGAGGCCACCAATCTTAGAATCGACATTCGGTGACTGGTATCGAGGGGTTCGAAAGACGATGTCCACATCAAGTTTCAATGAAGCGGCCATGATGCTGACGGCGATCTTCTTCTAATCGTCTTCCTCGTATGCGCTAGATTCAGCGCCACGGAGACATTAACCTAGATGTTCGTTCGAAATCGGATCAGCGGAGTCTCTTCCTGGTGCTCTTTCGCGAGCCGCGCTGGTGTCTTTCCCCGAAGCAGCTGTGGTACCAAGCAAGGGAGCTACATCCTCGAAGCAAGTCTGCTGACTTTGCACCGTACCTTTCATCAGCCACGGGTTTTTTTGACAGTTTTCGAGTGACGAGTGCGGGCGCAGCGTCGGCTCGAGAGCTACCGTTGCTATGTATATTAGGCGCGCGGGCTGATGAGAGTTCTGGAGAAGAACTTGGCGATACTAGCGCTCATATCAGACCCTGTCGCTCGGGTGCCAGACAATTCGATAGTATAAATCAGAGCAGAGGCCAATTCCTCGCCATCTGGCTGCCGAGGCATGCTAATGCTTTCTTTAGACATTGCTTTTCGAAGTCCAACTAACAATTATGGTCGCTTTGTCATTGCGTATGCTTTGTTAAAGAGGACATAGCTGGAGGTCGTCTTGAACGTCAGATGCTCCGAAATGCTATTTTGTGCAACAGCAGCGTCTTTGGTCAGGACAAACGCACGACCTTGCTCACAATTGGCATTCGTGACCTTGACGGACTTGAGCTTGAGTAGTAGTAAGGATTTAATAGGTAGACGAAGAGCTGGATTGTTCAATTGATAGCTGGGAAGCGGTCCAGACAAATGCTTACCTTTTGCACATGGGACTTGACTCAGGAGCTGCGACTCTGCAACTTGTTCCTGCTTGGGGACAGTCCTCGAATGGCGTAGCGATAGTCAACCTTCAGCATGTAACATTGTCTGTATTGTATGGAGTGTCCAGACAAATCGAGCAAACATGCTTCCCAATGCTTGGCCTGTTAACACGCTCTACATACCCTGGACAATACGATGTCTTTCATCTGGATTCTCGGCCGACCTCAATCTGCGCCCGTCAAGTTTCCTAGGCTTCACGCCTATCGCACAGCCATAATAACATGATTTTAAGCGACTTAGGAGCGATCTCAGCTCAACCGTCCAACAAGTCAAGTTATAAATCTGGTAAGGCATGCTCCAGGAGTAATAAGACTGCTCACCATACAAAACCAGCATTCGACCAAGTAGATTCGCAGAGCAAGTGCTGCGGCAACTATCCGACGGCGAGGCGAGCCTGTGAAAACTGCAACACTCGTCTAGTGGTCGATCACATGATTAGCACCAGCAGTGTGGGGCTGTCCCTAAGCTTTCGGTGACAGCCACCGGAAAGCTTCTGAAGCTTGTCCAAATCCACCTGATGCTACATTCATCATGCATGAAATCTTTTTCTACTTCAGGACCAATGAAAGCACCGGTACGACTTTAGTCCCGCTGCGATGCACTCGTGTATTGGACATCATGTCGGAAGATGTCAGCTTGCAGAACTTGCGAAATTGCGCAGGTGCGATGGAAGCAGCTCGCAGTTGCCCCCAAAAATGATTTGGACTCTGCTCGTGTCCCGTACTGCGGTTCACTTCCATTACTGACTAGCTGCCATTCGGCTGAGATATAGCTAACAAGCATAGTGTATCTTGCATTGACAGCAACATGTCCGTAGCGAACGCAGGCATAGCAGCATCTTCTGCGTATCCCGAGGCCGAAGACTCTAAGAACACAAACGCTGAGGTCGTCGAACCTGCCAACACAGCAGAAGATGTGCGGCCAGTAGCACCAGATCAATTCGATCCGAGGTACCAGGCCTCCAAGTGGGAGATATGGTCGTACTATCTCTACTACGTCGGCAACAACGGCTTGACTCTGTTCAATTTTGGTCCCACTTCATTCCAGAACCTCCTCTACGAAGCCGGCGGTGACAGTGGGCTGTTGAGCTTTTTCGGGAGAACTCGCACCATAAACAGCATCGTTTTGCTATGCAACGGCATAAGCTTTGCTATACAAGTTGTGTTATTCCTACTCCTGGGCAGTCTAGCGGACTACGGCAGTTGGAGACCGTGGATCATGATCTTCTGGTCCGTTGTTGCCTTTGCGCTGGGCTTCGGATGGTTGGGTGTCCACACGGCGGACAAATGGCATGCTGGAGTTGGACTCTATATGATTGGTCTGATTCCATACCAAATGTGTATCACCTTTTGGACCGCAGCTTTTCCAGGGTTAGCAAGAAACACGTCTGGAATGAGACACAAAGCCGAGGAGTATGAGAACGGCGAGATCGATCGGGACGAATACGACTATAACGATATGATGCAGCGCAACCGCATCTCGAATGTCGCTTTCATTGCGCAGAGTGCGGGCGAGATTTTCATATTGGCCATACTGGTCGGGATTCTCTTCGCATTGGATGTGAATGCCAGTCAAGCCAACAATGATTGGGGCTTGAGTGTGCTGATTGCTTACTGCACTGCATGGTGGATACTGCTGGCTATTCCATGGTTTGTGCTTGAGAAGAGGAGGCCTGGTCAGAAGATTCCGCCCGGTCTGAATATCATCACAGTATTGCCCTGGACTTTGTGGAGGGCCATCGTGCAGATCTGGGAATTGAAGCAGACACTGCTGTTCCTGGTTGGATACTTGTGAGTCGAGCGACTTCTAGAACTAGTCGCTTTCGCTAACAGCTATAGCCTGCTGGGTGACTCCCTGAACACGACCGTCACAGTCATCGCCACCCTACAGAACAGCGTCGTATCGTACAACACCTTGACCTTGACCTACCTTTTGATCGTCGGTATTGCCGCCCAGTTGATTGGTATCTTTGGTTTCTGGACTATACAAAAGCGATTCAAGCTCTCAACAAAGGTTATGTTCAACGCTGTCATGATTGGTATCCTCGTTCTCGACGGGTGGGGTATGATTGGAATTTGTAAGTCCTTCTCACTCCATCCCTGCTCCCCTGCGTTTACAACTTGGATCAGCCATCGCGCTTCCACTTCTTGTGCCATGGATCCCGCTGCTGACTATGGGATCAGGACCCAGTCATTCGGTTTTCATCACGAATGGGAGTTCTGGCTTTACCAGGTGTTCTACGGTCTATTCGTTTGTCCCTGGTACAGCTACTCTCAAATCATGATCAGCGAAGTCACCCCTCGCGGAAAAGAATTCCTCTTCTTCAACCTGTTTAGCATAATGGGCAAAACATCCGCATTCATCGGTCCGATTGTCAGCAGTGCTATCATCGATGCAAGTCCGACTGGGAACAACAGCTTACCGTTCTACTTCCTGTTTGGACTGACGCTCTTGAGTCTATTACTGCTGGCGTTCTTCGTGAACTTGAAGGAAAGTAGGAGGGAGCAAGCGGCCTTCTTAGAGAGGGAGGCTGCGGCCAAGAAGAGGAGGGCAAGTATTGTCTCCGGGGATTTTGACGTTAGTAGTCAGGAGGAAAAGATCGACGGTAGTAGGCGCAAGACGAAGCTCTAGGAGAGCAGGCAATGGGGTCAGCGACTGTTGTTCGCTTTGAAGTACGTGATATTTGTGAGAAGCGCGAAGAAGTGGATGACTTTGTCGTAGACACTGGTCCGACGCGCCGTGAGGAGCACGAGGGTGTGGGAATTCTCAATAATTGGCGACAGCCGACTCTAAGTTTATCAAATACGAATACAGCGTCAGCACATGGCGCAGGCCAAACACCACTGCCAGCTCCGCATGGCGCATCGAACCAACAGCATTAGAACACACCCTTACTCAGGTACTATAATCATACAACTTCTTCTGTCACTCTACATCCACACCACACCAACCTACCCTGCAACCCCTGTCCAATCACTTACGCGCACACCCACACCTACACCTTCCCCACCATTAAATTCCTCACCATCTCCCGCCCTGTAATCCACACCGTCCTCCAAAGCGTATACAGATCCAACGTACTCGAGAAGCTGTCCGCGAACCCGAACGGGAGCATGCCTGGAATCCAGCCCTGAGCCAGCTCGAGCGCGAAGCAGCCTTTGTGCATCTTGTATTGCTTTACGTCACCGCGGCGGAGGTGGTGCACTGTGCCTTTTGGGTAGCGTTCCATGACGAGGGAGTGGGCGGGCGAGGCCCATTGTTCACCCTGTGGTTGGGATGTTAGAGGGTGGAGTCGGATAGATGGGGGCTGGGATGAGGTCACTAGATGGGGAGGGGAGGGTTTGTAGCACGAGGGAGCACGAGGAATGTGGGCGGACAGGTTTGGGGAACTGGATTGATTGAATTGCCGCTTGACTTACCTCGAGGATATGGAAGTAATCGTCGGCTGTGTGGCGTCCCGTATGACCTTCTGTGCCCAATGGCGTGCCGAAGATGATCAGGTACTCCGTGATACTCGCGTGGATGAGGTACATGCTCCCCATTGCGCCGCCGGCGTTGTTGAAGACCCATTCGGTCTCATATGGTGAGATCCCGGACTGGATTGAGACTTCGTCTGGGAATGGGCTCGTGGTGATGTGTCTTGGGCCGTGGGTGGCGCGGAGGGATGTGACGATGTGGTTGATTGTGCCGGCTGTGCTGTTGGGGTATTTCGTCAGGGCTTCTTGGAAGAGCGTGTTCATGTCTTCGGGGTTGAAGATGTAGAAGTTTGACTTGTAGGTTTCGAGGGCTTGCCATGCTGGGTAGATGATGGCGATGACGCCGATGAGGTACGCTATATGCAGCAGGAAAGGTGTTGATGTGTTTGGGGCTGGCATGGTGAAGGGGTGGTGACTGTGAGTTTGGTGTTTATGCTTCTCCTTTTTTATTCGAGCAGCGTGCGGTGCGTCACGATGGCTTACAAAGGCGCGCGCAGCAGATCTTGGTACAAGGCGTCAAGTCACGGAGGAACGCGATAATATTGAAAGCAGGATATTACTTGCTACGAAGCAGTATCGAGTTTTCTGGCCTCTGATACTTTCGTCGCTACGAAGCATCAAGATTGGTTTTACTATTTCTCGTAAGCCTTGCAGCCTGGTGCAGGTCTTAGTGGTATAATCAGGGCAACGATTCAGTTGACGTTCTGCTTCGAGTCATGAAGATCCTAAACAAGAGGGAACGAACCTCGGCACACTATACGACAGTGCTTGGCGAATGCCGAGTATAGTTGTACTGTAAAGTATCCTCAGCCACGACGGCAAGGTGTCACCCGTACCGCTGGCCGCGGGCGGCATACACACGATCCTCCCGGCACGCCGAGCTTTCGGCAAGATTGACCGAAATGGCTGGCGGCAACGTGAGCCCGGACAAATCAAAGATCAACATGATCAATATGGTGCACATTGGATAATAGGAACATTTGTAGAAAGGTTACACGTGTTTCTTCAATGCTCTTCCGAGCATTTCTGCCATAGTGGCAATGTCTATGAGAAGAGTGTTTCGTCATCAAATCGTGATCAAAAGCGCAAATACATCTCCGTTTGCCTCTTGCTGTTTATCATCCCTACTTCTTGACGCTACGGGCTGACCAATACAGAAGGCTAGCGGTGCCGGTCAACCGCCGGAGTCCAGTCCCACTGCATAAGCCTCGAAACTATGGTGACGTGGGGATCGGCGATGCCAATCCCGCTGCAGCCAAGACCCATAACCTTATGCACGATTTCGGGCCCGTGTTCGCAATTAAGCGTCTCTCGCGAAGCGAACACCGCTGCTCTGCGCTTGGGTGTGGTTTGTGATGTCTGCCTGGAGCCGAGTTCGCTGCTTTCGTATCGATCCGATGCTGCATCGCCATACAATCCGCCTCATCCGTCAATGCCTTTCGACCTGAGACAAACGAATCCGCCGCTGTAAGGTCTATCCTAGACCTGAACGCCCTGCTCGTGAAATCCATGTAACAATTTTGGGTATCACTGTCGAAAGAGACTCGCTTGCTTGTCGCTGAAAATCGCTGGAATCAGAAATCAAGTAGAGGTGGTTCACGAACTCCGTGAGGATGTCCTGCACAATGATAGACTGTCGTCTTCGTCGTCATCATACTCATCATCGTATGAGAAGCCATACTCGTCAACTTCAGGTTTCGATTCTTGTTTCGGCGTATCTAATTGTGCCCATTGTATATGTTGCTGTGACTTCGTTGGCTTTAGGCATGCCTGTTGAGGACTTGGTGGTGGGGAATTCCTGATGACATTGTCGAGTGCTTCCAACAGCTGTGCTGTGCCCAAGCGTTGCCGCAAATCAGTTTTCGATGCTCCTGAACTGGATTTCCTCCGCGCAAGGCTGGCAAGTGTGTATGTTTCTTCTAATGATAACTCTTTAGACAGAGAAAGCTCTCTTGATAGTAACCTCGACATTGTTACGAATTCACTGTGTAGTTGAAGAAGAAAAGCGGAACCAGAATGGGTGTCTGGCAATGTTATAGTATGTTATGACTCTTAGGCTTCACCGCTAGGTCTCTGAAAACCCAATCCGGAAAGCGGCACTTTTGCGCTGAGAAGTTGCAGGATGCAGATGCAATAATGCAAGAGAGATCCTCTAGCGTATGATTCGCGGTGATGCGCTTCTGTTATGTAGGATTGTACTTCTGAGGCGGAAGCAAAATCCTCGCTAGCTTACTGTAGTGTCTGTAAAATTTTATCTGACTGACGCGGAGGGCAAGCAAAAGATTTGCGTTGGAAAATTCTTCAGATCGCGGATAGCGGAGGTGGTTTCATCTGGAATATGTAGTAGCATGCAGCGGCGCTCGGGGTATATTCGTAGTAATTAATTGTATGATCACGACATCACACGGACGTAAGGCGGTAAAGCTTATTGTGACTGTTAGCAGCGTAGAAGGGCGACTGCTGATGCATCCGTTCTTAGATCCATGACCAGTCAATCTGAGTTGACTCACGCCGAGGAGTTTACCTGCTATTTCCAGCCAATCACAGCGGTCGCTGACGAAGCGTGTCAGTCAGAATCTGACAAGGCGCAGTGAAACGCTCGGCCTTCGCAGGCTTGATCCCGTAAGCCAAGTGGTATCTCCATGGTCACCGTGCGTGCTCGGCTAACTTGTTCTTCCGGTCGCAGCTTAATCATGCCGCTTGCTCCACGGTTAACTTGCTTGGAGAGGAAAGCGGTGCCTTATCTTCAGGTTGATCACACCTTACGTTGCACAGCTGATTGTTTAAGCTCAACAAATCAACTTCTGCTCGATTCGCCACGCTGCTATTTCAGGACCCCTCCAAAGCATTATGAAACATGTTTTTGAGACGTCGAGGAGATTGTACCTCCAATATGAAGGGAGTCATAACGTGTCAAGCGCCAGGCAATTTAGTCGGACTACTGAACTCGACACCGTCTTAGCAGTGAGGGTAAAATTTCGGACGAAATGAGGCAGTTCTGGCGCAAATGACTTAGTGTGCCAAGCAAGTGAGGCTCCAAGTTATCGAGAGTTCTGTGCCACGAAGGAATTTGTTTGTGGACCTCGAAGATCCTTTATCTCATGCATTTCAAACGTTCTAAGGTGCTTCCATGCGACTTGCAACATGGCATTGTGCCACTGTCAAGACGCGTAGCACCCAATGTGAAGTTCTGACCACATGTTTGCTCGTGTTGGGAATGCATCTCCGATCGTGAGCAAAATCTGATATCCAATCGATAGGAGGCGTTGTCTACGCGTCGCGCGGATTGCATGTTTTGGAATGGCGTGCTTCAGGGCAAAATTTGGGCTTGTGCCACGGAAGGTAGCGTTTCGCATGCTACTGCAAAGCTTTCTGGAAATCCTGCCAGGTACGTGGATATATCCGCAAGCACCAATGGCGGATATCTCGGGGTGGACGGCCGAGCAAAAGATTTTCAACGTCCACACGTCTAAAGGGGGGCTCTCAGCAGCCGACAGTTGGAATCTTTGCACATGGCTGCCATGTGATCAGAGAAAACAGATATGACTTCTGCGAGATCTTCAAGACTGATGAGCGCTATGAAAAGTGCCAAAATACACGACAGGTCTGCCTACTGCCGAGATATACACGACACGCTTGCGTGTAAAACGTGGCTCCAAGTCTAGGCGTCGCTCCTGACTTCCTTATCCGCTGCGACACCTTACCTTTGAGTATAGCCACCGTCTACAAACAATGCGGTTCCTGTCACAAATGAGCTTCTCCCTCCGCAGAGGTACATGACACCGTCAGCAACCTCTTGTGGTCGTCCTTGTCTCTTCATGGGCACTGCGGTTGGAACCTGCGCCGCCATGGCCTTCGCAAGGAGAGGGTCATTGGTTGTCATTGGCGTTTCGATGTACCCTGGGCAGATCGCGTTTATTCGCAAACCGTCCTTCGCATAGTCCTCGCTTGCTGTACGAGTTAGTCCCATCACAGCGTGCTTTGAGGCTGTATAAGCTGTTGAAGTAGCAACACCGACATGTGCCAGTATTGAACCGAAGTTCACAATTACTCCTCGCTGGAGAGGACGTCCGTCAACGCTGGACAGTATCGGGTCTTGCTTCAGCATGGTCTGTGCTGCTGACCTCAACACATAAAATGTGCCGTTCAAATTGACGTCTAGAACTTTCTGCCAGTCCTTGGTCTGTGCGAATGCAGCGCCTCCTTCATGTTTGAAAGCGACCCCGGCTGCGTTGACAGCATAGTCCAGCCTGCCGAATTTGGCGACGATCTTTTTGACGACAGTCTCTACCGCCACTTCGTCGGTGACGTCTACAGGGTACACCTCGACGATACAGGATCGGTCGCCTCTCTTGGCATGGTCATTGTCAATCTCGGTCTTGACTTCTTGGAGTGCTTGTTCGTTCAGGTCAAGAAGAGCCACACCAGCCGCACCATCTTGAGCAAATGTCTTCGCGCATGCTCTGCCAATACCCGACCCTGCCCCAGTCACTAACGCAAATCCTGTAATGTCCATGTTGATTTAGGACTCTGTCGGATGTTTCAGGGGTTTGCCTGCCTTCAGACTTAGTACTCATAAAACAATCTTGAGTGGTAACGTACGGCTGTTTTGTGTCACTAGGTCTATGTCCAAGATGGATCTGGCCTGCCATCTCTGCTCTCTGTTCTCATTCTAAATCCCTCGGCATTGCAATTGAAACCCCTCCACGTGCGGAGGTCAGCTGCAAATCTGGGTTGATGAAGACACTGTAATGCAACCGAGGCACGAATCACCTCCTTTACAGGTCCTACAAGCTGAACAGCCCATTCTCTTCGACCCTTCTTTGGCGCCTGCTTAAGCTTGGACCTTAGAAACAATGAATTGCAGTTACACGGCTTCACGTCATGTTGATTCAGCCGTGTTAAACATTGGGCTCGATTCGGGCCTACCAATGCCGAGATAAGCTTTGAAATTCGTGCCCCGACTCCGCACAAACTAGGCAAATCGCACGAATTCTGCTGTTCGTCTAGGCATTCGGCAGCTGTCTACGTTTAGCGATGATATATTTTATGGCCAAATTCTTGCTTCACAACCAAGCACAAGCTATAAGTCAAGTTCAACTTGGTCATTTCGTCGCTATAGCTCAGCTGGGAGAGTACGTCATAGCCCAATCCGTGAGCAATTGGATAACAATTGCTGACACATCCCTAGGCGCCAGACTGAAGTCCATAACTTCGGTCCAGGTTATCTGGAGGTCCTGTGTTCAATCCACGTAAGAAAGGTTCTACTCTCAATATCCGACCATCGTTGCTGACTCCAAGACAGAGTGGCGACACAACTGTGCATTCGTGCATCATCTTTTTGCATGGCATCTACTTTCGTCCCTTTTTGTTTACTTCGTCGAGGGGCTGGTTCCTTCGGGAACCAGCCCTCGACCAAGTATTCAGTAGACTCCATCATGCTGCCGACTGCCATCTAGCCTTGCTACTCAAAGGTTCGTGCTGCTGGGCTAATGTTGTACGTTTATGGGCTTTCTGGCTGCTAGGAGTACTGGCGTACTCCCCGGAGCCGGAAAACCCGCTTGTAGACAGCTTATGAAACCGTAAATCGAACATGAATTGGTTGTCGGGTGATATAATTTGTCATCACTTTAGAGCTACGCTCGTGCAGTATACCATTCCTTTTGGTCTGGCCACTTTCAACTGCCGTCATCACAGACAGCAAGCTTCCTGCTCGCTGTTAAGCTCTGCTCTTACCCAAGGACGGATTGTATACTTCTTGCGCGACGAGCGCCTCAGCTTTAGCTCGAATGTCCTTGTCACCACATGCAATCTCTTCATCGCTCTTTATCCCGTGCTTAGTAGTGTATACTGGTTCGTGCCACTAGCTCACAGGCGTCCGTCTGCTGATGTACATGTCTAAGAGACATGATTGCCTATGTGACACTACTCCCTCGAGTCAAAAGGTCTTCTGGGGGCACCAATTGCTTACGTATTGGACTATGACCTACTCTCCCAGCTGAGCCATAGCGACGAAATGACCAAGTTGAACTTGACTTATAGCTTGTGCTTGGTTGTGAAGGTGTCAGTCTAGGGTTACCAACAGCGCAGCGCTGCTGCGCGGTTGGACCTCGTCGTTGCTGTGATCTGCAGCTCGCAGCTTCTCAGTCATCGTGTTATTTTAGGCTAGACTATCTTGGCACTGGCTGTAAGCTAGCTAGAACTAGTCAGATCTAGGCTGCTAGGCTGTTGGGCATAAAAGCCAGGCATGTAAGGCATTACCATGTTCACCTAAAACTAGTACGCATCTCAGCACGGTTAGCAACGCTGAGTTCCTCGACCGATAGTACATGTCCATCGACCCCATAGCACTACTTCCCCAGGTAAAAAGTCTTCCGGGTGTACCCCATCAACCCGCTAAGATATCTTGACTATCAATCTTTACCTCCACGTCGGGCACCACACATTTAAAGAACATTAACCGCAACTATAGTCATTGAACTTAACTCGTCAAGTGTATGATAATTCCAATTGCGCCAGGCTTTTCATTTAGTCAACAATCGAGAGGTCATTAGGTCATCAAGCACCGACCAACAAAGCTGCCGAAGACTGCTTTACCCGAGGCAATATAGTGCCTTCTCTTGAGGCACCTCCAAGAATTAAGCTCTTTCATGGATGTCTTGTCCCCGCCTTATTTCGCCCCAGGATATCAGTTTCACCACTGCCAACTAAACCTTCCTCGTGCCAAGTTCCCTGCATGATCATCACCTGCCGACCTCGCTCTAGTGCATGCGGGTTCCTGGGGTGCCTACTGTTGAGCCAGCGAATTGAAGGATCTTTAGCCACCTCTCAAGGACGACGTGCCGCACCGCCTATTCATTTTCCCCAGAGAATGGCGCTCATGCATGGGGTGGGTGACAACACGTCTGGGGATCGCGTCGGTGGCTGATCCGTATGGGGACCGATCGTCCAGCATATAAGGGAAAGTCTAGAAGTCGAACTGCCTACCTGAATCCAAGTGCGTAAGAGCTTGCAATCGACGGTCACTTAACAGCTACAGTCATGGAGAAAGCAGAGGTTGCACAACATGTCGAAACTCACCGTGTTGAGGTGAGATGCCTAACAGGAGTAGCAAGTACCTCCAGCTAAAACGCAACAGGGTCAAGTTGACGCGGACATGGACCATCCTGTCGTCACTGATGTCGACGACGAGAAGCGAAACAAGAGTCTCAACCGGCGCCTCGACAAACGCGTCTTACCATTACTTTGTTGGATATACCTCTTGAACTTCCTCGATAGAGGTAACGCAGGTTCGTTCTTCTCTTCCTATCTCTCGTCAGACCAAAAAGGTAGCAGAACAGTTCTAATACCCCGTTTTAGGCAACGCAAAAGTCTTGAACTCAGAGACCGGCGACGACATGCTAACACAGGCGAACATGACCGCTGCCGAATTTTCCATTGCTATCACGATGTTCAGTCTTTGCTATTTCCTCTTTGAGGTTCCATCCAATTGGGTCATGAAGCACTATGTGCGGCCATCACTGTGGCTGGGCTTTCTCCTCTTTGCTTGGGGATGTGTTACGATTGGCTTTGCCGGTGTTCAAAATGCTGCGACTGTGATCGTTCTCCGTATGCTTATCGGAATTGTAAGTGCTATATCTTCCTTCCACCAAAGGGTTTCCTCATGCTCAAGCCTTGCCCTCTTCACCTCATGATACATGTATCTCACTCTGCCAAGTGGTCTCCTCCATGTCTGCCGGATATGTTTGCTGATTTTCGCAGTTCGAAGCAGGCTTTTTCCCAGGCATCGTCTACTACATCACGATTTGGTAAGAAAAGTTGACATCTGGTTGTGATATACTTATACTAAGAACAAACCCGCAGGTACCGACACAATGAGCGAGCAGTCCGCATCGGTTTGGTCACTGCGTTCTGTAATCTCGCCGGAGCATTTGGCGGTTCGATTGCGTACGGCATCGGCCATGCAAACGGCAACGGTGGGCTGGAAGGTTTCCGCTGGCTTTTCATCATCGAGGGCCTTATCACTGTAATCACCGTGCCTGCTGTGATATTTGGTCTTCCAGATTTCCCAGCTCGAGCAAAGTGGCTGAACACAGGCGACAAACAATTCGCGATCGATCGACTGAAGAAGCATGGCGGTGGCTACAACAGAGACCATGCTTCTCGCAAGGAGCGCATGGAGACATTCTTCAGCCCGCGAATGCTGGCGCACTACATCGCCTATATCGCCGATGTCGTTCCTCAAGGATCCTTCACCTTTTTCGCACCGACAATCGTCACAGGACTGTAAGCTCGAGAATTCACCCACTGTCAAGGGATATCTGCTAACTCGTTACAGCGGCTACACATCCGTCCACGCCCAGCTGCTGACTGTGCCACCCTGGGCCATCGGTTTTGTCTGCGCCATCGCCATATCATACAGCGCAGATCACTTTAACGCTCGCGGCTGGCACATCTGTATAGCGTCCATGACCGGTGGCATCGGCTGGCTCGCCGCCGGTCTCCTCCCGCACGACGCCTACGTGGCGCGCTACGGGTGTCTATGTCTAGCCGCGACCGGAGCATTCCCCGTGGCACCAAGCTTGACGAACTGGGTTACCTGCAACACACCCAGCTTGCTCACGATTCCGTTCGCTATTGCTTTAAACAATTCCTCTGCTGGCCTAGGTCAAATCATCGCGCAATGGATATGGAAAGCAGGCGAGAAGGAACAAGGATATCCTACTGGCAACTTCACCTGTGCAGCTTGCAGTTTCTTCGTTGCTGCGACGGCTGCGGGCCTCCGGTTGTGGTACGGAAGGATGAACAAGAACGGAGTTCTAGACGCGAGTGGCAAGAAGAGAGAATGGTCATACTAGATAGGAACTTCTAGAGAACGGTCAAATTAGATAGAAATTTGACAGAAGAAGTGTCCAAGATGCGGGGCATCAACGCCGGCGCTCTATCTATCAACCGGTCACATATTGGAGTGTTGGCCTGTTCTTTGTGTGCGTTACAGAAGCTCAGCTTTAATGCTAGAGGCTTGCTGTTAGCCAGTAGGAGCTCAAAGCTGGAGGTGCATTATTCTTCGTCGGCGACCTGAGGACTACCAGATGACGATGACCCCAATGACCTGAAGTCGTATTTCAACAGAGGCAAGATTTGTCGAGCATGCGGCCAGCGACCCGTGCGTACAACGTACAAACAACGTACAAACAACGCTGCGTCGACTATCATAACCACTCCTCCCATCTTGCGGGGACGAATTTTCGCCAAAGTTGCGCCTCCTTCCTTCTCACCTCTCTCTCAAGTCCTTCATTTTCGAGTTGCTTGTCCTTCAGCTCCTTTTGCAACGTCTGAATCTGCTCTTGACAGTGCAATTCTGCTGCTCGTATGCTCTCTAACTCGAGTCTCTGAGTCTCTGATCTCTGCCCAGATTTGGCAATGTGCCGCATTGCAGTCTCCGTGAAGTCTAGAGGCACGTCAAGTGACTTCTGTGTTGCTCTCTTTTCTAGCTTTCGTGCGATCAGGATCTGAAAGTTCGTGTAGGCTTTACTCCCATTCTTTGGTGGAGAAGCATCAAGATGACCAGCTTCAGTGAAGTTCAAGTGGATCAATGGTACGTCTGCGAGGCGCGACATGTTGTGGGACAGTGCGATGTTCTTCCAGACTCCAGCATCTTGATCGTTGGTGTGGTGTTCGTTAGTGGACTCGTCGGGTTGCTCGTCAGCCTCGTGGCGGAAAGGGAAGGTAATGAGGATTTCGACCACTGCAGGTGATGGCTCGCCTCTTGGAAAAGCACAGCCAAGGTGCACGGTCATCGTGGCATAGATGTCGATAATTGTTCTGCAACTCTCAAGTCGTAGAAGCTTCCCGTCAAGCGGTCCTTCCACAGGCTGTCCCAGCTCAGACAACATAAGGAAGGCTACTTGTAAATGACCTTGGCTCTCCAACGCTGGACTTTTGGTAGACGTGTAACTCGCGACTGATGCTTGTGTATCTACCGCGTTCCTTTCGAGGACTTTGCTACTAGGTAGTACTTGTCCATCGTCGCCTTCGCCTTCGCCTTCGAACTTGCGCTTCTTTGCGGACTGAGCATATTCCGACTTGTAGTCAAACGAATCCTCGACGAGACCTGGAATCTGAAAGTCTGCTAGATTGTCAGAGTCCGCGAGAGCATCGGCACAAGTGCCTTACCATCACGCTCGTAAGGAGACGCCATCGCTGCTCTGGAGCAATGTGCACCAAAGTTATTCAGTGTCTCCTTCAAGAGTAGAGTATCGGTTGTACGTAGAGAACAAGAGGAAGGTAACCATGTTTTTGATGAAAAGTTGGTCTTACCATTGGGATAGTGTGAAAGGTGCAATAATATTTTCACTGTTGCATATTTCACACACTCGCACATTATGTGTTGATGTTGACATTTCACAACTGCGCCCAGCCACCTCGATCAGATGTCCTGCACACAACCTTTCCTAGACTTTTGCCATCTACCGTATCCATGCGCTTCAACCATTTTCCAAGGCCAAGTCGCTTTTTCGAAGTATCCGACAGATGTGTGCAGCTATTGCTTCGACTAACGTGGCTTAGACCCCGATATAACTCATTGCAACCGACATCCTCGTTTCGAAAAAGATCCACGAAGACTCAGACGATTCACCAGTCCCAACACCGAGCGCAAAACTTCGATTGCGCGGTCAAAGCCAGCAAGAGCCGTCGAACTGATTATTGCAAGCCTGTCCAGGCAATGTTAACAATGACCAGACCTGTTTCCTGACCTGCATAGGGATAATAATAGCGCAAACAGCCAGTACAAGCCCCTAACACAAGTTTGTCAAGCAAAACTCGAGAGGCCTCGAAGTCCATGACCTCTCGTTTTGCGAGCCTCGAGGGTGCTGCTGCCTGACAGCGGGTTGTTGCCCTCCTGGTAAAACGATAAGCAAGATCGCATGATTTGCAATAATTTGCAGAGTCGTGGCGAGCGGAGGTGCAACAGCTTTACCTGCAGGAGCTCGGGCAGCGTTCTCGTCTCACACGGTGTACCCCTTCCCACACACATTAGCCTCATCTGCACCTAGACTTGAGCAGCATACGCCAATGCTGCTCGTCTAGGCTCAGACGGCTCCCCTGAGGGATATTCTCTGCCACAGAAGGGCTGACTTCTCCTCCTGGGAACGTTGAGTTGTGGGTTTCAATCCGCAGTATCGCGGACAGCGGTGGGGCTGCAGTTTCCTGTGAGATTCTCGGAGGTATCTCTCGCCGTGTGAGACAGAACGTGACTTTTTTGGCCCTTCCCTTTGTGGTCCTGCTCTTGCAATTTTAACTGATTGATCCATTCTGGATGACTCGAACAGCAGGGCGCTTTGCGTGAGAGACACCTTCTCGTGGTGCAGAGTGTTAGTAGCCTTAGTGGTGAAGCCAAGATCTCTCGAATAGACGGTCGCCAATGTCAGTGCAGCGGTTGCGATCGAGCAGGATCGCAAGTACCGTGACAAAGAGAACGAGCATCAGAAGCAGTGGGAAGAATTAAAATAATCTTTCAGCTGGAATACGATTGATTGATAGATGGCAAGAGAATGGCAGGAATGGAACATCCTGGCAAGGCTCGAGTAGTATACTTTGACCCGATTCATGACAACTTCTTCTTCTTCTTCAGAGGCGATGTGAGGTCTTCAAACCTACTGTTGGCCGACCAGAGACAAGAGTCGACGACAGACTCCAGACAAACTGGGAAGCAGTCTCTTGCAACCATTAATCGAAGTAGACGACTACGGTCAATATTCTAACTCTTACCGTCAGCACTTCTGGCTGAAAACGCCACCGTAGCACTTGTTCGACGCGGAAGTGCGACCTCACCTGCCGGACAAACAAGGTGGCCGCTGCTGCACGCTTATTTTGGGCTAACCATCGGCCAGTTTGTGTGTCCGGCAGGTGCGACCTGTGCATGCCCAAACGCGTCAACAAAGATCCCTTCAACAACGTGTCCTTGTATTTTCTTAGCCTTCAGCCATGGCTTGAACTGAGCAAAAGGATGATGACACGCTTGCTGACAGCGTGAGATGTTATCGACTGTCAACGTGATAGTTACAACGTCTCGTTCCTTTACCACAACTGCTGGCCACAGGCGAATCCCCCAGATCAGCAATCTCAACCCCAACTGCAAACCAGTCGACCCCACAACACTGAGTGCCGTCGTCCTTGCCTTTTGGCAGGCTTATCAGCATCGTAGCTCCTTCGTCCAAATTAGATCAACGAGCACACAAGGCAAATTGCAGGCATATCTCCGATCATCGTCATGGAAGACATCAGGCGACGACCCCAGCCGTGACTGCCGAAAGTGCTATGCATCTGGGTTTGAGGTAGGTGGACTGGGGTATCGTTCACGCCCTCCTGGCTGCATATAGTGCAGATCGTGCTGCCTTTCATGGCTTATCTTTACCAATCACGTTCGGTAGGTACAACTCTCTTCCCCACAGTATTAGGCTACCCTGTTCTCTGCGAACTACCGTTCGTTGCAATAACGACCTTCTTGGTCACAGAAGTCTGCCTTTCGTCGCCTTGAACCACACGCGCTAGGAGCATATCAAGCTTGGCTAATTGTGTGGCTAGGCTTTCACTGACCTAGCATGTGCATTTTACGAAATCAGGCTATGCAACCTGATCTTCCCGTGTGTTGACGCAATCTTGCAGGGCTTTAAGATCGATCAACCTGTTTGCATTGACGAATCCTCCACGGGAGTTTTGGCACGGTGATGAATACAATCTTTCGATGACTACGAGGCGAGTATGCGATCCCGTTCAGGTACGCCCGGCATAAGCCTAGCAGCCTCGCTGCGTGGCTACAAGCGTCCCTCCCGTCTATCATCTCAAGCATCCGCACAAAGGTGCCGGGAGTCCTGGATCACCATTATGGCCATGCGAGTTCATGCATAGAATTTACATGTGATTGACACAAGCATGAACTCACTTCCAAGGCTGTTGCGTGGACGGAGACGTGACATATAAGTACCACAAGTTCTTTGGCATTCCCTATGCTGACACTCGCACCGCGTGTTTACTATTACTAATCTGCTAGTATTGCTATTGACCAACATGCCTTGCTCTGATGGCAGAACCCAAAGAGCCTGGGATGAGAAGATCGAGCATTTTTTCAGACACGACACAGGTTTCCTAAACGCCAACCATGAGCTCAGCTGGCAGCCCCTCCGGAAATTTTTGAGGGCAGTCAGAGGGTCCAATCCTTATGCTGATAACCCGTGGTTTCCGAGAAATGATTGTCGTCTTTTCTACGACAGGATCGGTCGCAATGACAATCACTTTCGTGAGAGGAAGGTCTTGACTGATGAGCAGCTGTTTCAGCGTGTACGGTTTGGCACTACATACACGCAACCAACTCCAAAAGCTAACCAGATCTGCAGGTGCACGACCAAGACTCACGAAGAACCACATAGTCAGTATTATAAACCCTGGGACGACGTCCTCATTTGCCCATCAGCTGACCAGGACGTACTGTAGCTACATCACAGATATCTCCCCACTATGTGCTGCCACCCTTGGCGTCAGCCAGAATCCAGATTTCGTCCATTCATTCCGTGAGTATTTGCAGTGCCACCTTAGCGGCGAGACCCGTTTCCTCGCGCTAAAACCCCACGCTCATAACGCATCGCGAGACAACGACTGGCCCAGACATATTGCAGCTGCGAGGAAGTTCACCTACGAATTTCACTTTCGATTCGTCGCTCTCAGAGACCGTGCGGTGTCCGGGCCGGATCCCCGACACTTGAGGAATTGGTATCGCCTTATCGCACCTCTGAAGCGTGACAGAGCCCTTGAGACGGAAAAAGACTACGATCTTGCCTGCTACGACGCTACAATCTCTTTCTTGGTCATCGGCACAGACGAAACAGACTGGAAAGCATATTGTAACACAGACACATACTTCGGCGACAACATGCCTATCGAGAAGTACATTGATGACAATCTTGACGCACCTGCTGGTGACGCTCGATCGGCAACTGATAAGCCATGCATGGACCCGAGGGAATACTTCCTACTGATTCTCGCGCACCGTTTGCGGCAGCTCAGTCACGAATGGGGAAACGTGAGCTCAGCCCTCCTCAACAGATTATCCGCATACGTAAGCCGTTTGATAGTGTATGGACGAACATTGCTAATGACCACAGGAAGAGTATTACCTCCAGAACATTGACGACTCGAAGGCCGACCTCCACGATGACCAGAACCTCACACGAATACGCACCTACCTCAAAGCCGCATCTATGCTCCGTTCATTCCACGACACATTGTCGACCACCCTCCGTTGCCTCGATGCTTTCAAAGCCAAGGACGAAAAGAATGAAGATCTGTTCGCCCATCAAGACAATTTCGAGGACCGGTGTGGCTGCTACCAGATCATAATCGACGACCAAGCCGCACACCTAACAAGGATCAAAGAGCACTTCTTCGAACGAATGCAACGCTTCGAAAGTATGCGTGAGAGCATGATGGCCGCCTCACTACTGCGAGAGAACCGGCAGGCTAAGCAACAAAGCCAAGACATCGAGCTTCTGACGAAGGTCACAGTAATATACCTCCCCTTCACCTTGGCAGCCACAGTCTGTGGCATATCCGAGAGAATACCCTCCAAGAACGTTGCTGTATTCGGATTTTCCTTCGCTATGCTAATCGCCATCCCAACCTTCATGTACGTGTTCAACGTGTGGAGAAGGAGGGAGAATTCCCCAGAGCCGGACCTGGAGCTTGAATCTGATGATGAGACGCGTCGAAAATCACAACCACTGACGCTGCATTGAAACAGACTACTCCGGGTACAATCGACTAGGTTGGCGGGTGATGCTATGTCAATACGTAATGTCTCACACCTTCAAGACCCCCTCTTACTGTACTTCTTCTTCCCCTTCTTCTTCCCCTCCTTCTTCCCCCTCCTTCTTCCCCTTCTTCTTCCCCT